>Ga0207689_10000001_pt1 | contig 294504 bp, 256 predicted proteins | sample KBSMisM52_FD_184312 | JGI IMG/M metagenome (GOLD analysis project Ga0207689, IMG submission 184312) | Miscanthus rhizosphere microbial communities from Kellogg Biological Station, Michigan, USA - KBS Miscanthus M5-2 (SPAdes) (version 2) | ecosystem: Host-associated > Plants > Roots >...
GCACCTCGCGAGACGCCCGCGACCGGACGACGTGCCAGAGGCCTCGTCATCGGCTCCGTGACCAGGGCTCATCGGCCGCCGCCGCCGGGTCCTGGACCGACGGGCACCATCCGGTGTCAAGTCTACTTGTCACGCGTCTGGCGGTGGTGCCGGGGGCATGGCCGTCGCCTTTCCGGCGCCGGGGGCTGACAGTCCGGGGGACCCCGGAGTGAAACCGGAAGGCGACCGGAGTAGACGTTGTTCGACGCGGCATGGGAGGGGTCCATGGATGCATCCACACCGGGGGTTCGCGCCGTCCAGCTCATCGAGCGCGACGACCGCGAGCGGAAGGTGATTCAGCAAGAGCTCGAGTCGCTCGGCTTCCAGGTCGAGGCGTTCGCCTCCCTGGCCGAGCGCGCGCCGGATTCGGGTGAGTGCGTGCTGTGTTCCGTCGACGGTCTGGGGCCGCGGTGGGAAGAGCTGGACGAGCTTTTGCTCGAGATGGCCGACGGAACCTCGGTCGTCGTTCTCGGGCGTGCGCCAGCGATGCCGCAGGCGGTTCGCGTGCTGAAGGCGGGCGCGGTGGACGTCCTGTGCAAGCCGGTGGGGCTGCCGGAGCTCCGCCGCGCCGTCGCGGAGGCCTTCGAGCGGACCGAGGCCGAGCGCCAGCGCCATGCGCGCCTCCATGCGCTGCGGCAGCGGCTCGAGCGCCTGACCGCGCGCGAGCAGGAGGTCTTCCAGCGCCTCATCACCGGACAGCTGAACAAGCAGGTGGGTGCCGAGCTGGGCATCACCGAGCGAACGGTGAAGGCGCATCGAGCGTCCATCCTCCGCAAGGTGGCGGTGGGCTCCGTGGCGGAGCTGGTTCGTGTCGCGACCACGATCGAGTTCGGCTGCCAGGAGCTGGTGACGCGGGCGACGAACGGAGGCCAGCCGGTCCTCGCGGAGCCGACCGAGCCTCACCCGCTCACGGCGTGAGCATCGGCAACGGGCTCGCGGGTCGCGCGAGCGGACAGGGCGGTCCCGGGACCGCTCGACGTCCGTCCGATTCGAGGGCAGCCTCGGCCGCGTGACGCTCGACGCCCTCCTGACCGCAGCGCCGCCCTGGCCCCGCCGGGTGGTGTGCCTGACCGAGGAGACGGTCGAGACGCTCTACCTGCTCGGCGCCGGGGACCGGGTGGTGGGAGTCTCCGGCTTCGTCGTGCGTCCACCCGAGGCACGCCGGAAGCCGCGGGTGAGCTCGTTCCTCGACGCGAACTTCGAGCGGATCCTCGAGCTGCGGCCTGACCTGGTGCTCGGCTTCTCGGACCTCCAGGCCGACATCGGCCGGGAGCTCTGCAAGCGCGGCGTGCCGGTCCACCTCTTCAACCAGCGGAGCGTGTCGGAGATCCTGCAGTCGATCCGCCTCACCGGCGCGCTGGTGGGGCTGGCCGAGGAGGCGGACGCGCTCGCGACCCGCCTCGGAGCAGCTCTCGCCCGGCACGCGGATGCCGCCTCGTCGCTGGCCCGGCGTCCCCGCATGTTCTTCGAGGAGTGGCACGAGCCGCTGATCAGCGGCATCCGCTGGTGCAGCGAGCTGCTGGAGCTGGCGGGCGGTGTCGACGTCTGCGCGGAGAGCCGGGCGAGTCAGGGCGCGAAGGGGCGGATCTTCACGCCGGAGGAGGTGGCCCGTCGCGATCCGGAGGGCGTGGTCGCGAGCTGGTGCGGGCGCAAGGCGAAGCCGGAGAAGATCCGCGCCCGGCCCGGCTGGGCAACTGTCCGTGCGGTCGTCGACGACCAGCTCTACGAGATCAAGAGCTCGGTGATCCTCCAGCCGGGACCCGCGGCCCTCACCGAAGGGGTCGATCAGCTGGCGCGGATCGTCGCCGCGGTCGCTCGAGGCGAGCGGCTCGGGAGACCGCGCGAGGGCGACCTCCGCTCGGCGGCTTGAGCGGTCGGAAGTCTCACGGGTCTCGTGCCTCGAGCAGCGGCCGCAGGGCTCGGACCATCCACACCACCGCGAGCGCCACGAGGCAGACCCCCGCGACGGTGAGGGAGCGCCCGACGAGGGCCTGCTCCGTCCACCCGTGGGTCTCCACCAGCACGCTCGCGTCCGACAGGCCGCCGCTCTCGAACTGACCCAGCGGGATCTCTCCCGGATCGCGCCGCGCCATCCACCAGGTCGAGGCGACGTCCGAGAACGCGCCGGCGCCGATCACCAGCAGGCCCCAGCGCAGCCCGCCACGGCGAAACGGGGACGATTCCCCGCCGAACACCGTGCACATCAGCATCGTGCCGAGCACCATCGCCCCCGCGTCGCCTGCGAACGCGATGAGCGCCCGCGCTGGAGCCGGATTCACCAGCAGCCCGAGCAGCACGGTCGTTCCCACCGCGGCCCCCGCCACCGTCCAGGATCGCCGCCCGCCACGGCGGCCGAGCACCACCAGACTCGTCGCACCGCCGAGCAGCAGCCCCACCAGGATCGGCGAACGGCTGTCGGCCATCGGCGTGAACCAGGGCAGCGGGAACGCCGGGACTCCGAGCGCCAGCGCGGTCAACGCGTGCCCGAGCTCGTGCAGTGGCATCCCGAAGAACATCCGCTGGAGGGCATGCCCCGGCTGGCTGCGGGAGAAGAGCGCCGCGACCACGAGGGCGAGCGGCACCGCGACGACCCGCAGCCGGAGCTCGTCGGTCGGCTCCAGGGGACCGGCCATCGCTCGGCGCGCGTTGAAGATCCCGCTGGCAGGTCGTCGCATGCCCGACCGGAAGCGTACTGCAGAGTGGAAGCGTCGCCCGGATGCGGCAGACTGGGGACCGCATGGCGCTCGTCCCCTGCCCGGAGTGTGGCAAGTCGATGTCCACCCAGGCGCCTTCCTGCCCACACTGCGGCTACGCGCCGCCGGCCGGCCCGGTCCGGTTCGCCGCCGTCGGAGAGGCTGCGCCCGACGCAGGCCGACGGACCGAGACGGTCCTCTGGGAGGGGAGCCCGTCGCTCAAGCTGCTCCTGGTCCAGATCCTTCGGACCCTCATCGTGGCCACCGCGGCCATCGTCGCCGCGATCCTGGTGCATCCACTCGCCGTGTCGTTCTTCGAGGACCTGTCGTCGGGCAAGGGCGGCCGGGGTCCGCGTGACGGCTCGCCGGCGACGCTGATCCTGATGGTGATCGTCGGCTCGTACCTCGTCATCCGGGTGATCGTCCTGTCGACCTCGGTGATGCGGCTCCGGAGCACGAAGTACCGGCTCACCAGCCAGCGACTCGTCGTCGAGCAGGGCATCCTCAGCCGCACCCTCGACGAGGTCGACCTGCGCACCGTCGACGACTCGGGGTTCTCTCAGTCCCCGCTCGAGCGGCTGCAGAAGATCGGGACGGTCTGGGTCCTCGCCTCGGACCGGTCCACGCCCCGGCTGGCCCTCCGGGGAATCCCCGACCCCCGCGCGCTCCGCGAGAAGATCCGCGAGAACGCCTACCGGATGAGCCAGGGACAGGTCTTCACCAGGTCGACGTGATGGTCGAGGTGATCCAGACGGACATCACCACCCTCGAGGTGGACGCGATCGTCAACGCGGCCAACAGCGGGCTTCGTGGCGGCGGGGGCGTGGACGGAGCGATCCATCGCGCGGCCGGGCCAGAGCTGCTCGCCGCCTGCCGCCGCTTCGGCGGCTGTCCCACCGGTCAGGCGGTGCTCACCCCCGGCTTCCGCCTCCCGGCCCGCTTCGTCATCCACGCGGTGGGCCCCATCTGGGAGGGCGGCGGCCGCGGTGAGCCCGAGCTGCTCCGGCGCACCTACCAAGCGGCCTTCGACGTCGCCGGCGGCGAGCCGTCGGTGCGCTCCATCGCCTTCCCGGCCATCTCCACCGGCGCGTACGGCTTCCCGCGCGAGCAGGCGGCTCGCATTGCGCTGGAGGTGATGCGCGAGCGGGCGGGTTCCCTGGAGCGGGTAGTGGCGGCGGTGTTCTCCGCCGCGGATCGCGAGCTCTACCTCGCCACGCTGGTCGCGCTCGGTCGAGGTGCTCCGGGCTAGTCTTTCACCGCGGCGAGCGCCCGGAGCAGGCTGGCCTGGAAGATGGGCGCCCGCTGCGGGTCGATCATCCCGTCGAACTTCTCCACCAGCTTGCCGTTGCGCCCGTAGACGTAGGTGCGCGGCATCACGCCGCGGTCGTACTTGAGGAGGAAATCCTCGTTCGCCCAGCAGACCTGGTCCCGGAACCACTGCGGCTGCGTTGCGAGCCAGCCGTCGAGCTTGTGACCCGGCCTCTCCTTCACGAAGACCGGCAGGAAGACGATCCGCTCGCCGTACTCGGCGACCGAGTCGAGCATGAGCGGCATCTGGGCCAGGCACGGCTGGCAGTAGTCGGCCCAGAAGGTCAGGACCACCGCGCGACCCCGGAGGTCCTCGAAGGTGCTCGTGGCGCCGCTCTTGTCGTGGACGATCTGCGGCGTGGCCGCGCACCCCGCGACCAGCAGGCTCGCCACCGCCGACATCAGGAAGTTCCGCATCGACCCCCCTCCTTCGTCGCCGAGCCTAGCCGAGCCCCGCGGCGGGGCACCACTCAGGGCACCGCGATCTCGCGCCCGGTCGCCGCGGTCGACCTCTGCACCACCAGGCCCACCACGGCGCACCCCGCGCAGAACAGCGCCCAGGCTCCGAGCAGCCCCCGGTCGATCAGAACCCCGGCGATGGCGGGCGCGACGATCTGCGCGACCGACTGGAGGGAGGTGTTGAGGCCGAGGACGACTCCCTGCTCGTTCCTCGCCACCGCCTGGGTCACCAGGCTGGTCAGCGACGGCCGGACGACGCCGGTGCCGAAGGAGCTGAAGAGACCGGCGACGAGCAGGAGGGGCACGGCGTAGACCCCGGCGAGCAGGCCGTAGCCGACCGCCATCGAGGCGAAGCCGGCAGCGACGAGCCACGGCTCCCCGAAGCGCCGCGCCAGCTTCCCGAGGAAGCTCTGGACGCCGATGCCCAGCAGGCCGGCGTAGGCGAAGACGAAGCCGACCTCGCGCGCGTGGAACGGCTGGCCGTTCCAGCTGAGCCGGCGCTCGAGGAAGAGCGCCAGGCCGCCGGTGAAGCCGGCGAAGGCCATGACGAAGCAGAAGAACTCCACCAGCAGCCGCGACAGCCCGGGCCGCCGGAAGAACTCGAGGTACTCGCCCCAGGCGAACAGCGAGAGCCGTCGCCCCGCCGGCCCGGCAGCACCGTCGTGAGCGACCGGAGTCGTCGCCGGCAGGAGGAAGATGGTGGCGAGGATGCTGATGGCGGAGAGCCCGGCCGAGACCAGGATGGGAACGGCCAGCCCGAAGCCGGACAGCGCTCCGGAGATGGCGGGCCCGATGAGGAAGCCGATGCCGAAGCTGATGCCGATGATGGCGAAGGAGCGGGTGCGGTTCTCGGGCTCGGTGACGTCGGCGATGTAGGCCTGGGCCAGGACGAGATTCCCGGCGGTGAGCCCGTCGATGATGCGCGCCAGGTACACCACCCAGAGCGAGCCGGCCCCGGCGAGGAGCAGCCGCGAGGCGAACGACCCGAGCTGGGAGACGATGAGCAGCGGCTTGCGACCGGTACGGTCGCTCCAGCGGCCGAGGAACGGGCCGCTCAGGAGCTGGCAGAACGCGTAGGCCGAGACCAGGAGCCCGACCAGGGTGGGGCTCGCCCCGAGCTTCTCCGCGTAGAAGGGCAGCAGCGGCAGGATGATCGTCAGGCCGAGGATGTCGGCCAGGACGATCAGGAAGATGGGGAGGAGCGGCCAGCGCTTCACGGGCCCTCCCCTCACACCAGAAGCGGCCCTCGCGGGCAACCCTCGGTGCAGTTCTCTACGAACGGAGCGCCGAGATCAGGGCGTCGCTGAACTGAGACAGATCGTCCGGTTTCCGGCTGGTGATCCAGCTGCCGTCCTTGACCACCGGCTCGTCCTTCACCCGGGCGCCGATCTGCCGGAGGTCCTCCTGGATGGTGGACCAGGCGGTCAGGGTGCGGCCCTTGACCAGGCCGGCGGTGATCAGCAGCTGCGGGCCGTGGCAGACGGCGGCGAGGGGCTTCTTCGTGGCGTCGAACTCCTTCACGAAGCGCACGAAGCGCTCATCGGCCCGGAGCTTGTCGGGGGAGTAACCGCCAGGGATGACCAGCGCGTCGTAGTCCTGCGGCCGGGCATCGGCGATCGACCGGGTGGCGTTGATCGTGACCTTTCCACGCTTGCCCCTGAGCTCCTCACCGGCCTCGCGTCCGATGATGTCGACCTCGAGGCCCTCCGCCTTCAAGCGGTCGAACGGAACCTTGAGCTCGCTGTCCTCGAATCCCTCTCCGAGCAGCACTGCAACCTTCTTGGCCATGGGCGTCGCCTCCTCGATGTCGTCGAGAATCGACGCTGTGCACCGCGCGAGAAGGTGTCACCTGCGGGCGACACGCTCGCCTCCCCGCGCAGCGCCCGGGCGGCGGGCCCGAGGGTCAGCGCCCTAGAGGGTCGGCGTTCCCTCGTAGAGGTACGCCGTGTTCTCCAGCCGCGCGCCCTTGCCGTCCGCCACCGCGAACTGGGCCGGCTTTCCCGACGGTCGGGTGCTCCACATGGTCGCCCCGGCGTAGGCGCCTGCCTTGTTCACCGCGTAGAAGCTGATACCGAACGCCGGCCTCCCCTTGTCGTCGAGCAGGCGCTTCTCCTTCGTCGTCTCGGCGATGCGCTTGAGCACGTCGAGGCAGGCGTCCTTCGGCGAACGGTCAGCGCGCATCCGCTCGACGAGGAGATGGCCACCGGACACGAGGATGTTCGCCTCCCCGCGTCCGGTGCTCCCCGCTGCGCCGACGCCGTTGTCGACGAAGCAGCCCGAACCGATGAGCGCCGAGTCGCCCACCCGGCCCGGCATCTTGAAGAAGAGGCCGCTGGTGCTGGTGCAGCCGGCGAGGTCTCCACGTCCGTCGCACGCCGAGAGGTGCACCGTCCCGTGGCTGCGCGGGTCGCGGAAGGGATCGCGCCCGTACTCGCGGATGAAGTCCTGCACGTCCGGGTCGAGCTTCGACGGGTCTGGCTCGAGCCACTTGTCCTTCGCCGAGAGGTTCTGCTTCCAGTAGAGCCAGACCTTCCGGGCCTTGTCGGTGAGGAGGTTCTCCACCGGGAAGCCGTTCATCTCCGCGAAGCGCCGCGCGCCCGGACCGACGAGGAGGATGTGGTCGGTGGTCTCCATCACCGCCTTCGCGACGCGGCTGGGGTTCTTGATTCCCTCGATCGAGGCGACCGCGCCGGCCCGAGCCGTCGGCCCGTGCATGACGCAGCTGTCGAGCTGGACGACGCCGTCCTCGTTCGGGATGCCCCCGTAGCCGACGCTCATGTCCTTCGGGTCGTCCTCGACCAGGTTCACCCCGGCGACGATCGCGTCCAGCGGATCCGTCCCGGCCTGGATCCGCTGCAGCGCGAGTTCGGCGGCCTTGAGGCCGTTCGACGAGCCCACCACCACCGGCCGCGTTCCGGCCCCGCCGCCTCCGGGGGCCGGACCGGCGGCGCTCGCCGCGAACGGAGCGAGCGCGGCGGAGGAGAGGAAGAAGCGTCGGCTGACCAAGGTGCAATCTCCTGGGAGGGCCGGGGAGCATGCCACGGGCGAGGTGCCGGGAAGCACGACGTTCTGCGGCATGTCAGGGCGGACCCCTCGGCGTCGCTCGCATTCCTCGCCGGGCCGGACGGGGCGCCGGGGTAGCATCGCAGGACGCACCACAGGGGAGGGGCAGATGAGCGAAGCGCGGCGATTCCTCGGAGTGGTCCTGCTGCTCGCCGGCACCGGGGCAGCGGCGGCCGACGCCGGTCGGACCTCGGTCATCGCGGTCGGCAAGTGCGACGAGGCGAGCGCCATCGCAGCGCGGAGCTTCCGGTCGGCCCTCGCCGCGAAGCCGGGCGCCCAGGTGGCCTCCGAGGCCGAGACCGCGCAGCCCTTCGGCGGGACGACGGAGCGCACGCTCTCCGCGGTGACCGGCGCCATCAACTCGGCGCGGAGCGATTTCTACGGCGGACAGGCCGCGCAGGCGAAGACGACGCTCCAGGGCGCACTGGACGACGTGACCCGCCTGCCGCCTTCGGACGCGCGATGGGCCGCCGAGCGCGATGCGCTGACCCTGCTCGCGCAGGTGCTCCAGAAGAGCGATCCGAAGGGCGCGGACGCAGCGCTGAGCCGCGTGTTCCGGGTCGAGCCCGACTACCAGCCCGACACCAGCAACTACCCGCCCTCGTTCCAGAAGTACGTGAACGGGGTCCGCAAGGCGGCGAAGAAGAAGAGCACCTCGCGGCTCGACATCACCACCTCGCCCCCCGGCAAGGCAATCTACGTCGGTGGCCGCAAGGTGGGCGTGGGCCCGGTCAGCGTGCGCGTCCCTCCCGGCGAGTACCGGGTGGAGGCGGACTGGGGACACCGGGGCGCGGTGCGGACCATCACCGTTCCGTCGACGCCGGTGGAGCTGAGCGCCGCCGTGGAAGGGGCGGCGTTTCCCGACGGCGGCCCGTGCGTGGAGGCTTCGGACCCGGTGGCGGCGCTCGCCCGCGCCAGCCGGCTGAGCGGAGGCGCGCGCGTCGTCGGCGTGCACCCCGAGTCGGCCGGAGACGACAGCTTCGTGGTGGTCACCTCCGCCAACGCCCAGGGACAGGACGTCCGCGAGGCGCGGGTGAAGATGCAGTCCGGTGCCTCCACCACCGAGGCGCTCGGGCTTCTCGCGGACTGGGCGGCGGTGGGCGGCGAGGCCGCGCCCCCGGTGGAGGTGACGCGCGGGCCGGGGGCAAAGGCGCTCCCGGTGGCGGCTGCGGCGACGGCCGGGGTGGCGGCGGGAGCGGCCGCGACCGATACCTCGGGCGCACCGACGGCGGCTGCCCCGGCGGCCGCGGCGGCGCCGGACCCCAACGCGCCGCACTTCGAGGCCGCGGTCCGTGCGGGCTTCGGGATTCCGCTCGGCGAGGCGTTCGGCTCGGGCGGGAGCTTCAGCAACAAGATGAGCGACCTCGCCTCGTACACCATCCCGATCTGGGTCGACATCGGGGTCCGTCTGTGGGGCTCGCTCTTCCTCGGCGGCTACTTCTCGTACGGGTTCGGCGGCTCCACCGACGCGACGACCTGCGGCTCGGGCTTCAGCTGCTCGCCCAGCACGCTCCGCTTCGGCGGCCAGCTGCACTGGCATCCGCTGGGGAGCGCCTCGGTGGATCCCTGGGTGGGACTCGGCTCCGGGTACGAGAAGCTCAGCATCGGGGTGAGCGGTGGCGGCGCGTCAGGAAGCATCGAGTTCTCGGGCTGGGAGTGGGCCACGGCACAGCTCGGTCTCGACTTCGCGCTCGGCTCGGTGGTCCGCATCGGCCCCTGGGTGAGCTTCTCCATCGGACAGTACGGAACAGGGACGATTGGCGGGTCAGGCGGCGGATCGCAGAGCGGTCCCATCGAGAACAAGGGCACCCACGAGTGGCTGATGGGCGGGGTCCGTCTCGTCATCCTTCCGTGACCCCGTTCGCAGGCAGGGGCTGACCACTCGGCCACGGCGGGGTTGCTCCGGAGCCGCCGAGCGGCGACTCTGGCGCCCGCATGACGCCGCCTCCCGATGCCACCGCCCGGGAGCTCTCGCTGGAAGAGCTCTGGATGCCGTTCACCGCCAACCGCGCGTTCAAGAAGGCGCCCCGGCTGCTGGCCAGCGCCTCGGGGATGCACTACCGCGACCCGGACGGGCGGATGGTGCTCGACGGGACGGCGGGTCTCTGGTGCGTGAACGCGGGCCACTGCCGCCCGCGCATCGTCGAGGCCATCCAGCGGTCCGCCGCGACGCTGGACTTCGCGCCCGGGTTCCAGATGGGACATCCGGCCAGCTTCGCCCTCGCCCGGGAGGTGGCCGCGCTCGCGCCGGGGGACCTGGACCACGTCTTCTTCGCCAACTCCGGCTCGGAGGCGGTGGACTCGGCGCTCAAGATCGCGCTCGCGTACCACCAGGCTCGGGGTGAGCCGGAGCGGGTGCGCTTCGTGGGCCGGATGCGCGGCTACCACGGCGTCGGCTTCGGCGGCATCAGCGTGGGAGGCATCGAGCCCAACCGGAAGGCCTTCGCCGCGCAGCTCCTCCCCCAGGTCGATCACCTTCCGCACACCCACGACCTCGCGCACAACGCCTTTTCCCGGGGCCAGCCAGCCTGGGGAGCGCAGCTGGCGGACGCGCTGGAGGAGATCGTCGCCAGGCGAGGTGCCCGCACCATCGCCGCGGTCATCGTCGAGCCGATGGCCGGATCGACTGGGGTGCTCGTTCCCCCGAAGGGCTACCTCGAGAAGCTGCGCGCCCTCTGCGACCGGCACGGGCTGCTCCTCATCTTCGACGAGGTCATCACCGGCTTCGGGCGCCTCGGGACCCCGTTCGGCGCGGACTTCTTCGGGGTCCAGCCGGACATGCTCACCGTCGCCAAGGGCATCACCAACGGCGCGGTGCCGCTGGGCGCGGTCGTGGTCCGCCGGGGCATCTACCAGGCGGTGGTGGACGCGACCGAGTCTGGCATCGAGTTCTTCCACGGCTACACTTACTCGGGGCATCCCCTGGCCTGTGCGGCGGGGCTGGCGACGCTCGAGGTGTACCGGCAGGAGAACCTCTTCCGGCGCACGGCGGAGCTCGCCCCGGTCTGGGAGGACGCGGTCCACTCGCTGAAGGGGCTGCCGCACGTCATCGACATCCGGAATTTGGGGCTGGTGGCTGGCATCGAGCTCGAGCCACGGCCGGGGAAGGTCGGCGCGCGAGGCTACGACGCGCTGGTCGAGGCGTTCCGGAGCGGGCTGCTGATCCGCGTGACCGGGGACATCATCGCGCTGTCGCCGCCGCTGATCATCGAGCGGGCGCAGATCGAGCAGATGGTCGACCTGCTCGGCGGCGTGCTCCGGAAGCTCGCGTAGCTCTCCTAGATCTCTCGGAACATCACCAGGGTGTCCACGAAGCCGTGCACCGGGTGGTGGAACGCGCCCGGGACGCGGCACAGCGTGCGGAAGCCCATCGACGTCCAGAGGTGCACCGCGGGGGCGTTGGTGCTCACCACGATGTTGAACTGCATGGCGCGGTAGCCCCGCGCGCGGGCGTGCTCGAGGGAGTGCGCGCACATCGCACGGGCGATTCCCCGGCCGGAGGCCGACGGCGCGGTCGCGTACCCGCAGTTGGAGACATGGCTGCCCGGCCCGAGCTGGTTGGGGTGAATGAAGTAGGTCCCGAGGATGCCGCCGTCGATCTCGGCGACGAACACCTCCTGCCCCGGGGCTCTCCACCAGGCGAGCGCGTCGTCCCGCGAGATGTCCCGGGAAACGGCGAACGTCTCTCCGGCGCGGACGATGGGCTCGAGGATGGCCCACAGGGCGTCGGCGTCGGCGCCAGTCGCGGCTCGGATGCGCATCGGGACGGGTGTACCTCAGGACCATCGAGGGGGGACGGGTTTGCTGGACAATCCGGGAACGGGTCCGCATACCAGGGACGGAGGTACTCTCCTCGATGCGCCGCTGGTCCCTGCTCCTCCTGGCTCTCGCCTTCGCCGCCTGCAAGCGGGGTGGGGCGCCGGCCCCGGAGCGGGAGCCGCAGGCGTCGCTGCCCCTGCTGGCCGACGGCGGCGTGGACCTCGGCGAGGGCGCGATCACCTCCCCGGAGATCCCGCTCCCGTCCTTCGCCCCGCTGGTCGAGCGGATCAGCCCGACGGTGGTGAGCCTCTCGGTGATGGGGAGCGCGCCGATGCCGCCGGGCCACGAGCGCTTCTTCGGGCCCCGGCGTCCGCCGCAGCAGGAGCGCGGCGGGTCGGGGTTCGTCGTCGACCGCTCGGGGCTGGTGGTGACCAACAACCACGTCGTCGAGGGCGCGAGCACCATCCAGGTGCGCCTCGCCGATGGCCGCCGTTTCGAGGCGGAGCTCGTCGGACGTGACGCTCCCACCGACCTCGCGCTGGTGCGGCTGCGCTCCCCGCCGCAGGACCTCCCGGTGGCTCGCCTCGGCGACTCGGACCGGTTGCACGTCGGCGACTGGCTCCTCGCCATCGGCAGCCCCTTCGGGCTCACCACCAGCGTGTCGCTCGGCATTCTCAGTGCCACCGCGCGCGATCTCGGGTCGGGTCCCTACGACGAATTTCTCCAGACCGACGCGGCGATCAACCCCGGGAACTCCGGTGGTCCGCTGTTCGACCTCTCGGGCGAGGTCGTGGGGGTGAACGCCGCCATCGTGAACAACCAGAGCGGCAGCCGGATCGGCTTCGCCATCCCGTCCTCGTTGCTGCGGGCGATCCTCCCGCAGCTGGAGCGCAGCGGAGGCGTGGTCCGGGGCGCCCTGGGCGTCTACACCCAGGACCTCACGCCCGACCTCGCCCGTGCGATGGGGCTCGAGGGACGCCGCGGCGCGGTGGTCGACGGCTTCGTGCCCGGGTCCTCGGCCCGGGCCGCGGGGCTCGCGCAGTCGGACGTCATCGTCTCGCTCGACGGCCGCGCCATCGAGTCGTCGCGCGCGCTCACCCGGCTGGTGGGCCTGCACCGCCCCGGGGAGCGGGTGAAGCTGGGCGTCCTCCGGGGTTCGCAGCCCTCGACCCTCGGCGTGCGCCTCGGCCAGCGCAGCGACCTCGAGGGAGCGGGGCCGCTGCGTCCCGCGCCCCCCGAGCCCGACGGCGAGGAGGGTCCTCCCGAGGAGATGGTCCCCATGCGACTGGGCGTGGAGATCGGCGAGGTGACCCCCGAGGTCGAGGAGGCGATCGGCAGGCGCGGCCCCGGAGCGCTGGTCCTCTCGGTGGAGCCGGGCTCCCCCGCCGAACGCGCGGGGCTCCAGCCGGGGCTGGTCATCGTCGAGGTGGCTGGCCATCCGGTGCACTCGGCGAAGGAGGCCAGCGAGCTCATCCAGGCCGCCCGTGCGCAGCCGCCCATCGTCTTCAAGCTGCTCGGGCCGGGCCGGGTCTCGGCGGTGGCGACCGTGCAGCCCTGAGCGAGGTCAGCGCGACGGCGGGAGCGGCCGGACGACGTTGCCGAACCCGTCGGACCCCTCGCGGGTGACTCCGGTCGCGTACTCCACCACCCCGAAGACACCCACCGGTCCGGGAGGGCGGCAGCTGAACCGCAAGCTGATGGCATCCGGGTCACCGGGGCGAACGCGCCGGAGGTGACGCTCGAGGACGAGCTCCTCTCCGGCGCGCACCGGCGCGGGGAGCAGCGGCGCCCGCTGCACATCGGGAACGAGCACCTCGTCGCTGCCCTGGTCGGCGTGCGCGTCGAGCGCGAGGCGGCCCTCACGCCCGGCCCGCACCTCGGCCCGGACCACCATGCCTCCGTCCGTGTCGCGCTCGAGGTTCCAGCGCTCCAGCTCCAGGCACTGGCCGAGCCGGGCGAGGTGGTCCTTCTGCTGGAGCTCGCGCTCGCGGAGCTGACGCTTCATCTGCAGCCTCGGGCCCAGCGCGTTGCCGACGAAGAGCCCCAGGAGGAGGGCCACCAGCGGGACACCGATGATCCAGGGGCGGGGCATGACGCAACGCAATCACCCTACCGTCCCGGGCGGTGCTCGGCTAAGGGGTTGGGGCGCCCATGGTTCTCGCCTCCACCCTTCTCATGCTCGCTGCCACGCCTGCCCCTCCTCCGCCGGACCCCGTCCTCCGCCAGATCGCCGAGACGCGGAAGTTCCAGAACGGCGCGCCGAACAGCGTGAAGATGGACCGGAGCGGGGCGCACGTCTTCTTCCTCCGCTCGCCGGCCGACTCGCCGGTGCAGTCGCTCCACGTCTTCGAGGTGGACGCCGGCCAGGCCCGCGAGCTGCTCTCGGCCGAGGCGCTGCTCAAGGGGACCACGCAGCAGCTCAGCCCGGCGGAGCGGGCGCAGCTCGAGCGGCGGCGCGTCGCCGCGCGGGGCCTGGTCAGCTACCAGCTCTCGGACGACGGAAAGACGATCGTCGCCCCGCTCTCGGGTCGGCTGTACCGGGTCGACGTGGCCGGGCTGCTCGCCGGACGGACCGTCGAGCAATCGGTGAAGGTGCTCCCGCCGACCGGCGTGCTCGATCCGCGGCTGTCGCCCGACGCCAAGACGGTCAGCTACGTGAAGGGCTGGGACCTGTACGTGCTCGACCTGGCCAGCGGTAAGGAGCGCCGGCTCAGCACCGGAGGCTCGGACCGGGTGACCCACGGGGTCGCGGAGTTCGTCGCCCAGGAGGAGATGGACCGCTACGACGGGTCGTGGTGGAGCCCGGACAGCAAGCTGATCGCCTACGAGGAGGCGGACACCCGCGCGGTGGAGACCTTCACCCTCGGCGACCCGGCGCATCCGGAGTCGGCCTTCCAGACCGTGCCCTACCCACGCCCGGGCAAGCCCAACGCCAAGGTGCGCCTGGGCATCGTCCCGGTGACGGGGAATGGAAAGACCGTCTGGGTGAAGTGGGACGCGGAGAAGTACCCCTACCTCACGCAGGTGAAGTGGCCCCGCAAGGGCGCGCTCACCCTCTACGTGATGGACCGCGTCCAGCAGCACGCGCTCCTCCTCACGGTGGATCCGAAGACGGGCGCCACCCGGACCCTGCTCGAGGAGGAGGACCCGGCCTGGATCAACCTCCAGCACTACGGCTCGGAGCGCCGCGGTGAGCCGCTGCCGCTGTGGCTGCCCGATGGCTCGGCGTTCTTCTGGGTCACCGAGCGTAACGGTGCGCCGGAGGCCGAGATCCGCTCCGTGGACGGCCGGCGGCTCGGGAGCTGGGTGCGTCCGGACCAGCAGCTCTTCCGGATCCTCGGCTACGACGTCACCGAGCGCGCGCTGTACTACCAGGCCAGCCCGGAGTCGCCGGACCTGGTGGTGATGCGCGTCCGCGACGGAGGCAACCCCGAGCGGGTGGTGGGTCAGCCCGGCGAGCGCGTCCAGGTGAGCGGGATGATCGCCGAGGAGGGGTCGACCCGGCTGGTGTCGATCGAGACGCCCACCTCGCTTCCGGACTGGTCGGTGTTCGACCGCGGAGGCCGGTTCATCGGGCGGATTCCGGCGGTGCGCGCGACGCCGCTCCGTCCGCCCGCCCCCGAGTACCGGAAGCTGGGCCCGCAGGGCTTCTGGTCGTTCGTCCTCCGGCCGCGTGACGCCCGACCGGGGCAGAAGCTGCCCACCATCGTCTCCATCTACGGCGGCCCGCACGTCAACCACGTCCAGTCCAGCGCCCGGACGCTGCTGACAGACCAGTGGCTCGCGGACCAGGGGTTCCTGGTGGTGGGCTTCGACAACCGGGGGACGCCGCGCCGCGGCCGCGAGTGGGAGCGCGCGATCCGCGGCAACTTCGCCGGGGTGGTGCTCGAGGACCAGGTGGCCGCGCTGCAGCTGCTCGGCCAGCAAGTCCCGGAGGTGGACCTCGCGCGCGTCGGCATCACCGGCTGGTCGTTCGGCGGCTACGCGTCGGCGCTGGCGGTGCTCAAGCGGCCCGACGTCTTCAAGGCGGCGGTCGCGGGCGCGCCCGTGACCGACCAGCGCAACTACGACACCTTCTACACCGAGCGGTACCTCGGGCTGCCCGAGGCGCCGGGCGACATCTACGAGAAGAACTCGCTCTTGCCGCTGGCCCCGGGCCTGGAGAGGCCGCTGCTGCTGGTGCACGGGACGACCGACGACAACGTGTACTTCCTGCACTCGCTCATGCTCTCCGACCGGCTGTTCCGCGCCGGACGGGCCCACCAGTTCCTGCCGCTCTCGGGGTACACGCACATGGTGGCGGACCCGGTGATGCAGGAGTCGCTGGAGCGGCGGACGGTGGAGTTCTTCCGGGCCGCGCTCGGAGTTCCCGAGCCCCGCTGACACGAAGGCCCGGGTCGGCAGTGCCAGGCCCGGGCCCCGTGTGAACGACGCGAGACGTCGGCTACACCGGCTTGACGTTCTGCGCCTGCAGACCCTTGGGTCCGCGGCTCACATCGAACTGCACCTTCTGCCCCTCGGCGAGGGTACGGAAGCCCTCCGACTGGATGGCGGTGTGATGGACGAAGACGTCCTCTCCGCCGCCGTCCTGGGTGATGAAGCCGAAGCCCTTCGCATCGTTGAACCACTTCACGGTACCGGTAGCCATGCGTCTCGCTTTGCTGTGCTCGCAGTCGGCAGGAAGCGCCGCGCGGTCTCCTCTCCCCTGGGGCAGGAGGACGGCCGAAAATTCTGCGCAGGCTCAAACCCGCTCGCAAGCACGGACGACATCGGCGGGCGACGCGTTCTGTTGACGCGCCGCGCCGTCCTTCGAGGTGTCAAACACCTCCGAGGGGCGCATCGCGGCGAAGGGCCCTCGAAGGTGTCAAACACCTCCCCGGGTCGCGATCGCGCGGAACGGCGCGGAACGCCTGGAGGAATCGCCGCCCGGCCGCCGGGCGCTCAGACCTCGAGCAGCAGCCGCTCGGGGTCCTCGATGCACTCCTTGACGCGCACCAGGAACTGCACCGCCTCGCGGCCGTCGATGAGCCGGTGGTCGTAACTCATCGCCAGGTACATCACCGGGCGGATGACCACCTGTCCGTCCCGCGCCACCGGGCGCTCGACGATGTTGTGCATGCCGAGGATGCCGGTCTGCGGCGGGTTGAGGATGGGCGTGCTCAGCATCGACCCGAAGATGCCGCCGTTGCTGATGCTGAAGGTGCCGCCCTGCAGATCCGCGAGCGTGAGCTTGTCCGAGCGCGCCTTCTGCCCCAGCTCCGCGACCTGCTTCTCGATCTCCGCCATCGAGAGCTTGTCCGCGTCGCGGAGCACCGGCACGACCAGCCCCCGGCTCCCGGACACCGCGACCCCGATGTCGTAGTAGTGCTTGAGGACGACCTCGTCACCGTCGATGGAGGCATTCACCAGCGGGAAGGCCTTCAGCGCCTCGACCGTCGCGCGCACGAAAAAGCTCATGAACCCGAGCTTCACCCCGTGCCGCTGCTGGAACCTCTCGGCGTACTGCTTGCGCAGCGCCATCACCGCCGACATGTCCACCTCGTTGAAGGTGGTCAGGATGGCGGCGTTGTTCTGCGCCGAGAGCAGCCGCTCCGCGACGCGCTTGCGGAGCGGCGTCATCTTCACCCGCTCCTCGCGGGCACCCGGTGTGCGCGCGGGCGCCGGCGCCGATGCGACCGGAGCAGGCGCGGCGGCGGCGCCGCCCCGTCCACCCTCGAGGACGGTCAGCACGTCGTCCTTCATCACCCGTCCGGACGCGCCGCTTCCCCGCAGCGTGGCGGGGTCGAGCCCATTCGCGTCGGCGATCGCTCGCGCCACGGGCGTCATCGGAGCCTGGCGCCCCGCATCCGGGGAGGGCGCGGCCTGCGCCGCCGGGACGGGTGAGGCGCGCGGAGGAGCCACCGCGGCGGGAGGTGGGGCCTGCGCCGGCGCCGGTGCCGACGGCTGGGCCGGCTTCGCCGCCGGAGCGGACGCCGCGGCCCCCGCGCCGGGAGCGATGCTCCCCAGCACATCGCCGATCTTCACCGTGTCGCCCTCGCCATGCGCGATGGCGGCGATGGTGCCGGCGGCGGGCGCCGGGACGTCGATGGTCACCTTGTCGGTCTCGAGCACCACCACCGGCTCGTCCACCGCCACGGTGTCGCCGACCTTCTTGTGCCACTTCCCCACCACCGCCTCGGTGATGGACTCGCCCAGTGCAGGAACGGTGAGCTCAACGGCCATCGTGCTGCCCTCGTGACAGTGCGGAGTCGATCAGGAGCGTCTGCTCGAGCTCGTGGGTCTTCTGGAATCCGGTGGCCGGGCTCGCGCTCGCCTCACGGCCCGCGTAGCGGAGCGGGAGCTTCACGCCCTGCGCGGACACCCGGCCCATGAGCCGGGGGAGGACGAACGACCAGGCGCCCATGTTCTCCGGCTCCTCCTGGACCCAGACCAGCTCTTGCAGGCCGGGGTAGCGGGCGATCTCCGCCGCCAGCTGGGCCTCGGGGAAGGGGTAGAGCTGCTCGAGCCGCGCGATGGCAGCGGTGTCGTCGCCGCTCTTCGCCCGCGCGGCGAGCAGGTCGTACGCCACCTTCCCCGTGCAGAGGAGGAGGCGGGTGACCTTGTCCGCGCCGCCCGCCGGCGGGTCGGAGATGAGCCGCCGGAACGAGCCGGAGGTGAACGCGCCCAGGGGCGAGCTGGCCTCCTCGCGCCGGAGCAAGCTCTTCGGCGTCATCACCACCAGCGGCTTGCGCCACGGGCGGATCCCCTGGCGCCGGAGCAGGTGGAAGACCTGCGCACTGCTCGTGGGGTAGCAGACCTGGATGTTGTCCTCGGCGGACATCGTCAGGAACCGCTCCAGCCGCGCGCTGGAGTGCTCCGGTCCCGCGCCCTCGTAGCCGTGGGGGAGGAGCAGCGTGAGCCCGCTCAGGCGGCGCCACTTGTCCTCCGCCGCGACGATGAACTGGTCGATGATGACCTGCGCGCCGTTGGCGAAGTCGCCGAACTGCGCCTCCCAGAGGACGAGGGCGTCGGGGTAGTCGAGCGAGTACCCGAACTCGAAGCCCATGCACCCGGTCTCGGAGAGCGGGCTGTTGTAGATCTCGAACTGCGCCGCGCCCGGCCCGAGATCTTGAAGCGGGACGTAGGTCGCCCCGGTCTTCACGTCGTGCAGCACGGCGTTGCGGTGTCCGAAGGTGCCGCGCTCGGTGTCCTGCCCGGTGAGCCGGACGTGCGTGCCCGCGCGGAGCAGCGTCGCGTAGGCCAGGTTCTCCCCGGCCGACCAGTCGAGTGGGATCTCGCCGCGCGCCATCGCTCCCCGACGCTCGAGGATCTTCCCCAGCTGACGGAGCGGGGTGAACCCCTCGGGCACCTGCGCGAGGTGCTGGAGCAGCGGAACCAGCGTCCCCTCCGCCACCCCGGTCTCTGGCTCGCCGACGCCTTCCTCGGGCCCGCCCCGGTAGCCCTTCCACAGCCCTTCCTGAGCGCTCGGCTCGCGCAGCGCCGGCGTTTCCTTGGCCTGGTTGTAGGCCTCGAGGAAGTGCCGCTTGGCCTCCTCGCGGATCGCCTCGGCGTCCCCGGCGCTCACCCGACCCTGCTCGGCGAGCGTCCGCGCGTAGATCTCGGACACCGGCGGGTGGTGCCGGATCGCCTCGTACATCAAGGGCTGGGTGTAGCTCGGCTCGTCGCCCTCGTTGTGGCCGTAGCGCCGGAAGCAGACCAGGTCCACCACCACGTCGCTCTGGAAGCGCTGGCGATATTCGGTGGCCAGACGCATCACGTGGACGCAAGCCTCCGCGTCGTCGCCGTTCACGTGGAAGATGGGGATGTCGAGCATCTGCGCGACGGCGGTGCAGTAGATCGACGAGCGCGCGTCCTCGGGGTCCGTGGTGTAGCCGAGCTGGTTGTTGATGACGAGGTGGACCGTGCCACCGGTGTCGTAGCCGCGCAGCCGCGCGAGGTTCAGCGTCTCCGCCACCACGCCCTGTGCGGCCATCGCGGCGTCGCCGTGGATGACCAGCGGCAGCACCTTGCGACGATCCTGCACCTCCAGCCGCTGCTGCTTGGCCCGTGCGCGACCCTCGACCACGGGGTGCACGAACTCCAGGTGGCTGGGGTTGAAGGCGAGGCTCAGGTGGATGCGCTTGCCAGCCTTGGTGGTGACGTCCGACGAGAAGCCCATGTGGTACTTCACGTCGCCACGGCCCATGAACTTGCGCGGGTCGACCGGTCCGTTGAACTCGCTGAAGATCTGATCCGGGCCCTTGCCCAGGACGTTGGTGAGGACGTTCAGCCGGCCGCGGTGGGCCATGCCGATGACGACCTCCTCGACTCCCAGCTCGCCGCCGACGTCCAGCAGGGTGTCCAGCATCGGCAGGAGGGACTCGCCGCCGTCCACGCTGAAGCGCTTGGCGCCCTGGTACTTGGTGTGGATGAAGGCCTCGAAGGTGTCGGCGTAGGTCAGCGTCTCGAGGATCTGCCGCTGCTCCGAGGGGCTCGGGTCCAGGCGGTTCTCGGTGTGCTCCATCCGCGGCATCAGCCAGCGGCGGCGCGCCGAGTCGTACAGCGTCATGTACTCCACGCCGATGTGCCCGCAGTAAGTGCGGCGGAGCCTGGCCAGCAGATCCCGCAGCCGGACCCGCTTGCGATCGGCGAAGACGTCGGAGCTGTCCACCACCTGCTCCAGCTGCTCCGGAGTGAACGCCGAGTCGCTGGCCATCGCCAGGTCTGCGATGTGGTTGATCTGCGGACGCGGACGTCCGAGCGGATCGATCTGGGCGAGCAGGTGTCCCCGTAGCCGGAAGGCGTACAGCGTCTGGTCCACCCGGGACTGCAGCTGCATCGCGGCGAGCGCCGCGGGCACGTCGCCCACCGACACCAGGGGACCGCGGGCCGCGACGGCGGCCACCGCCGCGCCGTTGCCCCCGTTCACTGCCCGGGCGGCGACCGGCTGCCCGTTGCCGGCGCCGTGGCCGTTGGTCGGCTGCGCACGGCCGTCACCGGAGCCGAGGAGAGGATTGCCGTCGGTGCGCGCCGCGGCGAAGAGCTCCCGCCAGCTCGGGTCGACCGAGCTCGGGTCCTCGAGCCAGCGGGCGTACAGACCCTCGATGAAGTCGATGTTGGCGCCCGAGAGAAACGTGTCCGTGGGGTTCGGCATGGGGGGCTGTGCCGTGAGTTTTAACCTCGAACCGCCGAGAGGGCGGAACTTTGTCCCCCCGGCCGCCCCTCAGGAACCAGGCGCCGGCGGTGTGGGTCGGTAGTGCACGGTTGCGGCGCCGGGACCGCCGTCCGCCGGGACCAGGCGGGTGAGCAGGCGGCGCCGGTCCACGAGGCAGACCGAGTCCCGTCCGTCCCGGCAGTAATACAGCGACACCGAGTACACGGCGTCGGACGGCGTTCTCAGAGGGGAAATCGCCACCGTCGCGCGGAGGGTCCCGCCCGCGGCCTCGGCGAGCTTCACCGGCGCGGCCCTGCCGTCCACCGTCAGCTCGACCCGCTGGGGCGCCCCGGCGGTGAAGGTGTGGCCCTCCGGTAGGCGCACCTCGAGCACGAGCTCGCCGCCGCCCGATGCCACGGGCGCATCCTCGAGGTGCTGGAGCGGCAACGCCCGCGTGGCCAGCACCGGACGTTCCACCCCGCGGACCGACGGCGGTGCGACGCCGGTGAGGGGGACCGGAGCGACGGCGCCGGTGCCCGGCGTCGGCGTCACCAGGCGGTGATGGTCCGTGTCGGCCACCACCAGCCGGCCCGCGGTGACGGTGAGCCCGCCCGGCTGGGCGAGGCCGCGCGCGACGGTGCTCACCTGTCCGTCGGGGAGCGAGATTCGCCGGACGGCGCCGTTGAAGGTGTCCGAGACCCAGAGCACTCCTCGGTCGAGCGCGAGCCCCTGCGGGTGCTGGAAGCGAGCCCTGGCGAGCGGACCGTCGCGGAGCCCGGCATCGAACAGCCCCTCGCCGGCGAGCGTCCGCACCGTGCCCGCGGCTGGATCGACTCGACGGATGGCGCTCGCCTCGCTGTCGGCCACGTAGATCACGTGCCCGTCGGTCGCGAGACCCGATGGCTGGGCGAAGGTCGCCTCGGCGAGCGGGCCATCGTCGAGGCCCTCCCGGCCGGACCCCGCGCCGGCGGACAGCGCTCCGCTCCGCACGTCGAGCCGCCAGAGCTGGTGCGAGCCGGCCATCGCGATCCACAGGGTGTCGCCGAGGAAGGTCAGGTCCCACGGGCTGCGAAGAGAAACGGTGCGCGCGTCGGCGGCGGGCTGGATCGCGCCCTCGCCCTTCCGTCCGGTCCCGGCGAGCGTCTCCACCCGACCGGAGAGAAGATCGACGCTGCGGACCGCGTGGTTGCCCGTGTCGGCCACGTAGAGCGCGCCGTCCCGCTCGGCCAGTCCCTGCGGCGAGCGGAACGATGCGACGTCGGCCGGCCCGTCGGAGAAGCCCTCCAGCCCCGAGCCGACGGCGCGCACGAGCTTGCCGGCGGCGTCGAGCAGGAGGAGGCGGTGATGCCCGGAATCTGCGACGGCGAGCCCGCCGCCCGACAGCGCGAGCACCTTTCCCGGAAAGGCGAGCGGACCGGTCTCGCCGGGCCCGGGCCGCCGGAACTCCGCCGGACCGGCAGCGAGGACACCGCGCGCCCGCCCGTCGTCCAGCGCCGCCTGGACCCAGGCGGTGAGCTTGCCGAGCTCGGGCTCGCCGCGGAACCAGGCGACGGCGTACCCGCGCGCATCCACCAGCACCGCGGTGGGCCAGCCGCGAATCGCGTACTGGTCCCAGACCACGTGGTCCGAGTCCGTTCCCACCGGATGGTCGATGCCGTTGCGGGCCATCGCCTCGGCGACGGCGGAGACCTCCTTCTCCGCGTCGAACTTCCCGGAGTGGATGCCCACCACCTGGAACGGCTGACCGCGAAAGCGCTCCTCGAGCGCGCGGTACACCGGAAGCGCGTGCAGGCAGTTCACGCAGCCGGAGGTCCAGAAGTCGAGGAGCACCACCCGGCCCTGGAGCGCCCCGCGGAACAGGAGCGGCCGGTCCGTGCCCAGCCAGGTTCCCACCCGGTCCAGGTCCGGGGCGCGGGGGTGTCCTCTGTCGAGGAGCGCACGGATCGACATCGAGGGTTCCTGAGCAGCCGGTCCGGAGGCGGGGGCGGCGGCGAGGAGAGCGAGAAGGGACAGCGACGGAGACACGGGGAACGGCCTTCCTGGCGGAGGACTACCCCCGGACTACGCGGCGCGCCACCGGTCGGTTTCGGGTCCACCCCCGCCGAGCCGTGCTAGACCCCGCCGCCATGTTGCTCCAAGGCAAGCGCCTGCTCATCACCGGCGTGCTGACGCCCCAGTCGCTGGCGTACGGCATCGCCGAGCTCGCCCAGTCGGAGGGGGCGGAGATTGTCCTCACCTCCTTCGGCCGCGGCATGTCGCTGACCGAGCGCTCGGCAAGGCGCCTCAGCCCGGCTCCCGAGGTCCTGGAGCTGGACGTCAACAGCACCGAGCACTTCAGCCGGCTCACCGAGAAGCTCAAGGCGAGCGGAAAGCCGCTTCACGGGGTGCTGCACGCGGTCGCCTACGCGCCCGAGGACGCGCTCGGCGGCAATTTCCTCAACACCCCGTGGGAAAGCGTGTCGACGGCATTCCGCGTCTCGACGTTCTCGCTCAAGGAGCTCGCGGTCGCGGTGGCCCCGGTGATGACCGAGGGCGGGAGCATCGTCGCGCTGGACTTCGACAACTCCACCCAGGCCTGGCCGGTCTACGACTGGATGGGGGTCTGCAAGGCCGGGATGATCTCGGTCATCCGCTATCTCGCCCGCGATCTCGGACCGAAGAACATCCGGGTGAACGCGGTGGCAGCGGGCCCGCTGGTCACGATGGCCGCCAAGGGGATTCCCGGGTTCAAGCAGCTCGCGGACACCTGGCTCCTGTCCTGCCCTCTGGGATGGAACGCCCGCGATCGCCACCCGATGGTCGCGAAGACGGTGGTCGCGCTCCTCTCCGACTGGTTCCCGGGGACCACCGGTGAGGTGGTGCACGTGGACGGCGGACGCCACGCCATCGGCTCGCCTCCGGTGGAGATCATGGAGAAGATCACGGCCGCCCTGTCGGGCGACGGCTCGGAGGAGTGACGGAGGTCCGTCGCTCGCAGCCCGCCGGGTTCAGGACCACCTCAGAAACGCTTCAGGGCGACGATGTCGTTGTTGAACGGGTCGACGTAGTAGACGTTGCCCTGGTCCACGCCGCCGATCAGCGCCGAGTTCTGCGCGATGCGCGGGTAGCGGTAGAGCCACTGCGGCTCCAGCCCGGGACCGAAGTGCAGAACGACGTCACCAAGCGTGGCGCTGTTCAGGAGCACGCTCAGGCTCCCGTCGGTCGCTGACCGGGCATTCGTCGCCAGCCGCTGCGTCGCCTGTCCGTCGACGTAGAGCCCCGGAACGCGAGCCGTCGCCACCGGACCCGCACCGTCCGGCAGCCACGCCTCGAACGTCGTGTAGGGCGGATCGTTCCGCATCGTCACCACCGCCCCGAGCGCGGACGTGGTGCCGAACGTGCCGCCCTGGAGCGCTCCGAGCACCTGCGGCTGGCTCGCGAGCGTCACGCCGACCTTCGCGAGATAGCTCCCCGAGATGGCGCCGGCGGCGCCGACGTGAAGAACCAGCCAGCGCGGGAAGGCCGCGGTGACGCCGCAGCTCAGGTCCACCCCGACCGCGAAGCTCCCGTCCACCACCGGGAGGAGCCGGTTGACCGACAGCACGCTGCAGCCGGCGAACGCCGAGTCGGTCCGCACCTGGGGCACGAAGGAGGACTGCGGGAAGGCGAACACGCTCCAGGTCGGTCCGCAGAAGTTGGCGGTGTCGTTGGGCGAGAGGTACGTGCGCACGGGGCCGAAGGCGCCGGCCGTTCCGCCCGCGACCGGTCCAGCGAAATCCAGTCCAGGGAAGGAATTGGTGTTGCCGCTGTCGGTCACCAGCGTGCCCGTCGACGCCTGGAGGCAGGCGACGGTATGCGTGGCCGGAGCGACGAAGCAGCCGTTGGGCGCCGCGCCGTTGAGGATGTCCGGGATGCAGACCAGGTCGTCCATCCGGGTCAGGATGGGGCCGAGGACCGTTCCATCCGACTGCAACACGTCGAGCCCGAAGGGAACGGAGTAGCTCGTCGCCGGCCGCGGTCCGTTGATCGGCTCACCGAGCGCGATGACGTCGCTGCCTCCCCGCTGGCTCGGGTTCGGCCGGGTGAAGAGCACGTTGCCGTGGCCGTCGAAGTCGCAGGCGACGAAGCCCCCGTCCTGGGGGAAGGGAATGGTGCCCCCGTCGGGGATGGTCAGAGCATAGGGGAAGGGCGGGGTGAACCCGGCGTCCGCCGAGATGACTCCGGAGTCGATCGGCCCTGCATCGAACCCTCCGTCGGGCGTCCCGCCCTCGCCACCGTTCCCGGCGTCGCTGCCCGCGTCGTCGCCTGTGCCGCTACCCGCGTCAGGGTCGGGAAGCGGACCTGCGCTGATCAGGATGCTGTTCGGGTCGAACGGGAAGTAGGTCCCGTCGCTGGCGCGGAAGAAGCCAGGGAGCCAGTCCGCGGTCGCGTTCACCGTGGTGCTCTTCGCCAGCGCGACCTGGATGCCTCGCGCGGTGGCCACCGGCTCGGCGGCGTCGATGGCGATGCGCCCAGGAACGATGCGGTCCCAGAGCACGCGGCTGAGGAGCACGCCCTGCTCGAGGTGACTCGCGTTTCCGTTCGTCGCGCGAGCGTCCACCGTGAGGCTGACCGACTTCTCCACCTCGACCAGCACCTCGAACGGCACGTTGAAGGGATCGCCGGTGTAGTTGTCGATGCCCAGGCCAGGCGTGCGGAGGAAGGTGACGTCGTACAGCGGCGAGCCGCCGTCGGGATTGGCGCGCTGGACGATGCCATCCGCCTCGCGGCCGGCGAGCCGGACCGTCGGTGGGAGGAGCAGCGGCCGGTCGCTGCCCACCGTGAGGTCGAGCCGGGAGAGCGGCGCCACCCGCTCGGGGAGCACCGCAGCGAGGGAGGCGGTGGTCGTGTCGAGCAGCACGTTGATCGACTTGGTGCTGGCGTTCCCGAGCATGTCCACGCCGATGAAGGTGAGTTGCAGCTGGCCCACGCCCGAGTCGGCCACGCCGCTGGTCACCAGCGTGCAGCGGGTGAAGTCCACCACCCCGGTGTACGGGGGGACGTTCCAGGTGAAGACGCCGGTGCTCGGCGCGCCGCCGCAGGTCACCGTGACCGATGCCACGCCGTTCACCGAGTCCGCGTCGAGGCTGACCGGCGCATTCAGGGAGATGGTCTGCCCCTCGAGCGGCGAGTGGATGGTGAGGGTGGGGCCGACGCCGCCGTCCGGCGGGACAGTGGGCAGCGCCAGGTCCCAGCACGCGGGAAGCGCAAGGCTGGCGGCGGCGAGGAGCAGCGTCCTGCAGCGCACCGTCATCACGGACAAGGGCGACCCTCCACCGGCCAGACGCCGGACGAGGGTACCAGACCACCGGCGCACGCGGAGAAAAGCCCGCCGCTCGGGGGTGGTCAGAGCGACCCCGGGGTGGGCGTCAGCCCTCAGGGCGCGGTGCAGCCGAAGACACCGCCGCATCCGGAGGTCGCTGCGTTGAAGCTCTGCGCGCACAGCGCGTTGCCGGGGAAGGTGTTGGTGGCCGTGAGATCGGGGGTGTTGCTCGCGCCCGTCAGCCACATCGCCACGATGCCGTAGCCGGCGCTGGAGCGGATGGTGCTGTTGGTCAGGAGGTTCGCCGGTGGGACGTACTGAACCTCGAAATCCCCCACCAGCAGGCCACCCTGGTCCTGGGTCGCGGGGTCCTTGCAGTTGGCGGAGCTGATCCCGTTGACCCCTCCCGCGTATTCGACGACGACGTGGTCGAGTTGCGAGCCCGTCGCGGTGTCGAGCCAGAGGCCCACCCAGTCACCAGGAGCCGGCGCCGCCTCGCCAGAGCCGAAGAGGATGGGCGCGGTGGCAGTCCCCTGCGCGAGGAGGACGCCCACCACGTTGTTGGGGGAATTTCCGTTGGACCCGAAGGTGACCAGCGCACCCGGCGTGGTCGCGTTCGCCTTGGGGAACAGGACGCGCGAGCCGGCCTCGACCGTCAGCGTCACCGGGGCGGTGGCGGTCCCCGACGGGCGCACGCTGAACCCGGCGGTCTGGATGCGCACCGGCAGGTACGGGTGGATCGTGGTGTCGGTCGTGACGTTGAACGTGCCGACCACGTTCACCATCGGCAGCGTGTTGCTCGCCGAGGCGTAGCTGCCCTGAGGCACCGTGCTCAGCGCCATGCTCCCCATGCTGAGTACGTAGTCCTGGGCGCCCTGGACGGTCAGGCCGCTCGAGTCCGAGGTGAAGGCCCCACCCGCGTCGAAGTAGACGCCTCCGCCCAGCGGTGAATCGATCGTGACGTTCTGGACCCGCACGTTTCCGGCGGGCGGGGCCGCGGCGTAGCCAGCGCCCACTCCGACGATGGCCGAGTTGGAATAGCTCCCTCCATTGGAGCCGCCGCCCTGGAGGGTGCTCCAGCTCAGGTCGACGAGCGAGGTGGCGCTGGTCGCTCGCAGGCTGCCCCAGGATTGGGCGCTGTTGCTCCGGACGAAGCTGATGGCCCCCCCGGGACCCGTGCCCGCGGCGACCAGCGAGGCGCCCGCATTCACGTTGACGATCGTCCCCGCTCCCAGGGAGACGATGGCGCAGGGCTGGATGGTCACCGTGGCCGGCCCGCTGATCGAGATGCTGTTCGGGACCGAGTGGGTCGTCCCGCCGCCCGCCCAGATCTCGCTGGCGGCGATGTTTCCCGCGTGCGTGACCACCGTGCCGTTGGCCGGGCCGCAGCTGGCCGCGCCCGTGACGTTGAGGGTGGCCGTCCCGGAACGGGTCGGATCGGCCAGGCTCGTCGCGCTGACGGTGTACGTGCCTGGTGCCGAGGCGACGAACGTGGCGCTGTTCCCGTCGGGTGTCAGCGTGGCGCCCGCCGGCGTGACGCTCCAGGAGACGGCGCTCGAGCACGGTCCGCTGGAGCTCACCGTGGCGGTGAGGCTCGAGACCTCGCCCGCGACGACCGTCGACGGATTCGCCGTGACGGAGACGCCGGTGACCACGCAGCCGGGACCGCCGCTGCCGCCGCCTCGCCGGTCGAGAGCCACCAGGGCGTTGTTCAGCGGGTCCACGTAGTAGACCGTCGGCTCGCCGTCGGCGGCGACCAGGGTCGAGGTCTGGGCGAGCAGCGGGTAGCGGTAGAGGAACCGCGGCTTCAGCCCGGCGCCGAACTGCAGAACCACGTCGCCGAGCGTCGCGCCGTTCAGGAGCACGGTGAGGCTTCCGTCCGCGCCGGCCGCGACGTTGCGACCGAGCCGCGGCACCGGATTCGAGGCGTACACGTAAAGTCCCGGGACACGCGCCGTGGCGGCCGGGCCCGTGCCGTCCGGGGGCCAGGCCTCGAAGACCGTGTTGGGCGGCTCGTTCCGCATCGTCACGACCTTGCCGTCGGACAGCGCCGCGAGGACCAGGGGCGGAGCGGCGAGGAACGGATCCGGCAGGAACACGCCCTGCGGCGCGAGGTAGCTCCCGGTGACCGAGCCGGTCGCGCTCACCTTGACCACCTCCCACCCGAGCCCGCCGGGGCAGTCCACGTCGATCAGCACCGCGAAGCTCCCGTCCGGGAACGGAAGCAGACGAGCGACGCTCCCGGAGCTCCCGGCGAAGCACCCCGGCCCGAACACCGGGTCGGCCACCCGGTCCTGGGGCAGGAACAGATTGCCGGGCAGGCCGAGGAAGGCCCAGACGGGCCCGCAGCCGTTTCCTTGGTCGTTCGGAGCGAGGTAGGTCCGCGGGCTGCCGTGCGCGCCGGCCGTCCCTCCCGGGGCGGGCGGGCCGAGCTCGAGGCTGGAGCTGGTCCCGACCGCGGTGGTCTGCGCGCCGTCGACGAGCGAGAAGCACCGCAGCGTCTGGGTCGCGGTGGGCGCGGCGTACCAGCAGCCATCCTCCGAGCCGGTGAAGGTGTCCGGGAGGCAGACGAGGTCGTCCACCCGGGTCAGCGTCTGGCCGAGCACACCGCCGTCAGGGAGCGGCGCCACCAGCGGGAACTGCACGGTGTAGCTCGCGGCGCCGCGGAGCTGTCCCGACGGCTCGCCGAGCGCGATGACATCACTTCCCCCCCGCTGTGCGGTGCTCGGGCGCGCCATGAGCACGTGCCCCCGCCCGTCGAGATCCACCGCGGCGTACCCGCCGTCGGTCGGGAAGGGGACTCCGTCGTCGGGACCGACCGGACCCGAGGGGATCGAGGGGCCCACCACCCGGATGTTCGGGGCATCGAACGGGACGTAGGTGCCGTCTGCGCTGCGGAAGAAGCCGGGCAGCCACGGCGCGGTCGGGCCAGGGACGGCGTCGCGCGTCGCGAGCGCGACCTGCACGCCCGCGGCGGTGGCCACGGGGTCGGCGGCCGTCACCGCGATGCGCCCCGGGACGGAGCGGTCCCAGAGCACGCGGCTCAGCAACACTCCCTGCTCGAGGTGGCTCGCGTTGCCGTTGGTCGCCTTCGCGTCGACGGTGATGCTCACCCGCCGCTCGACGTCGGTGAGCACCTCGAAGGGTACGTTGAAGGGGTCGCCGCCGTAGATGTCGATGCCCAGCCCCGGGGTGCGGAGGAAGGTGATGTCGTAGAACGGAGCGCCGCCGTCCGGATTGGCGCGCTGGACGATCCCGTCCGCCTCGCGACCGGCGAGCCTCACCGTCGGAGGGAGCAGCAGCGGCCGGTCACTGCCCACCGTCAGCTGCAGCGGCGCGAGCGGGACCACCCGCTCGGGGAGGACCGCCGAGAGCGCGGCGGTGGTGGTGTCGAGAAGGACGTTGAAGCTCTTGCTGCTGGCGTTCCCCAGCCGGTCCACCGCGATGAAGGTGAGCTGCAGCTGTCCGAATCCGGCGTCCACGCCGCCGCTGGTGACCAGGCTGCACCGGGTGAAGTCGATGAGGCCGGTGTACGGCGGCACGTTCCAGGTGAAGACCCCCGTGCTCGGTGCGCCACCGCAGGTCACCGTGACCGAGGACACGCCGTTCACCGACGCCGCGTCGACGTTCACCGCCGCGTTGAGGGGAATGGTCTGTCCCTCGCGCGGCGAACGGACGGTGATGTCCGGCCCGGCGCCGCCGTCCGGGCTCACGTCAGGGAGTCCCAGGTCGTGGCAGGCGGCGAGCACGCTGCCCAGCAGGCACGACGCGAGCACGCGATACAGTCCCCCGCGCAAGGGGGACGCTCGTCGAGCCGCGCGGGGACGCGCCGGATCCAGGCTCGGCCCCCCGCACCCCGGGGACGCTTGTCGAGCCGCGCGGGGGCGCGGCGCATCCAGGCTCAGCCCCCCGCACCCCGGGGACGCTTGTCGAGCCGCGCGGGGGCGCGGCGCGTCCAGGCTCAGCCCCCCGAACCAGGGGGACGCTCGTGGAGCCGCGCGGGGGCGCGGCGCATCCAGGCTCAGCCCCCCGCACCAGGGGGACGCTTGTCGAGCCGCGCGGGGGCGCGGCGCATCCAGGCTCAGCCCCGTGGTCACGGTCACCGGCACCCCCTGCTCGACCGCGTGGGGTGAGCTTACCGGGCGTCGCCTGTGGCGGGTGAGGAAAGGTGGCCGGTCAAACCGGACCCGGGGAAAACCGCTTCCGGACTGCAACCTGGCGGCGCTCCTCGGATGTTCTGTACAGTTTCGCCGCAGGCCAGGCGCTCCGGCTGCTCGCGGCCGGCGCTCCACGAGGGGAATGACCGTGACGTCACTTCGCGTGGCAGTGCTGCTCGCGCTCACCTCCGCCGGCCTCGCCTTCGCCGCGGAGCAGCGCCCCAACCTCCTCGTCCTGGACCTCGAGCCGCGCGGCGTCGGACTGCCCGAGGCGCAGGCGGCGACGGGCAGCGTGGTCCGCGGGCTCCGGCAGCTCGAGGTGTTCCAGGTGCTCAGCTCGGACGACGTGCGGCAGTTGCTCGCGCTCGAACGCACCCGCCAGCTGTCGGGCGCGCGTGCGGAGAGCAGCGTCGGTCAGCTCGGCGCCGCCCTGAACGCATCGAACGCGGTCGTGGGCAGCGTGACCCGCGTGGGCGGAAAGCTCCAGGTGGAGATCCGCCTCCTCGACGCCTCGACGCAGAAGGTCCTTTCCCAGAAGAGCCTGAACCAGGCCACCATCGAGCAGGTGGCGACGCAGCTCCCCGGCCTGTCGCAGGAGCTGATGGCGCCGCTGCTCCGCGAGCAGCAGGGATTCCTGGTGGTGAAGTCCAAGGAGGAGGCCGCCGAGATCCTGGTCGACGATACGCTCGTCGGCAGCATCCCGCTGAAGGCGTCGATCGACCTGTCGCGCGGCGTCCACCGGCTCACCGTGCGCAAGGACGGCTTCATCGCGCAGACGCGCTCGGTGCGCATCGAGCCGAAGCAGACCACCGTGGAGGAGGTCGAGCTGCAGCCCTCGGCGGACTACGCGAAGATCTACAAGGACAAGTACGCGAAGGTCCGCGTCGGAGCGTGGATCGCGACGGGCGTCGCGGTGGCGAGCCTCACCACCGCGGTCGTCATGAACGCCTCGGCGAACAGCGAGTACAACGACCAGTTCAAGCCGCGGCAGGCGTGGCTGCAGGGCGCCACCGGCCAGGGCCCCCAGACGAAGCCTCCCGACATCGCCAACAACCCCACCGCGAGCGCGGCGTGGGACAGCTGCACCGCGAGCGGCGCCGCCGCCTGCAAGCAGGCCGCGGAGGACGCGAAGAGCAGCGTCCAGGTGAAGCAGTACGTGGCCATCGGCACCGCGGTCGTCGGCGTCGCCTCGGCCGGCGTCGCCACCTGGCTGTGGCTCAGCGGGAAGGACCCGAACCGCTACGCCGACGTGGTCGCCGGGGTGAGCCCCAATCCGCAGGGCGGGGTGACCCTGGCCCTCGCCGGGCGCTTCTGACGGCCTGGCCGGACCCCACCGGTCTCCCACCTCTCTCCACAGGACCGGGTACATCGACACCCAGGCTTTCCACAGCGATTTCCACAGCTACGGAAACTTCCGCTTGGACTGCTTGCCCAGGAGGCAGGTGGACGCTAGGGTGCGACCCCGATGCGTTTTTCGGAGCACGACCCCCGGAAGGAGCGGCTGGAGCGGGAGCGCCGCGCCGTCCTCGATGCGTGGCCCCTGCCGGCGCAGGCGGCGGTCCCCGAGGCGGACGAGCCGCTGGACCGCTCCGCCGAGGGTGACGACGAGCCCATCACCGAGAAGGTCCCGGCCGGGCCACCCCCGCGCGGGTCCGGGCAGCGGTAGGGACCGTGGGGCGGCCGCCCTGACTTACACGGTCGCCGGCGCGACCGAGTCCGTCTGCAGCGCGAGCCCCCGTCCGTCGGCCGTGACGTCGAACCTCGCCACCCCGCCCGCCTGGAGCGCCCCGAACAGCAGCGCCTCCGCCAGCGGCTTCTTGAGCGACTGGTCCACGAGCCGCGCCATCGGCCGGGCCCCGAAGGCCGGGTCGTAGCCGTTGTCGGCCAGCCACGCGCGCGCGGCCGGCGTCAGCTCGAGGGTGACCTTCTTGTCGGACAGCTGGGCCTGGAGGAGGCCGACCTCCTTGTCGACCACCTTGAGGATGGTCTCCGGCCCCAGCCCGGAGAAGAGGATCCATCCGTCGAGCCGGTTCCGGAACTCCGGGGTGAAGGTCCGCTCGATGGCCTCCTTCGCCTTCGAGGTGTCGATCACCTGGTCCCCGCCGCCGAAGCCGATGGTCTTGCTGCTCATTTCCCGGGCGCCGGCGTTGGTGGTGAGGATGAGCACCACGTTGCGGAAATCCGCCTTCCGCCCGTTGTTGTCGGTGAGCGTGGCGTGGTCCATCACCTGGAGGAGGATGTTGAAGAGGTCGGGGTGGGCCTTCTCGATCTCGTCGAGCACCACCACGGAGTAGGGGTGCTTCCGCACCGCGTCGGTGAGCAGCCCGCCCTGATCGAAGCCGACGTAGCCCGGCGGCGCACCGATGAGCCGCGAGATGGTGTGCTTCTCGCTGTACTCGCTCATGTCGAAGCGGAGGAACTCCACCCCCAGCACCCTGGCGATCTGCTTGGCCAGCTCGGTCTTGCCCACGCCGGTGGGGCCGCTGAACAGGAAGCTGCCGATGGGCTTCTCCGGCGAGCGCAGGCCGCTCCGGGAGAGCTTGATGGCCGAGACCAGCTCCCGGATCGCCGGGTCCTGCCCGAAGATGACGCTCTTCAGCGCGGGCTCGAGGTTGGCGAGCGCCTCGCGGTCGGAGTGCGAGACGCTCTTCTGGGGAATCTTCGCGATCTTCGCGACCACCGCCTCGACGTCGTGCGCGGTGACGCGGTGGGTTCGGTCCTTCTCGCCTCGCAGCCGGTCCGCGGCGCCCGTCTCGTCCACCACGTCGATGGCCTTGTCGGGGAGGAAGCGGTCGTTGATGTACTTGGCAGCGAGCTCCGCCGCGGCCCGGATGGCCTCCTCGTCGTACCTCACGTCGTGGTGTTCCTCGTACCGGGACTTCAGCCCCTGGAGGATGAGCACCGTGTCCTCGACGGTTGGCTCGCCGACCTCGATCTTCTGGAACCGCCGGGAGAGAGCCCGGTCGCGCTCGAAGCTCGCCTTGTACTCCTGGTAGGTCGTGCTCCCGATGCAGCGGAGCTTGCCGGACTGGAGCACCGGCTTGAGGAGGTTCGAGGCGTCCATGCTCCCGCCGGTGGTCGCTCCGGCGCCGACGATGGTGTGGATCTCGTCGATGAAGAGGATGGCCCCGGGCTGCTTCTGGAGCGCCTTGAGCACTGCCTTCAGCCGTTCCTCGAACTGGCCACGAAACTTGGTGCCGGCGAGCAGGGCGCCCATGTCCAGCGAGTAGATGACCGCGCCCTGCAAGGGCTCGGGCACCTTCTCCTCGTGGATGCGCAGGGCGAGCCCCTCTGCGATGGCGGTCTTCCCCACGCCGGTCTCGCCCACGTAGATGGGGTTGTTCTTCCTGCGCCGGCAGAGCACCTGGATGGTGCGCTCCAGCTCCTTCTCCCGGCCGATGAGCGGATCGATGCGCCCTTCCTCCGCCTCCACCGAGAGGTTCAGGCAGTAGGCGCGGAGCGGGTCCTTCTGGGTCCCGCCCTCCTCCTCGCCCAGCCCGCCGGAGCTCTCCCCCTCCTCGTCGCCGTCCGGGCCCTTCGAGATGCCGTGGGAGAGGTAGTTGAGGAGATCCAGCCGGGTGATGCCCTCCTGCTGCAGCAGGAACAGGGCGTGGCTCTCGTCCTCGCGGAACATGGCCACCAGGACGTCGCCCCCCTCGATCACCTTCTGCTCGGCGGAGAGGGCGTGAATCGCGGCCCGCTGGAGGACCCGCTCGATGCCGATGGTCTGCTGCGGCTCGGCGCTCACGTTGTCCGGCAGCCGCTCCACCGTCTCGGCGAGGAACTTCTCCAGCCGCTGGCGGAGGCGCTTCACGTTCGCGCCGCAGGCAACGAGGATCTTCTGGGTCTTCGGCTCGCGGGTGAGGGCGAGGAGCAGGTGCTCGAGCGTCAGGTACTCGTGGCGCATGGACTTCGCGTCCGCGATGGCCTGCCGGAAGCTGGCCTGAAGCTCCTTGGCGATGAGCGGCGTTGCCACGGTTCTAGATCTCCTCCGGTTCCATCGTCAGGCGGAGCGGAAACTCGTGCTCCCGGGCCAGCGCCTCCACGACGTCTATCTTCGTACGAGCCACGTCATGTGTATAAACCCCCGCCACGCCGATGCCCGTGTTGTGGACATGGAGCATGATCGAGACCGCGTCGGACTCGGACTTGTGGAATACCTCGCGAAGGACCGCCACCACGAAATCCCGGGTCGTGTAGTTGTCGTTGTGGAACAGCACCTTGTAGAGCTGCGGACGCTTGAGCTTTCGCTCGCTCTTGCTCTCGGTGACGACCTCGGTGTCCGGATTCACGGGCTCGGGCATCGGCGTACCTTCTAGTCCTTGAACCCGGTCTCCGCCTGCCACGCCGGCAGCCCGGTCTGGATGGCGGCCCGCTCGTGGGCGAGGAACTCCCGGACCGCGCGATCCAGCCCGCGGTGGAACAGGGCGTGTGCGCTGTAGGTGAGGCTCGGAGTGAAGCCCCGGACCAGCTTGTGCTCGCCGCCGGCGCCGGGCTCGAACCGGACGAGTCCTCGACGGACCACCTCGTCCATCCCGGCGTACAGACAGACGTTGAAGTGAAGGAAGGGATGCTCCTCGAAGCACCCCCAGTAGCGGCCGTAGAGGACCCGGTCACTCGCCAGGTTGAAGGCGCCGGCCACGACCCGGTCCCCCGACAGCGCCTGGACGAGCTCCACCCGGTGCCGGAACCGGTCGAGAACCCGGGTGAAGAAGCGGGGGCTCAGGTAGCGGCGCCCCCAGGCGAACTTGTCGACGGTGCTCGCGTACAGCCGGAACGTCTCCCTCGGATCGGCCGCGGCGAGCGCGTCGCCCCGGAGGACGCGGAGAGTGAGCCCCTGCTCGGACGGGGCACGCCGCTCACGCCTGAGCTGGTTCCGCCGCTTGCTGTTGAAGCGCTGGAGCACGTCGTCGGGCGTGCGGTAGCCCTCGTTGAGGAAATGGTACTGGACGCCGTGCCGGACGGCGAAGCCCAGGGGCTCGAGCGCGACCGCCTCGGCCTCGGTGGGGAAGAGCACGTGGACGCTGGAGAGCCGCTCCTCGCGCGCCAGCTCCAGCGCGCCGCGGGCGAGCTCGAGGAGACGCCCCTTCGGGTCCTCGCCGGGGGCCACGAGGAAGCGGCGGCCGGTCGCGGGGGTCAGCGGGGCGGCGATGACCAGCTTCGGATAGTAGGGCACCCCGGCCCGCTCCGACGCGGTGGCCCAGGAGAAGTCGAAGACGAACTCGCCGCTGCTGTCCGTCTTGCGGTAGGCAGGTGCGGCCGCAACGAGCCGGTTGCCGCGCCAGAGGGTGAGATGCCGGGGCTCCCAGCCCGAGGCCTCCGCCACGCTCCCGCTCGACTCCAGCGCCTCCAGCCACTGCCACTCGAGGAAGGGCGAGGCATCCTCGCCCACCAGCGCGTCCCAGGCGGCCTCCGGCACCTCGGAGACCGCCTGGAGAACCTTGAGCTGCGTCGGAAGCGACTGCGACATCGGTTAGAGCTGCCCCTGCACGGTGGGGCCGAGATAACGATACACCCGGTGCCGCTGCCACCCGCGAGGGGGTGGTCGGTCCGTGTGTGGCACACCGGTGTCGGCGCCGCCCGGGAGGGTCAGCGGGTGAGCTCGCGCGCGAGGAGCTGCCCGGCGGCGCTGAGCCCCGCCCGCGCCCGGGCCTTGCCGGCATCGGTCTCCATCACCCGTCCCGCGGCGTCGCTGGCGGTGCCCGCGGCGAGGTCGGCGAGGAGGAGGAAGGCGCTCAGGTCGGGGGTGACCGGCACCGAGCGGCCCGGGCGGAGCGGCCGGTCCCGGAGGCTCTTCGCGACCTTCTCCAGAAGCCCCTCCTCGTCGAGCTTCTTCGTCCCCCCGAGCAGCGCCTGCCACGTCGCGGCGAGCAGGTCGTCCAGGAGGGGACCGGAGAGCGCGGCTCCGAGGCGGCCGGCGGCCTCGTCGTGGTCGAGCTGGTGGGCATCGGCGAAGGTGGGCGCGAGCTTGGCGACGACGATCGTGCGGGTGGCGAGATGGGCGAGCCGGGCGGGGTACCGCATGGGGGAGCAGGATGCAGGCAGGCCCTCCAGCGCGCAACGTCTCCCCCCTCCGTGCTAGGTCGCGCCGGGCCATGTCCGAGTCCGAGTGGTTCGCGCTCAACCGTGCCTCGTGGAACGCGCGCACGCCGGTGCACCTCCGGTCGCGCTTCTACGACCTGGAGGCGTTCAAGGCGGGCAAGAGCTCGCTGCGGTCCATCGAGCTCGACCAGGTGGGTGACGTCGCCGGCCGGTCGCTCCTCCATCTGCAGTGCCACTTCGGTCAGGACACCCTGAGCTGGGCGCGCCTCGGAGCCCGGGCGACCGGGCTCGACCTCTCCGACGTCGCCATCGCCGAGGCCGGGGCGCTGGCGAAGGAGCTCGGCATTCCGGCCCGCTTCGTCGAGGGGAACGTGTACGACGCACCGGCGCTGCTCGGCGGGGAGCGGTTCGACCTGGTCTTCACCTCCTACGGGGTCCTGGGCTGGCTTCCGCGCCTGGAGCCCTGGGCTCGCGCCGTCGCCGGCTGCCTCGCCCCCGGCGGGGTGTTCCACCTCGTCGAGTTCCACCCCGCGGCGTGGATCTGGGACGAGCCCTTCGAGCGCGTGGTCCACCCCTACGACGCCCCGGGCGAGCCCATCCTCAGCGACGAGAGCGGCACGTACGCGGACCCGTCGGCGCCCGTCCGGCTGCGCGACGTGGGCTTCAACCACGGGCTGGGGAGCGTCGTCACCGCGCTGCTGGACCAGGGCCTCGTCCTCGAGCGGCTCGTCGAGCTCGACTGGTCCCCCTACGACATCTTCCCCGACATGGAGGAGGTCGCTCCGGGGCGTTTCCGGATGCGTCGCTTCGGACGGAACCTGCCGCTGGTCTACGGCGTGGCGGCGCGCGGTCCGGGCTGAGCCGACGGCCTCAGAAGAGCCACACGCCCTGGCGGACGCAGGTCCGCAGCACGATCTGCTTCAGCTGCGGATCGGTGACGTTCCGGAACGCTGCGCGCGCTCCGCCGATGTCGTGGCGCTGGCACGAGGCCCGGGCCTGGATGGCGTACCCGAGCGGCGTCTTCTGGATGTAGAAGCTCTGGTCCACCAGCCGGGCAGCGTCGAGCGGCTTGTTCTTCGACAGCGCATCCTCGGCCTGCTCCAGCAGCTTGCGCGCCTCGGGCTTGATGCCGTCGGCCGGCGTCGCGGGCGCGGCGGGCGGCTCGGGTACCACCGCCTTCGCCGGCTCGGCAGAGGGCACCGTCGCGTGCGGCTCCGGCCCCTTCGCGGGGATCTCCGGACGCGCGCGTTGGCGGCGCCCTGGACCCGGTGGCTTCGCGCGGATCGGGTCGTACGGATTCTCTTCGGCCGGCCGGGTGGCCGCCACGGGAGGCCCCTTCGGCGGTGGGGTCTCGACGGCGGGTTTCGGGACAGCGGGCGGCACCGGCGGAGGTGGCGGTGGCTCGAGGCGCTTCAGCGGCTCGAGCGTGTCGACGCTCGCGGTCTGGACGGGCGCCGGAAAAGCACTCTTCCGCGAGACCCAGAAGACTCCCGCGGCTCCCAGCGCAACGCCGACCAGCGCCACCACTGCCAGGAAGGGCAGCAGCCGCCTCGGCGCGGCCTCGGGCATCGGAGGGGGGACGGTGACCGCGCCGGAGCGGACGGGCTCGCGCGAGGAGGCGCGCGTCTTGGGCCACGAGCCGGTGGGACCGGTGGGATGTGGCGTGTGAGTCGGCTCCAGCCCCACCGCCGAGTCCACGTTCCGCGGCTGACCGGTGTGGAAGCTGTGCAGGGGACGGCCGGTGAGCTCGAGGATGAACGCGCCGATGTCCTGCGGCCGCGCGGCGGGGTCCTTCTGGAGCGCGCGCTCGACGGCGGCGAGCACGTTCTCCGGCAGCGCCGGCGCGAGCTCGTGGAGCGGCGTGGGCTGCCCGTGCACCACCCGGTACACGACCTCGGCCAGCGAGCCGCCGGCGAACGCGGGCTGGCCGCCGAGCATCTCGTAGACGATCGCTCCGAGGGCGAACACGTCGGTGCGAGCGTCCACCGCGGTGTTCTTCCCGGTGGCCTGCTCCGGAGACATGTACTGCGGCGTCCCCATGAGGATGGCGTCCTGGGTGCGGAGCGACTGGCTCCCGCGGATCTTGGAGATGCCGAAGTCCAGCACCTTCACCCGGGTGGGCACGTCCTCCTCCGGGGTGCAGAGGAAGACGTTGTCCGGCTTGAGGTCGCGGTGGACGACGCCGGCGCGGTGCGCGGCCTGGAGCGCCGAGCCGATCTGCCGGGTGATGGCGAGGGCCTCGTCGAGCTGCAACCGGCCCGAGGCCAGCCGGGAGGCGAGCGTCTCGCCCTGCAGGTACTCGAGGACGATGTAGGGCTGTCCCGTGGGGAGGGTGTTGAAGTCGAGCACCTCGACGATGTTGGGGTGACCGAGGCGGGAGGCGATCTCCGCCTCGCGCCGGAACCGCTGGAGCATCTCCTCGCCCCCGGCCGCGGCGTCGAGGAGCACCTTCACCGCGACGTGCTTGCCGGGAAGCCTGAGGTGCTCCGCCGCCCAGACCGCGCCCATGCCGCCGCGCCCGATGAGGGACTGGATGCGATAGGTCTCGCCCAGAACGGCGCCCACGTCGAGGAGAGGGTCGGCCACCAGGCGGAGAGTCTACCAGCCGCGCCGTTGCGCCGGAGCGCCCCTATGAGGGCTTCTTGGCCGTCCGGGAGACCGTGTTCGGGCGGGGCGACTTCGCGGGCGACAGCTGCCCACCCATGACCAGGGCGTACGCCCTCGCGAACTCGGGCCCGAAGAGGATGCGGAGCGCCTGCTCCTCGTCACCCAGCCCTCGCCAGACCTCCGAGAAGCGCCGCCAGCGGGTCCAGAGCACCGCGGGCCAGAGGTAGGCCAGCCCCGACTGCCCGCCCGAGGCCGAGATGGCCTGTGCGGGAGGCCGCGCGAGGATGGCGGGGTCCAGCTCCTCCAGGAGCGCCTTCACTCCCTCGCGGGTCCCGCTGAGGAGCGCCACCTGGTGGAACATGACCTCCCCGAATCCCGCCTTGAGGTCGTCGAGGTGCGCCGCTCCGCTCGGCGACGGATCGAGGAGCAGGTGCAGCAGCTCCTTCGGCGTGCGCGCCCGTCGCACCGCGGTGTCCGAGGTGATGGTGCGGACGGCGATCTGGTTGCCGAACTCCGCCTGCCCGCGCCGCAGCTCGATGAACGAGGTGGCGAAGGTCTCCATCAGCTCCCCGAGTCGATCCAGGAAGCCGTCGACGTCCTCCGGCGTGTCCAGGCGGCGCTCGGCGGCCCCGTAGGCGCTTGCGAAGACCGAGAGCAGCCGGTCCGCCGGCCCCTGACCGACGCGGATGGCCGCTGCGTCCGCGGGTCCCGTGCCGGCGAAGGCCCGGAACTGCTCCTCCTGGTAGAGGGTCGGCATCTGCCGCTCGAGCACCTCGGCCAGCCCCGCTCGCTGGGCCAGCGGGAGCTGGCCGGCCTTGCCCTGCAGCGTGTCGTAGAGCTTGCGCCACGCCTTGCGGTACTCGACGTAGAGCGGATAGGCGGCGGCGGCCACGTCCTGGGCGAGCGTCTCCTCCGTGCCCGGACGGGCGGCGAGGTCCTGCTCGAGGGCGCCGTGGAGCAGGTCCACGTCCAGCAGCGTCGCGCCAGGGTCCGAGGCCTGCGCGAAGGAGGACACCGGCACCCGGGCGGCAGCGGCCGCGGGCGGGGGAGTGACGACCGCCGTCGTGGGGACGGGCGTCGGCGCGGGCGTGGTCCCCGAGCGGGCCGGAGCGCTCGCGGCACCGACGAACTGCGTCGGGGGAGCGGGGATGCGGCCGCCGGCGATGGCCGGTTTGGGCGCGGGAGGGGCAGGTGGTGGCGTCGGCGCGGCGGCTGCGCGGACGTCCTGGGTCATGAGACGGAACTGCGTCCGGTCCCGGTTCGGGAGCGGCGGGCCCACGCCGCTGACCTGGAGGAGGTGGAGGCGGAGATCTCCGATCCGCAGCTGCGAGGAGTCCTTCAGGGTCACCGGGACGTTGCTCTCGATGCGGACGCCGTCCACGTGCGTGCCGTTGGTGCTGCCGAGATCGATGACCTGGATGCGCTCCGGATCGAACCGGAGCACCGCGTGCGACAGCGAGACGTACCCTTCCTGGAGTGTCAGCTCGTTCAGGGCGTTGCGGCCGATGCGCACCGGCGAACGCTGGAAGGTGTGCTCGGTGAACTGGTGTGTGGCACAGTTCTCGACGCGGACGGAGAGCATGCGCGCAGGGCCTCGATCAGAGCCTACACAGAGTCCAGGCGTTTCGAGCACCGCGTCTGCCACCGGGGCCGCGACGGCGAGGTCCCATGCGTCAGCTTGACCTCGAGGTGCCCGTCCCGGCCGACCGGGCCGAGCTCCTGGCGGACACCGCTGGCCGGATGGGGGTCAGCCTGTCGGAGCTGCTGACCTCCTCGGCGGCCGCCTACGCCCGGAAGGCAGCCGGCGGCGCCACGCCCCGCGGCAACTCGGCGCTTCGCCGGACGATGGGATGGGGCGCTCGCCCACCCGAGGGGCCGGAGGCCGAGCGGATCCCGGTGCGCCTCGGTCCGGACGTGCTCGACCTCATCGAGTCCGCGCGGCGCGCGGTGCGCTGGGAATCCGCCGATGGCACCACCGCCCCGGTCACGCTCGAGGAGTACGTGCTCGGAGCGGCCGAGCGGATGATCAAGAGCGGGTCCCCCGCGACCCGCAAGGCCCCGGGCGAGACGAACGCGGGACCGTCGCCCGCTCCGGCCTCCCCGGCCCCGCGCCCCGCTCCCCCGCCCATCCCGCACCTGCGCTGGATCCTCCTCGGCGCGGGCGCGCTGACGGCGGTCTTCCTCGTCCTCGCGGTGGTGCTGGTGCTGAACCGGCGCCCGGCGCCCCGTCCCGAGGTCGCCTCGCCGCCTGGCCCGACGGCGGAGGTCCCGCTCCTCCCGCCTCCCGGAGGCACGAAGGACGCGCCAGGGGCGCCCGATGCGCCGCCCGCGGACCCCGGCCGGGCCGGAGAGGCGGTCTCGCGCTGGGAACGTCAGGCCGACGGCTCCCGTTCCCGGGGCAGCGGCCGCGACCACACCGAGCAGATCGACGACATCCTCGCCGGGCACCTCGGGGGAGGCTCGCGCGAGGACGCGTACGCCGGCGCCATCGCGGCCGCGGTCCGGGACGTGGCCGACCTGTACCCCGTGCCCCCGGCGCTGGTGAAGGCGGTGATCCGCCGCGAGTCGGCCTTCAATCCGCGCGCCCGGTCGCGGGTGGGCGCCATCGGGCTGATGCAGCTCATGCCCTTCAACGCCCGGAAGGTGGGGCTGCGCGAGTCCGAGCTCTGGGACCCCGAGCGCAACATCCTCGGCGGCACCCGGCTCCTCGCCGCGCTGCTGCGCTACTACAACGGCGACATGGTGGCGTCGCTCGCGGCCTACAACGCGAAGCCGCGGAACCCCTTCGCCCCGCTCCCGAAGAACGGGGAGACCCCGGAGTACGTGACCATGGTGCTCCGGTACTACGACGAGTACACCCGGCAGCCTGCCGCTCGCCCCGGAGCCCGCCCCGGTTCACCCTGAGCGGAATCGGCTGTGTCGGGAGGGCCCCCTCCGTCGCCTCCGGCGTTGAAACGCCCCTCGAGGCCAGGTCAACTGTCCGGCCCGAGTCAACGCTCCAGCCCCGGAAGGACCCGTGTCGCTCCAGCCCGGCACGCTGATCGGTCGCTACGTGGTGGTGAGAAAGCTCGCCGAGGGCGGGATGGCGGAGATCTTCCTCGCCGCCGCCCAGGGCCCCGAGGGCTTCGAGAAGGAGGTCGTCATCAAGCGGATCCGCTCCGGGTTCGCGGGCGACCCGTCCTTCATCCAGATGTTCGTCGAGGAGGCGAAGGTGGTGAGCCGCCTCAACCACGCGAACATCGTCCAGATCATCGACTTCGCGCGCCACGAGGAGACCTACTACCTGGCGATGGAGTACGTGCGCGGCCGCTCGCTCTCCGAGGCGCACAAGCGCGCCCGCGAGCTGAGCGTCCCGCTCCCCCCGGTGCTGGTGGCGCACCTCGGCCAGGAGGTGGCCCGGGGGCTGGCCTACGCCCACCGCCTCAGCGACGGAGGCCGTCCGCTGGAGCTCGTGCACCGCGACGTCACCCCGCACAACGTGCTGCTCTCCTACGATGGGGCGGTGAAGCTCACCGACTTCGGCATCGCCAAGGCGAGCAACCGCGCCACCAACAGCGGGATGCTGAAGGGAAAGTTCGCGTACATGTCGCCCGAGCAGGCGCGGGGCGAGCGGGTGGATCCGCGCACCGACGTGTTTGCGCTCGGGGTCACGCTCTGGGAGCTGCTCACCTCGGGGCGGCTCTTCGACTCCGAGAGCGACATCGGCGTGCTGCGCGCGGTGCAGGAGCGGGAGGTCCTCGCGCCCTCGGTGCTGAACCCCGAGGTGGACGAGGAGCTGGACCGGGTCATCCTCCGGGCGCTGGAGCGGGACGTGTCCCGGCGCTACCAGTCCGCCCAGGAGCTGGAGCGCGCGCTCGCGCACGTCGTGCTCCGCACCGCCCGCTCTCCGGACGACACCGACGTGGGGGCCTGGATGCGGGAGCTCTTCCCCATCGAGGCCAAGCGCGCCGAGCCGAGCGTCTCGCGGTCCATGCCGCCGCCCCAGGACCCCGGCCGGCGCCCCACGCCGCTGCACGTCGCGGCCGCCGCAGAGGGCATCGCCGAGGAGATGGCCGGGCTCGAGCCCGAGGTGCCGCCGGACGCGTACTCGGTCACGGCCAGCGGCCGGACCGTGCTCTCGGGGGGCACCGCGCGCGACGATGCCTCGCACCGGACGCCCGTCACGCGGACGCCGGTGACCCAGAACCCCGTGCGGCCGAAGCCGCCCGCAGCGCCGCCACTCGCCGAGCGGATCCAGCAGCTCCGCGCCGCCGCGGTGACCTGGGTGGGAGGCCATCGTGTTCCCGCGGCCGTCGGCGCGGCCGCGGTGCTGCTGTTCGTGGCGGTGGGGCTGACCTGGACGCTGGCTCGTCGCGGCGGCTCCGGCCCGTCGGCGCCGTCTGCCGGCGCTCGCGAACCCGCCCGTCCCGACGACGTCGCGCTGAACCTGACGCCGGGGACGGAGAAGAAGCTCGAGCCCCCGCCGCCGCCTCCGCCGGACCTCCCCACGCCGAGCACCGAGCCCGGCACGCTGGCGTTGACCGTCATCCCCTGGGGCGCGGTGTACGTGGACGGCAAGCTGGCCCGCGCCGAGCACGTCGGCATGCACGAGTACGTCCTGCCGCCTGGAACGCACCGGGTCCAGATCAAGGGGCCGAAGCCCAGCGAGTTCGAGGTGGAGATCCGCCCGAACGAGCGGGAGACCCGGCGCGTTCGGGTACGCTGACCGGCACATGCTCGGAACCCTCCTGCTGCTCGCGCTCTCGCAGAACGGCGATGCGTCCGTGCGCCGCACTGCCCTCGTCGGAGTGGACGGGTGCGAGGCGCCGCTGGCCAGGAGCCGCGTGACGTTGCTCCGCGAGCAGCTCGCCCCCCGGATGCGTGGAGGTCTCCTCTCCGAGGCCGACACCGCCGGTCGCCTCGGCGGGCTCCCCGCGCGCAACCTTCCCGACCTGCGGCGCGCCCTCGACGGCGCCCGGGATGCGTTCTACGGCGGGCGTGCGCAGAAGGCGGTGCAGGAGCTGGACCGGGTCCAGGACGAGGCCCTTCGCCTCTTCCCCTCCGACGAGCGGTGGGCGCTCCTCCGCGACGCGCTGGCCACGCGCGCGCTGGTGACGATGAAGTCCGAGCCCCAGGCCACGGACCGGACGCTCCGGCGACTCCTCACCCTGGACCCCGGCTTCGAGCCCGACCCCGGGGACTACCCGCCCTCGTACCGGAAGGCGGTCGAGCAGGCGCGCTCGGCGGTGAAGGCCGCCGGGGTGAACCGCCTCGACGTGAAGGTGGAGCCCCCGGGAACGCCGGTCTTCGTCTCCGGCCATCCCGCGGGGAAGGCCCCGGTGAGCGTGCAGATGCCTCCGGGCGACTACCTGGTGGAGGCGGCCTTCTCTCGCCGCGGCGTCGGCCGGGTGGTGACGGTGCCCCGCGCGGGCGATCCGCCCAACGCGGTCACGCTCTCCTCGGGGCTGGAGGGAGCCGTCGCGCCCGGGGCAGGCCCCTGCATCGCGGTGAAGGGCGGGCGCCCCGAGCTCCTGGGGCGGGTGTTCGACCTGCTCGGCGCCGAGCGGCTGCTGCTGCTCCGCTCGGAGCAGACCACGTCGGGCCCGTACCTGATCCTCACCGAGTGGGATCCGAGGACCCGCTCGGAGAAGGGCGAGCTCCGGGCGAGCATCCCGAGCCCCACCCTGCAGGACCTCGCCGCGAAGGACCTCGCCGCGCGCCTGCAACCCTGAGCTTCGGCCCCGCCTTCAGCGCAGGAAGTCCTCCAGCCGGGTCCAGAGCGAGGGGTGGTCCACCCGCATCCGGCCCCCGTCGAGGGTGATGGAGCGGTCGTCCTGCGCGCGCCGCACCACGTTCCCCGCGCCCCCCGGCGCATTCGGGTCGCGCTCGCGGATCGACAGCTGCTCGTGCACCGCCAGCGCCGCCGGGCCGGGGTTGAGCGTGCTGTCGAGCTCGAAGACCCGGGTGATGCCCGGGCCGCCGCTCCGCTCGAGCTGGCGGTGCGCCCAGACGATGGCAGGTCCGGCGCAGGTCCCGGTCAGGGTGGTGAACGGCTCGCCGATGAACCGCCGTCCGCGCTGGGGCACGAGGCGCACCGGACGCTGGCACACCGAGCCCTGACACCGCTGCCCCTCGAGCAACGCCACGTCCACTCCGCCCAGCCGCTCGAGCCGGAGCGAGGCACGGTCCGGTGCGCCCCGCGCCGTTCCCAGCGCCACCACGGCGAGCGCCCCGGGGTCGACCCGCACCAGGGCGAGGGGACCCAGCGCATCGCCGTCGGCGGTGCCGAGCACCGGCATCCAGACCAGGCGATCTCGCTCCGAGAGCGTGGCCACGACCGCGGGCGGAGGACCGCGCCGGGGAAGCGGCTTCGGCGGCGGCTCCTCGCGGACTGCGCAGGCATCGTCCACCTCGGACCAGGCCACCGGGGCACCGGTGCAGTCCAGCGCGGCGCCGGTCAGCGCCTGGGTGCGCGGGTCGTAGCCGTGGAGAAGCAGCGCCGCCCACTCCTCGGGCAGCACCTCGGCCGGGGCATCCGCGGCACGCCGGGCCTGGCACAGCGCCTCGGGAGGAGGCGGACCGTGGGAGCAGGCCGCGAGGAGGGCAAGAAGCGTGAGGGGAGGGGCCCAGCCGGGCCGGATCATCGCACCCCCTCGAAGGCGAAGGTCCACCGTCCCTGGTCGGCCAGCCCGACCTCCAACTTCGCCGGGACGGTGCCGGCGGCCATGTGGGTGAGGAGCTCGCGCGACAGCTCGGGAAGCAGCGAGCTCCTCAGGATCTGGTCCACGTTCCGGGCGCCGGTCTCGCTCTCGGTGCAGCGGGCGGCGAGCGCATCGACCGCCGCGTCGGCGAACCGGGCCTGGATGCCGTGCGCCGTCTCGAGCCGGGAGACGAGCCCGGCGAGCTTCAGCCGGACGATCTCCTTCATCACCTCGGGCCCGATGGGCGCGTAGGGGACGATGGTCATCCGCGCCAGGAGCGCCGGCTTGAAGTGGGCGCTGAGGACCGGGCGGATGGCGGCGGTGACCTCCTCCGCGGTGGGGGTGGCGCCGTCGGAGAACAGCTCCACGGTCTGCTCGGTGGCCAGGTTGCTGGTGAGCACGACGACCGTGTTCTTGAAGTCGATGGTGCGCCCCTCGCCGTCGTTGAGGACCCCCTTGTCGAACACCTGGTAGAAGAGGTTCATCACCTCCAGGTCGGCCTTCTCGCACTCGTCGAGCAGCACGACCGAGTAGGGGCGCTGCCGCACCGCCTCGGTGAGGATGCCGCCCTCCCCGTAGCCGACGTACCCGGGCGGCGAGCCCACCAGGCGCGAGACGGTGTGCTTCTCCTGGAACTCGCTCATGTTGATGGAGGTCATGAAGCGCTCGCCGCCGTAGAGCGCGTCCGCGAGGGCGATGGCGGTCTCGGTCTTCCCCACACCCGACGGTCCGACGAAGAGCAGGACTCCGACCGGGGTTCCGGGGTTGCGGATGCCGGCGTGGGCGGTGCGGATGACCTCCGCGACGGTGCGGATCGCCGCCGGCTGGCCGCGAATGCGTTTGCCGAGCGTGTCCTCGAGCTTCAGCACCCGCTCGGCCAGGTCGCTGCGCATCTTCCCCGCCGGAATGCCGGTCCACTGCGAGATGACCTGCGCGACCGCGTCGGCGTCCACCTCGGGATGCACCAGCGTCCGGTCTCCGCGCGCGGCGGCGAGCTTCGCCCGGACCTCGCGCACGGTGTTCATCGCCGCGTCCCTCGCCGTTCCCTCCGGCGCCGCGCCGAGGGCCTTCTGCGCCTCCTGGAGCGCGCGGACCTCGGCCAGCTCCGCCTCCCAGGCCTGCTGCAGCTCGCTCTTCCTTCGCTCGGCCGAGGCCTGCGCCTCCTCGATCCGCTCCACCGAGCCTTCCTCGATGGGGTGGGCCTCGGAGCGGTCGCGGGTGAGCCGCTCCTTCGCCTCCTTCAGCGCCTGGAGCTCCGTCTCGAGCGCGACCAGCGCATCGGGCCGGGTGGCCAGCTCCATCTTCACCCGGGCGCTCGCGGTATCGAGCAGGTCCACCGCCTTGTCCGGGAGTTGCCGGCCGGAGAGGAAGCGCTGGCTCAGCTTCACCGCGGCCACCACCGCCTCGTCGCGGATGGTGACCCCGTGCGTCTTCTCGTAGAGGGGGGCAAGGCCGCGGATCATGGTGATCGCCGCCTCCTCGTCCGGCTCGTCCACCTTCACCGGCTGGAAGCGGCGCTCCAGCGCGGCGTCCTTCTCGAAGTACTTCTTGAACTCGCTCCAGGTGGTGGCGGCGACGGTGCGCAGCTCACCGCGGGCCAGCGCGGGCTTGAGGAGGTTGGCGGCGTCGCTCCCCCCGGCCTGCCCTCCGGCGCCGATGAGGGTGTGGGCCTCGTCGATGAAGAGGACGATGGGAACCGGCGAGGCCTTCACCGCGTCGATGACCGACTTGAGGCGGTTCTCGAACTCTCCCTTCACCCCGGCGCCGGCCTGGAGCGCGCCGAGGTCCAGCCCGTAGAGCTCCACCGTCTTCAGCGAGTCCGGCACGTCGCCCGCGGCGATGGCCCGGGCGAGCCCCTCCACCAGCGCGGTCTTCCCCACGCCCGGCTCGCCCACCAGGATGGGATTGTTCTTGCGGCGGCGGGCGAGGATGTCGATGACCTGCCGCACCTCGCGGTGCCGGCCGAAGATGGGGTCGATGAGCCCGTCGCGGGCCCGCTGGGTGAAGTTGGTGGCGAACTTCTGCAGCGCCTCCGGCGCGCCGCCGGCCTTCCCGGGGGATGCGGCGCGACCGGCACCGCTGGCTCCGGGCGCGGGAGCGGACTCCTCGGTCTCCACCCCGGGCGCGAGCGCGTCCTCGAGCGTGCTCCGCAGCTCCTCCTTCGAGATCTCCTCCAGCTCGGGGTAGGTCTCCGAGGTGTAGCGCCCCGGCCGGAGGATCAGCTGCGCGAGCAGGAACCCGGAGCGGAGTCTCACCGCGCCCCAGTCCACCGAGGCCACCACCCAGGCGTCCTCGATCCACTGGAACAGGCTCTCGGAGAAGACCGGGCGCCCGGCGTTCCCGGTGCGAAGGCCGGTGAGCACGCGCTCCACGTGGGCGAGGAGCCGGTTCCGGTCCACGCTGTGCTGGTGGAGGAGCCGCGCCGCGTCCCCGCGCTCGTCCTCGAGCATGGTGCAGAGCAGGTGCTCGACGACGATCTCGTAGGCGCGCGAGTTGGAGGCGCGTCCCACGCTGGCCTCGAGCAGGCGGGTGGTGGTGGGGGTGAGGCGGCGGACGAGGGCTCTGGGCTCGACCAGCATGGCTCGGGTCTCCTAGGCCGCCGCGGTCCGCTCCGGGTGGAGCGGGTCGACGACCAGCACGGTCTGTTCGCTCCGGGAGCGGAGCCAGCTGCTCCGGCCCAGGCGAGATGTTCCCTGCGCCGAGAGCTGCAGTCCTGGCGTCTCTCGGGGAAGGAGGGTGACGGCGATGAGCCAGTCCAGCGGATCACGCACCAGCCAGGCCACCACCTCGCGGGTGAGCGCGAGCAGCTCGCCGCCCGCACGGAACTGCTCCAGCACCGACCACGTCGTCGGGCCGACGGTCACGGTGAAGCTGCCGGCGCGGTCGTAGACGCGGTGGCCGACGAGGAGGTCCTGCCCGAGCACCGTGCAGCGGCTGCCCAGCCGGGTCCAGTTCTCCGGGTCCACCCCGGTCCACCGCCCGGTGCACTCCACCACCCGGACGGTGGCCTCGCCGAGGCTCGGTCCGAGCGCGCTCCGCAGCGCCGCCTCCAGCTCGTGGGGGCCGCGGCTCTTCCGGACCAGCAGCGGGGCCAGCCGCAGCAGGTCGCCGCGGGAGAGGGCTCCGCCCCAGCGCTCCGGGCTCGCGTCAACGCCGAGGAGCGCGAGGACCCGCGTGCTCCAGGCGTCTTCCAGGCCACGGGTGTGCTCGGTCGAGGGCTGGTAGCGGACCACCGCGCGGAAGAAGAGCGAGAGCAGCCGGTGGTGAAAGAGGTCGAGGAAGTCTCGCCGGAGCGGCTCCTCCTCGTCCTCGTGCAGCACCTCCTCGGCCATGTAGCCCGGGAGCGGCGACATGCTCCCCGACAGCCCGAGGAAGCCGCTGGTGAGGAGGTAGCGGGCCGTGTCGCGCTCTCCGCCGTCGCGCTCGAGCGCCACCACGTCGGCGGGATGGAACTGGAGCCCCCGGTCGTGGCGGAAGCGGATCTGCTCGCCGGAGAGCGGCCCGTCGCCGCCCACCCGCACCGCGTCGGGAGTGAGGCGCTCGAGGAGCCGCACCAGCGGCACGAACCCGAGCCGCAGCGCCAGGAGCGCACCGGCGCCGGGAGGCTCGCTCACAGGAGCGGCTGGCTGCCCGTCCGCGGAGTCCATCGGGTCTCGGTCCTCGAGGGGAGCTGCAGCGTGGTGAGGCTCTGGAAGGCGTTGAGGGTGAGGTGCGCGGCGAGGAGCTCGTCGAGCACGGAGCCGAAGAGGAACGCGTCGCCGGGACTGACGAAGCCGGTCTCGTCCAGCTCCACCACGGTGTGCTGGCCGCGCACCACGGCGCCCTGGTGGAGTCGCCGCGAGGGCTCGGTCCGGACGCGCCCCACCGCCTCCGCCCGGCGGGTGTTCGCCCGGCCCACCGGCTCGTCGCCGAAGGCCTGGAAGTTGTAGAGGCCGACCAGCGCCGAGAGCAGCCCGTCCTCGGCCAGGGAGCGCTTCACCAGCGCGACGTGGGCCAGCACCCGCCAGAGCAGCTCGCTGCCCAGCGGCGGGCGCAGGGGCTGGCTGACCGGAAGCAGGTTCTCGAACTGTGCGAGCGCCGGCGAGCTGGGCGAGGGGACGCTGACGTCCTTGAGCCGGAGCCGTCGCGGCAGCCCGCGGTGGGTGCAGGTCAGCTCGAGCGACAGGGTGCGCTCCTCCAGCCGCGGCTCGACGTCGCGCGGAGTCTCGAGGGACAGATAGGTGTCCACCCCCTCATCGATGGGCGAGGTGCTCCGGCGCAGGCGGTAGAACGCGCCGCCGCCACCGGCGTGGGCGAAGGCGGTGAACGGCTGGAGGGTCTCGCGCTCGGCGGTTGCTGCCCGGGCCGAGAGCACCTGGTCCACCGAGTAGACCTCCATGTGCCGGGGGTCCACTCCCGCCGCGCGGATCAGCAGCTCCTGGCCGGGGGCGTTGAACCGCAGCGGCTCGGCATCGGCGCGAAAGAGATTGATCGCCGGAGTGCAGTGGAGCCGGAACACGTCCTTGGGAACGCGCTGTCCGAGCGCGGGCGGGCGCTCGAACTCGAACCGCACCTCGAACCGCTCCTTGAGCGGGACCTGGTCGAGGCCGGTGAGCTCGAAGAAGAGGAACTTCTCCGGAAGGGTGAAGTACTCCTGGAGCACGCGGTAGCCGGGGGAGGAGAGTTGCGGCCAGGGGAAGAGCGCCGACCCGGGGTCGAACCCAACCGGGCGGATGCTCCCCGGAGGCAGGCGCACGCCGGCAGCGGTGGCCCCCGGCTCGGTGACGGACACCGCGCGGCAGTGCCGGAGCAGCCAGAGGAGGAGGTTGGCGGCGAGGGCGTACTCGCCATGGATGTAGAGGCGAAGGCGGCCGTGCTCGGCGAGGGCCTTCAGCCCGGGCCCGGGCGCGCTCACCACCATCCGCAGCACCGGGGCGGTGGCGGACGGCGTCTCGTGGATGACCTCGTCCACGCTGACCGGCAGGAGCGTCAGGTCCTGCGTGGTGCGGAAGAGGAGCGAGGTCTCGTCCACCGCGACGGTTCCCAGCTCGCTGCCGCGCGGCACCGGAACCGGACCGCGCAGAGCGCGCGCCTGTGGCCGGAACTGGATGATGGTCGTCGCCGGGACCGGCCTCAGGTAGTGGGGCAGCACGAGGTCCGCGAGCTCGTGCACCACCTCGGGGATGGCGTCGTCGGTGCGCTCGCGCACCTTGGCGGCGATGAAGGCGACCCCCTCTAGGAGCCGCTCCACGTCCGGGTCGCCACTGCGCTCGGCGAGGAGGCCCGCGGTGCTGGGGTGCTCCTGGGCGTACGCCCGCCCGAGCTCGCGGAGGTAGGCCAGCTCGGATTCGTAGTACTTGCTGAACACCGGCCGGTCCCTCTCCTCCCCGGGCCTCTCGTCAGGCCACGGTCACCTGACCCGTCGGGGACACCTCGGTCCTGAAGCGCACCGTGGTCCTCGGTCCGTCCGCGAGCTGCGCGGTGATCTCGAACTTCAGGCGCTGCACGTCGTCATCGGGAACGTGGCGCACGCTCACGTTCTTCAGCCGCGGCTCGTAGGTGAGGATGGTGGACCGGATCGACGCAGCGAGGGTGGGGATGCCCTTGGGAAAGCTGTGGATGAGGTCGGTGAAGTCCACCATCCCGAACGCCGGGCAGCCCGGCGCCGATCCAGCCCGCGTGTTGAGCAGCGAGTGGAGGTGCGCGGCGACGTCGCCCGAAGGATCGCTCGCGCGAGGACGGGTGCGCTGACCCAGTCGATGGAGCAGGCCGCGCACCGGTCAGCCGTTCCCGGGGCTAGGCCTTGCCCGCCCAGTTGTCCTCGTGCTCGATGCCGCCGTTGGTGTAGGTCCAGTTGATGGTGTGGAAGACGAACCCCACCTCCTCCAGCGGCGGCTCGGAGGCCTGCTCGGGATCGAGCGTGTTGAGGATGAACAGCTTCTGGCTGAAGACCCGGCCGCCCTTGATCGCCACGGTGAAGAACTGCTCCGTGGTGCCGTCGCCGGTGGGGTTCGGCCGGTAGAACTTGAACACGCCCTCGATCTGCTGATTCTCGACCAGGGCCTTTGCCAGGAGCGGTGAGGCCTTGTCGATGCGCTTGCGGATGGTGATCGGCTCGTGTTGCCGCCGTCCGGTGGCCAGGTTGGAGGCCGCCTCGCGAGCGCTGGTCACGCCGGAGCCGAACGAGACGCACTCGATCGAGTCCGCACGACCCATGCTCGCCTGGGTGCTCTCGCCCTTGATGTCCGAACCATTCGCCTTCAGGAACAGATGTACCGTCTGAGCCATGAGCTACTCCTTGTCCAGCTTGCCGACCAGCGAGAGGGTGAACGACGCGCCCATGTACTTGAAGTGCGGCCTGACCTGGATGCCGCACCGGTACCAGCCCGGCTGACCCTCGACGTCACTCACGGTGATCTTCGCCGACCGAAGAGGCCGTGAGCTCCTCACCGAAGGCGACGGGTCCTCCATGTCCGCCACGTACTGGTTGATCCAGTTGTTCAGCTCGCGCTCGAGATCGGTGCGCTCCTTCCAGCTCCCGATCTGCTCGCGCTGGAGCACTTTGATGTAGTGCGCCAGGCGGGTCATGATGAACATGTACGGAAGCTGCGTGCCGAGGCGGAAGTTGGTCTCCGCCGCCTTCCCGTCCGCGCTCTGACCGAAGAGCTTCGGCTTCTGCGTCGAGTTGGCGGAGAAGAACGCCGCGTTGTCCCGATCCTTCTGGTAGGTCAGCCCGATGAACCCCTCCTCCGAGAGCTCGTACTCGCGGCGCTCGGTGAGGCTGATCTCGGTAGGGATCTTCGTCTGGAGGGCCCCCATCGCCTGGTACTGGTGCAGGGGGAGGTTCTCCACCGAGCCTCCGGACTGAGGGCCGATGATGTTCGGGCCCCAGCGGAACTTGGCGAAGCTGTCCGAGATGCGGGTGGTGAGGGCGAGCGAGGCCGGCGCCCAGAGGTACTTCTCGTGGCTGTCCACCACGTCCTCGTTGAAGTTGAAGGCCTTCACCGGGATCTGGTTCTCGCCGTAGGGCAACCGGAGCAGGAAGCGCGGCATGCACAGCCCGACGTACCGGGCGTCCTCGCTCTCGCGGAAGCTCTGCCACCGCGCGTACTGCGGGCTCTCGAAGAGCGCCTTGAGGTCCTTGAGATTGGGGAGCTTGAGGAAGCTCTTCTCGGCGCCGAAGAACTCGGGTGAGGCGTTGGTGATGAACGGCGAGTGCGCGGTCGCAGCGACCGCGGCGCACTTGCGCAGGAGGTTCATGTCCTCCGGCCCCGGGCCGAACTCGTAGTTGGCGCAGATGGTGCCGTAGGGCTTGCCCCCGTACACGCCGTACTCGCGCTTGTAGACGATGTTGTAGAGGCCGGAGTTCGGCAGGTCCGGCTCGTTCTCGAAGTCCTGGAGCAGCTCGTCCTTGCTGACGTTGAGCAGCTGGACCCGGATGTTCTCCCGGAAGTCCACTCGCTCGATCATGAAGCGCAGGCCTCGCCAGGCGGACTCGAGCTTCTGGAACTCGGGCTGGTGGAGGATCTCGTTGACCTGGGCGCTCATCCGCGCGTCCAGCTCGGCGATCATCGCGTCCACCAGCGACTTGTCCACGCGCTCGATGGCCCGGCCCGGAGCGAGCAGCTCGGTGATGAAGGCGGTCACCCCGCGCTTGGCGACGTCGTAGGCGTCGTCGGAGGGCTTCAGCTTGGTCTCGGAGAGGATGTCGTCCAGCAAGGACACCTCGGTCGCCTTCGCGCCGGCTCCGCTGGTCTCGGTCTTGGTATCGGCCATGAGCGTCCCCGGTTCCTACTTGGTGTCCTTGTTTCCGATGCCCAGCTCCGCCATCAGCTTGGCGCGGGTGGTCTCGTCGCCGAGCAGGCTCTGCAGCTTCTTGCGAAAGGCGGGCACGTTTCCGAGCGGGCTCTTCAGCGCGGTGAGCGCCGAGCGGAGCTCGAGGAGCTTCCTCAGCTCGGGCACCTGCTTGACGATCGCCTCGGGACCGAAGTCGTTCAGATTCTTGAACTTGAGGTCGACGTTGAGGCTCGCGTCCTTCTCGCCGGAGAGCTTGTCCGGCACCGACGCGGTCAAGCCCAGGTTCTGCTTCTCCAGGACGTCGTTGAAGTTGTCCTTGTCGACGCTGACCGTCTTGCGATCCTCGAGCGATTTCTCGTCGTCGGGGACGTTGGGGTTGTACTCACCCATCACCAGGATGTTGAGCGGGAGCTCGACCTCCTCCTGCGCACCTCCGAGCTCGGTCTTGTAGAGGATGTTGACGCGCTCCTTCGGAGCGACGGTGGCGTCCTTCCCCATTTACGACCCCCTGCCGTTGGCGCGCCCTCTCGAGGCGCGCGGTGAGTCAATCACGTCTGGACCCGTGCTGCAGCCGATGGCGAGATGCGGCACAACCGCTGGAAATAGCCCGCGTCCTCTTCAGACAAGGCGCCACTGGCCCGGGAAGACAACAGGCCCTCCAGGCACTCCGCGGTGAGCGCCGGCTCCCAGGCATCCAGGTCGTGAGCCGTGCATTCTCGTGCCAGCGCTGCGTAGAGCGCACGGGCCACCGCTGGCTGGTTGGGTGCGCAGAGCTTCGCCAGTTCCAGCCTCAGACGAAAACGCGCCCGCCCGCTGTCCGCGATCTGCACTCGCCCCTGTAAAAGGGCCAGTGCCTCCGCCCCTTTCCCCGTCGCGAAGAGGGACTTTGCCTCGCCGACCGCCTCCGCCGTGGGGTCCGTGCCGGTCCCGGAGCCTGGGGCGGTTCCACCTCCCCCCCGCACCTCGAGGTCCACCCAGGCGCGGGTCTGGGCGTCGGCCACCGGCGAGCCGTCGGAGGCCGAGAGCTCCGCGGCCTCGGGGACCCGGCGCAGCCACGCTCCGAGCTCGGCGATGAGCGCCGCCCGGGCGGAGGTGTGTCCCAGCCCCGCGAGGGCGGCGGCGCTGAAGCGGTGGAGGTCCATCTGGAACCGGTGCTGGATCAGCGCCGACTCGGCCTCCTCGAGCAGATCCATCCACTTGCCGTTGCTCGCCAGCGCCTGCATCTGCGCGCGCACGTCCGCAGGGAGGGCCGGGAAGGGGCAGCGGCCGTCCGGGCCGCGCGGTGGCGCCTGGGTCAAGTGGAGCCAGAGCCCGGAGCGCAGGAGCCGGTAGGCCACCGGATCGGCGGGGCTGGCCCGGCGAACATCCGCCGCCGCCTGGCAGAGCGCGGCCCCGACCTCTCGCAGCCAGCCGGTGGCATCTGCTCCGCGCGCCGGTAGCGCCGGGGCCGCGACGGGCGCCGATCCGGTGGCGGGCGATGACGCGGGCGTGCCGGCGGCCCCCGGAGCCGCCGCGGGCTCCGGACCCGGTGGCGGCGGTGGAGGCGCCTCGGGCGGCAGCTGGAGCCGGAGCCGCTCGAGGGCCTCCATCAGCGGGCCGAAGGCCGGGCCGCCCTCGGTGAGTCGGGTGCGGCAGACCTCGGCCAGCCGCTGCGCCGCGGGGACGAGGGCCTCGACGACGTCGCGATCCGCTGGCGCGGGGGCGAGGTCGCCGATCGAGATCGAGACGCGCTGGACGAACCAGCTCACCGCGTTGGCCCGCGCCTTCTGGCGCTTGCCGTCGGGGAACAGCGAGTCCCAGAAGCGATCGGTCAGCTCCGAGACCAGCACCATCCCCTCGAGCAGGCCGGCGAGGCTCTTCTTCGGGGCGAACAGCGCGAACCCGGTGTACGAGGCCAGCAGGAGGTCCTTGGACTTGGAGCCGAGGAGCTTCTTCCCCAGGGTGGCGACCTGCACCCAGTCCACGGCACCGCCGGTGGGCGCCTCGAGCTTTCCCACCTCGGCGAGGATGCGCTCGTAGTCGGGCTCGTAGCGCGCGCTGCCGCCGGAGGGCGCAGCGGCGGAGATGGGCTCGAGGAGCGGTTGAACGCGCTGGGTCAGCTCTTCTCGGGAGAGGGTCACGGCAGGTCAGCCCTGGAGGAACGCGGAGAACAGCTCGCGAAGGGTTCGCGCCGGGTCGCCCACCGCGGCCCGCTGCTCGGCGGTGAGCGCAGCGAGAGCGGTATCGGCGGCTGCCATCTGGGTGGTGCGGAGCGGCCAGACGAGGTTCGACCGCGGATCCGGGCGGGCCAGCAGCCCGAGCACCGCCGGCGGCGCGGCGCCCAGGGAGATCAGCAGGCGGGGCGGCGCGGCCTCGGTCCAGAAGAACGGCGGAGGGCTTCGCCAGCGGAGCACCCGCCGCGCGAGCTCCAGCCACACCGCCGGCCCCTCGCCGGCGAGGGGACAGTCGAGCACCACCCGCGTCCGCGCCGGCACCTCGGCCCCATCGGTGGCGCACGCGCCCAGGAACGTCTTGAGCCCGTAGGCCGCTCCGGCGGGCGCCTCGCCCAGCGAGCGCAGCAGACCACCGGTGGGCTGATCCAGGAGCCGTTCGGTGAGATCGTCCGCGAGGGCCCACTCCGCCGGGCCGGGCAGAGGAATCTGCCGGAGCCGCTCGAGCACCGCGGGAGCCCCGAGCGTCGTCGCGTCCCGGCCGAGCCGGGCGACCTCTCCGAGGAACATGGAGAAGGCGAGCGGGGCACGCGGGTAGCTGCGGGACAGCGCGCCCGCGTCCACCGGGACGAAGGCGGCGAAGGGAAACACCCGGCCCACCGCGTCGCGGCTCGGCAGAAGCGCTCCCACCACCGCGGTGCGCGCCCCGGGCACCACGTGGACGAAGCAGACCGGAAGCGCGGGCAGCGCCGCGCCGGTGCGGTACATGCCCTCCTGGGCCTCCTCCAGCCACCGGGAGAACTCGACCGCCGCCGGGTCGACCACGTTGGCCCGGAGGAAGTCGCCCTGGGCGGGAATCTTCCCGTAGACCGCTGGAGCGAGGGCGGTGGCCATTTCCGTCACTCGCAGGCGCGGAGCGGGACGAGCCCCGGGCCGCGGAAGACGGCCAGGAAGCTCGACTTCCGCGAGCCCTGGCCGGGGGTGAAGGGGGACTCGCCGCGCACCGGCTTCACGTCGATGAGCACCTCGGAGTCGAGCGTCGGCACCCGCCAGGAGAGGGTGAACATGGCCGGGCTGGAGGAGCGGACCGTCCCCTGCTCGAAGAGCCGCAGGAGGCCCCAGTCCCCGTCCTGCTGGATGACCTCCACCTTGCCGCGCGGATCGCGCACCCGGATGGAGGCGCCAGGCGTCTTGCCGGGCGACGGCCACTTGAAGGATCGCCACTCCTCGGGCCCGTTGCGGTACTCGAACGTGTCGCCGTCGACGGTGAGCGACACGCTCGCCAGCTTCGGCACCGGATGGATGTGCACCGAGAACGGCACCTGGGGGTCGTTGCTCGAGGGCGGAAAGAGCGCGCGGGTGACGTCGTTGGCGCGGCCGAGGTAGCCGATGACGTCGGGCGGGTAGACGTGCTCCCCGGCGGGATTCAGGAAGCGGTCGCCGGCGCGGACCACGTTGGTCTTCATGTTCGCGTCGAAGAAGGCCCAGATCTGACCGGTCTTCGGCCGGAAGAAGTCCGCCACGTCCGCCAGCGGCGCCTCGGCGGGCACCGGGGCGAACGGGTAGCGTTTGGAGAGCGCGCGGAACGGCTCGCCCACGCCGTTGCAGAAGTTGCGGAGCGCCTCCGACTTCTGGGCGCCGGTCACCACCCGGTACGCCTCCTCCAGGGGAGGGCTGGTCAGCTTGGACAGGACGGGGCGGAGCAGCCCCGCGTTCTGCGAGGCGAGCAGGCCCTCCAGCGAGGCCCGGGCGGACTTGATGCGCAGCGCGAGCCCCGAGGCGTCCTGGGTCTCGGCGCGGAAGCCGTCGCGGAGCACCACCAGCTGCTCGTAGTAGCGGTCGATCGGCGCGGGCTGCTTCTCGCCCCGGCTGACTCCGAAGCTGGTGAAGGGGTCGAAGAACTGCCGGAGGTCGGTGGCCGTGAGCAGCCGGTCCGGATCGTTCCGGTCGCCCCCCGGCACCGGCACCTGCGCCGCCGGGGTGGTCTCCAGCTTCTTGAGGAGGCGGTCCTTGAGGTCGAGGCCGATCTGCTCCACCCGGCCCTCGAGCCGCGTGTTCTCCGCCACCCGCTCGAAGAGCACCGTCAACGGGGGAGTGCTCCCGCCGGTCAGGTCGTCCAGGAGCGCCTGCACCTTGGCGCGGTCGCCGCGCATGGGCTGAAGCTCGATCGACTCGAGGAAGCCCCGCCACTCGGCGATGTACGCCTTGAAGTAGGCGGACTCGAGATCCGCGGGCGTCGAGCCCGCCGCTCCCGGCGCCGCGAGCACCCAGCCGTCGGCGTCCTTCATCCCCGCCTTCAGCAGCTCGCCGACCCTCCCGGTGTAGGCGCGCTTGGTGAACGCCGCCCGGACCCGTGACTTCGAGGTGTACTCGGGCAGGCTCCCGCCCAGCAGGCCCGCGAGGGTGAGGTCCTCCTGCTGCTGCCCGGCGGCGGCGATGACTCGCTCCAGCGCCAGGTCGGCCAGGGGGAGCCCGCGCAGCACGGTCCTGCTCCGCTCCACCAGCCGCCCGTCGCGGGGGAGCGCCAGCCCCGGGTCCTGTGCCAGCAGCCGGAGGTAGGTCGCGACGTGGGCGCGGAGCGCCTGGCCCTCCTCGCTCGACTCGGAGAGCGCGCGGGCGAAGTAGGGGCGGGTGATGCGGGTGAGCATCCACTCCCGGGTCGCGTCGTCGAGCGGCGGCTCTCCGTCCTCGCGGGGCGAGGTGAGGAGGAGGTGGAGCTTCAGTGCTTCCCAGTACGGCAGGTGCGTCCGGGCCACCAGCTTCGCCGGCGGCGCCTTGACGAAGTCGGCCAGCTCGCCGTCGCTGAGGTCGAGCACCTGCTTCACCACCAGATCGCGCACGGTGGTTCCGTAGAAAGGCCGAAGCTCCTCGAGCACCGAGTCGCCCTGCCACATCCCGAACCGCATCGTGAGCGGGGGGCCCTCGGTCCTCGTGGCAAGCAGCTCCTCCAGCCGGGCGCGCAGCGGGGTCAGCGCCTTGAGGGTGGCGGTGGAGCTCCCGAGCTTGCCCTTGAGCCCGGCGACGAGATCCCGGGTGGAGTGCACCAGAGAGAGGTTCCGGAAGAAGGACACCGCCGGAAGGACGATGAGCAGCGCGGCGAGGGCGAGGCCGCCGAAGGTGTACACGCGCTGGACCAGGAGGTCTCGCCGGCTGGCGCTCGCGCTGCGCACCGCGAGGCTCTGGTCCTTGAAGATGACCTTCCCGAAGACGTCGCGGAGGAAGTAGCTCTTCGGGTCCTGGACCGCGGCCTCGGCCTCGGGCACCGCGCCCTGCAGACCGAAGGCGGAGGCCATCGCCCGCATCACCCGGTCGATGGGCCGGCCTTCCTGGGTGCCGCTGGTGAAGTACACGCCCCGGAGCAGCGGGGTGTCCTGGTAGACGTTGGCCGCGAAGACGGTCTGGATGAACTCCGAGAGGTTGCCGCGGAGCGCGTCGAACTGCGCCGGGAACTGGAAGATGCGCTCGCGATCTTCGAGCCGGCGCGCCTTGGCGAGCCGGTCCAGGGACCACGTGCTCACCTGGGTGGACAGCTCGTCGAACAGCTCGGCGAAGCGCTCCCCGGGCGCGCGGCCCTCCGCCACCGGCAGGGTGAAGCCCCAGATCTGTCCCCGCTCGTTCTTCCCCAGCTCTCCGAACGTCTCGACGAAGCCGGCGAGCAGGTCGCACTTGGTGAAGAGCACGTAGACCGGCAGTACCACCTTCAGCCGGGTCATCACCTCGTCCATGCGCTCGCGGATCCGCTGGCCGAGCGCCGCCGACCCCTCCTCGTCCAGATCGACGAAGTCGCCCACGCTCACCGCGACCAGCAGCCCGTTGAGCGGCCGGCGAGGGCGGTTCCTCGCCAGCATGTCGAGGAAGGCGAGCCACTCGTCGCGGTCGTTGTCCTCGGTGGTGTACCGGCCGGCGGTGTCGAGGATGACGGCCTCGTTGGTGAGCCACCACTCGCAGTTCCGCGTTCCGGCGACCCCCTTCACCCCGCGGCCACCGGCGGAGAGATAGGGGAACTGCAGCCCGGACTTGCTGAGCGCGGTGCTCTTGCCCGCTCCCGGAGGACCGATGATGACGTACCAGGGCAGCACCCCGAGCGCGTCGCTCTTGCCCCGGGCGATCTTGCTGGACTTGAGCGCGCTCACCGCCTTGCCGAACTCGGACTGCAGCGCCTGGATCTCCGGCTGCTGGTCCGGACGTGCCTGGGCGGCGAAGGCCTCTCCCTGCGACTTGAGGGTCTTCTCGATGGCCTGCGCCGCGGCCCGCGCCTGGAGCCGGCGGACGACGACGATGGCCGCCACCGCCACCCCCGTGGCGACCGTCGGGACGATGGGGAGCGCCAGGCTGAGGTTGAAGAGGATGGCCACCGTCCAGAGGCAGGACAGGAGCACCACCAGGAAGATGATGCCGAGGATCACTTCCGCGCCCCCGCCGGCTTCACCGCCGCCACCGTCTCGGCCAGCCCGGACACGCTCGAGGCGAGCGCCAGCCTGAGGACCACGAAGAGCAGAAGGGCGAGGAGCAGCGCGCCGCCGGTCACGTAGAGCAGGGTGAGGCTCGCCCGGGCCCGGCCGAGCGCCTCGGTGGGCCGGTCGGCGTGGGGCGAGAGCGCCTCGAGCTCGGAGGGCTTCGGCCCGACCTCGCGCTGCAGCGACTCGCCGAGGGTCATCAGCTCCAGCTCGCCGCCGCGCACGCGGTAGCGGCCCTGGAACCCGAACCACAGGCAGAGGGCGTAGACCCGCAGCACCTCGCGGCGGCGCGGATCCTTGCGGATGGTCTCCAGCCGCTGGAAGAAGCCGTCCCCGGCCGTGTTCTCGCGGAAGTAGTGGAACTGGAGGAGGTGTCCCATCCAGCCCGAGGCGAGCGGCTCGCCGGCGTTGAGGGCCACCTCGTCGGTCAGGGCGCAGATGGCGTAGGTGACGTCGTCCACGTCGGCGTGCGGCAGTCCGGAGTCGCGCAGCGCGCTCTGCATCCGGTCGATGAACGTCCGCATCCGCCGCTGCAGGAGCTCGGGGTCGGGGAGGAGCGTGGGGTCGCTCCGCCGGAGCTGCTGGATGGCCCCGAAGCAGTCCTGCGTGGCGGCCTGCACGACGTCCATCGGTTCTCCCGTGCCCCGGGGGCGGGATCAGCGCCCGGGAATGGCGAGCAGCTCGATCTTGGTGCGGCTCGGGTCGAACGGTTGAGGCAAGTAGATGGCGACAGAGCGATCCCGGAGCGCGTTCTTCCAGTACGGGTCGTCGGTGGCGAGGTTGAAGTAGACGACGCCGGGCCGCACCGCGACCTCGTTCGGCGGGCGGTGGTTGATCTGCAGCGGCACGCCGGGAGCCGCGGCCTGCACGATGCGAGCGATCTCGGTGGTGGAGGCGATCTTCGACAGGCGCGGCAGCTGATCGGTGACCTGCTGCTCGGCCACCTCGCTCTTCACCGCGAGGATGAATGCGACGGCGCGCGCCACTCGCTCGTCGTCCAGCTTGCCGATGTAGACCCCGCTCGGGCGCAGCTCGAGGGGGATGGCCAGCGAGCCGTGGGGCTCCACCGTCTGGAGCATCCGCTGCAGCATCGCGAACAGGTCGGCGAAGGTCGGCCCGAGGCGGGTGTACTGGAACTTGGGGAGGGAGAGCAGATCGACTCCCACCGCGAAGGTGGAGAGCGCACCCGCGGCCCGCAGCAGCTCCAGATACAGCGCGTGGGGGTGGACCTCGCCGGTCTCCGCCATGTGGTGGAGCACCGGGATGGCCGAGTCGAGCGCGTGCAGCTGGAGGAACCGCTTCACGTCTCCGGGGGTGAACTCCACCGTCGAGGCGTCACGGTGCTTCCGGGCATCGGCGAGCTGCTGCTGCTTGCCGAGCATGACCTGAAGACACTTCCTGGTCTCCTCGAGCAGCCACGGCGAGGCGTCGATCCGGAGCGCCGGCGGGACGTAGCCGGCCTCGAGCACGGAGGCGCCCAGCCCATCGCGGGTCACCTCGGCGATCTGCAGCGCCTCGAAGTCCTCCCGCGGCTCGCTCCCGAAGAGCAGACGGGTGTTCCTCTGGGCGAAGGGCACCGGGACGATGGAGCCCACCGACAGCCGGTCCGCCACCGGCTGCTCCGAGACCAGGTAGCGCGCCGCGCTCTGGCGATTCCCGTCCTGGGCGTAGCTCTCCAGGCCGTCGCGCTCCTTGGGAACGCCGAGGTACACCTCGACGCTCTTCACCCCCGGCCGGAGCTGGTCGGCCAGCGGGCGGATGGGGGGAGCCTCGGGGTGGCCCCGGTCGAAGGCGAGCGGGGTGCCGTCGGGGAGGATGCCGGAGAAGGACAAGAGCTGGAGCTGGCCTGCCCGGAGTGCCTCCTGATCCACCTCCACGTGCAGCACGCCCCACGGGTAGGGCGAGAGCGCCGCCAGGCGGCCGGCGAGGAGCAGCTCGTGGTACGCGTCCTGGGCCTGGAGGTGCTGAGGGGACATGAACATCCCCTCCTTCCAGACCACGCGCTGCAGCGGCCGGCTCACGGTGCGTTCACCCCTTCGGAGGCGGCGTCCGGTTGACCACCCGGACGTCGTCCAGCCCGAACACCAGCACGGTGTCCTCCGGTCCAGGAGCCTCCTTGACCGGGTGCGGCTGGTCACTGCAGCGATCCGGCTCCACCGTGGGAAGACGCGCGACCGAGCGCCAGGTGGTGGAGGTCGGCTCGCGGAACACGCCCATCACGACGACCGCGGAGGCCTTCGGATCTCGCCGGTACCCGACGATGGTGGTGCCGCCGGGCTCCACGGTGGTGTCCTGCACGTTCACCAGCTCGTCGCCCAGCGCCTCCTGCGGCCGGGTCCGCAGGTCGTTGAAGTCCGCCGCCTCGGCGCGCGCCACCCCGCGGGTCTGGAAGACGAGCACCTGGGTCACCAGCGGCTGGCCGCGCTCGTCGGGGTTGAGGCGCGGGGCGCCCTCGAGCTTGAGGTAGATCGGTGGCGGGTTCTCACAGGGCGGGCGAACGCCGCGCGCGCATCCCATGCCCAGGGAGACGACGGCCAGTCCCAGCGCCCAACAGACGCGAACGCGCACACCGCTTCCCACGACGGCCCGTACCCGCATCCGGCCCCCTCGTTGGGTGTTCGAACGGCGCCCGGACGCTGCCACAGCGGCGACGGCTTGCCAATCGGTGCGGCGGGACGCCCGAGCGTGGCGCGAATGACCCGGCGGTCGCCTTCGCCGGAGCGAGGGTTGCCGTGTCCAACTCCACCCGCCTACCCTCGCCGGCCCGGCCGTCGACTTCCCAGGGGCGAGGCGGATGACGAAGGTTGGGCAGACTCCAGGTCCGTGGCTGCTCGCCGGCGGCGCGGGAATCTTCAGCGCCGACTGCGTGAAGGCCCTGGCGAAGGCCGGATTCGAGCCCGGGGACTTCGGCAGCTACGACCACGTGAAGCAGCGGATCCGCGAGGCCAAGCGGCGGGTGCGCGACTGCAAGCCGGGGGCGAAGCCCGGTGAGCCAGGTGGGCCGAGCGCCCACGACGCCCTCCTCGCCCAGTCCACCAACGGGCACCTGCAGCAGAACGCCCTCTTCCAGCGACGCCGCGGGAACGCCTGTCAGAACGAGCCGCCGGGGCCGGGCGGCCAACCCGCGGGGGCTCTCTGCTACGACCTCCAGGAGGCGCCCTGCGCACCGCTCCCCAGAGGAACCGAGAGGGCGAACCGGGGAACGAGCCACTGGGCCTCCGGCGCTGGCGAGAGCGCCGTCGCCGACCGGATCGGGGTTGGCAACCCGGTGACCTCCCGGCAGATCAACAACCAGGCGAAGAACACCATCCGGCTGGCTGCCCAGGGGCCCACCCGGAGCGACGTGAAGGGACTCGACGCGGACGCCAGGCGAAGGCGGAGCGAGGAGAAGGACGCCCGCGCGGCGAGCGCCGGTGAGCTGACGGCGGGGAAGGGCGGCAAGGTCGACGCCGATCAGGAAGGCAAGAAGGCGGCGGTCGACGAGGACTCCGCCGAGAAGTGCATCGAGAGCTGGATGAAGCTGGCCAACGAGGCGATGCGCCGCAAGGTGATGCAGGACTACTCCGAGGAGAACTACAAGAAGACGGTCAAGGACCTGAAGGGCAAGAAGGCCGATGCGCAGAAGCGGCTGGACAAGGCCTACGAGGACATCGCGAAGGCGCGGAAGAACGGCGACGAGGCGGGGGTCAAGGCAGCCGCTCAGGAGATGAACTGGGCGCGCCAGGACCGTGCCGAGGCAGAGAAGGCCCTGGAGTCGGCCCCGTGCCTGAAGGATCAAGTCGGCAAGCTCCAGGCCCAGATGGGAGCGAACGGAGGAGCGATGCCGGCGATGACGGGCACCATCCCAGGCCGAGGCCGTCCGACCATCGGTGGCGATGGAAACAAGGGCAAGAGCGGAGTGTAGTCGCGAGACAGCGAGGAGAGGACCGATGCCCCTGCAGGGCCCCGACGATCAGGCCACGCAGTGCCAGTACACTGCGGTGAGCGGCTTCACGCTCGACGACTGCTGCTTCCTGGGCCTCCGCACGCCGTTCGAGAGCCCATTCTCGCCCTTCCAGCTCGAGTCCTGGCCCATCTACGCCGACACGGAGAAGCTGCGCTACTTCTACGGGACCTCGAACTGGCTGACCGCGCTGTGGCGAGTTCCGGGGGGCCCGCTCTACGTCGGGGACAACTCGGCGGGGAACGTCCAGCGGCTGAAGTCGATGGCCGACGGGAAGAATCCGCACGCCTGGGAAACGCTGAAGGTCGATCTCCAGCCGCTCGGCCTCTTCGCGTTCCCCGATGGCGCGCTGTACGTGTGGGGGCGGCAGGGGGAGAAGACCGCGCTCCGGGTGCTCGACGCCAAGACCCAGAAGTTCAAGGCGATGCCCTCCCCGGGAATGATGTTCGAGCTCTCCGGGACCGCGCCGGACCGTCTCTGGGCCGCGGGGGAGGAAGGTCTGCTGGCGCGCTGGGACGGACGGAAGTGGTCGGAGATCTCGGTCGAGACCGAGTCCAACTTCACCGGGCTCACGGTGGTCTCCGACGACGAGATGTGGGCCACCACCGAGGCCGGTGAGCTGTTCGAGGGGAGTCGTGACGGCTGGGCGCTCCGGGCGCGCAATCCGAACAAGGGTGAAGCGCTGTTCGACGTGACGCGCTGGAAGGGCAACGTCTGGGTCGCCGGCGGGGACGCCGGTCTGCTGAGGCTCTCGGGAAAGGGCAAGAAGCTCGAGGTGGTGAAGCCCAACGTCGACGCCGTGTCGCTCGACGGCCGCGAGCACCTCCTGGCCGCCTGCCCCGGGATGATCGTCGGCACGGCGGACGGAAAGAGCTTCGAGGCCATCGGGAAGGACGGCCTCCTCGAGTTCCGGAACAACGACTCGCCGCTCTGGGACGAGTGAGGAGGGCGTGGGGATGGCCTTCAGCTCCGAGGTCGATGCGCGGGTGCTGGCCCGGGATCCCCTGGTCACCCTGGCGCGGGTCGAGCTCGGGGCGACGCTCTACCTCGACGAGCCCGTGCACTGGGCGAGGGAAGGCGCGGCCCGCGCGCTGGAGGTGTTCCTCTCCCGGACCCCGGCCGAGCTTCGCTGCTGGTACACGACGTCGCACCTCGACAACTGGGTGCGGGCGCGTCCGGCGCTCGAGGCGGAGTGGGTCGAGAACCTCCGCATCAGCGGGCTTGCGGCCCAGCCGCGCCATCTCTTCGAGTTCGCGCTCGCCGACGACGCCGGTACGCCGTCGCAGGGCTTCCGGTACCGCGAGGTGGATCCCCGGCGGGCCGAGCGCGCGCCGTACATCGAGCTCACCCTTCCTCAAGAAGCCAGCGGCGCCGACCTCGAGACGCTGGTGCGCGAGGTGGCGGCCTGCGGACCGGTGCTCTGCGGCGTCGGCGGCGCGACGGTGCGGTGGAACCCGCTGTACCGCTTCACCGCCTTCGCCCGCATTCGCGGCTGGTGCAAGCGCTTCCTCGGCGTGGACGTCCAGGAGCCCGAGGAGAGCTGCTGGACCGCGCGGGAGAAGCTCCCGGGGAGCAACTGGCTCACGGTCTGCGGTCCCGGCTTCGCTGTCCGCCCCGAGCTGGCGGCGCTGGCGGCGTGGACCGGCCCGGCAGACGCGGTGCAGGTCTCGGAGCTCGGTGGGGGCTCGCTCCTCGTCCGCGCGGGGAAGGAGCCCACGCTCGGCGACCGGAACGCGCTCGACTTCCCGGCGGCCCTGGCGCGGGTGGCTGCGGCGCTCGCGCCTCTCTTCGGCCCGCCTCCGGAGGGCGTGGGCATCTGGCAGAGGCGCATCCCCGGTCCCAAGGAGTGGATGCACCGGCTCGTCGACCCCGAGGCCTGGATCCGGCACGTCCCGGACATCTAGCGGCCTGCCCTCAGGCGATGTTGCCGAGGCCCATGCTCCCGACGAAGACCACCTGCTGCCCGCCCATCTTCACCACCGGGCAGCCCACGACGGCGCAGGCCTTGGACATGTTCACCCCGGTGAGGATGTCCTTCTCCGGCTTGGAGGGCGGCAGCATCCCCACCCCGGCCTCGTTCCCCTTGATGCCCGAGGCGACCGAGTCGGTGGTCATCACCTTCTTGTCCTGGTGCTTGACCCCGTCCGCGGGGCTGTCGCAGATGTTGCTGCTGTCGGTGAGGATGGGAAACGGGGTGGGGATGCCCTGTGGCCCGGCGGGGGGCGGCGGCGCGGGAATCAGGCAGACGTTCGGCGCCAGACCCGCGAACTGCAGCGGCTGGGACTCGGTGGCGACCTCCATCATCATCGCGATCAGCACGGCTTCATCCGTTCTCCTTCCGGAAGGGGAGTGAGAGGAGGACCGCGCCCCGGCGGGCGCGCGCGTCCGAGCCGACGGCGAGCACGTTGCGGGCCGCCGGATCTCCGTGCTGCGCGGCGGTGACCGCGACGACCAGCGCGGTGGGAATCGCAGCGGCGCCGAGGTCTCCGAAGCACACCGGCAGGAAGTCCGTCCGCAGCCTGGGGGAGGCGACCTCCACGTAGTCCTTTCCGGCGGTGGACAGGCCTCCCGGCGCGAGCGCCCGGGGCAGGGCGAGCACCCACTCCCGGGTGCGGCGCTCCTCGTTGTTGACGTCGGCGAGGATCCACTCCAGGGGCGCGCGGGCCTTCTTCAGCACGGCGGTGTGCGCCCGGAGCGCGCGGGTCAACCCGGCGCCGTCCACCGGCGCGTCCGCGGGAAGCGCCTCCTCGTCCAGGACCGCTCCCTCGAGGGTGGCGAGCGCGGGGCTCCGCAAGCGGGTCGCCACGTCGGGGCGGAGCAGGAGGAGGAACGCCGCGCCCTCGCCGTGAATGGGAGCCTCGGGGTGCTCGCCGTCGAAGAGCCGGCCCTCCTCGAGAAGGGCCGCGGCGCGCTCCACGTCGTAGGCCGTGTCCACCGCGCCGACCAGGGCGGCGTCGAGCGTGCCTCCGGCGAGCGCCGAGGCTGCCTCGGCGACCGCGCGACCGAAGGCGGCGGGGCCGAGCGGGAGGAGCTGAAGCGCCGGCGCCGCCCCGAGCACCCGGTCCAGCTCGCGAGCCACCGCCGCGGGCGCCGGTGGATGACGGGCGCTGGTCGCGAGGCCGACGCCGACCCGGAGCCCGCGGAGCGGGGCGAGGTCCGCTTGCAGGGCCGCGAGCGCCCGGCGGATCAGCGCCGCCTCGCGGGCGGTGCCCGAGACCTTCACGGGAATCGTGCGGTCGAGGCACATCGTGGCGCGCTCGCCGTTGTCGCAGACGAAGGGGCTCTCCACGAAGGGAGAGAGCTCGGCCCGCCAGAACGCCCAGCTCTGCTCCGCGGTGAGGCCCAGCCCGTTGCACGCCGACACCGCGGCGACCACCGCTCCCTGCGACGCACCACGGAAGTAGGAGGCGGCGAGGCTCATTCCTCCTCCCGGAGGGTCAGACCGGTCACGGCCTGGAGGTCGTCAGGGACGGCGAGGCTCGCGCGCCACGACAGCTCGAGCTGGGCCAGGTTCGGCTCGAGCTGCACCAGGTCCATCCGCAGCGGCACCTCGAAGCGCCGGCCCGAGACGCGACCCTCGACGACGAAGTCCCCCGGCGGCAGGGCGAAGCGGAGCGGCCCAGCGACGTTCAGACCAACGCATTCCACCGGCTCGCCCTTCCCGAGCGGCCTCGGGCTGATGAGCTCCGTCACGGCGCAGTGGTTGAAGCGGTCGTCGAAGTCGGCGGGAGGCAAGGGACACCGCTCGTCCGCCCAGCGCTGGTCCATGGTGCCCGCCCAGCGGAGCCGCTGCGCGAAGTGCGCTCCGAGCGGGGCGAGGCCGGCCGGAGGTGGGCGGGACCGCGGCCCGGTGTAGGGGTGCTGCGGGTCCTCCACGTGGGGCGCCGGCTGCCCCACCAGCGACTCGGGCCGAATGGCCAGCCCACGGCCGCACGGGTTGCGCGGCTCCTGCACCGCTTGCTTCGGGTCCGAGGCGTCCATCCCGCCGTACGCGTCCTCCCAGCGCAGGGTCTGGCGGACGAAGGGCTGCGGGGGGGTGAGCGAGACCGAGCCCAGCGACGCGAAGAAGGCCCGGAGCCCGAGGACGCGGAGAGTCTTTTGGAGCGGTCCGACGCGCACGCCGACCTCGAGCTCGCGGACCGGGCGCTCGCCCGGGGAGACGGCATCGGCCACCACGATGACGTCGGTGCCCGGCTTGCAGATGAAGCGATCTCCCGGCGCGCGCAGGCTGCTCTTCGGCGAGTCCTCCTCCCAGGGGACGTCCACCGGGCGGATCTTCGCGCCCGGGATGCGCTCGGGGCGGCCGCCCGCCAGCCGAAAGCGCTGGCGCGCCACGACGACCAGCTGCAGCGCACCCGTCTTGGCGAGGAGGGGGAAGACGTCGGCTGCCGCGGACGTCTGCCGCTCGAGGCCGGGAGGATTCATCGCCCCCCCTCTAGCCGGAGGATCCACCTGCCCGCGCCCTCGCGGGTCCGTGCTCCGACCGCGCTCCGCAGCGCCTCGATCTGGCGTCCCTGGCAGCTCACGAAGTCGTCCACGGCGAGTGCCTGCGGCGTCCGGGTGCGGACCACCAGCTCGAGGTGCGCCCGGCGGCGATCTTCCGGCCCGAGGTTCGCGTCGTCGACCTCCCAGAGCAGCGTCTCCGGGGTGAACGGACGTCCCCAGCGCATTCGCGCTCTCCACGGCGGCGCGGGCGCGTGCTTCTTCCACCACGCTCGCCAGACGCCGGCATCGGCCGAGAGCACCTCGAAGGGGCGAGGCGGTCGCCACGGCTCCTGGAACGGCGGCGCGGGCTCGCGCGGATCCGGCTCGGCCTCGGTGAGGCTCGCCCCGAGGAGGCGCTGCAGCGCTGGCACCGCGGCCGGGTCCGAGGCAAGGTGCGCGAGGAGCGGCTCCACCGCCTCGAGATCTCCGAGCCAGCCGAGGGCCTCGACCAGCACCGGGGTCAGCGGGGCTGCCCACGCCCGGGCGAAGACGGGACGGGACGCGTCGTCGGAGGCAACTGCCGCGTAGAGCGCCGCGCGGGCGAACTCCCCTCGCCCCTCCTGGACCAACCGGAGGGCGGCGGTGGCTGCGGCACGGTTCCCCCGGAGGAGGCCGGTCTGCAGCGCAGCCTCGACGACCTCGGGCTCCGGGTGGCGGAAGAGCGGGTGGAGCGCCGCCGGGTCGAGCGGGCCCACGGCCGCGGGCAGCGCCCGGGCTCCCTCGCGCCGCAGCTCTGGGTCGTCCGTGGAGACGGCGCGCAGCGCATCGGCTGCGGGGAGCGCGCCGCGCGCGGAGAGGGCACGGAGCGCGAGTCTCCGGAGCGACGCCTCGCCGGTGAGCCAGCCCTGGAGGGTGGGGACGGTCCGGGGATGCGGCACGAAGCGGAGCGCCTCGGCAACCGCGTCGAACGAGGCCGGCTCGGCAAGGTCGGTGACCCGCACCAGGCGAATCACCTCGTCGAACATGTCGTCGCCGCTCAGCATCCCGTGGAGGAGGATGGCCGCCCAGGTGAGCTCCGCATCGGGGAGCGGGGACTCGGCGAGGAGACGGACGAGGCGCGGGAAGATGCCCGTTCCGCAGGCGAGTATGGCGTCCACCCGGGCGAAGAGCCGCCGCTCGAGGCCGGCGGTGCTTCGCCAGTGGGCGCCGGGCCCGGGCCGGCGGATGAGCGACATCATCCCCAGGTCCTCGAAGAAGTGTCGCGCCCGCTCGAAACGGAGCTGCTCCTCGGAGATCTGCTCGCCGAGCAGCGGCCGCTCGAGCACGGTGGTCTCGGGGATTCCCGCGGCGAGGGTAGGCGGCGGGGGGGGCGCCACGGGCTCGGTGTCCGCCTCGCGGGCTCCGCGTACGGCCTCGGCCAGGAGCGCCTCGAGGGACACCGGTCTGCCTGGGGGCGGCTCGGCCGGATCTACCGTCACCTCGGGCAGGCCCTCCGGCGGAGCAATGGGAACCGCCGGCTCGAGCACCTCGCGGCGGAGCTCGAGCAGGCGTGGCTCGTCGCGGAGCGCGGGGACGACCGGATGTCCCTTCGTCGCGCCGGGAAGGTCCGTGCCGGCGGAGGGCGGGATGCGCACCGGCCGGGAGAGGTCCTGCACCGCCTCGGCGAGGCTCCGCGTGCTACGGACCACCACCGGGTCGGTGGAGCCCGAGCGCTGGAGCGGGTCCAGCGCCTGCTGCGCGTTCAGGGCGGCCTCGTCCACGGCCTGGCGGAAGGCGGTGGCGTCGTGGGTCGAGGCGAGCGCCCGGTAGAGCAGCGCCACGCTACGGGCGAGCGGGACGGCCGCGGCGAGGAGCGCGACCGAGGGGTCTTTCACCGCGCGTAGGTCCAGCAGCGCGGCGTCCAGCGCGCCCCGGATCCGCAGCACCTCGCTCGTTCCGTCCACGTCTCTTCCCTCGTCCGGCTGCCCGTCAGTTCAGGGAAATGATCCGCGCCAGCACCTTCGCCATCTCGCGCGCCCGCACCAGCGTGCGGATGCCGCGCAGCTCCACCTCGCCGGCCTTGAGCTGGAGGAACGCGGAGGCGGTCTTGAGCACCGCCTCGCTCCTGGCCTGGAGCGAGAAGCGCTCCACCTCGGCCTCCACCACGCCTTCCCGGTCGATGCGCAGGGCCCGTGACGTCTGGACGACGCCGACCAGCACCGATGCCGCGGAGCCGAGCTCGAGCAGCACCCGGGCCCCGGACCCGCGGGCCTCCTCGACGAGCAGCGGATCGACCGACGGGTCGAGGACAGCCACGAGATCGCCGGCCGTGGTGCGGACGCGCCAGCCGCTGCCCTCGCGGCCGAGGACCGTGCCGAGCCCCACTCCCGGTGCCGCCTCAGGCCGGGTGACCGACGCCCGTCCGGGCTCGAGCACTCGGAGGGTCGCCGTCTTCGCTCGCGTTCTCATGCCCTTGTCTCCTTTTAGGCGCCGCCCAGCACGCCCTCGTCCAGCTCCACCTTGCTCCCCTTCACCGTGAGCTTCCCGCCGCCGTCGATGGCGATCCCGCTCGACTTGATCACCACCTTGGTCGACCCGCACGACAGGGTGATGGTCCCGCTGGCCTTGAGCGAGATCTTCGGGGTGGTGACGACCACGCCCTGTTTCGCGCTCACGGTGTGCGAGCCCTTCACGTGCTGCTTCACCGGCCCGGCCACGTTCTCCGCCACGCCGGTGCCGGCCTGGATGGAGAGGCCTTCCTTGAGCTCGACCCGGTAGAGGCCACCCACCGTCTCCAGCTTGGCGCCCTTGGTGGTCTCGCTCTTGCCGCCGCCGATCGCCTCGATGCGGGCCGCCCCCGCGGTCTCGCTGGACTTCCCGCCCACCGCCAGCGAGATGCCGCCGACCGAGTTGACGGCGCACAGGCCGCCGACGGTCTCGGTCACGTTCCCCTGCACGACGGTGGCCCACACGCCCGAGCCGCCCTTGGATGCCGACTCGGCCGCGTCCGCCGCGGTGTCCCCCCCGGAGTCGCCGAGCGCCTTGGCCACGATGCCGCTCGCGAGATCGGAGGCGTCCTGCGCCCCCGGCGAGTCGGCAATCGCCTTGGCGGCCTCGTGCAGCGCCGCGATCTTCGGGTGGTCGCCGCCGAGCAGCGCCGCCGCCGGTCCGGTGATCTGCTGGACGGAACCAAGGGCCTCCCGCGCCTTCTGGACCACCGGGAGGATGGGCCCGAGGAGCGCGGCCTCGGCCCGGCTCGCCGCGGCGGCCGCGGCGCCGGTGGCTGCCGTGATGGCCGCCTTCTTCAGCACCTCGAGCAGCGCCTCGGCCGGGTTGCCGACCTGGACCATATGCGCGCCGCCCACGGTCAGCGTGCGGGTGGAGATGGCGTCCTCGCTGGCGGTGCCGGAGACGTCCACCGTGCGCTGCGCGGAAACTCGCAAGGTCTCGTCGCCGCCCACGGTGCGGGCCAGGTTCGCGCCCACGGTGACGGTCCGGTTGCCGCCCACCGTCACCGCACGCTGGCCGTGGACGGTCCAGCCCAGGTCGTGGCCGACGTTGTAGACCTTGTCGTTGGCCGCGTTCACGGCGATGTCGTGGCCGCCCCGGACATGCATCTGCTCGGCGCCCGCTGCGTCCTCGAAGACCACCTCGTTGGCCTTGCCGCCGCCCGGAGAGGACTGGGAGGCGTGGAGGGTCTGGGTCCGTCCGGCGGGGAGCGCGACGGGCGGCGTGTCGGCCGAGTTCCACAGCCTGCCGAGGACGAAGGGCCGGTCGATGTCGCCGTGCTCGAACTCGACCAGCACCTCCCAGCCCACCCGGGGGATGAGCACCGCGCCCGTGTTGTGAGGCTGGCTCACGCGGATCCAGGTGCTCGAGGCGTCGTCGAGCTGGCCGTCGCGGTCCCAGTGGAACTGCACCTTCACCCGCCCGTACTTGTCGCAGTGGATCTCCGTTCCCTTCGGCCCGGTCACCCGCGCGGTCTGCAGGCCTGGCGCCCGCGGCCTCGGGGTCAGCCGTTCCGGCCGGAAGGGAAGGTCGCGCGGGACGCAGGCGCAGACCACCCGTACCTCGGGATTCCCGGTGTCGGTCAGAGGGCCCCGCACCTCCTCGGCGTGGAAGCGGGCCCACAGCTCCACCCGGGTGAGGACGAAGTCGCCGTCGTCGGAGGGATGCCCGGAGAGCGAGAAGCGCCGTCCGGGAACGAGCGAGATCGCCGAGGTCTGGAAGCTCGCGGTCCGGGAGGTGGCTCGCTGCTCCTCGAGGCGCACCTTCACCCGGCGGTCGCCTTCCTTCGGGAGCACGTAGCCCCCGGGGTAGTCGTAGAAGACGCGCTCGACGACCTCCTTCGCCGAGGCCTCCTTCTTCAGCGAGCTGCTGGGCCGTTCGAAGTCGAAGTCGCTCAGAACCACCTTTCCCGGGCGGAGCCGCGCGATGGAGCGCCAGTCCCAGACCGCGTTCGCCGCGGACTCGCCCTTCGGGTCGGCCTTGAAGGGGAGGGCCTCGTCGAGGAGCTCAGGCAGGTCGGCGCTCCGGTCGTGCAGCTCGAGCACGTGCGTGTCCTCGCCGTGCTTGAAGGCGTAGGCGATGCCCTCGTCCTCCAGCAGGCGGGAGACGAAGTCCCACTCGGTCTCGTCGTACTGGCAGCAGAAGTCCCGGACCGGGTAGCTGGCCTTCAGCGCCGAGACGTCCAGCCACGCGCCGTCGAGGCCGCAGTCCTGCCAGACCGTCTTCATGATGTCCGGGACGGACTTCTTCTGGTGGACGCGGAAGCCCTTGCGATGGCCGAGGAGCAGGGTTCCGGCGGGGACCAGGATGGCCCGGTAGCGCATCCGGGTCTCGCTGTCGTCCGCGGCGAGCGGGACGAAGCCGATGGAGGCGCAGGCCGCGTCCAGGTGGCGGACCTGGCCGCCCGGATCCTCGATCTTCACGTGGACCCGGGCCATGGGCGCCGCTTCCAGGTCGAGGTCCTCGGCGGTGAAGTCCACCTCGTAGCGGAAGGGGCGAGAGAGCTCCTCGGTGCCGCGCAGCGCGAGCACGGTGAGGGGACCGTCGTGGTCACCAAACGAAAGCTCTGCCTTGAGCTCGCCCACGGGCATGTCCGCTAGCCCCCGCTCTCGTGCTGGGTGGAGCCGATCTTCTTCACCCCGGAGAGATCCACCGAGGTGGACTTCAGCGTCACTCCCTGGGGGGTGAGCTCGAGGCTCGAGCCTCCGATGCGGAAGACGAGCCGGCTCTCGGCGGTGATGTTGATGTTCTCCGCCTCGATGCTCACCCCGCCGCCGGCGGTGAGCGCGAGGCCCCGTCCGGCCTGGTCGGTGCGGTCCTCCCCGACGTCGATCTGCTGCGCGGCGCAGTTGGTGACGTGCGCCTTCCCGCAGTCCACCGACATCGTCTTGGCCTTGATGAGCTTCAGCCCGCCGATGGTCTCGGTGCGGGTGCCGCCCACGGTGGAGGCCCGGCTCATCCCCACCGCCTCGAGCCAGGCCGCGCCGACGGTGGTGGAAGAGGCGCCCTTGACCGTGCGTTGCAGGCTCCCGATCCCGGTGACGGACTGGAGCCCGCCCACGGTCCGGTCGAGCTTGCCGTTGACCGTCTCCGAGAGGTCACCGCCCACGGTCTGCTTCCGCAGTGCCCCCACGGTCGTCTGCAGCGCGCCCTTCACGCCGTCGGAGAGATCGCCGGTCACGGAGAGCTTGGCGTTCACCGAGACGGTGGTGGTGCGCGCCCCGACCGTCTCCTCGGCGAGGTTCGCCGCGACGGCGATGGTCTGGTTGCTCCCGACCTTCTCGGTGTCGTCCTTGCCGACCGAGACCGCGGCGTCGTGCTCGGCGGAGAAGGTGAAGTCGCGCGAGGCGTTGATGAGGATCTCCTCGGCGCCGGAGGAGTCCTCGAACCGCAGCTCGTTGGCCCCCGAGCCCTTCTCGGTGGTGGCGGTCTGGAAGCTGGAGCGGGTCGCTCCGCCCGGGAGCTCGTAGGGGGGCGGCGCCTCGCCGTTGTAGAGGTGGCCGACGACCAGCGGCCGGTCGCGGTCCCCGAGCTCGTGGTCCACCAGCACCTCGAAGCCCACCCGCGGCATCAGGAGCGATCCCCCGAGCGCGAGCTGCCCCACGCGCATCCAGGGTGAGCTCTTGTCGTCAGTGATGGCGGAGAGGTCCCAGGGGAAGTGGACCTTGCACTGCCCGAAGTCGTTGGAGTGGAGCTCGGCGCCGGACGGGCCGCTCACGAACGCTGGCTGGATCCCGCTCGGCGCCTCCGGCGCCAGCGCGTCGGGTCGCCACGGCACATCCTTGGGGAGGACACCGAAGGCGTTGCCGTAGCTGGCGTGGGCGTCCGTCGACTGCCGCCGGCCCTCGTGCCGAACGGAGACCACGGCCCAGTCGGCGGGGAGCGCGCTCCGCGGGTGGTTGACGAGGTGGAAGGTGCGGCCGGGCTCGAGATGAGGATGGTCGCTGTGGCCCTCGAGCACCGCCCGGTCGCGGCAGAGGAGCTCGAGCGCGGCCTTGGTGCGCCGCTTGAGCTCTCCCTGGTCCTGGCTCGCGCCCGGATGGAGGTAGACCTCTCTCCCGGCCGATCCGTCCGCCTTCTCCTTCGCCGAGAGGTCGAGGGAAGGCCGCTTGAAGTCGTAGTCGCGGAGCATCACCGCATCCGGGCCGACCGCGTCCCGAGCCTCGAGCTCGTGGATGTGCGCGGCTCCGGTCGTCCCTTCCGCGGGCGCCGCCTCCTCGAGGTCCTCCTGCTCGGCCACCGGCGCCTGGGCACTCGCGTCGTCGAAGAAGACGGCCTGGTCGTCGTCCCGGTCGGCGGCGCGGACGAGCATCCCGATGCCCTCGCTCGCCAGGAGGCGCAGGACGAAGTCCCAGTCGCTCTCGTTCCACTGGGTGATGACCGACCGCGAGGGGTGCTGCCCCTTCGTCTTCCAGTCCTGGGCCTGCGCGTCGAGCCCTGCCTCCTCGAGCACCGCCTTCACCACGTCGGGAACGGACTTGTTCTGGAACAGCCGCGAGCTCCGTCCGAGCCGGAGCAGCTCGATCCGCGCGGCCACGACCACCTCGAGCATCCACTGGCCGCCGGGGAGCACGCTGTCGGTTGCCTCGAGGATGCGGCCGTGGAAGGTCCGTGCGGTGTGTCCCTCGCCGGTCAGCACGCGGAGGGTCGCGGTCTCGCCGAGCAAGGAATCTGGGGCGATGCGCTCGGTGTCGCGGGTGAGCAGGCGTACCGTGCCGCGCGAGCCGCCGTCGAGCGCCTCCTCCCAGCCGAAGGCGAGCACACGCCACCCGTCTGCGGAGTGACCGCCGGCCTCGAACTCGAACTCGAAGGCGCGCGGGTCCGCCATCTCACCCGCTCCGGTAGTTGACCTTGCCCTGGATCTTGACGTTGCTGCCGGAGCCTCCCAGGGCATCGCTCTCCAGCTTCGCCGAGGCCGGAGTGAGGCTCAGCTTGGCGCCCGCGTCGAGCGAGGCCTGCCCGGCGACGACCATCACGGTCTGACCGGAGAGGGCGAAGGTCTTGTCGCACTTGACCGACCACGGCCCGCCGACCGTCATGGCAATCACCTCGCCGCCGCTCACCGCCAGCCCCTTCCCGGTCTTGAGCTGCATCACGGCGGTGGTGAGGATCTTCCCCGTCCCGACCTGCTCGGCCCGTGCCTTGCGGACGAGCTCGACCTTCGCCCCGCCGATGGTCTCGGTCTTCGAGCCGCTCACCGCCTCGACCATCGGGCCCGCGCTGGCGAAAGCGAGCGCCGCGCCGACGCTCCGGGAGTGATCGGCGTTGAAGGTCTCGCTGACCTTCGCCGCGAGCACGTTCTGCAACCCGGAGACGTCCTCCTTCCGGTCGCCGCCGGTGTTCACCGTGTGCATCGCGCCCACGCCCCAGCTCTCCAGAGCGCCCACCTGCACCTTCCGGGCGCCCGCGGTCTGCTGGCTGAAGGCCCCGGTGACGTTCTCGCTCAGGCTCCCGCCGACATCGAGGGTCTCGCTCTTGTCCACGTGGACGCTGGCGTCGCTGCCCACCTGCTCGGAGGAGTCGACGGTGATCTCCTCCTTGAAGTCGTTGCCGGCGCTCATCGAGAAGTCGCGCTGGGCGTGGACGAAGAACTCCATCCCTCCCGAGCCGTCGCTCATCCGGATCTCATTGGTGCCGCCTCCGCCCGGCGAGGACGAGGACTGGAGCGCGCTGTGGGTCAGGCTCCCCGGCAGCTCGTAGGGAGGCATCGTCTCCTTGTTGTAGAGCTTCTGCAGGACGATGGGCCGGTCGGGGTCTCCGTGGAGAAAGCCGACCTCGACCTCCCAGCCGATGCGGGGCAGCACCATGGCCCCGGAGGTGTTCTGCTGCTGGGTGCGGATCCAGCACGAGGCGGTGTCGTCGATCTTCCCCTCGCGGTCCCAGTAGAAGTGGACCTTCACCCGGCCGAGCGCGTCGACGTGGATCTCCTCGCCCTTTGGGCCGACGACCACCGCGCTCTCCTTCGAGGTGATGCAGGGGCGGGGCGTGCGCCTCGCCGGGCGGAAGGGAACGTCGTCGGGGAGCGCCTCGAAGCGGGCGCGGTAGCGGCTGGTGCCTCCGGTCCCGGCGAGCACGCCGTCGTCGGTGAAGGAGTGCTCCAGCGCGCGGATGCTCCAGCCGCGGCAGAGGCCGGGGGGCATCGCCTCGCTGATCTCGACGATGCGGCCAGGGAGGAGCCGCAGGGAGTTGCTGTCGCCCACCAGGCGGAGCCGGCGGGTGCGGAGCGAGGCGAGCACGTCCTGGGCCCGGCGGGCTCCGTCCTTCGCCTCGCGGTAGCGGCCCGGCTGGTCGACCCACTCCAGCGCAGAGGCGTCTGCCACCTTCTCTGCCGCTTGCTGGATCGTCTTCGGCGACCGCTCGTCCCACTCCCGCATCGTGGCCGCGTCGTGGGTCGTCTGGAGGTTCACGGTGAGGCCGAAGACGAACTCGCCGCCTCCCGGGTCGTCCTCCGAGACCCGGTAGGGCAGAGCGGGCTCGCCCTCGATGGGGGTGAAGGCATCCGGTCCGTCGCCGGCGACCAGCACGTGGCCGTCGTCGGCGTGGGTGAAAAGGTAGAAGATGCCCTCCTCCTCGAGCAGCCGGCTCACGAAGGCCAGCTCGCTCTCCTTCCACTGGGTGACGTACTCGCGCTTCGGGTAGCGGCGGGAGAGCTTGTCGAGGTCGAAGGAGGCCGCGGGGAGCCCGGCCTGGGAGAGGAGCTGGCGGACGATGTCCGGCACCGGTCTGTCCTGGTAGATGCGGCTCCGGATGCGGGTCGCGAGCCCGTGGAGCCTGGGCCGGAGCTCGACGCGATAGACGTGGAGCTCCTCGACCTTGCCGGCGTAGGACGCGGCCTCGACGATGCCGTGGAAGACGCGGGTCCCCGAGCCCTCGGCGTCTTGCAGCTGCACCGCGGCCTCGCTCCAGAGCCAGTCCTTCACCGGGAGGCCCGGGTCACTGCAGACGAAACGAATCGAGACCTCGAACGGCTCGGAGAGCGCCTCGCGCGCTCTCAGGGACAGGACCCGGACGTCGTCCGGCAGGTCCTGCATGCTCAGCTGGGCGACGACCTGCATGCCACCTCACGCCCCGGACACCCGGACAGCAAGACGACGGGGAGCCGCGAACCCCCACCGCCGGGGCGGCGCACGTTAGCGCGGGGCGCCGGGTCCGGGCACCCGCCGCAGCGCCCGCCGGTCCACCAGGAGGCCCCGCCCGGCCAGCTCACGGACCCGGTCCATCCACGCCGCGCCCGGAGCCTCTGCCGAGAGGGCCGCCAGCGCGGTCCCGACGTCCGGCGCGTCGGCGAGCTCCCGGAGCAGGGAGAGGTCGTCGCCGCCGAGGGGACAGGCGGCGGCCAGGTCCCCACGAGCGGGCTGGGCCTCGAGGTGCGCGACCTCGCCGTCCAGGGTGAGCTGCGCGGGGAGCCGGAGGCCTGGCAGCGGCGCGAGCGGCACGGCGGCGAGCCCCTCGTCCGGCAGCACCGCGGCGTCGATGCCGGAGAGGAGCGCCTCCAGGGCCTCCGGGCCGCGGGTGTGGAGCCCCGGCACCGGCAGCTGGACGGTGAAGGGCGCCCGTTCCCCGCCCCGGCGCACGCAGGCGAGGACGTGCTTCCACTCCCGGGCACCGAGCGCCTCGAGGTGGGCGCGGTTGCGCTCCACTGCCCGGCCGTACTCGGGACCGAGGCCCGGGTCAGCGAGGGCGGCATAGGCCACCGCCTGTGCGCCGGCCGATGCGCCCGGCGCGACCAGGAGGAGGAGGCCGAGCGCGTCGTCGGCCAGCGCCCTGCGTACCCGCGCCGGCAGCGGTGAGGCCGGCTCGAGCGGCGTGTCGAAGAGCACGAGCGCGGTCCCCGGGTCCTCGAGCAGCGCCGGCAGGGCACCGAGGACGCGGAAGGTGAGCTCGTCCCCCCGCGGGCCTCCGTGGAGGAAGACCACCGTGGGCTGCTCGGGCGGCCGGAAGACGTATGCCGGCTGGGAGACCACCCAGCGAAAGCGCTCGCCCCGCACCGGGGCCTCGAGGTCGCCGACGCGGACGTCCAGTGGGAGCCCGTTGAGGCGGGCGTTGAAGCGGGTGATGCGCGCGGCGCGCGGGTTGAGGTCGGTCGCCACCACCCGGCTCGCGCCCCGTCCGGCGAGCGCGAGGGCGAAGGTCCCGGCTCCGGTCCCGAGGTCGAGGACGGCACCCTCGCACCGGGCGGGCAGGTTCCGGAGCAGCTCGAGCGTCGTCGGCCCCGGGCCCATGACGGCGTCCGTGCCGGCCGCGGGATCGTCGCCGAGGATCCACAGCCCCTCCAGCGGGGTGAGCCGGAAGGGACAGGCGAGGCCGCCGGAGGTTTCCTGAAGGAGCCCGGCCTCGACGAGCCGGTGGACCAGGCCGTCGCCGAGGTCGCGCGACAGCTCGGTGGCCGCGGCCGCGGCCCCGTAGCAGAAGACGAGCGCCATCCGGTCGCCGGGTTCGCCCCGCGAGCGCAGCGTCCAGCGCACCAGCGGCAGCGACACCACGTCCAGCTGGCCCGGCGCCACCGACTCGGCGCGGCCGAGGACCTCGGGGAGGAAGCCCAGGCTGCCGAAGCGCTCCCGCAGCGTGGCGAGTTCGCCGTCGGTGAGGGCCTCCAGCCCGTCGATGGGAGGTGTGCGCATGCTGCGGCAGGGCAGCGTACCTCGTCCGGCGTCCGGGCCCCGTGACAACATGGGTCGCGCCCATGCTCCTCGCCCCCGCCCTCGCCCTGGCGCTGCTCGCGGCTCCTCCCGCCACCGACGACACCGTGGACATCTCGGCCGTTCGCGACGGCCTGCGCGCTCTCGACGACGGTCACGACCACTTCCTGGTGCTCGTTCCGTTCGGTGACATGTACGAGCACTTCTACTGGGGGGACGGAAAGGACTTCTGGGCCATCCAGGTCTTCGGCGGGATGCAGAGCGGGAACGAATCCTTCGAGCGGAACTTCTGGGACCCGCGGATCCGCAATCGCAGCCAGGCGAGCTTCGCGCTGAGGGACGGGAAGTACATCTTGAGCTGCGCCGAGCGGGAGACGACCTTCCAGCCCACCGACCCGAAGCGCCAGGAAGAGCTGCTCAAGACGGCGACCTTCCACACCCAGCGCTGGAAGCGCCGGGCCTACGCGCTCGCGCGCGACAACGGCGGGACCTACTGGTACGTGGACAAGGCGCGCAACGATCAGGTGACCGACTTCCGTCTGTGGTCCGGGCCGCGCGGAGGGCTGAAGCCGCTGCGGATGACCAACGTGGTCAGCGACTCGGCCGGGGACGTGTTCGCGACCAAGAACGGAGACCTCAAGCTCGTGCTCGGCAAGGGCGAGGCGAGCTGGGTGCACGGGAAGAAGGCGAAGGATCTCATCCTCCTTCCGCTCGCGGACAACGCGCAGCTCATCTACGGGGACCTGGGCGTCTACACCGGTCAGCCGCTCGGGACGCCCTGCGACCTGCTCTAGGGCTTCAGCGGAGCCGCAGCTCGAAGGTCGGTGAGGCCACCGTCCGTCCGTCGGGCATCACCGCGTCGACGTTCCAGAGGAGCCCGCTGCCGGTCGCCCGCTGGCGGACGCCCTCGGGCAGACGCAGCTGCCGTCCGGCCACGCCGACCGCCTGGTGCAGCACGACGAGATCGGGCGTGAGCACCGTCACGTTGTAGCTGGTGGCGCCGGGGACCTCGGACCAGCGCAGCACCACGTCCTTCTCCAGCTGCACGTCCGGAGATTCCGCGCGCACCGCGGCGGCATTCCCGCTCCCGCGCTCCACCGGCGGAGGACCGACCGGAGGAGGACGGAGCACCACCCACAGCCCGACCGCGGCCATGGCCGAGAGGGCCAGGGGCAGCAGGGTCCGGGTCCGGGGCGTGACCCTGGAGGGCGCGGCGTCCATCGGCGAGCGCGGCCGGATGGGAGTGGCCTCCGCGATGCCGGGCTCGGCGGCGGCGTGGCGGACGTCGGCGAGGATGCGCCAGGCCTCGGCGCAGCGAGCGCAGGTGGAGCCGTGGTCGGCGAGGGCGCGCACCCGCTCGAAGGGGAGCTCTCCGGCGGCTGCGGCCCAGTAGTCGTCGGCGGGAGGGCAGCCGGCGTCCTCGGTGTCGGGGATCGCGGCCCGGAAGCGTTGCTCGAGATCGTCCGATGGCCCGGTCATGCGTCTCCCCCCTCGAGGCAGGCGCGCAGATCCGCGAGCCCGCGGTACACCAGATTCTCCGCCTGCTTCTCGGTCCAGCCGAGGGCGGTGGCAACCTCGCCGGTGCGGAAGCCTCGCAGGTGGAGGGTGACGGCCGTGCGGCGGCGGTCCTGGAGCGCGGCGAGGCACTCCAGGAGCTCGGAGCGCGCCTCCGGCCCTGGCGTTCTGTGTTCGCCCGCAGGCAGCTGCTCGGCCTGGCGCTGCTGGCGGCGAAACCTTCGAATCTCGTCGATGACCACCGTGTACGCGACTCTCCAGAGGTAAGACGCTCCACGGGGGGTAGATCCCTCACCGCGCGGCCGTTCCAGGAGCCGGACGAGGGCCATCTGCACCAGATCCTCGCGGTGAGCGGCCAGCGCCGGTGGACAGTGCCGCTCCACTGCACGGATCAGCACCTGGCGGATTCGCTCGATGCTGCCCGGATCTGGGTCCTGGGAGCCGGCGTCGCCCCCCCGCTTGGAAGTCATGCCTCCGAAATCCGAGGTAAGCACAGGGTTCCGATTCGGGTAACCTGTCGGGACGCGATGCGGGGGCGATTTTTTCCAGCGATCGTCCGGGTTTTCGGACGGTGGGGGCTTCTGGGGCTCGTTCTCGCAGGCCCGTGGCAGGGCCGGGCAGCGACGCGGCCGCTGGACGCGTGCAAGCAGAAGGTGCGGAGCGAGCCGCGGGTCCTGGGCGGCTACATCTGCTTCCTGGTGCACCAGCGGGAAGGCGCGGATGAGGCGCTCCGGTTCCTCGACGAGCGGATGCGGGTGGACCCCGGCAACCCGCGACCGCACCTGTACGCCGCCGTCCTGCGCACGCTCGGGGGGCAGAGCGTGCCTGCGAGCGAGTGGCGGGTGGCGATGGAGGGGTTCGCCCGCGAGCACGAGGTCGCCGGCGAGGTCTACGCCGCGACCTCGCTGGCGTACGACCTGTGCTCGGCGAAGCACGCCTGCGACCCGGAGGCGGACGTGCTGCTCCGACACGCGCAGGAGCTGGCGCGCGCCTCGGGAAGGATCGACCTCCAGCAGGTCGCCGAGATCTGGACGATGAAACGGGACTTCGTCCTCGACGACATGGACGGGGCCGAGAGCACCCGCCAGCGGCTCCTGGCGCTCGGGCCGCCGCGTTCTCCTTGGATCAAGTCCACGAGTCTCCAGGCGCAGGCGCACCTGGCGGCGAAGCTGGGCGAGCACTGGCGGCAGCGCGCGCTCTACGGCGAGCTCCTCCAGACGCTCGATGCGGACGATCCGGGTCGTCCGGCTGCCCTGGGCGGGCAGGCCGCGGCCGTCGTGCACCTGGCGATGCAGCGGCAGGAGAGCCCGGCGACGGCGGAGCGCCTCGTCCGGGAGGCGCTCACCGCGCAGGAGCGAGCGGGCATCGCGATCCGGTACCCGGAGGTGGGCTACCTCGCCTCGCGCACGCAGCTGGCGATGCTCCTCGGCCCGACGCCCGAGGCCTTCTCCCTGCTGCACTCGGCGCTGGACGAGAGCCTGGCACGCACGACCTACACCGTTCCGTTCTACCCGATGCTCGTTCTGTCCGAGTTGCTGGCCACGGCCGATCCGCCGCAGCTCGACGAGGCGTTGCGGCTGGCCGAGGACGCGGTCGACGAGGCGTTCCGCGGGGGAGAGTTCGAGCAGGCGCGCGCGCTGGTGCTCCGGTCGCGCGTCCGGTTCCGGAAGGGCGACTTCTGGCTCGCTCGAGCCGACGGGTTCGCGGCCCTGGACCAGGCGGAGCGCCTGCGCGAGCAGCAGCAGGCGATGCCGCTCCGGCTCCGCTACGTGCAGTCGCTCTCCTTCGCGTACCAGTCGCTCGCCGGTGCGCTGGCGCGGTACCGGCAGGTCGGGGACGCGGAGTCCGTGACCGACGCGTTCCAGGTCATGGAGCGGCTGAGAGCCCGGGGGTTGATGGAGACGCTGCTGGCGGACGCGCGGACCGGAGACCGGATCGGGATGCAGCCGCCGACCCTGTCGCAGGTGCAGGGGCATCTGGAGCCGAACGAGGCGCTGCTCTCCTTCCAGATCTGGCGCCCCGAGCCCAGGATGGACGCGCCGTATCGCGAGGGCAGCTCGTGGGTGACGGTGGTGACCCCATCGCGTGTGGACGCGTTCCCGGTTCCGGATGCGGACGTTCTCGAGCCGCAGATCCGCGCCTGGACCGGGCTCCTCGAGCGCCGCGACGGAACTGACCGTGCCGCCGGCGCACGGCTGCACCGGGAGCTCCTCGCGGCAAGCCTGGCGGTGCTGTCGCCGGTCACCGATCGCCTGATCATCGTGCCGGATGGTCCGCTCCACCGCCTCCCCTTCGACGCGCTCTCCGGTGGGCCCGGGGCGCCGTATCTGGCGGAGCGTTTCTCGGTCTCGATCGCGCCTTCGGCCTCGCTCTGGCTGCGGCTGCGCGCCTCGCCGCGGCTCGCACCGGGACGGCTCCTGGTGCTGGCCGACCCGGCGGGCAGCTCGGCGGCGCAGGCGATCCTCCGCGACTCGCACGGAATGTTCGGCTCGCTGGTGCACGCACGGCGCGAGGCGGAGGTCGCGCTCGCGGCGTTCCCCTCGGGGAGCGAGCTCCGCACGGGTGCGCCGGCCTCGGAGACGTTCCTGAAGGCGGCCCGGCTCGACGGGGTGTCGCTGCTTCACTTGGCGACGCACGCGGTGGTCGACGAGCGCGATCCCGAGCACGCGGCAGTGGTGCTGTCGCCGGGGAGCGACTCGGAGGACGGCCGGCTGGAGCCGCAGGAGATCAGCCGGCTTCCGCTCGGGGGAAGGACGGTGGTGCTCGCCGGCTGCGAGACGTCGGCGGGGCCGGTGTTCCAGGGCGAGGGGGTGATGAGCCTGGCCCGGGCGTTCTTCGGCGCGGGCGCGTCGGCGGTGGTGGGCACGCTGGATCGCGCGCGGGACGACGAGGCGGGGGTGTTCTTCTCCTCCATGTACCGGGCGCTGGCCGGTGGGGTGACGGTGGGTGAGGCGGTGGCAGCGGCGAAGCGGGAGGGGATCCGGCGGGGCGCGCCACCTGCGGCCTGGGCGGATGTGGTGCTGCTCGGAGAGGCGACTGTGAGGCCGCGGGCCCGGGAGAGCGCGGCCGTGGGACCGCTGGCGATGGCCGGGGTGGTGCTGGCCATCGTCGGGGTGGGCGCTGGCGGGTGGAGATTGCGGCGGCAACGGAAGCTGCGCCAGGGGTCCTGAACGCCGGACGGGGGGTGGGAGCGTCGCGACGCGACCTGGAACGGGTCAATCGCGGGGCGCTAGATTCCTCGCCCGGGAGGGGACCGGTGCCATCTTCGGTGCGAACGCTCGGGATCGCGCTGCTCGCGACGGCCGCATCGGGCACACCGGCGCTCGCCGAGCCGTTCCGGACACTGGATCAGTGCCGCGCGGTGGTCCGTCAGCAGTCCCGCTCGCTCGAGGGGTACGAGTGCCTCCTGGCGCACCGGTTCGGTCACGAGGACGAGGTCCTGCGTTTCCTCGAGGCGCGGCTTCGCAGCCACCCGGGCGACCCACGGCCGAGGCTCTACCGGGCGGTCGTCCATCACTTCGCCGGCGACACCTATGACCTCGACGACTACGTCCGCGCGGAGGAGGGGTTTGCACGCGAGCAGGACATGGCCGGGCAGGTCCATGCGCTGACGGCGCACGTCTCCGCGCTGTGCGTGAACCCGCCGACTTGCGACGAACACGCGCATGCACTGCTCCGGCGTGCCGGCGAGCTGGCGGTTGCATCCGGGCAGCTCCCCCTCATCCAGCGGTGCGAGATCTGGCGGTTGAAGCTGGAGATCGTCGCCGGCAATCTGGTGGGGGCCGAGGAGAGCAGCGCGAGGCTTCGCGCGCTCGGCGAGCCCGCGAACGCGTTTCTCAAGCTCGACGGGCTTCAGCTCCGAGGAGTTCTCGCGACTCGATTCCTGGACTATGCGCAGGCGCGGGAGCTCTCCCGGCAGATGCTCGATGGCCTGGCGCCGGGGGATCCGCGACGGGCGCAGGCGCTGGGAAGCATCGCCGCGGCCTCGGTGCACCTCGCGCTCCAGGGAATCGAGAGCCGGGAGGTCGCGGAGAAGCTGGTGCGCGAGGCGCTGCAGGAACAGAAGCGAGTGGGGCTGGCGCTGTGGTACCCGTGGGGGTCGTCCTGGCGGTGGGGGGTCTGGGGGTAGGTCGCCGGTGGCGAGGGCGGCGGGCGAAGGCGACCGGGAGCTGAGCCTCGTCGAGGCGGAACCCGAGGGACCGGGTCCGGGCACACACGAGCGTGCAGGGACTCCGGCCCCGCCGTGTCCCGGACGCGAGCGTCGCGGAGGGGCGACGTACCTCTCCGCAGGTGGGTCCGCGAGGCCACACCCCCGGCTCGGGGCGGCGCACGCCAGCCCGGGTGAGGGAAAACCAGCCGGTCGAGCGTTGAAGGAGCAAGGGACGTGGCGTCGCTTCCACTGGCCAGGGGGCCCCCGGGGGGGAGGAAGCGACGTCACGCCCCCGTGCCCACCCTGCGGCCGGGTTGAACTTGGGGGGCGAGCGCCTTAAAGCTCGGGCATGTCCGTCAACATCCAGCTCGAGTGGACCCCCAACCCGAGCACCCTCAAGTACGTGGTCGACCGGACCCTGGTCCCCCGTGGTGCGCTGAACTTCACGACCGCCGAGGCGGCCTCGGCGCGGTCGCCGCTCGCCTCGAAGCTGATGGGGATCGAGGGCGTGAGCGGGGTGATGCTGGGCAGCAACTTCGTGACCGTCACCAAGGGCGAGGCTGGGGAGTGGGATGTGCTCAACGACGCCGTGATGGCGACGCTCGACTCGCACCTGGGGTCGGACGAGCCGGTGGTGGCTCCGGGGGCGCTGGAGGAGCTGGGGACGGCGGCGAGCGGAACCGAGGTGGAGGACCGCATCCGGCAGATCCTGGACCTGGAGATCCGCCCCGCGGTGATGCAGGACGGCGGGGACATCACGCTGGACCGGTTCGAGAACGGGGTGGTGTACCTGCACATGCGCGGGTCGTGCTCCGGGTGTCCGTCGTCGACGATGACCCTGAAGATGGGGATCGAGAACCGGCTCCGAGAGGTTGTTCCCGAGGTCGTCGAGGTCGTTCCGGTCTAGGGGTCTTCGCCGTGGCCGGCCTCCGGTCGTGAGACGACAGGTCAAAGCCGCGGAGGTGCGGCGCGAGCTCTTGCCGGAGCAATCGCCCGAGCTGCTGCGCGAGCTCCATCTGCTGACGCGTGACGGGGACCTGAACGCGGACGCGCTCCGGAAGCTGAAGCAGGTGAACCATCTGGTGGGGCTGCTCCGGCCCGCGCTGGACGACGTGCTCGGGCGGTTCGGGCGGCCGCTGGTGGTGGATGCCGGGAGCGGGAATGCGTATCTCGGCTTCGTCCTCTACGAGCTGTTCTTCAAGGGAGAGGAGAAGGGCGAGCTGCTCTCGATCGAGGCGCGTGCGGAGCTGACGTCCCGGAGCGAGGAGCGGGCGCGGCGGCTGGGGTTCGGGAGGATGAGGTTCGTGACGGCGCCGCTTGCCTCGGCCCCGTGGCCGGAGCGGTTCCATCTCCTGACCGCGCTGCACGCGTGCGACACGGCGACGGACGACGCGCTGGCGGCGGCGATCCGTCACGGGGTGGACCACGTGGCGGTGGTGCCGTGCTGTCAGGCGGAGGTGGCGCGTCAGCTCCGGGAGCGGCCGCCGGCGTCTCCGGTGATGGCGGCGCTGGCGGAGCACCCGTGGCACCGCCGCGAGTTCGGCTCGCACCTGACGAACGTCATCCGGGCGCTGGTGCTGGAGGCGAACGGGTACTCGGTGACGGTCACCGAGCTGACGGGGTGGGAGCACTCGCTGAAGAACGAGCTCATCCTGGGGCGGAAGGTCCGGGGCGAGTCGCAACAGGCGCGGAAGCGACTGGAGGCGCTGCTGGCGGAGACGGGTGTCCGTCCGGCGCTGGTGCGGGCCCTGGAAGGTGTTTGAAATGGCCCTCGAAGGTGTTTGACACCGCCGCGGACTCGAGTGTGGTCAAGCCCCCGTCAAGACGGTGGTTTTTGGCGTCCTCTCAACCGTAAGCCTCGCGCTTGATCCGCGCGGGGGTGAAGCCGACCGATTGTAGGTTCGCGATGGTCGACTCGAGGAATCGGGGGGTCGGAGTCGTGCCCGCCTCGAGGGCCTTCTTCCGGTCCCACGAAGCGATCGCCGGCCCGCAGAGATAAGCGAAGGCGGTGGCCGAATCCGGAACGAGTTCGCGGAGCAGCTCCGCACCGATCCGACCCTGTCGCACGTCACCCGGGAGCGCGGTGATGTCGCTCTGGCGGGTCAGGGTGTGCACGAGCCGGAACCGTTCGGGATGTTCGGCTGCGAGCCGTGCCAGCCCATCCCGGAAGATGATGTCTCCCCAGGTCTTGTTGGTGTCGATGAAGGTGTGGCGGAGCTTGGGATGGTTCCGGAGCGAATCCTTCACGATGCTGTAGTTCGGGACGACGCCGGAGCCGGCGACCAGGTGGACGAGGTGATCGGTTCGCTGCTCGATGTCGGGCGGCAAGGTGTACGGGCCGGTGAAGCCGACCACCCGGAACCGCATCCCCACCGGGATGCCGTAGACGAGAAGGGGCGAGAGGATGGCGGGGTGCAGGTCGCCAGGACGGTACGGCTCTTCCTTGATGGTGATCGCGAGTGGCTCGTGAGGAGCGGAGGCCATCGAGTACGCCCGGACCAGCTCCTTCTTCCCTCCCTTGAGCTGCTCGACGTAGGCCACCTGACCGGCGACGACGGGGAAGACGTGCGGATCGATGGTGAGGAACTGCCCGGCGCGGTACGGCGGAATCTCCGGACCGTCGAGGACGAGCGTGACCGCGTCCGGAGTCTCCTGGATGACCTCGGTGACCACGACCTCGAAGGTCTTCGGCTTGTAGCGTTCGGGCGGCACGGGTGGATGCTGGCATAACGGGACGACCAGTGATGGGCCAGCGCGCCGACCATGAGCGGGTGTTCGTCCAGTGCCTGCCGGGCCTCGGGTCCGTTCTGCAGGCCGAGGCACGCCGCATCGGTGACGTTCTTCCAGTTGCGGGAGGGATCGAGCTCGACGGACCTGCGGGAATCCACGCCGACGCGGCGCTCGTCCTCCGGGTCGCCGAGCGCGTGCTGCTCCGGCTCCAGACGTTCTCCGTCCGCCGGTGGCCCGACGTCGAGGATGGGCTCAAGTCGGCGCGACTGGACGGTGTGCTCGGCGCGGGCGACGGAGTCGTGCTGGAGACCTCGATCCGGATGCCAGGAGCACCGGCGCCTCGAGCGCTCGCGGAGATCTTGAGCCGGGTGTGGCAGCGTCCGGTCGAGCCGGCCCGAGCCGAGGATGGGGAAGGTGAGAGGTCGCGGCTGCTGCTCCGGGTCGTGGACGGGCGAGCCTCACTGTCGGCCGACGTCGGCGGCGAGCTCCTGTACCGACGCGGATGGCGGCAGGAGACCTCGCGAGCGCCCCTGCGAGAGACACTGGCGGCGGGTGTGCTGGCGCTGGCCGGGTACGTGCCCGATCAGCCGCTGCGAGATCCGGTGTGCGGCTCGGGCACCCTGATCATCGAGGGAGCGCTGGTGGCTCGTTCGGTGGCGCCCGGGCTCGGCCGCACGTTCGCTGCGGAGCGCTGGCCACGAGCGGAGCGGGACGACTGGACGGGTCGAAGAGACCGGCTGCGTGCCCAGGTCCGGCCGGTGACGCCGGCGGCGATTGTCGGGAGCGACGTGAATGCAGGCGCCCTCGGGACGGCGCGTCGAAACGCGCGTCGCGCGGGTGTGCTCGCCGATCTCAAGCTCGAGCGAGCGGATGTTGCCGCGGCGGTGGCAGGCGCTTCCGCGCCGGGTCTCGTGGTCGGCAATCTGCCGTACGGGGTGCGGGTGGACGCACGCGAGGGGCTGGAGGCCTTCGATGCGGCGCTGGCACGGACCCTGGGTCGCGAGTTCGCAGGCTGGCGCAAGGCGCTGCTGGTGGACGACGAGGCGAGGCTGGCCCGCGCAGGCGGAGGAAAGCCGGACCGGATCCACCACCTCGTGAACGGAGGCATCCCGGTGGTCCTCGGTGTCTGGGAGGCTCGCCGCGCGGGCGGGAAGGGCCAGGAAGGTGTTTGATACCTCCCTCGCCCTCACTCCGCTCTTTCGTGGGTGGTTTCGAGGACTTCCTGCCCGTGCGGGTCGTGCAAAAAAGAGCCTCAGAAACTCGGCCCCCGGCCTCAGTCGAGCGCGGAGGCGGGGGCCGGCACGCCGTCTGACCCGGCGCGCCATGGGGTCCAGGCGAGGAGCAGGTTTCCAACCGCGATGTCCGACTTTCGCGGGGGAACGGTGAACTCGACCACGGCCAGCGCGTCGGGCGCCGCCGCCGTCTCGAGCTTCTCCGTCTCCTCCTGGAACTCTGCCTCCGCATCGGCGAGCTGCTTCTTCGCCGCCTCGAGCTGCTGCTGCGCGCTGCCCACGTCCTGCCGCTCCTTCACCGTTCGGCTACCGCTCCGCAGCGCGGTTCGAGCACGGTTCAGGTTGGTCACGCTCAGCGTCTTTCGTCCAAGGAACGCCCCCAGCAGCGTCGTTCCCACGGTCACCATGGTGTCGAGCGTCTGCCCCGACGCCTGGGACTGCTGATCGACCAGGCCCTTCTGGGCACGCTGCACTGCGTTCTGCAGCGTCTGCAGCTTCGGAGCCCACCTCTTCCGGAGCGCCTCGACGTCCGCGTCGCGTTGCTCCCGGCCGGAGTGCGAGAGCCGCGCCTTGAACTCCGCGAGCGACTCGCCCGGGGTCGAGAGCTCGTCGAGCGCGTCACATCTGAAGAGCTTCAGGGGTCGGGCCTGATACAGCGCCGCGGCCAGCGACTTCTTCCACTCCGCCCACGCACCTGCGTTGGTCACCGCGGCCGGTGGCTCGTCGAATGACGCGCCCTCGGTGGGGGCGTGGCCGAGCCGGGTCCCTGCATCGGCGGGAAGCTCGCTCGCCTCGTCCCATCGCGCGGAGGTCCCATCCACCGCGGCGAGCAGCGCCGTGGACTGCCAGGAGTCGACCGCGGCCTTCTTGTCCACGTAGTGCAGCCGCGCCTGTCCGAGGATGGCTGGCCGGTAGCTCAGGGCCCCGGAGCCCGGCGTGGCGGGAAGGAACGCCTCGGAGATCCCCGCGGGGAGGACGGGACGTCGTCCACTCCCGCTCGGGGGAGCGGCTGGTTTCGAGGGGGTCTCGACGCTCGCCGCCGCCGCCGTCCCGCTCCGGCCCTGTCCTCCGGCGAGCAGCTTGATCTGCTCCTTGTCCAGGGGCCCTCTCAGGTACGACAGCGTCCAGCGAGTCTGGAACAGCTCGGGCGCGTCTTCATGCACGTCGTTCAGGAGGAAGACCCGCGAGCCGAGGCCCGAGAGCAGCCGGTCCATCTCCTGCCGGTCGAAGGCGTGGCTCGCAGCGTCCATCGCTCCCTGAAGGCCGTCGAGCACCCGCAGCTTGTCGCGCTCGGTCTGCAGCCGGCCGATGAACCAGGTCCCGGCGTTGGCCAGCCCCTTGTAGTCGAGGTCCACGGGATTCTGGGTGGCGAGCAGCACTCCGACGCCGAAGGCCCGCGCTTGCTTGAGCAGGGTGAGCATCGGGAGCTTCGAGGGCGGAGCGGCGCTCGGCGGGAAGTAGCCGAAGATCTCGTCCATGTAGAGGAGAGCCCGCAGCGAGCCGGTGCCGGACTGCGTGCGCATCCAGGCGAGGACCTCGCTGAGGAGCGTCGTCACGAAGAACATCCGCTGCGCGTCCGACAGATGGGCGATGGAGAGGATCGCGATGCGCGGCTTCCCTTCCGCAGTCCACAGCAGCTTCTGGACGTCGAGCGGCTCACCCTCGGCCCAGGCGGCGGCTCCGGGGGAGGCGAGCACGTTGTTGAGGGCGAGCGCGAGCCCGGCACGGTCCTTCGCCGGATAGAAGGACTCGAGATCCAGGACCCCGACCTTGTCGAACGAGGGACGCTGGACCCCCTGGATGACACCCGCGAGGTCGAGGTCGTGCCCGCCGCTCCAGGCGCGCTGGACCAGCTGCGAGAGGAGGATGTGCTCGCGGCCCTGCATCGGGTCCGACTCGATCCCGGCGAGGGCCAGGAGCCCCGACACCGCGCCCTGGACGCGGGCCCGGAGCGCTTCCTCGTCGTCGAGCACCGCCTGGGGCGGAGCGGTGAAGGCGCGCAGCAGCGCGAGAGGTCGCCCGGCCTTGCTCGCCGGGGTGTAGATGGCAACCTCGCAGGCCTCGCGAAACCGTGCGATGCGGGCGCCGTCCTGATCCCAGTCCTCGAGGCCCTTCTTCCAGGTCGCTGCGGTCTTCTCGGCGAGCTGCGCGGGAGTGACCCCCTGTCGCTTGGCCTCGTCGGGGTCGACCCAGGGGAGGAAGTCCGCCGGTGAGAGCGCGGGGAAGGTGAGAGCGAGGTTGGCCAGATCGCCCTTCGGGTCGATTGCCAGCGCGGGGATGCCGTCGATCGCGGCCTCCTCGAGCAACCCGATGCACAGGCCGGTCTTGCCGCTTCCCGTCATCCCGACGCAGACCCCGTGGGTGGTGAGGTCCTTCGAGTCGTAGAGCAGGAGCTCGGAGCTGGTCTTCCGCGCCTTCGGGTCCCAGCGCCGTCCCAGATAGAAGACCCCTAGCTTCTCGTAGTCCGCCATCGGCCCTCCTCCTGTCGCCGGCCGACACTCCAGTGCAGGCCCGGGGGTCGTAGCAATGGTAAGGAGCCGCCATGGCCACCGACCAAGCACTGAAGCACTTCGCCGAGCACCGCGCTGGCTACCTGGAGGATCTCAAGAAGCTGGTGCGTATCCCCTCGGTGTCCTTCCCCGGGTTCGACCCGGCGAAGGTCCGAGCGAGCGCCGAGGCAACTGCGAGCCTGCTGCGGGAACGAGGCTTCTCGAACGTGCAGCTCCTCGAGATCGACGGGGCCCACCCCTACGTCTACGGGGAGATCCTCGACGCGCCGGGGAAGCCGACGCTGCTGCTCTACGCCCATCATGACGTTCAGCCGGCGGGGGACGAGGCGGCCTGGGCGAGCCCGCCCTTCGAGCCCACGGAGCGGAAGGGCGGTCCGGACGACAGTCCGCGGCTCTATGGGCGGGGTGCGGCAGACGACAAGGCGGGGATCGTGGTCCACACGTCGGCCGTCGAGTCGTGGCGGAAGGGCGGCGGTGGGCTTCCGCTGAACGTGAAGATCGTGGTCGAGGGCGAGGAGGAGGTCGGCTCGTCACACCTGAGCGCGTTCCTGAAGAAGAACGCCAAGCTGTTGCAGGCGGACGCCATCGTCCTGACCGATACCAGCAACTTCGAGACCGGACTTCCGTCGATCACCACGGCGCTGCGGGGAATCGTGGTGGTGAGCGTCGAGGTCCGGGCGCTCAAGCAGTCGGTGCACTCGGGCATGTGGGGTGGGCCGGTGCCGGACCCGGTGATGGGGCTCTGCCGGATGCTCGCCTCGCTGACGCACCCGGACGGATCGATCGCGATCCCGGGGATCAAGGAGCAGGTGAAGCCGCTGACCGAGAGTGAGCGGAAGAGCATCGCGGCGCTGCCGGGCGACCGCGCTCACTTCCGGAAGCAGGCGGGGATGCTGCCCGGGGTGGAACTGCTGGGCAACGGGACCCACCCCTGGGAGATGAACTGGCGTCAGCCGTCGATCGCGGTCAACGCGTTCCAGGCGAGCAGCAGGAAGGACGCGCGCAACATCATCTCCGAATCGGCGTGGGCACGGCTCGGGGTGCGGCTGGTGCCGAATCTCGACCCCGCGGACGTGCAGCGCCGGGTGGTCGAGGCTCTGAAGAAGGCGGCGCCGTGGGGTCTCGAGGTCGAGGTCCACGCCGACGACGCAGCGGGCTGGTGGTACACCGAGTCGAGTCACCCGGCGTTCCAGGCGGCGTTCCGCGCGTTGAAGAAAGGGTACGGGGTCGACCCGGTGGCGATCGGGTGCGGCGGGAGCATCCCGTTCGTCGAGCCGTTCGCCCGGGAGCTCGGGGGTGTGCCGGCTCTGCTGATCGGTGTGGAGGACCCGTACACAAACGCGCACTCGGAGAACGAGAGCCTGCACCTCGGCGACTGGGACAAGGCCGTGAAGAGCGCCATCCATCTCTATGACGAGATCGGGGCCGCCCTGAAGGCCGGAGCCCGCTGAAGTCGTATCCGCTGAAGTCGTATCAAACACCTTCGCTGGCCCAGTTCGTGCTTGTGACTCTCCTCGAACAAGGGGGGAATCCATGGGCTGGCCACTGAGGATGTTCGATCCACTGAAGATCTATTTCGTGACGGTGCGTTGCTTCCAGCGCCGTCTCTTGATGCGTCCGTCTTCCGAGACCAATGACGTCCTGGGCGGTGTACTGGCACGCGCGGCGGAGCTGAACGAGGTCGAGCTCTTTGCCTTCGTCTTTGCATCGAACCACCTGCACCTGCTCGTCCGAGCACCCAGAGGGAATCTCCCGCGGTTCATGCAGTACCTGCTGACCAACATCTCAAAGAAGGTCGGGAAGCTCGTGAGATGGAGAGGCAGGTTCTGGGAGCGGCGCTACTCGGCCGAACCGGTCCTCGACGAGATCGCCCTGCTGGGGCGTGTTCGCTACGTCATCTCGCACGGTCCGAAAGAAGGACTGGTCCGGACCTGTGAGGAGTGGCCAGGCCTCAGCTCACTCTCGATGATGCTCGAGGGCAGATCGCGTCGATTCCGATGGTTCAACTGGACTCGAAAGTCGAAGGTGCACCGAGCAACGCCGGGCTCTCAATCGTTCGCGGAGAAATGGGCGGAGCAAGTGACGCTCTCGCTCACGGCCCTCCCGCTGCAGACGCTCCAGAGCCCCGAGGCCGTGCGCCGGTTTCTGCGGGACGCGATGCATGCCATCGAGACAGAAGCGGCAAGAGTCCACCGACGGTTTCTCGGACGAGCTGGTGTCTTGCGCCAGAACCCACTCCGCCAGGCGCGGAAGAAGGAGCGCTCTCCGCGTCCGCCCTGTCACACCAGCTTCCCGGCCCTCCTCAAGGAACACCTGGAAACGTTCCGCGCATTCGTCGCGGCGTTTCGGAGCGCCTCGGAGCGCTGGAGGCAGGGTGACGTGGGTGTCGTGTTCCCCGAGGGAGCGTACCGCCCGTTCGTCTGGCCTCGCCTCCGGACGCTGAAGCGCGCCGCGTGATTGTCTTCAGGACGGTCGGGGGTGGATCGGGCCTGGTCGGCCGCGCAGGCTCTGCGCATCCCCGCCCCTGAACCTGGCCTCGACCTCCGCCAGGATGGATAGCGCGATCTCCTCAGGCTGCTCGGCTCCGAGATGCAGGCCGACGGGGCTGTAGAGCGCGGCACTCCGCGACTCGCTCGGATGGAACCCGTCCTCGGCGAGCTCGTTCAACAGACGTTCCGTTCGCGCGCGAGGGCCGAGAATCCCCACGTACCTGCACTCCGACTCGAGCGCAAAGCGGAGATAGCCACGATCGTGGCTGAGGTTGTGGGTCATGATCACGACGGCCGAGTCCTCCTCGAGAGTGAGCTTTTCCCGGACCGTTTTCGGACTCGCCGTGAGCCGGATGTTTGCTTCCTGGAAAAGATCCGCCGGCGCCCCGCCGGAGGTGTTTGATACCACCGTGAGGTGGAAACCGAGCGCCGCGGCCATCCGCACGAGCGGGACCGCGTCCTGCCCGGTTCCGAAGATCACCAGCGAGCGTGGAGGCAGGACCACCTCGAACAGCACCTCGTGCGGGTCCGTACTGGGTCCGAGTCGCTCCGCGCGCGTCCGCCCCTCCCCCCGGGCGACCGTCTCCGCCGCCGCGCGGACCGCGTCCCGGACCGGCCCGGGCGGAAGGTCGGACCGGACGCCGTTCGCCTCCAGCAACAGCCGGCGCCCCATCGTGTCCGGCCCGCCGCGGAACACCGTGGCCATCACTCCCGGGCGCCGCGCCTCGAGACACCGGGCGATGAAGTCCAGCGGGTGCGCCTCTCCCGATGCTGCGAGCCGCTCGAGGAGCACGTCCACTCGCCCGTTGCACCCCAGGCCGAACGTCCACGTCTCCTCATCGTCCGCCGAGGTCGAGTCGTAGGTCACCACCTGCGGCCCCTCGCGGGTCCGCCACCACGCCTTTCCCAGGACGTCCCGCTCCAGGCAGCCACCGCTGATTCCCCCGGCGATCCATCGCTCCGCCGAGAGCAGCAGCCGCGCGCCCGGACGCCGGTAGGTCGAGCCGCTCGCCGCGACCACCGTCGCCAGCACGACCTCCTGCCCTCGCGTTCGTAGCTCCGACCAGCCCCGGACGATGTCCTGCAGCTCTCTCAAAGCAGCCCCGCGCTCATCACCGACCAGCCGGCCCAGCCGAGCAGACCCACGCCGCTCACCCGGCTCAGTAACGGCGACACCGCCGCGGGCGCCAGCCGCTCGGCCACCAGCAGCGCCGTCAGGAACAGCATCGCCACCCAGTTCATCGCCCCCACCACCAGCAGGACCAGCATCAGCACGCCGCAAGACGACACCGACGCCACGCCGTGCCGCAATCCCAACCCGAGCGGCCCCGCCTCGCCCTCCCGCAGGGCGCGGGGGATCGACCTGCAGCGCTCGAGGCACGCCGACTTCCATGGAGACAGCTGCGCCACACCCGCAGCCGCCAGGATGACGACGTTCAGCGCGACGCTCCGAGACGCCATGTCGTGCGTCATCAGCCCCCACGCCCCGAGCCTCGCGTCGAGCATCGCCAGCCCCACGCTCGCCACCGCCCAGACCACCAGGTAGCCCCCGAGCAGGGCCGCCGCGCTTCCCGCCGCCTGCCATCGCCCCCAGCGCTCCTCCTGCGCCAGCCGGACCAGCGTGGGGACCTCGGGAGGCACCATCATCCCCACCATCATCGTGGTCCACATGACCACTCGCCCCCAGAGCGGAAGCCCGTGGTGCCCCGCCCCCGCGAGCTGGAACGACCACGCCCAGCCGAGTGCACTGAGCGCGATCAGCGCCGCGAGAAACCCCCACGCCGGCCGCCGCGCAGACGCCCGGAGCTGGAACGCGGTGGTCATCGCTACTCGGCGACTCCCTTCTCCTTGAGGAGGCGCCACACCTTTTCGGGCGTGATCGGAATGTCCACGTGCTTCACCCCGAGGTGCGACAGCGCGTCCACCACCGCGTTCGCGATCGCCGGCGGAGCCCCCACCGTCGCCGACTCGCCCACGCCCTTCGCCCCGAGCGGATGGTGCGGGCACGGCGTCACCGTCTTGAAGGTCTCCCAGGACGGGCTCTCGACCGCCGTCGGCACCAGGTAGTCCATGAAGCTCCCTGCCTGGTTGTTCCCGTTCTCGTCGTAGCTGATCTCCTCCAGCAGCGCTGGCGCCATCCCCATCGTCAGCCCGCCGTGGATCTGCCCGTCCACGATCATCGGGTTGATGATGTTCCCGCAGTCGTCAACCGCGACGAACCGCCGGATCTTCACCATCCCCGTCCCCCGGTCGATGTCCACCACGCAGATGTAGCTGCCGAAGGGGAAGGTCAGGTTCGGCGGGTCGTAGTAGTTCACCGCCTCCAGCCCGGCCTCCATTCCAGGCGGATGGTTGGTGTACGCCGCGAAGGCGATCTCCTGGATGGTCTTCGAGCGCGAGGGCGCCCCCTTCACCGAGAACTTTCCCGGCTCCCACACCAGGTCGTCCTCCGAGACCTCGAGCAGGTACGCGGCGATCTTCTTCGCCTTCTCGCGGATCTTCCTCGCCGCCATCGCCCCGGCCGCTCCCGCCGTCGGCGTCGAGCGGCTCGCGTACGTGCCCAGCCCGTAGGGCGCGGTGTCGGTGTCCCCCTCCTCGACCTGCACCACCGAGGCCGGGATGCCCAGCTCCTCGGCGATGATCTGCGCGTAGGTCGTCTCGTGGCCCTGGCCCTGGGACTTCGTGCCGAACCGCGCGATCGCCTTGCCCGTCGGGTGGATCCGCAGCTCGCAGCTGTCGAACATCTTGATGCCCAGGATGTCGAAGTGCTTGGAAGGGCCGGCACCGAGGATCTCGGTGAAGCTGGAGATGCCGATCCCCATCAGCTCTCCGCGAGCCCGCTTCTCCGCCTGCTCCTTCCGCAGCGCGGCGTAGCCGATCTTGTCCATCGCCAGTCGCAGCGCCGGCTCGTAGTCCCCGCTGTCGTACTCCCAGCCGAGCGCCGACTTGTATGGGAACTTCTCCTTGGGGATGAAGTTCTTCATCCGGAGCTCGGCGGGATCCATCTTCAGCTCCTGCGCGAGCACGTCGGTGATGCGCTCGATGGCGTGGATCGCCTCCGTCACCCGGAACGAGCACCGGTACGCGACGCCCCCCGGCGGCTTGTTGGTGTACACCCCGTCCACCTCGACGAAGGCCTTGCTCACGTCGTACGAGCCGGTGCAGATGGAGAACAGGCCCGCCGGGAACTTCGACGGGTTCGCCGCTGCGTCGGTGTAGCCGTGGTCGGCCAGCGTCTTCATCCGCAGCGCGGTGATGGTCCCGTCCTTCCTCGCCGCGAGCTCGGCAGTGATGTGGTAGTCGCGCGCGAACGAGTCGGCCTGGAGGTTCTCCATCCGGTCCTCGATCCACTTCACCGGCTTCCCGATGACGACCGACGCCGCCGTCGCGATGACGTAACCGGGATAGACCGGGACCTTGCCGCCGAAGCCTCCGCCGATGTCCGGCGACACGATGCGGATCCGCTCTTCGGAGAGCCCGACGTGCCCCGCCACCAGCGCGAACACCGTCCGGATCGCGTGCGGCGCCTGGGTGGTCATGTAGACGGTCAGCTTCCCGTTGACCCGGTCGAAGTCGGCGATGCAGCCGCAGGTCTCGATGGACGCGACGTGGATCCGTGGAATGTACAGGGCCTGCTTTACCGTCACGTCCGCCTCGGCGAACGCCTTGTCGGTCGCGGCGCGGTCACCCGCCTCCCAGTGGAAGATGCGGTTGTCCTTCTTGTCCTTCTTGTCGGTGCGGAGAATCGGCGCGTTCGGTTCAAGCGCCTTGAACGGATCCACCACTACTGGCAGCGGGTCGTAGTCCACCTCCACCGCGTCCACCCCGTCCGCCGCGGCGTAGCGGCTGGTGGCGATGACCGCCGCCACCTCCTGCGCCTGGTACATCACCTTCTCGGTCGGCAGCACCATCTGGGTGTCCGACATCAGGGTCGGCATCCAGTGGAGGTTGTACTTGGCCAGCGTCTCGCCGGTGATGACGGCGAGGACCCCGGGGACCTTCAGGGCCTTCTCGGTGTTGATCGACTTGATCTTCGCGTGGGCGAACGGGCTGCGGACGATGTCCATCCACAGCATGCCCGGCAGCACGATGTCGTCGACGTAGTTGCCCTTCCCACGGATGAAGCGCGGATCCTCCTTGCGCTTCATCGAGTGCCCCATGCCCCCCACTTCCGGACTCGTCCTGGGTTGCATGGTCACGCCTCCTTGCGCAGCCGCTCGGCCGCGAACTGGACTGCCTTGACGATGTTGTTGTAGCCCGTGCAGCGACAGAGATTGCCGGAAATGGCTTCCCGGATGTCGGCTTCGCTCGGGTTCTTGTTCTTCTCCAGCAGGGCGCAGGTGGTCATCAGCATGCCCGGCGTGCAGTAGCCGCACTGCAGGCCATGCTTCTCCCAGAAGCCCTCCTGGAGCGGATGGAGCTTTCCTTCCTTCTCCAGCCCCTCCACGGTCGAGATCTGCCGCCCGTTGGCCTGGACCGCGAGCACCGTGCAGGACTTCACCGGCTGCCCGTCGAGCAGCACCGTGCACGCTCCGCAGTGCGTGGTGTCGCAGCCAATGTGCGTGCCGGTCAGGCGGAGCTGGTCCCGCAGCAGATGGACCAGGAGCAGCCGGGACTCGACCTGCGCGTCGTACGGGGCCCCGTTCACCGTGACCTGGATGTCGTGCATGGCCATGGCTATCTCCCTCCCGCCCGCTCGACGGCGAGCTTCAGGGCGCGCGTCGCCAGGACCCGCGCCATCTCCCGCTTGTACTCGACGGACCCACGCCGGTCTGCGCTCGGAGAGGCCGCCTTCGCCGCTCGCTGCGCAGCCTCGCCCAGCGTGGCGGCGTCGGGCTTCTTCCCCACCAGGAACTTCTCGGCGTCCACTGCCTTGACCGGCGTCGGCCCCACGTTGGTCAGCGCGAGGCCGACCCGCTCGATCGCGCCCCCGCTCCCCAGCGTCACCTGCGCGGCGGCGGCGGCCGTGGCGTAGTCGCCCACCTTGCGCTCCAGCTTGAGGTAGGCCCCTCCCGACCGCGCCGGGGGCACCGGGATGCGGATCTCGGTCAGCACCTCGTCGGGACGGAGCGCCGTCCGGAACAGACCGAGGAAGAACTGCTCGATGGGGATGACCCGTTCGCCCTTCGGGCCGGTGGCCACCACCTGCGCTCCGAGGGCGAGCATGGTGGCGGGGTGGTCGTTCCCCGGATCGCCGTGGGCCAGGTTCCCGCCGAGGGTGGCCATGTTCCGGACCAGCGGATCCGCAATGACCTTCGCCGTGTCGTGGAGGATCGGGTAGCGGCTCCGGATCACCTCGGAGCCCTCGAGCGCGGACTCCCGGGTCCGTCCGCCGATCCGGAGGAGTCCGCCCTCCTCGCGGATGTACTCCAGGCCCGGGATGCGCCCGATGTCGATCAGGTGCCCCGTCTGGCCCAGCCGCAGCTTCAGGAGGGGCAGGAGGCTCTGCCCGCCGGAGAGGACCTTCGCGTCGTCCCCGTACTTCGAGAGCAGCGCCAGCGCCTCCGGCAGGGTGCCGGGTGCGTGGTAGTCGAACGACGCAGGAATCATGGGTTCCTCCTACGGACCTGAGGACGACCGCTGCAGCAACACGTACGCGAGCCCCGCCACGACGATCAGGATCAACGCCCAGAACGCCGGCCGCTTCACGAGCCGCGCCGCTGACCGCCGGGCAACCCGCGCCCCGATCGCTGCGGCATCGAGCGCCTCGGGGCGGTCCGGCGCCGGCCGGGCAGCGGGCGATGAGGGACTCGGCGCAGGAGTTCCGGACCGGGCCGCCGCCCCGTCGCCGGGCGATCTGGCTCCATCGGTCACCGGCGTCGCCGCGGCCGAAACCGCCGGTGTCTCCAGCTCCGCGCGCATCCGCTCGGAAAAGATCTGGAACATCTCGTCGCTGACGTCCTGGATCATCCCCCGGCCCATCTGGGCGAGCATCCCGGTCACGTTCACCAGCGAGACGGCGGTGACCTCGGTCTTGCCGCTCGGCAGCGCCTTCAGGCTGCTGGTCAGCTTCAGATCTGCGCCGCCCTTGCCCCGCACGTCCTGACCGGTGGCGACGATCTCCGCCGTCCGTGCCGTCGGGTCCAGCCGCTCGAACACCACCTTGCCCCGGTAGGTCGACGACACCGGGCCGACCTTGATGGTCATCGTCCCGCTCGAGGTCTTCTCGTCCAGCTTGTCGCCGATCGCTGCGCCGGGCAGACAGCGGGCAACCCGCGGCAGATCGGTCAGGAAGCTCCACACCGCGTCGGGCGCGGCGTTGACTTCGAAGGTCTTGACGATCTCCAGGGCCATCCGGGGCTCACGATGAGGTGGTGACGGGATCGAGGTACCGCTCCGGGGCCACCAGGAACTTCTCGCGGCACCGCGGATTGCAGAAGAGGTAGGTGCGCCCGGCGTGCTCGGCTCGGTGGCGGGCGGTCGCGACCACCACCGTCATCCCGCACACCGGGTCGATCGCCTCGTTCGCCTCCGGTCGCGCCGGCGCGGGCTCCTCGGCCACGTGGAACCGGGCGAGCTGGACGATCTCCGCGAGGATGCTCAGCGCGACCTCCTCGGGCAGCCGTGCTCCGATGTCCAGCCCGGCCGGATTCCGGATCCGATCCAGCGGCTCGGCCGAGATCCCGCGTCCGAGCAGCGCATCGCGCAGCTGTCCGAATCGCGTGCGGCTGGCGACCACCCCGAGGTACGCGGGCCGGAGCGCGAGCGCCGCGGTCACCGCCTCCTCGTCGTGCTCGCCCATCGTGGCCACGACCGCGCAGGTCCTCGGCGTCGCGCCGGCTTCGCGGAGCTCGGCGCTGCCGAAGTCGACCAGCACCCGGTCCGCTCCCGGGAGCAGCGCCGGCGTGGCGTCGGGGTCCGCCACGTCCACCGAGTACCCCAGCCCCTTCCCGAGATGCACCAGGGCACGGATGACGGGGGACACGCCGAACAGCACGAGCCGCGGCGGCGGCAGGACCGGCTCCAGGTACACGTCCACGGTTCCCCCGCTCTGGCACACCATCGGAAGGACGGTGACCCCCGGCCGCGCCTCGGCTCCCACCTCGGGCGAGAGCGAGAGCAGGCGGGGCCGACCGTCGGCCAGCGCGCGGGCTGCCTCGCGCTTCACCACCGGCTGGGTGCAGTTCCCGCCCAGCCAGCCATGGTAGCCCCCGTCGGCGGTGATGATCGCCATGTCGCCCTGCTGCGACGAGGTGAAGGACTGGCGGCGCACGACCATCGCGAGCACGAACGGCTGCCGCCGCGCGGCGAGGTCCGCGGCGAGCCGCAGGAGCTCGGCCTTCATCGAGCACCTCCGAGCTCGCCCCGGACGCGCTCCACGTCCTCCGGACGGTCGAGGTCGGTGAGCGCACGCGCGGGCCAGCGGATCCGCACCGCCTCACCGCTGTGGCGCTTCACGACCCGCTTGCCGCAGCCCTCGCCCTCCAGGACCGCGAGCTCCACGAAGAGGGGCCGGTCGTAGAGGATGGGCGGTGCGTCCACGCCCTCGTAGTCCGAGACCACCAGCAGCGGCCGCCCGTCCCGGTAGCGACGGATCAGCGTGCGGACCATCTCCGCATCGACGAGCGGCATGTCGGCCAGGAGCACCACGGCCGCCGCGCAACCCGCGGGCACCGCCGCAATTCCCGTTCTCACCGAGCTGTGAATCCCCTCCTGGAATCCAGCGTTCAGCACCACCTCGCAGCCGAGACCCTCCAGCTCGCGACGTGCCCGCTCGCTCTCGTGCCCGAGCACGACCAGGACCGGGTCGAGGCCGCCGTCGATCGCGGTCGTCACCGCTCGACGGAGCAGGCTCTTCCCGGCCACCTCGAGGAGGAGCTTGTTCCGTCCCATCCGGCTGGAGGTCCCCGCCGCGAGGACCACGCCGGCGACGCTGTCACGTCGATCCACCGCGACCTCCACGGGATGCCTCCCGCCAGCTGGCGCGAATAACGCGCGGCCCGATTGCAGTGTCAACGAGGTGTGAGCCGATGCCACGCTGCGTCGGGAGGGACTGTTGTCTGCTCGCGTGCTTGACCGGCGCGGACGGTGGTCGGCAATGTCCCGGACGGTCTCGTTGTTGCTGTGCAGGGACGCCGCTCGCGGAGGTGACCCGATGGCACGGATCTCGGTGAAGGTGAACGGGACGCAGCAGTCGCACGAGGTCGAGCCGAGGCAGCTCCTCGTGCACTACCTGCGAGACGTCCTCGGCCTCACGGGGACCCACGTCGGCTGCGACACCAGCCAGTGCGGAAGTTGCACCGTGATGCTCGATGGTCACAGCGTGAAGTCCTGCACCCTGTTCACGGTCCAGGCGGACGGGAGCGAGGTCGTCACCATCGAGGGCCTCGCCTCGGGCAGCAAGCTCCACCCCGTTCAGGAGAGCTTCTGGGAGGAGCACGGGCTGCAGTGCGGCTTCTGCACCCCGGGGGTCATCCTCTCGACGGTGGGCCTCCTCCGCGAGAATCCGGATCCGGACGAGCGCGCGATCCGCGCGGGCATCGAGGGAAATCTCTGCCGCTGCACCGGGTACCACAACATCGTGAAGGCGGTGCGGTCAGCGGCGAAGAAGCTCGCCGGGGCGCCCGCCGGGACCGCGCCCACGCGGGGCACGTAGCCGACAGGAGGAGCACCGATGGCGACGGCGACGGTCGAGCGCCTGGTGGGCAAGGCCATCAGGCGGCGAGAGGATCCCCGGTTCATCACCGGGCGAGGCACGTTCACCGACGACGTCAAGCTCCCGGGAACGCACCACGCGTTCTTCGTCCGCAGCTCGCTCGCCCACGCCCGGATCGTGAACGTCGACACCTCCCGGGCGAGGGCGCACTCCGGCGTCCGGGCGGTGTTCACCGGGAAGGACCTGGCCGACGGAGGCGTCAACGGCATCCCCGTGGGCTGGCTGCTCCCGGGGCTGAAGACCACCGACTTCCGGGCCATCGCCGTCGACCGCGTGCGCCACGCTGGCGAGGCGGTTGCGGTGGTGGTGGCCGAGTCCGCGGCGATCGCCCGTGACGCGGCGGAGCTGGTGCAGGTGGACTACGAGGAGCTCCCGGTGGTCGTGGACGCCGTCGCGGCCCTGCGGCCGGGCGCCCCCCTCGTCCACGACTCCGCCCCCGACAACCGCTGCTTCCACTGGGAGATCGGCGACAAGGCGAAGACCGACGCGGCCCTGCGAGGGGCAGCGAAGGTGGTGAAGACGCACCTGGTGAACCAGCGGCTCATCGCCAACGCCATCGAGCCTCGTGCCTCGCTGGCCAGCTACGCCCCCGCCACCGACGAGCTCACTCTCTGGGTCACCTCCCAGAACCCGCACGTCCACCGGCTGATCATGGGCGCCTTCGTGCTCGGCCTGCCGGAGCAGACCTTCCGCGTCATCTCCCCGGACGTGGGCGGCGGCTTCGGGTCGAAGATCTTCGTCTACCCCGAGGAGGTCGCGGTCGCCTGGCTCGCCAAGAAGCTGGGGGTGCCGGTGAAGTGGACCGCGCAGCGCAGCGAGAGCTTCCTCGCCGACATGCAGGGCCGCGACCACGTCTCCGAGGTCGAGATGGGCTTCGACGCCGGCGGCACCCTGGCAGGTCTCCGGGTCAGGACGGTGGCGAACCTCGGCGCGTACCTGTCGCTCTTCGCCCCGTGCGTCCCCACCTACCTCTACGGGACGCTGCTCAATGGCCTGTACGACATCCCCGCGATCCACTGCGAGGTGGACGGCGTCTTCACGCACACCGTCCCGGTGGACGCGTACCGCGGCGCGGGTCGGCCCGAGGCCTGCTACGTGCTCGAGCGCACGATGGACGTCGCGGCGCGCGAGCTGGGCACCGACCCGGCAGAGCTGCGCCGCAAGAACCTCATCTCCAAGGACCGCTTCCCCTTCCAGACGCAGGTGGCGCTCACCTACGACAGCGGCAACTACGCGCCTGCGCTCGCCCGTGCCCTGGAGATGGTGGGCTATCAGCGCTTCCGTGCCGAGCAGGCCGAGGCGCGCACCAGGGGCAGGTACCTCGGGCTCGGGCTGTCCTGCTACATCGAGGCGTGCGGCCTGGCTCCCTCGCAGGTGGTCGGCTCGCTCGGCGCGCAGGCCGGTCTCTACGAGAGCGGGACCGTGCGCGTGCACCCCACCGGGAAGGTGACGGTCCTCACCGGATCGCACAGCCACGGGCAGGGACACGAGACGACCTTCTCCCAGCTGGTGGCCGACGGTCTGGGAATCCCCATGACCGACGTGGACATCGTGCACGGGGACACCGGGCGCATCCCCTTCGGCATGGGGACCTACGGAAGCCGCAGCGGCGCGGTGGGCGGCACGGCCATCCACATGAGCCTGCAGAAGATCATCGAGAAGGGGAGGGTCCTCGCCGCGCACCTGCTCGAGGCGGCCCCCGACGACGTCGAGTTCAAGGCGGGTCGCTTCTCGGTGAAGGGCTCGCCGGATCGGGGAAAGACCTTCGCCGAGGTGAGCCTCGCCGCCTACCTCGCCCACAAGATGCCCGCCGGGATGGAGCCCGGGCTGGAGGCGACCAGCTTCTTCGACCCGCCGAATTTCACCTACCCCTTCGGGACGCACATCGCGGTGGTCGAGGTGGACGTCGAGACCGGGCGCACCACGCTCCTCCGCTACGTGGCGGTGGACGACGTGGGCAACGTCATCAATCCGATGATCGTCGAGGGGCAGCTGCATGGCGGCATTGCCCAGGGCGTGGCCCAGGCGCTGTGGGAAGAGGCCGCCTACGACGAGTCCGGACAGCTCACCACCGGCTCCCTGATGGACTACGGGCTCCCCCGGGCCGATCAGCTGCCGAGCTTCGAGACCGACCGGACCGTCACCCCGTCCCCGGTCAACGCGCTCGGGGTGAAGGGCGCGGGAGAGGCTGGCACCATCGCCTCGACACCCGCGGTGGCCAACGCGGTCCTCGACGCGCTCGCACCCTTCGGGATCGGGCACCTGGACCTGCCGCTCACGCCGCAGAAGGTGTGGAAGGCGGTCCAGGCGGCGCGCTCCACGGAGAGGAGATAGCGATGTATCCGGTTCCGTTCGAGTACCACCGGGCGGGGAGCGTCGACGAGGCAGTGGCGCTCCTCGGTCGCTTCGGCGAGTCGGCCCGGCTCCTCGCAGGCGGACACTCGCTCCTGCCTCTGATGAAGCTGCGCCTCGCCGAGCCGCGCCATCTGGTGGACATCCGCCGCATCCCCGGGCTGTCGGGCGTGCGCGAGGAGGGAGGGGCGCTGATCATCGGCGCCGCCACACCTCATCACTTCCTGGAAACCTCCCCGCTCGTCCGCGAGCGGCTGCCCATCCTGTCCGAGGCCGCGGCCCAGATCGGCGATGCCCAGGTCCGCAACATCGGCACGATCGGCGGCAGCCTGGCCCACGCCGATCCGGCGGCGGACCTCCCGGCGGTCATGCTCGCGCTCGGGGCCGAGCTCGTCGCGGTGGGGCCGAAGGGGCGGCGCGCCATTCCGGTGGACCGCTTCTTCGTCAAGCTCTTCACCACCTCGCTCTCGCCGGGCGAGCTGCTCACCGAGGTGCGCGTTCCCGTCCCGGTGGCGGGGACGGGAGGCGCCTACGCGAAGTTCCCACACCCCGCCTCGCGCTATGCCGTCGTCGGCGTGGCGGCGCTGGTCACCGTGTCCGCCCGGAAGATCTCGGCGGCGCGGGTGGCCATCACCGGCGTCGGTGCCAGGGCGGTCCGGGCCACGGCGACGGAGGCTGCACTCGTGGGCAACGCGCCCGACGCGGGCGTGGTGGCCTCGGCAGCGGAGCGGGCCGTGGACGGTCTGACCGTTCGCTCCGATCCGCGCATGGATCCCGAGTACTGGAGAGCGCTGGCCGTCACCTTCACCCGGCGCGCCGTCGCCACGGCGCTGGAGCGGGCGGGCTAGTGCGCGAGGAGATCCAGCGCATCCAGCAGGCCATGGAGCGCGAGGGCTACGTCACCGATCGTGCCGTGGCGACCGCGGTCCACCTCTCGATGACCCTCGGCAAGCCGCTCCTGGTCGAGGGCCACCCCGGGGTGGGGAAGACGGAGATCGCCAAGGTCCTGGCGGTGATGCAGCAGGGCGATCTCATCCGGCTGCAGTGCTACGAGGGCCTCGACGCCACCACCGCTCTCTACGAGTGGAACTACCCCAAGCAGCTCCTCCACATCCGGCTGCAGCAAGACGGGGACCAGTCGGTCGCGACGCGCGAGGCGGACATCTTCAGCGAGCGCTTCCTCCTCAAGCGCCCGCTGCTCGCCGCGATCACCCACCAGGGTCGTCCGCCGGTGCTCCTCATCGACGAGGTGGACCGTGCCGACGAGGAGTTCGAGGCCTTCCTGCTCGAGGTGCTCTCCGACTTCCAGGTGACCATCCCGGAGGTGGGCACGGTGCGCGCCGAGGCGCGGCCCTCCGTCGTCCTCACCTCGAACCGCGCCCGCGACCTCTCCGACGCGCTCCGCCGCCGCTGCCTCTACCTCTGGATCGACTACCCCTCGCTGGAGAAGGAGCTGCGGATCGTCCGCACCCGCATCCCGGGCATCGACGAGCGGCTGGCACGCGAGGTCACCGCCTTCATCCACTCACTCCGCCGGCTGAAGCTCGCGAAGGTGCCAGGCGTGGCCGAGTCGCTGGACTGGGCACGGGCCCTGGTGGTGCTCCACGCCACCCACCTGGACGAGGAGCTGGTCCGGGAGACGCTGGGCTGCTTCCTCAAGGACGAGGAGGATCTCCGCACGGTGAGCGCCCGCCTCGACGCGGGCGAGCTCCCCGCGCTCGCCTCGCCGGTGGCATGAGCGCCGTCTCGGCCGACCTCGTCGAGCACACCGCGCGCTTCTGCCGGCGCCTTCGGGCCGAGGGACTTCCGCTCGGTCCTGGCGACACGCTCGACGCGACCCGCGCCCTCGGCTCGGTGGATCTGGTGGACCGCGAGGACGTCCGGCTGGGGCTCCGCGCCACGCTGGTGAAGCGGGTGGAGGACGCGCCTCTCTTCGATGCTCTCTTCGAGTCCTTCTGGACCGGGCCCGCTCCGGTGCCTCGCAATCCGCCGGTCGTTCCTCCCGACGCGGACGAGGACTCGGAAGGCCCGGCGTCCATCTCGCCCAGGCGAAGGAGCGTGCACGCGTTCCAGGACCTGGAGGAGCTCGCCATCCCGGCCCCGAGCTCCCGGGAGGCGCTGGGCCGGCAGGACTTCGCGTCCTTCGGCGAGGACGAGCTCCGCGCGGTGACCACGCTCGCCCGGCGCATCGCACGCAGGCTCGCCGCCCGACCCGGCCGGCGGTGGAAGCTCTCCCGGCGAGGAGAGCAGGTCTCGCTCCGACGAACCCTCCGCGAGGCGCTGAAGACCGGCGGCGAGCTCTCGACGCTGACCTGGCGCCGGCGGAAACTGCGGCGGACGCGGCTGGTGATCCTGGCCGACGTCTCGGGGTCGATGGACCTGTACGCGCGGCTGCTGCTGCAGTTCCTCTACGCGCTGCAGAACGCGTTCGCCCGGGTGGAGACCTTCGTCTTTGCCACGCGGCTGAGCCGGGTGACCGACGAGCTGCGCGCGCCGGGGTACCGCGATGCGCTCGGGAACCTGTCGGACCGGGTGCAGGACTGGAGCGGGGGCACGCGCATCGGCGAATCGCTCTCCGCGTTCCTCTCCTCCTGGCCCCGCCTCGTGGATCGCCGGACGGTGGTGGTGGTGCTGAGCGACGGCTGGGAGACCGGTGACCCCGACGTGCTGGGCGAGGCGCTCGCGCTCTTGCACCGGCGGGCGGGTCGCCTGGTCTGGCTCAACCCGCTCCTCGGGAGCCCGGGGTACGAGCCTCTGACACGTGGCATGCAGGCGGCGCTGCCCCACCTGGACGTCTTCGCGCCGGCGAACGATCTCGCGAGCCTCGAGCAGCTCGCGCGGCACCTGAGCCTCTGAGGCGGCCGGGGGAGGCAGCGCGAGCGGTGGGCGCCGTCAGTCGTAGAGGTCGGCGGCCTTCATCGGCCAGGCGCCGGAGGCGTCGCCGCCTCCGAGGAGGAGCACCTGTCCCTGGGGGAGGAGCGATGCAGTGTGGCCGACGCGAGGCACCGGAAGTCGCTGCCGCTCGGTCCACGCACCGGTGAGTGGATTCCAGCTCTCGACGTCGGCGAGCGCCTGACCGTCCCCGTCGCGTCCGCCGAGGGCCAGCACCTCTCCCGAGGCGAGCGTGACCAGGCGGAGCTCGGCGCGCGGCACGTGCAGCGACCCGGTGGCGGTGCACTCGCCGGTCGTCGGATCAAACACCTCGGCCGATCCGGTGACGCGTCCCATGAAGTACCCCCCGGCGAGGAGGACCCGCCCGTCGGGCAGGCTCCCCGCGGAGTGCGCCCAGCGCTCGCCGACCAGGGTGCAGGCGCGGGTGAAGGTCTCGGTCGCGGCGTCGTAGATCTCGGCGCTCGAGACCTCCTGGCTGGTGAAGGAGTCGAGACCGCCGGCCAGCAGCACCCGCCCGTCGAACAGGCGAGTGGCGCTGTGCAGGAAGCGCGGCTCGACCATCTCCCCCTTCGGGGCACGAGAGGTGCCCTGGTCGACGTCGAAGAGCTCGACCGGCGTCACCCGAGCGGGATCGCGCAGGTAGAAGTCCCCGCCTGCGACGAGGAGGACGTTCCCTTCGAGGGGAAGCCGGGTGGCGCTGTTGCCGAGGCGCACCTCGGTGAGGCGTCCGGGCGACGTCCACGTCCCGGAGCCGGGGCTCCAGACGAGGACGGCCGTGGCCTCGTCGCGGCGGGCGGCGCTGGTCTCGCCTCCGGCGACGACGATCCGCGAGGCCGAGACGCCGGTCCACACTGGGTTGAAGCGGGTGACGGGCATGTCGCCGGCGGTGCTGAACGCCCCGGTGGCGGGATCGAACAGCTCGGTCGCCACCCACGGTGTGAGGGTGGGCGAGCGGCCGCCGAAGACGAGCACGCGACCGTCGGAGAGCACGGCGGCGCCGTGGTCGACCCGGGCGTTGTCGCTGGGGGTGAGGGAGCGGAGACGATGCCGGTAGACGAGCGGCAGACGGAGCTCCCGGCGGACCTCCGCCCTGTCTTCGCCCACGACGAGGGTGAAGAGCATCCCGGAAGGGAAGGGGCCGACGCGGACCCGCGCACCGCTCGCCACTGGCCCGACGTCCGGGTCGATGCGGGCGGGCGCTCCGTTGAAGCGAGGCAGCAGCTCGACCGCGTCCCCCACCCGCATCTCCCCGGGGCTGGCGGTGAACGACTCGATGCGCGGCGCGCCGTCGCCCGGGGCCGAACCCCCACAGGCGAGGAGGAGGAAGAGGACCGCGAGCAACCGGGGGAGACGATCAGCCAGGGACACGAGGGCTCCTTGAGAACGAGACCGCTCAGGAACCGGGGTCCCGCGGCCCGGGCAAGAGCCGCCTAGACGCAACTCAAATGCAAATAATGCTCGGGATGAGTCCGCGGCGTTCGCCGCTGAACCCGGCGAATTTCAGGGACCTCGCCGGAGACTCTGTGGCTCTCGGGAGGTCCCTCTCGAGGTGTCAAACACCTCCGCAGGGGGCCCGGGGTGTCAAACACCTCCGGAGCGGAGGTCTCAAACACCTCCGGACCGCCCTCAGCCGGAAGGTGATCCCTCCCGGGCGGGCGGAGGAAACGGCTGCCCGGCCGACGCGACCTTCCGCACCGCGCTCCCCTCGACCAGCGCGACCCCGTCTCCCCTGGGCTCGGTCGCCTCGACGGCGACCACGTCCCCGCGGCGGAGCGAGAAGAAGACCTCGTTGGCCTCCGTCCGGTGCTTTTCCTGGAGCGCGAGACCGACGCGCCCCTCCGGACCGCATCCCATGTACCGCTGGCGTCCCTTCCCCTCGAGCGGCTCGGACACGATCCGGAACAACCTCCCGGCCGGTGGCTCCACCCACGCCTCTCCCCGCGGCGCAAGCACCAGGTAGCTCATCTTCAGCGCCTCCTTGTGCAGCCCAGCCTCCCGCGCCAGCGCGTCGAGCAACGGCGGGGGCGACCAGCTCCGCTCGGCGTGACACCAGTCCGAGGGCTTCACCAGCGCAGGACACGCCCCGCGCCAGAGGCACGGCGCCCGCACCGCGAACCCGCGCTGCACCATCAGATCCCTGACCTGGAGGAGCTCGCGCGACGTGTCCCGCAGCGCGGGCTCGAGCACCACCACCGAGCCTCCCGGCCGGACCTGCGCCGCAGCGCGCTCGAGCAGCGCCGCCCGCTCGGAGATCGCCGCCGTCCCACGCCCCAGCTCGTTCAGCACGTGTCCGAGGGTGATCACGTCGTGCTGCCCCTCCGGCAGCGCCCCGCCACCGGTCCAGGCCCGCGTCGCGAGCGGCTCCTCCGCCTCCGCCGCCAGCGCACGTGCGAGCGTCAACGCCGGCGTGCTCCGGTCCGCCGCCGTCACCTCCGAGGCGCCCGCGTCCAGCGCCGCGAACGCCACCGGCCCGGGCCCGCTCCCCAGGTCCAGCACCGACCGCGGTCGCCGCGGTAGCTCGCCGAGCACCGCCCGCGCCTGCGCGTAGCTCACCGGCCAGTAGAACAGCAGGTACGCCCCGAGCAGCTTTGCGTCGTCGAGGTATCGCCCGCCGACCAGTGCGCGATCTCGGGTCAGGCCCGCCGAGAGGGTCCGGATGCCCTGCCCGACCTCCTTCAGCTCCCGACCCACCAGCGTCGGCGGTCCCTCGGGCAACCTGCGATGCCGCCGCCACACCGCGACCAGCCGGGGCATCCAGCGCGCGAGCGCACGGTCGACGTCGAGGGTGGCCACGGTCCGCCTTCACTAGCACTGGCCGCGGCCGCCGTGCTCCGCCAGAACACCCGTCCGGCGCCTACCCCGCCTGCGACAGTCGCCCGCTCGCCGCGTCTCCGAGGAAGTCGCGGATCTCGTCGAACCGGGCCCGCGTGTCCTCGTGCCCCAGGGTCACCAGCCGCTCGATGTACTGCTGCTCGAACGCCAGGTAGCTCAGGAGGTCCGAGCCGCCCTTCTGGCTCACCCCCAGCCCCTTCAGCAGGAACCGGAGCGACCGCGGGAAGCGCATCACCTGGTCCGACGCGAGCACCGCCAGATCCTGGCTCGGTTGCAGGAGCAGGATGCGCACCGGCCGCAGGTGCGAATCCGGCGGCCGCTGGATCGACTCCAGCATCTCGGTCACGCGCTCGACCCGCTCGATGTCCGGCTCGAGCGAGTCCAGGAAGACGGCGTTCATCAGCACCCCGAGGATCTCCGAGAGCGGCAGATCGTCCCGGTCGGCGGTCGCGTTGAGCTCCACCGTCTCCTCGGCGGTGCGTGGATGCCGGATGCCGATCACCAGGAGCCGATCCGCCCCGAGGTGCAGCGCCGGGCTCATCGGCGCCGTCAGCCGGACACCGCCGTCGCCGTACCACGAGCGCCCCACCTGCACCGGCGGGAAGAAGATGGGGATCGCCGCCGACGCCATGACCTGATCGAGCGTGATCCCGGTCCTCACCCCCATCCGCCGGCTCCGCGCCCACGGCTTCAGCTCGGGCGGGCCGTCGAAGAAGGTCACCGACGTCCCCGTCTCGTAGTTGGTGGCCGAGATCGCCAGAGCACGGAGCAAGCCTCGCTCGACGTTCTCCCGGATCCGGTCGAACCGGATCTCCCGCCCGAGCAGCTCCCGCAGCGGCGCCGTGTCCAGCAGGTGGTTGTAGCGCCGTGGCGGATGCGCTCCGCCGGCGGTGAGCCCCCGGAACCAGCCCGAGCCGATGGAAACCAGGCTCAGCGCGTCGGTCCGGTACACCCGGTCCGGCGTCAGCGCGAGCCAGGTATCCCCCAGGTGCTTCACTGCACCGGGGAAATCGTCCGCCCCCGCGGCGAGCGAGGAGCCGTTGATGGCCCCGGCCGACACGCCGGTGACCACCTGGAAGGGGAGGGGTCCATTGCCGAACAGCTCCGCCAGCGCCCTCAGAGCGCCGACCTGATACGCGGCGCGCGCTCCGCCGCCTGTGAGCACGAGGCCGAGGTTCACCGCTGCGATCGAGAGCGTAGCACGCTAGGAGAGGGGACCTTGATGCCCCAGACCATGGTGTCGGTGCAGGCTCTGCGGAAGCACTACACCGTCCACAAGCGTCCACCCGGACTCAAGGCCGCCCTCGGCTCGCTCTTCCGGCGGGTTCCGAGCGTCGTGAAGGCGGTGGACGGGATCTCCTTCGAGATCGCCCGGGGCGAGCGGGTGGGGTTCCTCGGGCCGAACGGGGCCGGAAAGACCACCACCCTCAAGGTCCTCGCCGGGCTCCTTCATCCCTCGTCGGGCGAGGTCCGCGTCGACGGCCACATCCCCCAGCGCCGCGAGGACGACTTCCTCAAGAAGATCACCCTCGTCATGGGCCAGAAGCAGCAGCTGCTCTGGGACCTGCCGCCGTCCGAGACCTTCGCTCTCAACCGCGCCATCTACGAGGTGCCCGAGGCCCAGTTCCGGAAGACGCTGACCGAGCTGACCGAGCTGCTCGAGCTGGGCGATCTGGTGAACAAGCCGACCCGCACCCTCTCCCTCGGCGAGCGGATGAAGTGCGAGCTCGCGGCATCGCTCATCCACCGGCCCCAGGTCCTGTTCCTCGACGAGCCCACCATCGGCCTCGACGTCTCGATGCAGGTGGTCATCCGCGACTTCATCAAGGCCTACAACGAGCGCACCGGCGCGACGCTCATCCTCACCAGCCACTACATGGACGACGTGGCCGTTCTCTGCCCGCGGGTGGTGGTCATCGACCGCGGCCTGCTCAGCTACGACGGCTCCCTGGACGAGCTGGCCCGCCGCATCCGCCCCGAGAAGCGGCTGGTGCTCCGGCTCGATGGCCCGGTGGATCGCGCCACGCTCGAGGCCGTCGGCCGGGTGGTCTCCACCGACGCGGCGGGCGTCGTCCTCCAGGTCGCCCAGGACGCAGTGAACGGCGCCATCTCCCGGGCCCTGGCCACGCTCCCGGTGCACGACCTCACGGTGGAGAACGCCCCGCTCGAGGAGGTGATGAGCGAGCTGTTCGCCCAGAGTCGCGCCGCCCGGGGCGAGGTGGAGGACGCGGCATGAGCCTCCGGAGCACGGTCCGCGCCCTGCCGACCCTCTTCCGCGTCGGCTTCGCCGAGATGGTCGCCTATCGAGCCGAGATGCTGGTCTGGGTCCTGGCCACCACCATGCCGCTGATCATGCTCGCCCTCTGGTCGGCGGTGGCGGGCGACGCACCGGTGGGCCGCTTCGATCAGCAGGACTTCGTCGCCTACTTCCTCGCGACCTTCGTCGTTCGCCAGCTCACGGGCGCCTGGGTTGCGTGGCAGCTGAGCTTCGAGGTGCGCACCGGGACCCTCGCCATGCGGCTGCTCCGCCCGGTTCACCCGATGGTGTCCTACGCGGTGGAGAACCTCGCCGCGATCCCGCTCCGGATGGTGGTGGCGTTCCCGGTGGCAATCATCGCCCTGGTCGTCACCGGTGCGAGCCGCCTTCCGCGCGACCCGCTCCTCTGGGCCATCTTCCTCGTCTCGCTCCTCGGCGGCTGGCTCATCACCTTCCTCGCCAACGCGGCGATCGGAACGCTCGCGCTGTGGACCGGCAGCAGCGTCAAGCTCATGGACGTGTGGCTCGCGCTGTACATGGTGTTCAGCGGATACCTCATCCCGGTGGAGCTCTTCCCGCCGCTCATCCGGGGCACCATCGAGGTCCTTCCGTTCCGCTACCAGATCGGCTTCCCGGTGGAGCTGCTCACCCGCGGGCTGGACCGTGCCTCGGCGCTGCGGCTCCTGCTCGGGCAATGGATCTGGGTCGGCCTCTTCCTGCTCGGAGTTCGCGCCCTGTGGCGCAAGGGGCTCCAGCGCTTCGCGGCCTACGGCGGATGACGACGGTCGGGCGCTACTGGCGGCTGTTCCGGGTGCAGGTCCGCAGCTCCGTCCTGCTCGGGCTCCAGTACCGCGCGGACTTCGTGCTGGACGGGCTCGTCTCGCTCTTCTGGACGCTGACCGCCCTGGTTCCGATCTTCACCGTCTACCATCTGCGGCAGAGCGTCGCCGGCTGGACCTTCGAGGAGGCGCTCCTCGTCACCGGCTGGTTCACCCTGCTCGAGGCCATCCTCGAGGGAGCCATCAATCCCAGCCTCACCGCGGTGGTGGAGCACATCCGCAAGGGCACCCTCGACTTCGTGCTCCTCAAGCCCGCGGACGCGCAGTTCCTGGTCTCCACCGCACGCTTCGAGCCCTGGCGGAGCACCAACGTCGTCACCGCGCTGGTGCTCTGGGTCTACTCCTTCGTCCGGATGGGACGGCTGCCCTCGCCTACGGGCTCACTCGCCGCGCTGCTGCTCTTGGTGGTCGCCACCGCGCTCCTCTACTCGCTGTGGATCCTCACCGTGAGCGCGGCGTTCTACGTGGTGAAGATCGACAACCTCACCAACCTCTTCAACTCCATCTTCGACGCCGCGCGCTGGCCGGTGGAGGTCTTCCGCGGAGCCATCCGCTGGATCTTCACCTTCATCGTCCCGCTGGCGCTGATGACCACCTTCCCCGCCCAGGCCATGCTGGGTCGGCTTCCACTCACCGCCCTCGCGTGGTCGGTGGTGGGCGCCGGTGTGTTCGGCTGGCTCTCCCGGCGGGTCTGGCTCTCCAGCATCGCCCGGTACACCTCGGCAAGTAGCTAGGTTCCGCGGCCCCGCAACTCCCCCGGGCCACCCCGTGTTCGAGGACGCACGAGGGGAGCACCCGTCGCTGGGGCTGTCCCCTCGTCACTCGCGCAGTCCATGAAAGAGGGAGTCATGAAGCTCGCACGTCATTCATTCGTCGTGGCCGGTCTGTTCCTGGCGGCCGCCTGCGGCAGCAGCACCAGCGGTCCGGACGAGTTCCAGGCCGCGGTCCCCACCTTCTCCGGCGTGTCCGCCGAGGTCTCCGGATCCTCGTCCGAGGACGCGAGCCTGACGACGAGCTCCGAGGCCGCGCTCATCGCCCCGGCGGCCAGCGCCGACGTCCAGGCGAGCAACGCCCCGGAGTGGCTCCCGAAGATTCGCGACGCGATCCGGAGCCTCAACCAGGGTCTCAAGGATGCCTTCGGGCCGATCGAGCGGCTCGTCCTGACGAACGGCCCCTCGCAGACCCGGGGTCAGGTCTACATCTACGGCCCGTTCACACAGAACGGCTACGACTACCTGCTGTCGGTCGTGCGCGTCGCCGGCAATCACTACGCCTGGAAGCTCCAGGTCAAGAAGTCGGGTGACACCGACACCGCGTTCGTCGCGTTCGCGGCGGGAACCACCTTCAAGGTCCCGAGCGACCAGGTGCACCGCGGCCGCGGCACCATCGGCATCGACCTCGACGCTTACAAGACCGTGGTCACTGGCTTCCCCGGCCAGGGCAAGCTGTTCGTCGCCTTCAGCCACCACGGCTTCGGGCCGTCCGCCGCGGACGCCGGCGTGACCGAGCAGAGCAAGACGCTCATCTACGCCCTGAGGAACTTCTCCGCCGACACCAGCCAGTGGCAGCCGGTCGACGCCCTCTTCTACGGGCACAAGAACGGCCTCACCGGGGTGACCTCCGTGCGCGTCGCCGCCTACGCGGACATCCCCGAGATCCCGAACGACACCCCGGCCAAGGAGCTGCTGGTCGGCCGCGCCCGCTACAACATCGGCGTGGGTGGCCGGGCCGAGGTGGCCATCGTCGGCGGCGACCTGGGGAGCCAGGTCTTCTTCGGCCGTGAGTGCTGGGACCGCAACGAGGGTCTGGTCTTCAAGGCGACCGCGCTCTGCGGTCTCGGCGAGGAGCCTGGCACCGGGAACTGCACCTGGACGGCGACCGGCGATCCGGCGGCCTGCCTCGTGGTCCTGGCGGACGGTGAGCGCGACCACTGCGATCCCTCGGACATCGACGACGGCAGCCCCGATCCGGACGCTCCCGCCACCGACGTCCCCGGCGTGCCGACCGTGATGCCCTCGGGCAACGAGTAGCCAGTCGTTCTCTCCCCGGATGTCGCCCCGGGGATCTCCGAGGCCCCGACCGCGCCTCCCCGGCGGTCGGGGCCTTGGTCTAGGTGGTGAGGCGCGGGAGGAGCCGGGGGTCGAGGTTGCTGCCGGTGATGATTGCGGCCACGGCCGCGCCGCGAAAACGCGAGCCATGCTCCAGGAGGGCAGCGATTCCGGCGGCGCCCGAGGGCTCGGCCAGCACCCCGGCCTGTTCGATGAGCAAGCGCATCGCGGCCAGCAAGGAGTCCTCTTCGACCTCGAGGATCTCGTCGACCGCCGCGGTCACCCCTTCGAGCGCACCAGGCACGGGGCGAGTGATCGACATCCCGTCGGCCATGGTGTGGGCCGGCCTCTCGAGCGGCCTTCCCGCGACCACCGACTGCGCCATCGCCGGGGCGTTGCGTGCCGTCACCCCGACCACGCGGGTCCGGGGAGAGGTGGCCCTCAGCCAGGAGGCGATGCCCGTGATGAGGGCGCCATCGCCGATCTGGACGAGAACCACGTCGGAGCTCAGGCCCGCAGCGGTCATCTCCTGCGCGATCGTGCCGGCGCCGGCGGCAATCTCGCGGTGGGCGCCGTCCTCGATGAAGGGCGGGGCCCCGGCCGCCGCAGATGCGGCTCGGGCCACGTCCGATTCGTCGACACCGCGTTCCACCAGGCGCACGTCGGCTCCGAGCCGTCGCATCGCTTCAGCCTTGAGCGGATTGGTGTCCGCGGGGGCGAACACGGTCGCGGCGACTCCGCGCCGTCGAGCCGCCCACGCAATGCCTTGACCGAAATTGCCACTCGACGCGGTCACGACGGCGGCCGGCCGGGGCAAGAGCGAGGCCAGCACCGCTTCGGTTCCCCGTCCCTTGAACGAGCGGATCGGGTTGAGGGTCTCGATCTTGAGACTGACGGTGCAGCCCAGGGCTCGGTCGAGTCCGGTGTGCCGCAGCAGGGGAGAGTCCAGGAAGACGGGATCGATCGCGACGCGCGCCGTCTCGATCTCGCCGGTGGTCAAGAGAAGGGTCATCGATCCTCGGGTGAGACTTCCGGCGCCCGCGCCCGGACGCCGGTCAGCCCGGAGCCGTCACTCCGCGCAGCGAGGCCCCGCACGATCCGCAGTGGTCCCGCAGTGGATTGAAGCCGGCTCGCCTCCAGAAGAATGGCTTCCCGCACTCTCGACAGGTCGTCACCGCGAGCCAGATCCACGCCCCGACCCACAATCCCAGGGCAATGAAGCCCCAGCTCCTGCCCGGCAGCGGACCCACGGGCCACATCACCAGCGCGGTCGCCGCCAACGCCAGCACCATCAGCGTTCCCGCCATCCTGCGCCGACGGACCACCGGATGCGGATGAAACTCCGATTTCGAGGACACGCAGCCGCTCCTTCCTAGATCTGGGCCGTCGCGGTCGAGGGTGGATGCTCCGCGCGCGCCCTGGCCGCGCGAAGCACCCGGACGATCCCGTAGATGCCGGGGATCATCGGCAGCACCGCGGTGTAGAGGCCGGCGAAGTAATAGCGACCGGTCGCCTGGAAATAGTAGTTCGGCATTCGCTCCACCCAGCGCCCGTTGGCCACCGTTCGCGAGATCGTGGCCAGATTCTCCGGTTCGATGGCTGGCCTGAGCAGCGGAAAGATGAAGTGCGAGAACTCGGCGACGCCCGGCCCGATGAAGATGAACCAGGCGATGAACCCCGCCAGGGGGGTCCGTCGGTAGAGTCCGAGCGCCGTCAGCGCGTAGAGAACCGGCCCGATGAAAGCAAAGACGAGCAGAAAGCCGTGCTCGGTCCAGCTGATGTCGAAGAGGCGGCTCATCGCCGGGCCGAAGCGCGCCTCGTACTCCTCGATCATGTGGACTTCCAGGCAGGCCACGGTGAGCAGGAAGGGTGGGAGGATGACCGCTGGCTCGATCGGCCCGAGTCGGTAGGTGCGGGACCACAGCACGAGTCCCGCCAGGCCCGAGCCCCCGACGATGACGACCGGCGGTAGACCGATTGCCCGGTAGCCCGCGATCATCGCCACCGCCACGAACGCAACGGCGGCGGCGAAGGAGAGAGTCCCGATCCCCGTTCCGCGCCGCGAGTGTTCAGACACGGGTGGACCTCTCGACGAGAACGAGGCGGACGCTTCCGGTCGTCCGCCCTCCGCACCGAATCTGGCTCCCTCGACGCGGCTTGTCCACGCCGTTCTGCTGGACGATCGACCGACGCGTCCGTCCCCGGGTCACTGAAGAGGTGGTACCGACGAGCTCCCGGCGACGCCGGTCGAGCTGGCGGTTGACGCTGGACGGTCGCTTCATAGCTTGCGAGCGTCACGCGAGGAGGGTTCGTGGGGAAGCTCCAGGTGTTCGAGTCGATCTCCGTCGACGGCTACTTCACGGACCCGCGCGGTGACCTGAGCTGGGCACACGCGGGCACCGAGGACCCGGAGTTCGACGACTGGGTCGGCAACAACGCGAGCGGGGGAGGCGCGCTGCTCCTCGGGCGGGTCACCTACCAGATGATGGAGGCGTTCTGGCCCACCCCGGCCGCCGAGAAGCAGATGCCACGCGTGGCCAAGGGCATGAACGCCGCGCGCAAGTACGTCGCCTCCCGGACGTTGAAGCCGACCTGGACGAACTCCCGGCTCCTCGAGGGCGACCTGGTCGAGGCGGTGAAGACCCTGAAGAGGGGCGAGGACCTCACCGTCCTCGGCAGCGGGAACGTGGCTGCACAGCTCGGTGAGGCGGGGTTGGTCGATGGGTATCAGTTCGTGGTCGTCCCGATCGCCCTCGGCGGCGGGCGGACGGTGTTCAACGCGACCCGAAAGCTCCGGCTGGTCGAGCATCGCGCCTTTCGATCCGGCAAGGTCGTCCTGACTTACGCGTCGTGAACCGAGGCCATCCCGGGGGCCACGCCCGGGCGTCGGACGTCCGTGCCACGCGGCACAAGACGGCCCCGACGCTGCTCGGAGCCCGTCGGCGGAGCGGCGTCCTCCGTGTTAGAGGGAGCGATCCTCCATGCCATCCGAGCTCGAGAAGGAGGTCGCCCGCCGGCGCACCTTCGCCATCATCAGCCATCCCGACGCCGGGAAGACCACCCTCACCGAGAAGCTCCTGCTCTACGGCGGAGCCATCCACCTCGCCGGGAGCGTCAAGGCCCGCCGCGCACGTCGCCACGCGACGTCTGACTGGATGGAGCTGGAGAAGGAGCGCGGCATCTCGGTGACCTCGTCCGTGCTCCAGTTCGAGTACCGGAATCACGCGGTGAACCTGCTCGACACCCCGGGTCACCAGGACTTCTCCGAGGACACCTACCGGACACTCTCCGCGGCGGACAGCGCGGTGATGCTCATCGACGCCGCGAAGGGCGTCGAGCCGCAGACCAAGAAGCTGTTCCAGGTCTGCCGGATGCGGGCCATTCCCATCTTCACCTTCGTCAACAAGCTGGATCGCTACGGGCGCGCCCCGCTCGACCTGATGGACGAGCTGGAGCAGGTGCTCGGCATCCGCGCCTACCCGATGAACTGGCCCATCGGCATGGGGCCGGAGTTTCGCGGCGTCTACGACCGCGCGGCGCGGGTGGTGCACGCCTTTTCCTCTGAGGGGACGCACGGCGAGGCGGAGGTGGGCGAGCGAAGCGTCTCGCTCGATTCACCGGAGATCACCGAGGTGCTGACCTCGAACGAGCTGACGCAGCTGCGCGAGGACGTCGAGCTCCTGGACGTGGGCGGCGATGCCTTCAGCCGCGAGAAGAGCGACCGGGGCCAGATCACCCCGCTGTTCTTCGGTTCGGCGATGACGAACTTCGGGGTGCGCCCCTTCCTCGACGCCTTCCTGGATCTCGCTCCGGTGCCCGCCGCGCGGCAGACCGACCGGGGCCCCCAGGCGCCGACCGCGGACCGGTTCAGCGGCTTCGTCTTCAAGATCCAGGCGAACATGGACCCGGCTCACCGCGACCGGATCGCCTTCGTCCGTGTGGTCTCTGGCCGATACGTGAAGGGCATGAATGCCCACCACGTGCGCCTGGGAAAGTCCGTTCGCCTCGCCAACCCGAGCCAGTTCATGGCCGCCGAGCGGACGGCGATCGAGGAGGCCTGGCCGGGCGACGTCATCGGCCTGTTCGACCCGGGCCTGTACCGGATCGGCGACACGCTGGTGGAAGGCGAGGCGTTCCGCTTCGACGGCGTTCCCCGCTTCTCCCCCGAGCACTTCGCCGTCGTTCGGAGCAAGGACCCGCTGCGGCGGAAGCAGGTGGAGAAGGGCCTCGAGCAGCTCAGCGAGGAAGGCACCATCCAGATCTTCCAGCAGCTGCAGATGGGCATGCGCGACCCGATCGTCGGCGTGGTGGGGGCGCTGCAGTTCGAGGTGCTGCAGTACCGGATCGAGCACGAGTACGGCGCCGCGATCGCCCTCGACCGGCTCCCCTACGCGCATGCGCGCTGGGTGGTGGGCGAGGGCTTCGAGCCGAAGAAGTTCGACTGGGAGGGGAACCGCCAGACCGTCCAGGATCGCGACGGGCTGCCGCTGGTGCTCTTCCGGGACGACTGGGCGCTCGACCATGCGCGCGAGAAGCACCCCGAGCTGAAGTTCCTTGCCGAGGCGCCTCAGCTGCACGACGGCAAGCCTGCCGGCTCCTCCGAGCGCACGGCGGGCGCATCCTCCTGAGCGCAGGGCTGACCTGCTCCTGTCTGCTACTGCCACCCGTACAGCCGACGCGCGTTGTCACGCAGCACGCCGCGTCCCAGCTCGAGCGCCCGGGGCTCGTCGATGACACCGTCTCGGACGAGCCCGGAGAGCGCGACGTACAGAGCGTCACGGGTCGTACGCGAGAGCATCAGGTGCTGGGCGTCGGCGCCGCCGGGGACGCTCGGGTAGCTGGCGGCGTCCGTGCCATAGAGCACCCTCTCCGGCGCTCTGACCAGCATCGAGCGCAGCACCCCGGCAACCTCCGGGACCGGGAACACGAACGCCATCGCGGAGATGTCGACCCAGACATTGGGCTTCAAGGCGAAATAGCTCGCGATGTCGTACCAGGGCCCCCCACCGTGAATGAGGACGACGGCAGTGCCGAAGAACCGTGAGTCGGCGAGGACGTCCTCGAGGTTCCTGACGTCGGACTCGAGCGTGCGAAGGAAGGGAGGTACCCCGAGCGAGGAATGAATGTGCACCGGCAACTTCAGCGTGCCGGCCTCGAGCAAGATGTGCCGCCACAGATAATCCTGAACGGTCAAGTACTCGTCGCGGGGAAGCGGCGTGCCCCTCCCCTTGGCGTACAGCGTCGCCGCCCGTTCTTGATCGACGTCGGCGATGCGGAGCGTGCGAAGGTAAGCATCGGTGAACTTGACCGCGACCGCGCCTTCGCCTTGCCATCGCCGGAGCATCGCGTCGACGAACCGCAGGTAGCCCGCGAGATCACCCGAAGGTTCGCGAAGACCGGCATCCTTGAGGAGTCCGTTCAGCTCCTTCTGGATCTCGGCGATATCCTCTCGGTGAGCCGGGCTCCGCTCCATCAGGTGCCCGGCGGGCAGTGGATAGAGGAGCGTGCTGGCGTAGGGCACCCACCGCAACCGCTTGCCATCCGTGCCGTCCCGAGCGCTTTGGTTGACGAGGGCGATGTCGGTCAGCGTGTAGTCGAGATGGTCCATCCAGTACCCGTGCATTCCGAGTCGCTCGATCATCCTCGTGCGCGCTGCCACGATGGCGGCATCGGCCTCAGTGAGGCGATCGGGCTGGATGGAGACATTGAATCGACCCCGCACCGCTGCGACGAACCAGGGCTGGCTGGCGCGGAGCATCAGTGGCCCGGCGTTCGCCCGCTTCGGGTCGAACGCGCCGCGCTGAAGCAGGTGGGTGTGCGTGTCGATTGCCGGGACCCTGTCGAGCGTCGCGGCGAGACGCTGAAAGAACGGATCCTTTCGCCATGGATCCCGTCGGCTCTGCGCGTCCGCGCCAGTAGCGAACAGACAGCAACACACCATTGCCACGGGCATTGTTTTCGGGATCATGCCAGCCACCTCCCGAGCGCCTGATGCTCCGGAGGCTACCACCGCCCACGGCGGGAGGATGGAGCCCGCACGGGAGGTTCGGACGGCCGGGGCGAGGCGGTCACGTCGCTCCGGACGGCGGTGGCAGCTGCCTGAGTCAGGCGACGCTGCGCTCGGTGGGAACGAGCGGCGCTGGCAGCATCACCGGGACACGCCGCGGCCCCCAGGCCCGGGCCGGATCCGCCCACAGCCAGCGAGGCGCGATCCGCATCTGTCCCGCCTCGTGGGTGAAGACCCGCGCCCGTCCCAGCTCCGTCGAGCAGCCGGCGTTGTAGAGCGCGAGCGGCCGGCGGGTGTCGGTGAAGAGGTGGATCTCCCGCGGCACGTGGCGGTGCCCGTGCAGCACCAGATCGCACCGGCCCTTGACCCGGTCGAGCAGCTCGCGGCCGAGCTGCAGCTCCCCCGAGTAGGGCAGCCGGAGTCGCTCGCTCATCCGCTCGAGCCAGCTCTCCACCGGCAGCTCCACCAGGTGGTGATGCATGAGCACCGCAACCAGCGACTTCTCCGGCGCCGCGTCCAGCGCCGCGTCGACCTCGTCCAGCATCCGGCGCGTCAGCTCACCGTGGCAGGCCCAGTAGCTGCGATTGTGCTCGGCGGTCGAGTCGACCAGCACCAGGTACAGGCCCGGGTGCTCCTCCACCGCGACGCGCCGGCCCTTCATCAGCGTCCGCCCCGCGTCGTCGCCGACCCGGTCGTGGTTGCCGGGCACCACCGTCAACCGGCCCTGCCGGAGCAGCGGTTCGAAGACCTCGAGGAAGGAGGACATCTCCACGTCCCGGCCGCGGTGGGTGATGTCGCCGGTGACCACCACGTGGTCGACCGACGACTCCATCACCGAGTGGCAGAGGGCCCGCGCCATCGCCTCGCGCGCCGGTCCCTGCCCGAAGTGCAGGTCCGAGAGATGCGCCAGGGTGTGCAAGGTCATGCCCTGAGATCTGACATCAAGGCGGCGGCAGGGCCGTGGAGAGCGGGCAACTTCTCGGAGAAACCCGTGACGTCGCGTTCTCCGGACCGCGCCGGGGCCGCGAGCGGGACCAGGCGGCTCCCCGAGTGCACTCGCAGCCGGTTCCCACGCCAGACCACCGTCCGGGCGAACAGCCCATGCACCCAGGTCACGAAGAGGAGCAGGTCCTTCACCCACACCACCCCGAACGCTCGCCAGCTGAACAGCTCGCGGCGGAGCCGGCTGAAGGCCACCGCATCCAGCGTGGGCTTGAGCACCGCGCACACGGCGAGCGTCGTCGCGGCTCCCGCCGTGGGGCGCAGCGCGAAGCCGATGACCGCGAGGGGAATCGGGTTGAGGAGCGACTCGGCGAGGTAGGTGGGGAAGCTGATCGCCGTGCGGTGGATGACGCTCCAGCGCAGGTAGCGGCGGAAGAAGTGCCCCACGCTCTTCTCCACCGCGATGTTCCACACCGGCAGGCTGGACACGGCCACCCTGCCACGCAGCTCCCGGCGGATCCGGTTGCCGAGGGCGTGGTCCTCGGCGAGCACGTTGGCCACCGACTCGAAGCCGCCGAGCAACTTCAGATCTTGGCGCCAGAGCGCCATCGACTTGCCCACCACCAGAGGCTTCCGCGCCACGCGGTCCGCGGCCACCATCCCGGTGGCCACCGTCGCGGCCAGGTGCACGTTGTCCAGGAATGCGCCCAGCGTCCGCTGGCCCGCTCCGGCGACGGGATGCGTGACGCACGACACGCCTGGACGGCACAGGTGCGCGGCGATGTCCGCGAGGTAGGCGTCCGGGACGCGGATGTTCGAGTCGCTGATCACCAGGAGGTCGTGCCGGGCCGCCCGCGCCATCCCGATCAGCTGGTTCACCTTCGGGTTGAGCCCGACCTCTCGTTCCTGCCGGACGAGTCGCATCCGGTGCGGCCAGCGGCGCACTGCCTCCTCCGCGACGGGCCAGGCCGGATCCTCGGGCGAGCGGACCCCCAGGATGAGCTCGTAGTCGCCGCCGTAGGGGAGCGTCGCGAACGAGGCGATGTTCGCCGCCAGGTCGTCGTCCGCCCCGCACAGAGGCTTCAGGATCGAGATGCCTGGCCACTCCGAGGGGACGAGCCCCGGTCTCCGCACGTGCCAGACCGTGAGGGCGAGCATGAAGGCGAGCGCCGAGACTCCCACCATCGCGGCGGCGAGCAGCACGAGTCCGATCGTGGCCATGACGACGGTCCGATCTCCTGATGGGCGTCACCCCTTGAAGGAGCGCGCCCTGCTCCGAGGTCGGGATCACATTGTGACTGGTGTGTGGATCGGGTCGGAGACGGCCCGGCAACGTCTTTGTGAGGGGGGTGGCTGGACGACGGCCCGCAAGTGATCTGGAATCGACCCTGCCTCGCAGCTCGAAAGGACGTCTCCCCGGTGCTTCTCGCAGCCACGTCCACCCTCACCGTTTCTCCGTCCGACCTCCTCGCTCCGCTCGCCGCCGCCGTGGCGCTGCTGCTGCTGAGGCTGGTGGGTCGGCCGGCGCCGGTGTGGGTGCGCCGACGCCGCAACGACCGTCGTCGCTGACCGGTCCCCGGTTCAGCGAAACGCTCGGAGCTCCTCGCCGCGGTGGCCGGCCGCGCGGAGCACCAGCCCCTCCCGGGCGCGCCGCGCCGCCGAGGGCCCGATGAGCCAGCCCATCGGCTCGCTCCGCCGGCACGTCTTCTTCAGCCAGCCCTCCAGCTCCACGAACCGCCGGCGAAACCGGTCGGGCGCCGCATCGCGCCGTCCGGTCTGTGGCGTGACGTCCAGCTCGGCCCAGAGCTCCCCGGCGACCAGCGCCCCGTCCTCGTCCAGCTGCGAGCGCTCCCAGAACACGACCGGTGAGCGCACCTCGTCGACCCGCCAGTGGCCGCGGTCGGGCCCGCGCTTCACCCGGTCCACCAGCACCGGGCCGAGGTCCGCCGCCGCCAGGTAGAGCTCGGGCGGAAGCCGGTCCAGCTCCTCGGCGGTGGCGAGGAAGGGCTTCCAGTCGGGCGGAACGCGCCGGGGGTACACCTCCCAGGGCGTCTGGGTCAGGAAGCGGAGGAAGGCGCGCTCGTCCTCGGGGTCGAGCAGCGGCTTGAGCACGTTCGCCATGGATGAGCTCGAACCGTGCCTGGCACGCCGGGTCCGGCGCAAGCGCGGGCGCGCGGGGCATTGCTCGCGGGCGGCCCGCCCGCGCACACTCCGGGGCACCGTGTCCGAACCGGCCCTCGACGCGCTCCGCGCGCGCATGCACGAGCTCAGGGACCTGGGGGGCATCCTCGGCCTGCTCTCCTGGGACCAGGAGACGTACCTTCCCTCGAAGGCCGGTCCGGCGCGCGCCGCGCAGCTCGCCACCCTCCAGGGGCTGTACCACCAGAGGCTGGTCGCGCCCGAGGTGGGGGAGTGGCTCGAGCAGGCCAGCCGCGCCGACCTCGACGCCGACACGCGCGCGATGCTCAAGGTCTTCCGGCGCGAGCGCGACCACGCGGTGCGCGTCCCCGAGTCGCTCGTTCGCGCCCTGGCCGAGGCCCAGTCCACCGGGCTCGAGAGCTGGCGCCAGGCCCGTTCGGAGCGCAGGTTCGACCGGTTCGCCCCGGCGCTTGCGCGGCTCCTGGAGCTGCGGCGCGAGCAGGCCGACGCCGTGGGGCACGGCGGAGAGCGCTACGACGCCCTGCTCGACCATTTCGAGCCGGAGATGACGACCACGCGCCTCCTCCCCGTGCTGGAGCGGCTCCGCGCATCGCTCGTTCCGCTGGTGGAGGCGCTGGACGGCGCCGTCCGGGGACCCGCGGTCTTCGACGGGCGCTCCTTCGATCCCGACCAGCAGTGGCGGTTCACCCTCCAGCTGCTGAAGCTGCTCGGCTTCGACCTGGACGCCGGGCGGCAGGACCGCAGCATCCACCCGTTCACCGGCGGCACGCACCCCACCGATGTCCGTCTCACCACGCGCATCGACCCCAAGAACCCCTCACCCGCGGTGTTCGGGACGATGCACGAGTTCGGGCACGGGCTGTACGAGCAGGGCTTCGCCACCGAGCACCACCGCACCCCGCTGGCCCAGGCACCGTCGATGGGGCTGCACGAGTCGCAGTCCCGTCTCTGGGAGAACCTGGTGGGCCGCAGCCTCCCGTTCTGGGGATTCCTCTACCCCCGGCTCCGGGCGGCCTTTCCCGGGGCGCTCGGCGGAGTGGAGCTGGAGGACTTCCACCGGGCGATCAACCGGGTCCAGCGGTCGCCGATCCGGGTCGAGGCGGACGAGGTCACCTACAACCTGCACATCGTGCTGCGGACCTCGCTGGAGGTGCGGCTGCTCCGCGACGAGCTGGCCGTCGAGGACCTCCCCGAGGCGTGGAACGCGGAGATGGAGCGCACGGTGGGGCTCCGCCCGCGGGACGACGTGGAGGGCGTGCTCCAGGACATCCACTGGGCCCACGGCGAGTTCGGCTACTTCCCGACGTATGCGCTCGGCAACCTGTACGCGGCATCGCTGATGCGGGCCGCGGAACGTGCGCTCCCCTCGCTCTGGGACGAGGTGGCGCGCGGAGAGCTCGGCTCGCTCCGCGCCTGGCTGCACGAGCAGGTCCACCGGCACGGCGCGCGACTCTCCGCCGAGGAGCGGGTCCAGGCCATCACCGGGCACGGCCTCACCGACGCGGACTTCCTCGGCTACCTGCGCGCGAAGTACGGCGCGCTCTCGGGTCGGGCTCTCCCCGAAGCCCCCGTCGCCTGACGCACCGAAGACCTCCGCCCTCACAGCTCGAGCAGGTGCTCCCCGTCCCGCGCGGTCCGTGCCGTCACCCGGATCCAGTCACCGACCTCGGGCGCGCTCGCCGGGATGGTCGACGTCCGCGACCGTACCAGCCGGACCCCGCTCGACGCCGCCCCGTCCGGGTCCTGCATCGCGAGGCCGAAGGCTCCCGAGCTGCTCTTCCACCGCGCGACGACGACGCCGTGCACCGAGACCAGACGACCGGGGACCCAGCCGCCGACGAGCTGGTGGACCTCGTCCGAGCTCGGGGCGGCAGACCCCCCGGCCGGCGCCGGACCGTCGAGGTCGTCGCAGCTCGACAGCGCGAGGACCGACAGCGCGGAGGCGCCGGCCGCGCGCTGCTGCCACACCCCGGAGAGGGAGGCCACCCGGGTCCCCTCTGCCCAGCGCGATCGGCAGGCAGGCTTCGCTCCCAGGTAGGCGTAGGTGTCGACGGCGATGGTCGCCCCCGACAGGTCGATGACCGCGAATCCGTCGCAGTAGCTCCCGCTCGGGACCGCGCAGGGAACGGTCCGGACCGTGCCGCTCAGGTCCACGTGGATGCGCATGTCGCTGAACGGACCGGGTCCGGCATCGGGCCGGAGCTCGGCCGCGGACGCGAGGTGGGCCGGCGGCAGGCTGCGCCCACGCGCGAGCACCTCGATGCCGGCGCCACGGTCCGGGGACCAGATGCCTCCGTCGCGGACCGCGTCCTCCTCGGGGGACGGGGGCGTCTCGCCGCCTGAACAGCCGGTGCACCCCACCGTCACCATCAGCAGCAACGCCGCCCAGTTCCGCATCGCGCCTCCCCGCCGGAGGGTCGCCGAAGCAAGGCTCCGGCCAGGCATGCCGCTGCCGCCGGCATGTCGCGGTGACGGCCCGGATCCCGCCTTGCGGCGGCCCGATGACGGCCTCTAATCTCCGCCCCCGCGCGCAGTGGACCTGGTTCCACCGTCCCTCGGCCGCGCTCGGCGGCGACGCGTTCAGCTACGGCCCCCTCGACCGCGACCACCGAGGCTGGCACCTCGGGCGAGCCCGAGCGCATCTACAAGGCGGTCCGGAGTCAGAGCCGGCCCGGCCCCCTCGACGATGACTTCTCGGTGCTCGCGGTGAGCTTCGATTGAGGCAGGCAGAGGGCCGCCAGGAGTCGTGACGATGAAGATGGACATCACCGAGGATGACGGCGTCGTGAAGGTCGGTCTGGTCGGCCGCCTCGACACGCCCGGGGTCGACGCCGTCGAGACCCGCTTCACCGCTGCCGTGGTTCCCCGTGGGGCCCGGGCGGTGGTCGACCTCTCCGGGGTCGAGTTCATCGGTTCCCTCGGGTTGCGGATGCTCATCACCATCGCCCGGGCGCTGAGCCGGCGAACGGCAAGATGATCCTCTACGCGCCGCAGCTCTTCGTGGCCCAGGTCCTGGAGACCGCCTCGCTCGGCGACATCATTCCCGTCCAGCCGGACGCCGCCTCGGCGGTGGCAGCGGCCAGGGCCTGAGGCACCGTGGCCGGCGCCACGCCCCAGCCCCCCGACCGCATCGCGCTGTCCCTGGCGGCCACCCGGGAGGGGTTCGCCGGCAGCTTCGACGAGCTGCGGCGTGGCCTCGATGCCCTTCCGCTCGACGCGCGCGCCCGCTTCTCGGCGGAGCTCGTCTTCGAGGAGGTGGTCGCCAACCTCGTCCGGCACGGGGCGCGGCCCGACGGGCAGACCACCCTGTCCCTCGACGTCGAGCTCCGGGACCACGACGTCCAGCTCACCTTCCAGGACGACGGGGTTCCGTTCGATCCCCGCGACCGGCCCGACCCCGCACCTCCCCGGGACCTCGAGCACGCCGAGACCGGCGGTCGGGGACTGATGCTCATCCGTAGCGTCTCGACTGCACTGGAGTACACCCGTACCCCCGAGGGGCGGAATCGACTCACCGTCACCGTCTCGAGAGATGCGACAGCAAGGGTTCGGATGAGCGATGGTGCGCGGTCTGGCGCCTGAAGACCGACATCGGAGACATCCCATGCTGAGGACGACCGCGAGCCGTGCCCTGGGGCCGCTCGCCGCCGGAGTGCTCGTCGCTACGCTCGCCCCTCACCCGGCGCACGCCCAGGGCGCGCTCAATTACTTCAAGAACTACTTCGTGACCGGCGACTACCTGGCCGTCGGCGTGGGGCTCCAGCACACGGGCGTGAACGGCCTCGCCACCGGCACGCTCACCGTCGACCCGAGCCAGATTCCCGCCGACGCGGAGGTCGTCGCCGCTTACCTCTACTGGCAGACCATCTCCGACGCCGGCACCCCGGGCGCCTCCGTGCTCCAGGGGGCGAAGTTCAAGGGCAACGACATCAGCAAGATCGCGGTCCTGCTCAGCCCCACGGGCAGCGCGCCGTGCTGGAGCGGCGGAGGCGCGACCGGCAACGGCGGCTCCAAGGCCACCTGGTCGTTCCGCGCGGACGTGCAGCGCTTCTTTCCGCGGGTGCGGCCCGCGAACCCGAACCAGCCGGTCCAGGTCAAGGTCACGGGAAGCCACACCGTCACCCTGCCGGACATGGGAGGCAGCAACCAGCTTCCCTCGACGCTCGGCGCGGGGCTGGTCATCGTCTACCGCGTACCCGGCTACGACGGGGCCTCGGGTTACCAGAGGCCGCGGATGCCGCTCCGCGCGGTCGTCCTCTACGACGGCGGGTTCACCATGAACCAGCAGAACAAGCAGATGCAGTTCACACTGCAGGGGTTCTACGAGGCGTCGCGCAGCTCTCCGTTTGCGCGGATGACCCACTTCGTGGCCGACGGGCAGGCGAACAAGACCGAGCGGGTACAGATCTCCAGCACCGCCTCCTCTGCCGACAATCGGGTGGTGGCGATCAACCCCTTCGGCGGAAACACCGGGTTCGACGTCGTCACCTTCCAGAACGTCCCGCTCGAGCCCGGAGCGATGAAGGCCACCATCACCGTCGATCCCGGCGGCAGCGGCTCCTTCGATTGCCTGAGCTGGAACTCGGTCGTGATGAGCATGGTGGTGCAGGAGCGGGATGGCGACGGCATCCTCGACGTCCAGGAGTCGAGGGCGGAGTGGAGTTCGAAGCCGAGCCGGCTCGCCTCCGTCTACCCGAGCTGGCCGCTGACCGACCCGACCGGCGCAGCGCTCCCGGACCTCGGCGCGATGGGGTTGAATCCGGACGTACAGGACGTCCTCGTTCATCTCGACTACCTCACCGGCGCTGATGGCCACTCCCATCTCCCGGACAGGAGTGCGCTCCAGGCGGTGGCGACCGCCCTGCACAACGCACCTCCCCGACCCTCGCTCGTCGCCTCGGGGCTGTGCGCTGCGAACGCCGGCCCCGGGCAATGTCCCATCGCCGTCCATTTCGACGTGGGCTCGAACTACCAGCCGCCTGCGAGCTTCAGGCTTTCCTCGTGCGCCTCGGCGAGCACCTGGACCACGGACTGCGCCATCGTTCCGGCTGCTCTTGCCAAGGGCGGGAACGCGATCCCCGAGACGCCGTGCTCGGCGAGTGGCTTCACCCCCTCGGGGAAGCGCTGCGCCTTCAAGAACTTCGCCGGCGTTGTGGGGTGGAAGAACGGACTGCGGGCCTACCGCGATGCGCCGGTGAACCGTGCCCAGGGCGCGGCGCCGTGCAGCCCGGGCCAGATCGGCTGCGAGCCCCGGATGCCCCGGAACCTGAAGGACATCGCCCGCTACGCGCTCTTCGCCCACGCGCTCGGCTACGCCTCGCCGACCGATCCATCCGTGCCGAGGAAGACCTCCGGCATCGCCGAGTGCGGTGGAGACCTGATGGTGACCCTCGGGTTGTGGGATTCCCAGACCGCCTCCGCGTTCATGCAGGGGTCCACGCTCCTCCACGAGATGGGCCACACCCTCTGCTTGAAGCACGGCGGGGTGAATGCCTCCGGGGCAGTCGAGCCGAACTGCAAGCCGAACTACCAGAGCGTGATGAACTACCTGTTCCAGGTGCGGGGGCTGCTCACGGTCCAGGGAGTGCCCACCATCGACCTGTCGAAGCAGACGCTCCCGCCTCTGACCGAGTCGGCGCTCGTGGAGTCCGCCGGGCTCGGCGCCGCCACCCCGTACCTCCCACGCTGGTTCGCGCCGGCCTCGGCGAGCTACATCGACACCGCGCTGAGCACCACTCCGGCGACCCGGCGGTGCGACGGCTCCCGGCTCCAGCCCAGCGATCCGGCCTTCGTGCGCATCGACGGCGATCCGCGTCTGCAGCCGGCCGTCGACTGGAACGGAAACGGGCAGATCAGCGGAACCGACGCGCTGGACGTGAACTACGACGGGACGCCGGGACAGGCCTTCACCGGATCGAACGACTTCGCCACCATGGACCTGCGGCAGGTGGGCGCGCGGCGCGCTGTCGGCAGCGAGGCGCTGAGCTACAGCGTGATCGATCCGACGACCGGCGTCGCTCCCGTTCCGCCCGCGCCGGCCGTCGGCGGCGGGCTCTCGCTCGACACCGGCTTCGGGGATCTGGGGTTCGGGGACCTCGGATTCGGCGACCTCGGGTTCGGGGACCTCGGATTCGGCGACCTCGGGTTCGGAGACCTGGGCTTCGGGGACCTCGGCTTTGGCGACCTGGGGTTCGGGGACCTCGGCGTGCCGGCGGACGAGGCGCTCGGGCCCGGGGATTTGAACCTCGACACGGCGGGCTCGCTCGGGAACGCACCGAACACCCTCACTGCCGTTTCGCTGAAGAAGAACGGCGGCATCCAGCTCACCTGGTTCCCGCCCCACGTGGGAATCCCTCTCGCCTACCAGGTGTACCGGGTGGAGGGCGCGAGCGTGACGCCCACCAACTTCGCCGCCCGCGTGCTCGTGGCCAACGTCGCAGGGACGGTGACGACCATCACCGACACCAGCCAGGCGCTGAAGCCCAAGCGGATGTACACCTACTTCGTCGTGGCCACGCTGCCGCCGCCACCCGACTGCACGCCGACGCCGGCCTACAACTGCGTCGACAACCAGCAGAGCGGCGTTTCCAACTTCGCCACGGTCACCTTCTGACGGGTCCCGACCGCCGCACGCACACCGAAAGCACTGGGTCGAGCCGTCCCTCGCCGTCAGCGAGAGCCGGCGCGTGACGTCGCGGCGCCGATTCGCCGGCGAACCTCTCCCAGGAGCGCGTCCTCGCCGGCGGCGCCGCGCTTGTCCAGGTAGCGCTGGTACGCCTCGGTGAAGACCGCCGTCCCCAGGCCTTCGCGGACTCGCCCCTGCGTGTAGTCGAGCAGCGGCGTCATGCCGTAGGTGGGCTCCTCGTCGAGGAAGAGCGCGAGCGCCTCGCCGCGCCGGGTGAGGCAGCGATCGAGCTCGGAGTCGGCCTGAGCGAAGGCGCCGGCCTCGAGGTACGCGCGGGCGAGCTCGAATCGGCCGATCCAGGTGTCGAGGAGCCCGCTCGCCTCGCCGAGGAGCGAGATGGCCCGCCGGGGGTCGCCGCCCGCCAGCGCCAGGTCGGCCTCCAGCACCTTGCCGTGAGCGCGGGGCTCGGCCGGGAGCTCGCTGGCCAGCGCCTGGGCGATGGAGGTCGCGGCCTCGGTCTCTCCGGTGAGCGCGTAGATCCGCCCGGCGAGGAAGCGGACCCGCATGGTCTGGCTCTCGCCGACGGCCCGGCCCGCGGCGGCGATGGCGGCGGCGTTCCGGCCCCGCGAGAGCTCCGCGAAGGCGATGGCGGCGAGCTTGGCCGAGGCGCGGTCGGGATTGCCGGCCGCCCGGTCCGCGGCCGCCCCCTCCTCGAGGATGCGCACCGCCTCGGAGTAGCGGCCGGAGTAGATGGCCAGGTCCCCGAGGCCCGAGGCGGCGAAGGACGCCCCCACCGGGCTTGCCTTGCCGAGGGCCTCCCAGGTCCTGCGGACCTCGTCGAGCCGGCCCTGCCCGAGCTGCGCAAAGGCGAGCGGCAGGTTCCCCAGCGGGCTCATCTGCTGGGCCCGGAGCGCCTCGGTCTGCGCGGTGGTGAAGTCGCTGGCGTAGGCCGCGTAGAGCGCGAGGTTCACCCGGTACAGCGCGCGATTGGGGAGGATGGTCACCACCTCGCGCATCTCGTCGAGGGCCTGCGGCATCTCCCGCAGGCGGGTGAGGCACAGCGCGCGGTTGTTGTGCGCGGCGGCGTCCGAGCGGTAGCGGGACACCAGGGCTCCGTACTCCTTCACGCAGGAGGGATAGTCGGAGGTGAGGTAGTAGTAGAGGCCGCGGGCCCGGAAGCGCTCGCGCTCGGTCATCCGGTCCACGTGGCGGACCGCCTCGCTGATGTCCTTCTGCGCCTCCTGCTGCTTGCCGAGATTTGCCGAGGCGATCGCCCGGCCGGCGTAGGCGAGCCCGAACGCCGGGTCCCGCTCCACCGCGCGCTGGAAGCTGGCCCGCGCCGCCTCGAACTGGCTCGAGGAGAGCGCCTCCATCGCCACCGCGTAGTCGTGCACCACGTCGAGCGAGGTGGCGGTGAGGGTATCCATCGCGAATCGCTGCTCGGCGTCCGACGACTCGTCGCCGAGGCGCTTCCGGATCTCCTCCGAGAGCCGACCCACCGCGGCCAGGACTCCGTCCCGGGCCGATGCGTCCTGCTCCGCGCGCCCCACGACCTTGCCCGTGACGGCCTGTCGCGCTGTGGCCTGGAGCCGGTAGCCCTGGTCCACCCGCTCGATGGTGCCGGCGACCACCACCCCGAGCCCCTGCTTCACGGCGAGCTCGTTGGCCGCTCGCTCGTCGAAGGGGTCCGGGGGGTCGACGTTGAGCGCCCGGCGCACGTCGCTGTGGGCGTAGGCGGTGACGAAGGGAGCGCTCTCCAGCGATAGCTTGATGACCGGCTCGAGCGTCCGGTCGAGGCCCGTGTCGCCGGTGCCGTTGGCGAAGTCGCTGATCACCACGCTCACCGGTGCGTGCACGACCGGCGGCGGGCGCGGCCGGTAGTACCACCAGGCGGCTCCGATGGAGCCGAGGACCAGCACCGACGCGACCGAGACCCGACCCAGCCCCACCGTCCGCCGGGTCCGCAGCGGGCGACCCTCCTCGTCCAGGCGGGACAGCGCCTCGGCGAGGTCGGCCGAGCTCTTGTAGCGCCTCGAGGGAACCGGATCGGTGCAACGGGCGATGATCCGGTCCAGGGCCTCGCTGACCGCGGGAATCTCCCCGTGGAGCGGCGCCGGTGGACGGTCCCCGCGCGACCTCAGCTCGTCGAGCGCGCTGGGCGAGCGGGTCTGCCGGATGCGCCCGCTCAGCATGTCGTGGAGCATCAGCCCCAGGGCATACACGTCCGCCCGCTGATCCACCTGCTCTCCCCGGGCCTGCTCCGGAGGCATGTACTCCAGCGTGCCCACCATCGAGCCGGCCTGGGTGACGTTGGCGTGGTGCGGGTCCAGCGGGCTGGGCGAGGGAAGGGCGAGGGCCGAGCCACCGTCGCCCTCGGGCGAGCCGAGGAGGCGAGCGATGCCGAAGTCGGTGATCAGCGCCTCGTCGTTCGAGCCCACCATCACGTTGGCCGGCTTGAGGTCGCGGTGCACCACGCCCGCGGCGTGCGCCGCGACCAGCCCAGCGCAGATCCGCCGCGCCAGCCGCAGCGCGCGCTTGACGGGCAGCCGCCCCTCCCGCGCCAGCAGCGACGCGAGGTCGGTCCCGTCCACGTAGGACATGGTGATGTACTTGAGGCCCTCGATCTCCCCGAGGTCGTGAATCCGGACGACGTTCTGGTGAGAGACCAGTCGGGCCAGGAGCAGCTCGCGCTTGAACCGGCGCTGGATCTCCGCTGCCGCCGCCGGGTCACCGATGATGTCCGGGCGGATGAGCTTGATCGCGACGTCGATGCCCAGCTCGGTGTCCCAGGCCTGGTAGACCGCGCCCATCCCGCCGAGGCCGAGGAGCCGCTTGATGTGGTAGCGGCGCCCGAAGGACATGCCGGGCACGAGCGGGCCCAGCGCCACCCCTCCTCCCGACGTGTGGAGGGCCCCGTGGGGAAGCGGTGGCTTCTGCCCCGGCGTCGCGCTCTCCGGCGCGAGCGTGACGGCAGTCCACGACACCGGCGGGAGATTCACCGTGCTGCAGGACGGACATCGCGCGGACAGCGGGAGCAGGCTGGCGCCGCACTGGTGACAGACGGCGCTCATCCCGTTCGCGTCACGCTCCTCCGCAGCATCGAGCCGCTCATGATCGCAGGGACGCTACTACCACCCGGCCCTCGGCGCACCGCTCCCGTGAAGGCGAGCGGGCGAGCGCCACGGCGTCACGGGAGCAGGCGTCAGGCGTCGGCGAGCGCCTTCAGGAAGGCCGTTCCGTGGAGGCGGATGCGCTTCTCCCCGAGGTACGGCACCCGCGAGAGCGCCTCGAGGTCGGCCGGAGGCGCCGCCGCCAGCTGCTCCACGAGCGGATTCGGGAGGACGACGCTCGGCGTCACCCCTCGCTCGGCGGCCATGGCCGAGCGCAGCTCCTTGAGCGCCTCCTCGCGGCGGCGCCGGCCCGGGTCGCGGGTGGGCGCCGGCGGGACGGCGAGCTCGCCCCGGTCGGCCGCCGCGCGGAGGTCGCCGAGGAGCGACAGCACCTCGTCCCCGTGCTCGCGCACCACCTGCCCTCGCACCCCCGGCGTTCGCGACAGCGCCTTCCGGTCCTTCGGTGGCCGGCTCACCAGCTCCTGGATGGCGGCGTTGGAGAGCATCCTCCCCATCGGCACGTCGGAGGCCTCGGCCCAGCTCAATCGCAGCGCGTGGAGGCGGGTGCCGGCGGCGAGCTGAAATGCCTGCTCGGCCGGGGGGAGGGTGCGTGGAATCTTCATCGTGAGCGGCGCCACCGCGGGGCGCGCCACCGCCTCGTCGGTGAGCCGCTCGCAGTCGAGCGCAACCTCCTCGACGATGTCCGCCGCCACCACCGCCGCGCTCACCAGGCGTCCGACCTCGGTGAGGTACCGCACATCGTCGGCGATGTAGCGCCGCATCTCGACCGGGAGCGGGCGCAGGGAGAAGTCGGACTGCTGGTGCGCCTTGTCCAGCGTCACCCCCAGCCGCTCGGCCACGAGGTCCGCGAGCCCCACCTTCGGCCAGCCGAGCAGCGTCGCGGCCCGATGGGTGTCGAAGAGACCCCGGACGCGCACCCCCGCCTCGGCGAGGAACTGGAGGTCTCCCTGCGACGCGTGGAACACCTTGGTCCGGGCAGGGTCTCCGAACAGGCCCGCGACGGCCGAGGCCTCCACCCCGGGAACCAGGGTGTCAAGGAGCCAGATGTCCCTGTCCGTTCCGATCTGCAGGTAGCACAGCCTCGCCCGGAAGGCGTGCATCGCGTCTGCCTCGAGGTCCACGGCGAACAGTCGCTCCGGCTCGAGGGCCCGGACGACGGCGGTGGTTCCACCGGGGTCGGTGACATCGTGAATGGGCTGGCTGAAGGGGGCCACGAAGGGTCGTCTTTTACAGCGGAGGTCCGTAGGATGCCGCCCGCCGTGGAGACAGAATCGCGCCTGGAAAAGAGCCTGCTCGGTCACGTCGGCCGGGCCATCGCCGACTTCGGCCTCATCGCCGAGGGCGATCGAATCATGGTCGGCGTCTCCGGGGGCAAGGATTCGCACACCCTCGTGGAATTGCTGCGCATCCTGCGGCGCCGCTCGCCTGTGCGGTTCGAGCTGCTCGCGGTCACGCTCGACCAGGGACACCCTGGCTTCCCCGGCCAGCAGCTGGTCGACCACTTCGCGAAGGAGGGCGTGCCCTTCCGGCTGCTGCGCGAGGACACCTACTCCATCGTGCTGGAGAAGACGCCCCCCGGGAAGACGATGTGTACCGTCTGCTCCCGTCTCCGCCGGGGCATCCTCTACAAGGCGGCGGTGGAGCTGGGCTGCAACAAGATCGCGCTCGGCCATCACCGCGACGACGCGGCCGAGACGCTGCTCCTGAACCTCTTCTTCGCCGGCGCGCTCCGGGGGATGCCGGCCATCCTCCGTTCCGACGACGGGCGAAACACGGTCATCCGGCCGCTGATCTACGCGCCCGAGGCGGAGATCGCCGAGTACGCCGCGCTCCGGCGCTTCCCCATCATCCCCTGCGACCTGTGCGGGACCCAGGAGCAGCTGCAGCGCAAGCGGATGAAGCGGCTGCTCGACGAGCTCGAGCGCGACATCCCCCACGTCCGGAGCAGCGTGCTCTCGGCGATGGGCAACGTGCGACCCTCGCATCTCACCGACCGGGAGCTGTTCGACTTCGCGGCCCTCGCCACCCCGCAGCAGAAGGAGCGCGACGCAGCATGAAGGCCGAGACCGAAGCCACCACCCGGGCCGACCGCAACGCCGCCCTGGTCGAGGTGATGCTCCTCGCGGCGATGGCCGATGGGCAGCTCACCGAGTCGTCGATCCAGGTCCTGCTGCGGCGGGTGCTCGAGCGTCCCGAGTTCGACGGCACCAATCCCGACGAGATCAGCGCCCTGGTGGAGAAGAGCGTGAAGCGCCTGGCCTCCCAGTCCAGCCTGGAGTCCATCCTCCAGCGGCTCCGGGACCGGCTGCCCACCCACCAGAACCGGCTCCTCGCCTTCGGTCTCGCCGCGTCGATCGCCTTCGCCGACCAGCGCGCCAGCCGGGCGGAGCTCGGTCTGCTCAAGACGTTCCAGGCCGCCCTCGGCATCTCCGAGGACGAGGTGGCGGAGCTGGTGGACATCGTCGAGTCGGGACGCTCGCTCAACGACGTGCTCGGTGAGCCGCTGGAGCGTCTCTACGCCGAGGTGATGGTCCTGGTGACCGCCGCGGACGGGAAGGTGAAGCCAGCCGAGTCCCGCGCGCTCGTCGAGTCGCTCGCCTCCGATCCCCTCTTCCAGGAGATCGACGCCTCCCGGGCGCAGTCGTACATGAGCTCCGCCGTCCAGGCGCTCGCCGACCAGGGGCTGTCCGAGCGGCTCCGCGTCCTCGCCCATGGGCTCACCACTCACCCCCAGCGCGTCCGCGCCTTCGGGCTCGCGGTGCGCATCGCGCAGTCCTCCGGGAAGCCCTCCGCGGCCGAGCTCCGCGTCCTGGACATGCTGCAGGCCACCTTCGGCCTGGCCGACGACGAGGTGGCCCGGCTCCGCGCCGAGGTCAGCTAGCGACAGGGAGGACCGACGTGACCGCTCCGCGCAGCGCCTTCCGGTTCGGGTTGCCCTCCGCGCTCCCCGTCGCGCCGGCGCCCGGGGCCTCCGGCCGTCTCACCCGGGTCCTCTCAGGCATCGTGGGCCGAGAGGTCTCCGTCGTGCAGCTCCCCGACTACGACGCGCTCACCGACGCGGTCCGCCGCGGCGACGTCGACGCGGCCTGGGCCCCACCCCTGGTGGCCGCCCGTGCCGAGGCCCTCGGTGCCCGCATCCTGGCGCGCCCGCTGCGGCGCGGCTCCGTGCGCTCGCGCTCGGCGCTCCTCGTCCGCGCCGACTCCCCGCTGCAGCTCGAGACCCTGGGAGGCACCACCGCGGCCTGGGTGGACCGGGCCTCGCTCGCCGGCCACCTCCTGCCGATGGCGTGGCTGAGGGAGCGCGGCCTCGAGGCGGCGAAGCTCTTCGGACAGCAGCTCTTCCTCGGAACCTACCAGGCCTGCCTCGAGGCGCTCCTGGAGGGCGAGGCCGACGTGGCTTCGCTCTTCGCGCCACCCGAGGGTCACGACCTGCGCCTGGCGGTGGAGGAGGTCGCGCCGGGTCGCGCGGCGGATGTCCGGGTGCTGGCGTGCACCATGCCGGCGCTCCACGACGCGTGGCTCGTGGCGCCGCAGGTCGCGTTGCCGGACGCGCTCCGACTCGAGCGCGGGCTGCTCTCCATGCGCGAGATTCCCGAGGGGACGGCGCTCCTGCGCGACGTGCTTCGCGCCGAGCGGCTCGAGCGGGCACCGGAGCTCGGGCATCGCGAGCTCTTCGGCCGTGGCCTCACCGATGTGACGCTTCCGTTACGAGCGGAAGCGTCCGCTTGAACCTGCCCCGGACGGCCTGCTAGGTCGACCTCTCCACGATGCGTCCACCCCGCAGCGGTCGGTCCCTGCGCTCCTGGGCGGTACCGAGCCTGATGGTGGGCGCCGTGGCCACGCTCGTGGACGTGGGCGTGCTCCTCGCCGCGATTCGCTGGCTGCACGCCTCCACCGCCGAGGGCGCGATGCTGGGCGTCGCCGTGGGGAGCACCGTCGCCTTCCTCGGCAACCGCCGCTTCGCGTTCAGGAGCTCGGCCCGGGCATGGGCCCCGGAGGCGCTGCGCTTTCTCGCCGGCACGCTCGTCGGGATGGGCGTGCACGCGATGCTGGTCCGGACGCTCGCGGACCGCCTGGGCGTGCCTGTGGTGCTCGCGAAGCTCGTCTCCGATGTCTGCGTCTTCACCTTCGGACAGCTGCTGCTCCTGCGCTTCTTCGTCTTTCCCGTTCGCCGCAAGCTCGAGGCCGTGGCCCGCGCGCGTGCACCCCACTGGGGTGTGGCGGAGCCGTCGCTCGAGGAGCCGGTCGCCCGCGTGGGCTGAACGCCTCGGACGACCTAGGAGGGGATGGACCCAGGGTCCGGCGTCGGGTCACCACCGACGGGCAGCAGCAGGATCGCCAGCGCGCGGGCCTGCAGCTCGGTGTGGCAGCGGTACTCCTGCACCTTCCCGTTGGTCTCGATGCGGAGGATCCACATGTCCTCCTCCTGCCGGAGCACCGGCAGATCGGGGTTCTCGGGGGTGGGGTCCATTCGCGCCACCCAAGGTCGAAGCAGGGGCCATGCCGGCCCCGGGTCGCCTCCTGACCCCGGGAAGACGCCGGGTTGCACGCCCCCCGACCGTTCATGAAATGCCAGTCTGCAGACGCTGCTATGCAAACTTTGCAGCGTCGCCGGTTTCGGACCATTCCCAGGCGCTCCGGTAACCCCCCAGGGCCTGCGCCCGCTCGATGAGGGCGCCGTAGAACGGATGGTTGCCGAGCGTGGCGCTGTCGCCGACCACGAAGGCGTGCACCTTGGCCCGGGTGAGCGCGACGTTCATCCGCCGCAGGTCGGTGAGGAAGCCGAGCCGCCCCTCCGCATTGCTCCGGACGCAGCTGAGCAGCACCACCTCCGCCTCGCGGCCCTGGAAGGCATCCACGGTGTCCACCTCGATGCCCAGTGGCTCGAGCACCGGGCCGATCCGCGCTGCCTGCGCGCGGTAGGGGGTGATGACCGCGATGTGCTCGGGGGCGAGACCGGCGGCGAGCAGCGCGCGGGCACGGGCGATGACGACCTCGGCCTCCCCCGTGTTCTCGAGGCTCTCGCTGCCCTCGGGCGCGACCTCCTCCCAGCCCTTTCCGGCCGAGTCGAGGAAGAGCAGCGGCGGAGCGTCGAGCGTGGCTCCGGGAAGGACCGTGGCCAGCGTGCGCCCGGCGACCGAGGAGTGGGCGCGGAGCTCGCCGCCGTAGAACGCGCGCGAAGGGAGCTCCATCAGCTCGGCGTTCATCCGGTACTGCTCGCGGAGCATCTGGCGGACCGGATCGCCGTGCAGCGCGAGCAGGCGCTCGAACAGGCTGGTGGCGAGCCCTCCCGCCGCGGCCTCCTGGGACAGGACCGTGGGCGGGAGCTGCCGGTGGTCGCCGGCGAGCACCACGCGGTCCGCGCGGATGAAGGCGAGCAGGGTGAGCGGCTCGGTGGCCTGGGTCGCCTCGTCCACGAGGGCGAGCGGGAACCGGAGCGTCGAGAGCGGAGCGCCGCCCAGCGCGGTGAGCGTCGCGCAGAGCACGTCGGCGTTCTCGAGGACGTGCCGGACCGCCTTCCGCTCCAGCGCTCGTGCCTCGTCCATCAGCGCACGGGCCTCGGCCTGCGCCGAGCGGGCGTTGGCGAACCGCTCGCGGCTCCGTCCTCGCTGCCGCTGCTTGCGCGCGTGACCGAGGAGCTCGAAGGCGTCGTCGAACAGCTGCCGCGCGAGCGTCCGATCGGGGTGGCGCTCCACCTGGACGTCGAGGGTGTGCTCCACCAGGCGCGGCGAGACGCGCGCGGGATGGCCGATGCGTACGACGCGGAGCCCCTCGGCGAGACAGAGCTCGACCCCGTGATCCACCGCGGCGTTGCTGGCCGCCGTGCAGAGGATGCGGCCGTGCCGGGCGACGGCGTTCCGGGCGACGGCTGCCAGGACGGTGCTCTTGCCGGTGCCCGGAGGACCGTGGACGCAGAACAGGTCGCGCGCGGCGAGACTGCGCTCCACGGCGAGGCGCTGCTCCGGGTTCAGGGAATCGAGGCCCTCGGGCGGTCGCTCGGGCTCGACGCGCGGCGGCTCCTTGCCGAGGAGCACGTCCCGGCGGCGGCCCGGAGCGCCTCGATCGGCGGAGGCCATCTCGACGACGGCTGCGTCGGCGCGGGTGAAGGTGACGTCGTCCGCCACGAGATCCAGGATCAGGCGGCCACTGCGGACGAATTCGGGCGGGGGGCGATCGAACGCGAGCTGCACGCTGCTGCGGCCTCCCCGGGAGACGAGCGCGCGCTCGGGTGCGGCGACCTCGGCACGCCGGGGACGTGCCTCCACGACGTCACCGGGGCTGAAGGGGTTCCGCCAGGGCTGGCCGCCGGCGCGGGCGAGCGTGACGAGGAAGCGGCCTCCGAGCCCCACGTCCTCGTCGGTGGCCTCGAGGTCGCCGGCGGAGAGGCCGAGCGACTCCCGCTCGCCCTGGGAGAGCCGGGCGCGCTCGCCGGCGAGGCGCTCCTCCTCGGCGCGGCGCTCGAGCGCGAGGAGGCGGCGCAGACGCTCGAAGTGCTCGGGCCCGGGTGGAGCTGCGGCCATGCCCCATCCTGCCCGAAGATCCAGGGACACCGGGCCTGCGTTGAAGCTGCCAGGCGGGTCACCCCACACTGGACCCCGGAGGTGCGGCGATGACGTTGCTCCTGATGGCGGTGGTGATGGCCGGAACACCCAAGCTGGAGGTGGAGCCGACCGGACACGTCTTCACCTCGAGGGAGGGGCTCGAGGTCGCGCTCGCAGCGGTTCGCCCTCCTGGGCCGAAGCGCGCCCTGGTCCGGATCACCCGCCCCGGGGCGAGCCCGGCGTCGAAGGTCTGGCTGGCGCAGGTCAACGAGAGCCTGGAGATCTCCGAGTACACGGTGAGGGTCGGAGAGAAGTCACACCTGCTGCTCGTCACCCGGATGGGCAATCCCGTCGTCTACCCGCCCGGGGACGGACGCGAGGTGGCCATCTCCTGGCATGACGAGAAGTCTCGAGCGCTCGACACCCGGCAGCTGCTCGACGAGTACCTCCGGCAGGAGAAGCCGAAGAAGTAGCCCGGTCGAACGCCGGGCCCACGTGGTCTCTGCGTCAGGAAGCGGGGGCGGCGATGACGCCCTTGCGGCGCATGTCGTCGCCGACGGTCTTCACCAGCTCCCGCATGAACTGGTCGAGCCGGTCGGGATTGGTCGTCTCGCTCTGTCCGGCCCAGACGAGCTTGTTCTGCTTCAGGTCGAAGACCAGCGTCTCGATGCGGACGATGGTGTCGGTCACCACGTAGCCGGGGCTGTAGGGGGCTCCCCACCCGTAGCCGTAGTACGGACCCCATCCGCCATACGGGCCGCCGGGACCCGTGTAGCTGGGCGGCACGAAGGTCTGCTGCTTGTTGACCGCGATGGGGCGCATCGAGATGAGCGCGACGGCGCCCGAGTCCTGGATCGCGGCAGCAGCCTTCTCCTTGTCGTCGACCTGGTCCGTCGGGATGAGGCTGAAGGAGGGGATGGGACGGAGGCCGCGCTGGCGCAGCTCCTCGCCGAGGAGGTCTTCACCGGTCCGGCGCGTCGTCTCCTCCTTGCTCATCACCATGGCGATGACCAGGTCGCCCTGCTTCAGCTCGAGCGGGGCGGTGCCCGGCTCCTTCCAGCTGTTCACGAGCTTGGTGCCACCGGCGCAGGCGGCGAGGGCGAGCGTCAGGAGGGCGGTGCAGGCCCGGATGTTCCGCGGGGACATGAGTGCTCCTAGTCGTTGGGTCCCGACGTTGCCTGGCGAAACGTCCGGACGCCAGCGCGAAGGCGCGGGTTCGACCTCGTGGCTCAGGTGGGATCGGCGAGCACGCCGGCCCGGCTCATCTCCCGGGCGGCGGCCTTCACGACCGAACGGACGAAGTCGTCGAGGCTCTCGGGATTGGAGGTCTCGCTCTGCCCGGCCCAGACCAGCTTCTCCTGCCGGAGGTCGTAGGCGAGCACCTCCAGCCGGATCACCGTGTCGGTCACGACGTAGCCGGGGCTGTACGGCGCCGCCCACCCGTAGCCGTAGTAGGGCCCCCAGCTGCCGTACGGGCCGGGCGCGTAGTAGGTCGGAGGGACGAACGTCGCCTGCCGCGTGGTCTGGAGCGGGCGGACCACGAAGGCGGCGACCGCGCCGGTCGCGCGGAGGGTCTGGAGCGCGCTCTCCTTCTGCATCGCCTGATCGACGCTGAGGACGGTGTACGCGGGGATGACCCGGAGGCCTCGGCGGGACAGCTCGGCGGCGAACGCGTCCTCCCCGGATCGCCGGTTCGTCTCGTTCCGGCTGATGACCATCGCCACCACGGTGTCCCCTTGCCGGAGCGCGAGGGGCGCGGCGTCGGGCGCCTTCCAGGTGTTGACGAACTGCGTGGTCGTCGCGCAGGCGGCCAGCGCGAGCACGATGAACGCGCCGATGAGCCGCATCGACCTCGAGCGCATGGCTTCCTCCGGGGAGTGACGGGAGCCCAGGCTGCCCCGCCTGCAGCCGCCGGGACAGTGGACCAAGGGGCCGCCTTCAGTCCCGGCCGTTCTTCCTCCGGCGGTGTTGCATGCTGGAGGGCGCGGGACTTAAGGGCTGGCCCATGAGCGCCTCCGGCCGCCCCAACCGCCTCGCCGCCGAGTCGTCGCCGTACCTGCGCCAGCACGCGGAGAATCCGGTGGACTGGTACCCCTGGGGCGACGAGGCGCTCCGGCGAGCGCGCGACGAGCAGCGGCCCATCCTCCTCTCCGTCGGGTACTCGGCCTGCCACTGGTGCCACGTCATGGCGCACGAGTCCTTCGAGGATCCGGCGACCGCGCAGCTGATGAACGCGCAGTTCGTGAACGTGAAGGTGGACCGGGAGGAGCGGCCGGACCTGGATCAGATCTACCAGGGCGTGGTGCAGCTGATGGGCGGGCAGGGCGGATGGCCCCTCACCGTGTTCCTCACCCCGGACCTGGTGCCATTCTACGGCGGAACCTACTTCCCGCCCGAGCCGCGGCACGGCCTGCCGTCGTTCGGGATGCTGCTCGAGGCGCTGTCACGGGCGTGGACGGAGGAGCGGGGGAAGGTCCTCGAGCAGGCCGGTGAGTTCAGGACCGGGCTGCGGCAGCTGGCGACCTACGGGCTCGGGACGCTGGTGACGCAGATCTCGGGCGACGACGTCGCGGCCGCGGGCCGCGCGCTGTCGCGGGCGCTCGACCCGGTCGAGGGCGGCTTCGGGGGCGCGCCCAAGTTCCCGAACACGATGGATCTCGCAGTGCTGCTCCGGGCGTGGCGGCGCACCGGCAACGCGGCGCTGCGCGAGGGGGCGCTCCACACGCTCGACCGGATGGTGACCGGGGGGATCCACGACCAGCTCGGCGGCGGGTTCCACCGGTACAGCGTGGACCGCTTCTGGCGGGTGCCGCACTTCGAGAAGATGCTCTACGACAACGCGCTGCTGCTGCACCTCCTCGCCGAGGCGCAGCAGATCTCCCCGCGGCCGGAGTGGGTGGAGAGCGCGACGCGGCTCGTGGAATGGCTCGGCCGGGAGATGACCGACGCGGCCGGCGCGTTCCATGCCACGCAGGACGCAGACAGCGAGGGCGAGGAGGGGAAGTACTTCGTCTGGAACCCGGCGGAGCTGGAGGCGCTGCTCGGGGCCGAGGACGGGAGCCGCGCGGCGACGGCCTACGGCGTGACGACGAAGGGGACGTTCGAGCACGGGAAGAGCGTGCTGGAGCGGCGTGTCCCGCTGGGCGAGCTCGCCCGGGAGTGGGGAAAGCCCGAGGAGGAGGCACGCCGCTGGCTGGACTCGGTCCGGACGAGGCTCCTGGCCGAGCGTTCGAAGCGCATCGCTCCCGGTCGGGACGACAAGATCCTGGCCGGATGGAACGGGTTGATGATCCGCGGCCTGGCGTTCGCCTCGCGGGTGTTCGAGCGGCCCGAGTGGGCAGAACGCGCGGCCCGCGCGGCTGGTGCCGTGCTGGATCGGCAGCTCCGGGACGACCGTCTCCTGCGCGTCTACCAGGACGGGACGGCAAAGGTGGACGCCTTCCTCGAGGACTGGGGTGGGCTCGCCGCGGGCCTCGTGGCGCTGTACCAGGCGACCTTCGAGCCGCGGTGGCTGGAGAGCGCGGTCCGGCTTGCGGACGGGGCGCAGGAGCGGTTCTGGGACTCCGAGCCGAAGGCGTACCGGACGGCGCCGCGCGGGCAGGCGGACCTGGTCGTCGAGACGTATGCATTGCACGACAACGCGGTGCCCTCGGGCGCGAGCCTCCTGACGGAGGCGAACGTCGTGCTCGCTGCGCTGACCGGGAGGCGGGAGTTCCTCGACAGGGCCGAGACGTACCTCTCGCGGATGCGGGACACGGCGCTGGCGAACCCGTTCGCATACGGGCACCTGTGGTGCGCGGCGGACTTCCTGGCGGACGGAGCGCCGGACGTGGCGCTGGTCGGCGAGGCAGGAGCACGGGCTCCGTTCGTGGCGCTGCTCGCGCGGACCTATGCGCCGACGCTCTCGGTGGCGGCGTTCGAGCCGGGCGCGGCCTCGCCGGTGCTGTCGGAGATCGCCGACGGAAAGACCGCGGCCGGCGGGGAACTCGCCGCTTATCTGTGCCGGAACTTCACCTGTACGCTCCCGGCACGCTCGATCGAGGCACTGGAGACGGAGCTTCGTGCCTCAGGCCTTCTCGCGCGGTCGGATGGCCTCGAGACACCGTCCGATGCCGACTGAGGACGAGCCCGGTGCTCTTCTCCATCATCCCGGGAATGAGAGCCGCCCGGAGGATCGGTGCGGCTGAACATATGGAGAGGCGTGGTGATCTGCACGGCGCCGTGAGAGCTCGTCTCGAGGCCCTCGAGATCCTCGGCCGTCCTGACGTCGATCTCGAGATGCCATGGTGCCGGGCGGGGGCGACGGTTGCGCTCCGGGGATACGCCTACACAGCGTACAAGCTCGGATTGTGGCGCGAACTCCTCGAGACGCTGACCCGTTGGCGGCCCATCTACTCGCGGTGGAGGGACGCTCCGACGGACGCGGACGAGGCAACGGACCTGAAGTGGTTCGATGAAGTGCTGGACTCCCGCACCGGGTGACGTCGCCGGCCGCGAGCTACTTCAGCACCCCGGAATCGCTCGGAGCTGGCGCGACCGCGATCGTCCGCGCCTGCGCCGCCAGCTCGAGGATCTTGTCCACCGGCCGCAGCACTGTCATCACCGAGTCCGACCCGCGCCCGCCCGACGTGTCCATGCTCGTTGCGAAGCGCTTGACGAAGACGCCGAGCGGAACGCCGTCGGCGGTGTAGGCGACCGAGCCGACGAAGCTCGAGCTCTCGCCGTCGGTCACGTAGTACGGCGCCGGCCCGCGCACGTATGCTCGGATCTCGCCGGTCGCCACCGACAGCGCACGGTTGGCGAGCTTGCTCAGACGGCCGAGCACGTAGAGCCGCGTCAGCAGCGGCACCGTGCCCGGGCGTGGCTTCAGCGTCACCGCCGGGAGCTTGAGCCCTGTGTCCCGGGGGCGGATGAAGGCCAGGTCCAGATCGGTGTCCTTCAGCACCACCGCCGCCTCCAGCTCGGTTCCGTCCTCGAGGAGGATGACCGGCTCCTTCACCTCGGATTCGATGCTCACCCGCTGGCGCTGCGCGTCCACCATCCGTCGAAAGACCCCCGACGGATCGATGCTCGATGCGCTCGCGACCGTCAGCCCGCTCGGGTCGATGATGACGCCCGGGACCTCGACCTTCTGCTCGTGCTCCTGGCCACCGCTCTTCAGCTTGAGCACCAGACGGACCGTCACCACCGCCTTGCCGCTCTGCTCGACGGTGGCGCGCGCGGCCGAGTCGAGGTCCGGAGCCGCCCCGCCCACGACGGCGGCCACCACTCCGAGGAGCGCCCCGCCGGTCATCGCGACGCCTCCTTCGGCTCGACCCAGGTGGGCTGGACCTCGACGAAGGCCGTCTGGACCCCCCGGCGGACGAAGAAGACCACCTCCGCGGGCTTCTTCTCCTTCATCGGCTTGAGCTCCTTCTCCAGCTCCTTCACGTCGCGTACCGTCTTCCCGTCCACTGCCAGCACCAGGTCGTCGGTCCGGAGCCCGCCCACCGAGGCCCATCCGCCGGCATCCACCTGGCTCACCAGCGCCCCGGTCGTCTCCTTCGGCCAGCGGCGCTTCACCCGGTCGAGGTACGAGATGTCCCGCGCCCTGAACTCCAGCGCCACGTCCTCGTAGACTCGCAGCTCGTTCTCCAGCCGCGGCGCCTCCTTCAGCGTCACGGTGAGATCCATCGGCTTGCCGTCGCGGAGCACCGCCAGCACCGCCTTGCTCCCCGGCTTGTAGGCGCGCAGCAGGGCGTCGAACACGTCCGCGTCCTGCGGCTCGCTCGCCTCGACCAGCGCGTCGTCCACCTTGGTCACGACGTCACCGATCCGCAGCCCGCTCGCGTCGCCGTCGGGGAGGATCTGCGTGACCCGCGCGCCCTTGCGGCCCTTGTAGCCGAGCGCCGTCGCCAGCTTCGGCGAGAGCACCTGCGTCGCCACCGGCAGCCATCCGCGCCGCGCCTCCTGCGGCGGCTCCTGGGGCGCCCGGATGCCAACCTCCACCACCGTCAGGAGCTTCTCCGCGCCGCGCTCGTACGCGACCATCGTGAGGACCGGGGCCTTCGCGGTCTTGACGATCTCCGACGTCGCCTTCGACAGGGCGTCGGGCGAGTCGACAGGCTTGCCCGCCACCGAGATGATGACGTCGTCGCGCCGGAGCGCCGGCACCGCCTTGTCCGCCGGTCCGCCCGGCCGCAGCGTGCCCACCAGCACCCCGCGCGTGTCCAGCCGCTGCAGCTCGATCGCCTCCACCCGGGTGATCCGGCGCCCGGTCATTCCCCACTCCTTGAATTCCCGCTCCCTGGCTCGTGAGGCGTCGCGCGGCGCCGGTGACAGCGTGAGCGCGAGCGTCTTCGTCCCGCGCACCAGCTTGAGGGCCAGCGGCTTCCCCGGCGTCTGCTGCAGCAGGTCGTTGGTGAAGGCCGGGAGCTGGGTGTCGAACCGGACCGTCACCGGCTTCTGCTCCACCTCGATGATCCGGTCCCCGGGCTGCACGCCGGCCGCGGCCGCCGGGGTCCCCGGCAGCACCCCGGACACGAGTACTCCGGTCATCGTCGGCGGAGACTCCTTGAGGAGAGGCTGAAAGGTCATCCCGGTCCAGGCGCGCTCCACCGTCTTCTTCGCGATGAGCTGCTGCGCCACCGCGTGCGCGAGGTCGGACGGGATCGCCGCCCCCAGCCCCATCACCAGCTCGTTGATGCCGATGATCTCCCCGTCGAGGTTCACCAGCGGCCCGCCGGAGTTGCCGGGAAAGATCTGTGCGTCGTGGCCGATCCACTTCACCACCGAGCCCACGTTCTCGCCCTCCAGCTCGATGGGGCGCGGCACGCGGAGATCCACGTTCGCGACGATGCCCCGGGTCACCGCCTGCGACAGCGCCAGCGGACAGCCCATTGCCAGCACGGTGTCCCCCACCCGTACTGCCTCGGACGGCCCGAACACCGCGACCGGCAGCGCGGCCGAGCCCTTCGGCCGCTTCGACAGGTCGAGCTGGATGACGGCGATGTCGCTCAGCGGGTCCGTCCCCACCAGCGTCGCCTCCAGCTCCTCCCGCGTCGGCAGGATCACGCGGATCGACGTCGCCCGCCCCACCACGTGGTGGTTGGTGATGACGTGCCCCTCCGCCGAGATGATCGCGCCCGACCCGGTGGCTCCGGATTTCCGCTCCCGGCCGCCCTCGGTGTGCGTCGACAGGACGTGGATCTGCACCAGCGACGGGTACACCCGGGCGATGGCTCGCGTGACGGCCGGGTCCGAATGGGGAAGAGGAGCTGACTCGGGGTCAGCCGCGCCGGCGGAGCCTGCGGCGAGCAGCGTGGACAGCAACAGCGTGCGGAGAGCGCGCATCCGGACACGCTACTACGGGCAACCCCGGGCCAGACCGGTGTGGTCCCCCGTGGGCGAGGGCGAGGTGCGCATCGGGCGGGCAGGGCACGGACGCGTCCGAGGCGAACCCGTCCTCGCTCGCCGCGGCCTCAGCCCTGCGGCGCCGCCATCATCGCGCGGATGTACCGCATGCCAGGCGAGCCGTGAGACAGCAGCCGGTCGTGGTAGGCGCGCTCGGAGAAACCCGGGGCGCCCTGCGCCGCCTGGCGGATCTTCATCATCTCCGAGTACCCGTAGAAGTAGGTGGTCAGCTGCGCGCTGGTGAGCCGCGCACGGGTCCACTTCCCCGCCGCCTCGCCCTCCTCCTGGAAGGCGTCCTTGGTCATCAGGTCCATCGCCTGCCGCTCGTCCATCTCCCCGGCCTGGATGCCGTGATCCAGGAGGGCGTTGGCCGTGGTGCGGAGGATCATCTTCTGTTGCTGGAGCTTCACCTTCGCGCCGCCGAAGCCCTTGGAGGCCATCAGCCACTCGGTGTAGACCGCCCAGCCCTCGACGAACGGGCCACTGCCGAGCACCGCCCGAAGCTTCGACGGGTAGGTGTTGCTGTGCATGATCTGCAAGTAGTGCCCGGGCATCGCCTCGTGGATGGTGAGGTCGGCGAGCATCGACTCGTTGTACTCGCGGAAGAACGACTGCACCCGCGCTGGCGGCCAGTCGGAAGGTGGCGGTGAGATGGCGAAGAGCGTCTCCGGCTTCGGTTCGAGCGGCCCCGACGAGTCGCAGTAGGCCACGGCGACGCCCCTGCGGTACTCCGGCATCTCCACCACCTTCAACGGTTCGTCCGGCACCCGGACGAGGTCCTTCGTCCGCACGAACGACGTGGCCTTCTCCAGCCAGGCACGCGAGTCGGGGAGGATGCTCTGGCTGGTCGGCGTCTGCTTCGCCAGGTGGTCGAGCACCCGGCGCACGAAGGCGCCGCGCTGCTCGGGCGTTCCGAGCGGGGGCAGGGCCCCGAGCCGGTCCTCGGCCCAGATCTCCTTCGCGGTATCGACCATCTCCTCCCGGGTCCGGTCGAGCAGCGCGCGGGCGCTCCGCGCGAGGGCGTCCGGATCCACCTGGTCGTCGAGCACGAAGCGGAGCTTGGCCGTGAAGCGCTCCCGTCCAATGCGGAACGAGCCGTCGGAGCGGGGGAGCAGCTCCTTCTCGAGGAAGGCCTGGAACTGGTGGAGCGACGCCGCAGCCCGCCCGGCCGCCGCCTTGACGGTGGGGAAGTCCCTGAACTGCTCCGGGAGCTCCTTCTCCGCGAGCCCGATCAGCCCCGCCGTCTGCCGGAGGGTGGTCTCGGTCTGGATCTTCGAGGGTCGGGTCAGCCGCGTCCTGGCCACCGAGAGGATGGTCGGGATGCCGTCGAGCCGCGAGGCCAGGCTCTGCGCCCGGGTCTCGCGCGTCCCGAAGTCCCGGTTCACCAGCGGGTCGAGGCCCTGACCGATGAGGGCCGTGTAGTGGAGCGGCTGCAGCTCCGCGGGCCGCAGCTCCTTCCGGGAGAAGATGGAGTAGCGCAGAGTCGTCTGCAGCATCTCCGCATCGACCCGCTCCTCGGCGTTCAGCCCCTCCCGCGGGATCGCCTCGAGGCGGCGGAGCATCTCCTCCTCGAACCGTTGCTGCTGCGCTTCCCCATCGGTGCTGACGTCCGGCCACCGGCCGTCGTAGCGGTGGTCGCCGAGGAGCGTGGCCTCGGTGGGAGACAGCGCCAGGGATCGGTCCAGGTACTCCCTGGAGAGGGCGTCGAACGTCTGCTGAGGGCTCGCGGAGCTCACCGGCGGATCCGGAGCGTGGGCACAGCCGAGCGCGAGCGCCAGGGGTAAGGCAAGGGAGCGGAGTCCGGACATGACACGCTCAGCGGGCGTCCGCGCGCCGGGACTGCATCCGGCGCTCGATCTCCTCGGGGTCCTTCGGGACCGCCTTGGTGATCACTTCCGCGCCATTGGCCGTGATGAGGATCTCGTCCTCGATCCGGACCCCGAAGCCACGCTGGGGCAGGTAGATGCCCGGCTCGACGGTGAGCACCGCACCGGCGGCCAGCGGAGCGTCGTAGTCGCCGGCGTCGTGCACCTCGAGACCGACGAAGTGGCAGCACCCGTGCAGGTACGCGTCGTGGTAGCCGGCGTCGTCGATCACCTTCCGGACCGCGCGCTCCAGCGTGCGAGGCGTGACACCGGCCTTCGCCGCAGCGATGCCCGCCGCCTGTGCCTTCAGGACGATGTCGTAGATCTCGCGCTGCTCCGGGCTGAACTTCCCGCTCACCGGGTACGTCCGGGTGACGTCGGTCGCGTAGTACTGCTCCTCGGCGCCGGCATCGACGACGACCAGCTCACCCTCCTTCATCGCCCGGTCGTCCTTCGGGTAGTGGAGGATCGCGCCGTTCGGCCCCGAGCCCACGATCGAGTCGTAGGCGACGTGACGCGACCCGGAGCGCTTGAACGCCTCCTCGACCGCGTCCTTCAGCTGGTACTCCCGGATCCCCGGCTTCAGAACCTCGAGAACGCGCGCATGCCCGGCCGCGGTGTGCTCGATGGCCTTCCGCATCAGCTTGATCTCGTCCGCTTCCTTCGCCTCGCGCATCTTCGCCAGGGTGTCGTGCTTGTCGTTCACCTTGCAGCTCTCGCTCGGGCTGCGCTCCTGGGCCTCGGCGTAGTAGGTGAGCGCCTTCGGCTTCGGTTCCGGCGCGGCCACCAGCTGCCCCACGTAGTTGAGACCTCCGCGCCCGCACGCCCGCAGCAGCGCCTGGGGAAGCCGGTCGATCCGACGGATCTCGCCGATGCCGCTGGTGCTCTGGAGGAGGGTCGACGGCAGCTTGGCGCGCTCGCCCTCCCACTGACCCCGCTCGACGTCCAGCGTGCGGAGGTAGAGAACCTCGGGGTCGGGCGACGACGGATCGAGGAGCAGCGCGGCGCCCGGCTCGTCGATGCCGGTCAGGTAATAGAAGTCCATTCCCTCGCGAAGCCCGTCGAACCTCGCCTCGTTCACCACGAGGGTGGCGCCGGTCTTCAGGCGGTCCATCAGCGCCTTGCGGCGCTTGCGGTACACGTCGGCCCCGAGCGTTCCGGTGGGACCGATCGGCCGGGACTCGGGGCCGACCGACGGCGCCATGTACTTCCCGACGGGGAGCTGCCGGGGAACTTCCTGGACGGGGCCGGGGGGCTCGGCGCCGAGGAGGACGAGGGCGAGGAGGGGGGCTGGGTGCATGGGGGGCGGCAGCATCGCCGCGCCTGCCTACCCGGGGCAACGACGTCGTGCGACCGTGCCGTCAGCGGCCGTCGTGCGGATGCCAGCGGCCCGGGCGGCGCTCCGAGGAGCCCGGATCCCGCTGGATCCATCGAGGGTCGTCCCGGTCCGGGCCCCTGGGTTCGGTGGGGCGGCTCGATTATCGAGTTGCAACGACCTTGAGCTCGCCCAGCAGCGGCATGATCTCCGCGCTGCTCTCCTCGCCGAGCGTGAGGTGCGTCGCGTCCGCGACCGGCTGACCGAACGTCGGGTCGAGCTGGGTCCAGGTGCCCACCCAAGCCTCCACCCACTCGTGCCAGTAGAGTGCCGGGACCCCGTCCTCGTTCTGCACGTAGACCACGCCGTCCACGCGGCGGGCCGGGATCCCCAGCGCGCGGAGAAGGGCAATGCTCAGCAGCGAGTGCTCGGTGCAGTCCCCGCGCATCGTCCGCAGCACGTCCGTCGCCCGGTCGGCGCTCGCCCCGTAGTCCTTCTTCATCGACCGGCCCACCCACGCCACGACCTTCTTCGCGGCGGCGTAGGCGTCGGTCTCCCCTCCGGCGATCTCCTTTGCTCGTGCGACGATCGCCGGGTTGTCCGACTCCACCAGGATGGAGGACTTCAGGTATTCGGCCGTCTCGGCCGGCGTCGGCGCTCCGCGCTTCACCAGCTTCGCCGGGTCTGGTGGCGCCGCGCGGATGGTCACCTCGGACTTGCCGCTCCCCAGGTCCTTGTAGCTCTGCCGATCCGTCTTGCGATGGAACTTGTCCGGGAACCCGGCGAGCACGAGCGTCCACTCGCCGGGAATGCTCCGGGCAGCGGCGGGAGGGGTGGCCGGGAGAATCAGGCGGGTCAGGCCGAAGATCTCCACCTTGTCCAGCCGCTGCGCGACCGACTTCGGCTCGGCGCGGCCGATCATCGCTGAGCCGTAGGACATCTCGACCACCGCCCCGTCCGGCGCCACCACCGCCTGCATCGGGACCTTCTCCTTCTCCGAGACGATGCTGGCCTTGCGCAGCAGGATGGTCACCCCGTTCACCACGCGGCGCTCCTCCGCCACGGGCGTGGTCGTCATCCGGTACTGGCCGAGGTCCGTCCCGTCCAGCGCCATGCCCGAGACCTCCTTCCCCCGGAGCAGCGCCACCCGGAGCTGATCGGAGTCCTCCACCGTCTCCTCGACCGGAGGGAGGGTGAAGGTGTCGTCCGCCTGGCCGGGCCGCTGCCGCTTCACGCTGAACCCGGTGGGCGTGGCCTTTCCGATCAGCACCTGGTTCCCGCCGTCTCCCTCGTCCTTGATGACGAAGGAGAGGAGCTTCCCGCCGGGCTTCGACTCGTAGATGCGCTCCTCGTGGTGACGGCGCTCGGCGGTGTTGGTCCCCACCTTCGCGCGGAACACGAAGTCGGCCACCGACCGGACCTCCGGCTTCCCCGGGACCTGGGTCACGTCGGTGAAGTACCAGCCCACCTTCTTGTCCACGAGGTAGAGGCCGAAGTACTCGCCCCCGTGCGGTCTCGGCGCGCGAAGCACCTCCGACGTCTCGGCCGCCCACCCGGGAGCGCCGAGACAGAGGACCCCCATGACGAGGAGGACGGCTGCCCGGCAGGAGCGCACTAGAGCTTCTTCTTCAGCAGAATGAGGTCGTCCCCCACCTTGTAGAAGTCCCGGAAGCGGGCCTCCTCGAGGTAGCGCATCGACTGGTAGAAGCCGCGCGCCGGGCCGTAGTCCTCCGTGGCCGACGTCTCCACCCGCACCAGCCGGGCCTTCCGCCTCCGGAGGTCCCCCTCCATCGCCGCCACCAGCCCCGCCCCGATGCCCTTCCCTCGGAGTGAGGGCTCGCTGCAGATCCAGTACAGGTCAAACGTTCCGTCGGTCATCGGGGTCGGGCCGTAGCAGACGTAGCCCGAGAGCTGGCCACCGATGAGCGCCACCAGGAGGTGGTAGTCCGGGCTACTCGGCTGCAACGCCAGGTCGATGACCTCGAGCGCGCAGCGCACCTCGTCGGGGGAGAAGTTCTCGATGCGGTCGAGCAGCTTCGCGAGGCCTTCCCTGTCTTCTGGGACGGCGGGACGGATGTCCATGAGTCCTTTCGAGCGCGACGTCCACCAGACGCAGTGCCAGCGCCGAGTACTCGAGCCCGGCCGCTGCTGCGCTCCTGGCGAAACCCGCCTCGGGATGCAAGTCGCAGTTGGGATTGATGTCAATCACCCACGGGCGACCATCGTCGGAGAGGCGCAGGTCCACGCGTCCATAGTCCCGACACCCGAGCGCCTCGAACGCGGCGAGCGCCGTCTCCACCACTCGGCGCTCCAGCTCCGACGGCAGGGTGCAGGGAACCGAGGGGCTGTCGATGCACTCGGGTGACGAGGGCTCCCACTTGGCCCGATAGCTCACGATGTGTGGACGGCCGGAGAACGCCTCCCCGAAACGGATCTCCGAGAGCGGAAGCGCCGTGCGGGGCGTGTTCCCCAGCAGCGAGACGTACACCTCGCGCCCGGGGACGAACTGCTCCACCAGCGCCGGCTGCTTGAAGCTGCGGAGCACGCGCCGGACCGCGTCCTTGAGGCCGCGCTCGTCCTGCACCACCGAGTCGAAGTCCACCCCCACCGATGCGTCCTCGCGGGAGGGCTTCACGATCAGCGGAAATGGCAGCTCCAGGTCCTCGAGCCGGGTCAGTCGCTCGACGACCCGGAAGGTCGGCGTGGGCACGCCGCGGGCCACGAGGAGCTCCTTGGCCTTGTCCTTGTGGAGCGCCAGGCCGAGGGCGAGGGCCCCGGAGCCGGAGTACGGAAGCCCGAGGAGGTCCAGCAGGGCAGGGACGGCCATCTCGCCCCGGGCGTCACCCCCGATGGACTCGCAGAGGTTGAGGACCAGGTCCGTGGTGCGGGCGTTCAGCGGGGCGACGATGTCCGCGGGGTTCGGCCCCACGGCGAGGACCGCCACCTCATGACCGCCCTTGCCGAGCGCCCGGGCGAGCTCGCTGGCCACGCGCTCCACGTCCGCCCTCGCCTCGCGTCCTGGGTCTTCCTCCAGTGCATCGGCGTCCGCGTTGTGCAGGAGCGTGATGTGCATGCAGTCGACTCCTGGATGTAGCACGATCTGCCGACACGATGCGCGTTCGCGATCCGATCCACGGCACCCTTCCGGTTTCCGCCGACGAGGCGGCGGTCGTGGACAGCGTCTGGTACCAGCGGCTCCGCCACGTGCGGCAGCTCGGATTCGGCGAGCTGGCCTTCCCCGGGGCGACACATACCCGTCACGCCCACTCGCTCGGGGCGATGCACGTCGTGGGGCGCCTCTTCGACTCGCTCGCGGCCCGGAGCGACCTGCCCGACGGCGTCCGCCATCGATTCCGCGTCGCCGTGCGCCTCGCGGTCCTCTGCCACGACCTGGGGCACATGCCCCTCAGTCACGCCAGCGAGCACATCGCCCCGGCGAGGGCCTCGCTCGGCTTGCCCGAGTGGACGGGGGCGAATGGGGGGCAGGCCCGACACGAGGACTTCACGGTGAAGCTCCTCCTCGATACCGACCTCGCCGAGCTGGTGAGGCGTCGGCTGGGGGATCAGGGGATCACCGGGGAGGCGCTGGCGGCGCTGGTGACTGGCCGGACACCGCCCGGCGGGCTGGACTTCCGGTACGGGGACGCGGACTGGGCGCCGCTGCTCCGCGCGCTCGTCTCGGGCGAGCTGGACGCGGACAGGATGGACTACCTGCTCCGGGACTCCTTCTATACGGGGGTGAACTACGGCCGGTTCGACCTGGACTGGCTGGTGCAGAACCTTCACCCCGCCGAGCGGGACGGACAGGTCGAGCTGGCCCTCTCCCGGAGCGCGGTGTTCGCCTTCGAGGACTTCCTGTTGAGCCGGCACCACATGTTCCTGTCGGTCTACCTCCATCACACGGCGGTGAGCTTCGACTGGATGCTGGCGGCCTACTACCGGGAGGCGCCCGGCGAGTTCGAGATTCCGGCCGACCCGAGCCAGTTCCTCCAGACCGACGACGTGGCGCTGCTCTGGGCGCTCCGGAAAAGCAGCAATCCCTGGGCGCAGCGCATCGTCCGACGGCAGGGGTTCAAGCTCCTGGCCCAGTTCACCGAGCGGGACGAGGGCTACGACCTCCCAGCCCTGTCCGCGGCCCTCACCGAGGCCGGCGTCGAGCACTTCACGGTCGAGAGCCGGGAGACGCTGTCCCGGTATTTCGAGGAGGGCGAGGGGCCGAGCCTGTACGTCCTGGATGAATCGTCCGGCCGGCTGACCCCGGTGGCCCGCTACACCCCGCTCTATCAGCGCTACGCGTCACCGGTCCGTCTGTCCCGGGCATACGTCCGTCCAGACAAGCTGGATCGGGCGCAACAGGCGCTCGCAGGAGTCACCGCAGCGAAGCTCCACGATGCGATAGGGTCCCCACGCAAGCGATGAGCGAGGCGATCCCCGGGATGCAGGAGGCGCCGCCGCCGGCGGAGCCCAAAGACGCCGCGGTCGTGGTGCTGGTCCGCATGGGTCCGCGCGGCCTGGAGACCTTCTGGCTCCGCCGGGAGCGGACGGTGTCCTTCGCCGCAGGCTTCTACGCCTTCCCCGGCGGGCGGGTGGACGCGGGCGACGCGGAGGTGCCGATCGAGGGGGCCGGTCCGCCCGACTCGCGGCTGGTGGCGGCTGCGGCGCGGGAGCTGTTCGAGGAGACCGGGGTGCTGGCCGCCCGCGGCCGCACGCCCGACCCGGCCACGCTCGCCAGCGCCAGGGCCGCGGTGCTGGAGGGCAAGGAGACCTTCTCCGCGGTCCTGACCCGTCTCGGTCTCCAGATCGACGCGCTGGACTTCGAGCCCGCCGGCCGGTGGGTGACGCCGCCGTTCATGCCCACCCGGTTCGACGCCCGGTTCTTCCTCGTCGAGGTGCCGCCGGGAACCCGGGCCGAGGTCTGGCCGGGCGAGGCGGCCGAGGGGAGCTGGGTCCGGCCCACCGACGCGCTCACCCTCTGGCAGGAGGGACGGGCGCTGCTCCATCCGCCCAACCGGCACGCGCTGAACGTGCTCAGCCGTGTCCGGCGGACGGTGGACGCGGTGGCCTGGCTGGCGTCGCCGACGGCGGCGGACACGCGCATCGAGTTCCAGCGTGGCGTGCGCCTGGTGGCGCTCCGGACGCCGACGCTGCTCCCCGCCACGCACACCAACGCGTGGATCCTCGGGACGGGCGAGCTGCTCATCGTGGACCCGGGCGCTCCGGACCCGGCGGAGCTCGACCGGCTGACCAGCCACATCCGGGCTCTCGCCGCCGAGGAGTGCAGGCCGCTGGCGGTGCTGCTGACCCACCACCACCTGGACCACGTGGGCGGTGCGCGGGCGGTGAGCGAGCAGCTGGGGATCCCGGTGTGGTGTCACGCCCGGACCGCGGACCGGCTCCCCTTCCGGGCGGACCGTCTGCTCGAGGAGGGCGACGAGCTGGTGCTCGCCGGCGCGCCGGGGATGCGCTGGCGGGTCCTCCACACGCCGGGACACGCCCGCGGGCACATCAGTCTCGTCGACACCGCGAGCCGCGCGGCGGTGGTGGGGGACATGGTCGCCGGGCAGGGGACGATCCTCATCGATCCGCCGGAGGGCGACATGGCCGAGTACCTCCGGCAGCTCTCCCGGCTCCGCGATCTCCCGGTCCGCGCGGTCTACCCGGCGCACGGGCCGCCGCTCCCGGACGGCCCCAGCGCCCTCACGGCGGTGATGGACCATCGGGCGATGCGCGAGCGGCGGGTCCAGGCGTCGCTCAGCACGATGGCCCGCTCGCTGGAGCAGCTCTCCGCCGACGCCTACGCCGACACGCCGACCGCGCTGCCCTACCTCGCCGAGCGGAGCACGCTGGCGATCCTCGAGAAGCTGCGCGGAGAGGGCGTGGCACGCGAGACGGCTGACGGCTGGGCGCTGGTCTGAGCCGCCTTCCGGCCTCTGCCGGGCGGAGGACGGCGCTCTGCGAAGCTGCTGGACAATTTCTGGAGATCGCAGGACGGAGGGGTGGCGGGACGCGTCTCCCCTCCCGGGATGCCTGCTCTCGCTCTCGCAAGGAGCGTGGAACCCATGTCGCGTCATCGGTCATCCTGGTCGTTGCTGCTCGGCGCCGGAATCTTGCTCGCCGCTCCCGTGGTCCTCGCCGAGCCCGTTCCTGGCAAGGCCTGCAAGGCGGACCTGGACACGCTCTGTCCCGGGGTCGAGCCCGGTCAGGGCCGGATCCTCGCCTGCCTCGAAGGCAAGACGGATCAGCTGTCCCAGGCCTGCAAGGACGACGTGAGCAAGAAGTTCAACGCGCTGTACAAGGCGTGCCGTCCCGACGCCACGAAGCTGTGCCCGGGCGTGGAGATGGGTGGAGGCAAGCTCCTTCAGTGCCTGGGGGACAACGAGAAGACGTTGAGCTCGTCCTGCAAGAAGGCCTGGGGCAAGCCCAGCAAGAAGAAGGCCGCCGCCGCGAAGTGACCTGAAGCGAAGCGCCGCGTCTCACTCCTGCCGCAGCGCCACCATCGGATCGACCCGGGAGGCGCGTCGCGCCGGCACGGTGCACGCCGCCAGCGCCACCGCGACCAGCCCCAGGCCGACGGCGATGAAGGTCGGCGGATCGGTGGGTCTCACCTGGTAGAGGAGCCCCTCCATCAGCCGGGTGAGGCCGAGCGCGCAGGCGGTGCCGAGCACGATGCCGACCCCGGTCAACCGTCCGCCGCCGGCGAGGATCAACCGGAGGATGTCGCCTCGCTGCGCCCCGAGGGCCATGCGGAGCCCCAGCTCGCCGGTCCGCTGGCCCACGAGGTACGAGACGACGCCGTAGATGCCGATCACCGCCAGGAGCAGGGCCAGCCCGCCGAAGATGGCGAAGAGCACCATGGTGAAGCGCTGCCGGCCCAGGGAGTCGGTGACGATCTCCGGCATGGTCTGGGCTCCGAAGACGGCGTACTGGCTGCCGAGGCGGCCGATGGCGTCCCGGAGCGGGAGCAGCGCCTGGCCGGGATCGCCTTCGGTCCGGACGGTGACCCCGACACCGCCGGCGAGGAGCGAGATCAGCCCGTCGGTTGCCTGCGTCCACGGAACGTAGAGCTGCGCCCGGAGCGAGTTGCGATCGTCGGAGTCCAGTCCCCACTGCTTGACGTGGGCGACGATGCCCACGATCTCGACCGGCTCCGTCCCCCGCTCGAGGCGAATTCGCCGTCCGACTGCCTCGCCGTCCGGGAAGTACGTCCGGGCGAACACCTCGTCGACGACCCCCACCGGCGCGGTCCGGGGACCGTCCTGGGGTCCGAGGAATCGCCCTCGGAGCAGCCGGATCGACATCGCGTCGAGGTACCCCGGGCCGACGACGTAGCTCAGCGTCCACTTCATGTCGTGGTGGGTCGTCGGGCGCGGCTGCCCGTCGATCCAGAAGAGCTGCTCGTCGTCGCCGGAGAGGGGGAAGGCTCCACCGGAGAGCGACGTGGCCCGGATCCCCGTGGTGGAGGCGATGGTCGTCTCCAGATCCCGGAGCGCCGACCGGATCGTCTCCGGAGACTCCCTGGCGGCCGTGGGAGGCAGGGACGCGCTGAAGGTGAGGACGTGCCGGGGATCGAAGCCGGGGTCGACACTCCACAGATGGGTCAGCGTCCGGACCATGAGCCCGGCGCCGACGAGGAGGACGAGCGCCAGCGCGACCTCGAGGATGACGAGGGCATCCTGCGAGCGTCGGTGGCCTCCGGGGAGGCCCGTCGCTCCCCGGAGCGCTTCATGGGCCGAGGCGCGGACGGCGGTGAGCGCCGGCGCGAGGCCGAACAGCGCCCCGGAGAGGAGGGAGATCAGCAGCGTGAAGGCGAGCACCCGCGCGTCGAGGTGGACCTCGGGGATGCGCGGAAGCCCCTCCCCAGACAACCCGAGCACCGCACGGGTCCCGAGCAGGGCGAGCACCACGCCGAGGCCGCCGCCGAGGAGCCCGAGGACGGTGCTCTCGGTGAGCAGCTGCTGGACGATCCGGCCACGCCCCGCGCCGAGCGCCGTCCGGACGGCGAACTCCCGGGCCCGTGCGCTCGAGCGGGCGAGCATGAGGTTGGCCACGTTCACGCAGGCGATGAGCAGCACGAACGCCACCGCGGCGAAGAGGAGCAGCAGCGCGGAGCGGACCGGACCGACGATCTGATCTTTCAGGGGGACCAGCGCCGCGCCCACTCCCTTGTTCTCCTCCGGGTAGGCCTCGGCGAGTGACCGTGTCACCGCCTCCATGTCGGCCCGGGCCTGGACGAGCGTGACGCCGGGCTTCAACCGGCCGATCCCGTGGATGCCTAGCCCGGCGCCGCGAGAGAGCAGCAGGTCGTTCGGCCACTGCCCGATCGGGACGTAGACCTCGGCCGTCGGGGGGAGATTCGGGGCGGAGAGCGGGAAGCCCGGGACGACCCCGACGATGGTGTAGGGGCGTCCATCGAGGGTGAGCGTGGCCCCCAGGACCTCGCGACTGGCGCCGAACCGCCGCTGCCACAGCGCGGCGCCGATGAGCACCACCGGAGCCGCGCCGACCTCGTCCTCGCCCGGGTTCAGGCCCCGGCCGAGGATCGGCCGGACTCCGAGCAGCGGGAGGAAGTCCGAGGACACGAACGCGCCGTTGACCTGGTCGGCGGTTCCCTGGCCGGTGACGATGAAGCTGGAGTTCCGCGACACCGCGAGGTCGGAGAACACGGTGTTGGCGCGCCGCCAGTCCAGGAAGTTCGGATACGAGATCGAGCCCCGGTCGAAGTTGGGCTTCGAGGCGTGCACACCCACCAGCCGGTCCGCGTCGGGGAAGGGCAGGGGACGGAGGAGCACGCCGTCCACGATGGAGAAGAGCGCCGTGTTCGCGCCGACCCCCAGCGCGATGGTGAGCACCGCCACGAGCGTGAACCCGGGCGCCTTGCGAAGACCGCGGAGAGTCTGACGGAGGTCGTCGGCGAGCATGGGTGGGGGGGAAGGTTGCAACAGCCGTTCCGCCGCTCCGCCGTTTCCCCTCCCGGCGAGTCGCCAGGGTCGCGTCCACCTGTGGGACCGCCATTCCCAGGAACGGAAGACGGCTCGACGGGCGGGTCCCCTCGGGAGGCGAACCCCCGCCGTGCGGTCACCAGTCGTCGAGGACGCGCTTGATGTGCTCCTGCTCGTCCCGTTCCAGGACCAGGAGCTGTTTCCGGCTCACGGGCTTCCAGCCGCTGCCGTCCTTCACCTCGAACGTCCGGAGCACCTCCAGCGCGACGAACCTCGGGCCCTGGGCGGACCGGACCACCTGCGTCCGGTCGCCGCGGATCTCTCCGAGGTGGGCGACGAAGCCGGCGCGGATCTGACTCTTCCCGCGGACGACGGCGCCCACCCGCGCGTGCTCGTAGACGAGCTCGTCGGTGCAGAGCGCGAGCAACCGGTCCACGTCGGCGGCCGTCGACGACGCCTGGTGCATCGCCTGGAACGCGGCGATGAATCGCTGCGCCACGGCAGGGAGCTCGTCGGCATGGGCCAGCCCCGGTATCCAGAGCAGGGGAACGAGGAACGTCAGTCGTCTCATCGGACCTCCCAGCGGGACGAGCGACGGCTACCGTGACGTCCGGGGCGGGTGCGTGCCGGGCAGCCGGCCGGGTCTGCGATGCCGCCAGCGGGCATCCGCTCCCGAGTGCTTTTGGCGTCAAGCGCGTGCGAGGTCGATGAAGCCCCGCTCGGGGTCCGTCGAGAGCAGCCGGACGCGCACGCGGTCGCCGACGTCCATTCCCTTCTCGCCCCGGACCACCCGGCCTTCCGCGGGCGGCGCGAGGAGCCGGACGAAGGTGCCGTGCTCGGTGACGCCCGTGACGAGCCCGTCGAACGACTGGCCCACGCGGTCGTGGAGGAGAAGGGCGGCAATCACCTTGCGCATGAGCCGCTCGAGCTTGCGGGTCGCGGCCTCCATCACGGTGCAGTGCTGCGCGATGCCGTCCAGCTCGGCGTCGGTGTAGGGAGCCGGGACGCCGGCCAGCAGCGCCTTCACCAGCCGCTGGGTGATCAGATCCGGGTAGCGACGGTTCGGGGCGGTCGAGTGGCTGTAGTCGTGCGCCGCCAGCCCGAAGTGCCCGGGCGAGTCCGCGCCGCCGGGACGGAGAACGTACTCGCCGGGTCCGAGCAGCTTCACCACCGCCAGCGACAGATCGGGGAAGTGCAGCGGATCACGCGTCCGCTGCTGCTGGAGGAACCGGGAGAGCGCCACCCCGTCGGGCTCGGCCGGGAGCGAGGTCCCCAGCCCCTGCGCGAGGGAGACGATGCGGTCCCAGCGCTTCGGCTTCCGGACGACGCGGGCCAGGGACGAGCGGTGGGCGTCGTCCAGGAACCGGGCCATGACCCCGTTGGCCGCGACCATCAGGTCCTCGATGAGCTCGCGGCTCCGGCTGTCGGGGATGGCCTCGAGGTCGAGCACCCGCCCGTCCGACATCACCGGGCGCGGCTCGAGCGTCCGCAGGGCGAGCGCTCCATGCCGTTCCCGCGCCGCCCGCAGCGCCCGGGTCGCCCGGTCCTGGATGCGGAGCTGCTCCTCGAGGCCGGCCACCGCCGCCACCCGGGGCGGGACCGGCGCCTCGTCCTGAAGCCACGGACCCACCTCGGGGTAGCTCAGCTTCGCGCGATTGCGCACCCGGGCCCTGCGGACGGCTCCCTCGGTCACCGAGCCGTCGGGCAGGACGCGGTAGTCGATGACCACCGACAGCCGCTCCACGTCCGGCAGCAGCGAGGTCAGGTCCTCGGAGAGCGGGCGCGGCAGCATCGGGAAGACCGCGGCCCCGGTGTAGAGAGACGCGGTGTTCGCGCCCGCCCGCCGGTCGAGCGGCGTGCCTTCCGGAACCAGCGCGTCCACGTCGGCGATGGCCACCAGGAGGCGAACGCTCCCGTCCGGCCGCGCCTCGGCCCACTCCAGCTGGTCGAGGTCCATCGACTCCGGGTTGTCGATGCTCGACCAGAGGAGGCCCCGGAGGTCCTCGACGTCCGACGGCCGGGGAGGCGCGGCGCGTTGCAGCGTCGCGACCTGGGCCTCGGCATCCGGCGGGAAATCGGGAAGGAAGCCCAGCTCGAGGACGGCGCGCCGGGCGCGATTCTGCAGGTCGAACGCCATGGAGCTCACCATCCCAGAGGGTGGCACTTCGGGTCACGTGGTGTGGCGAGACGTCGGCCGGCCGTGCAAGAAAGAGGAGAGATGCCGTCGTCCCCCGCCTTCCGCTCCGCCGCGCCCATCGTCCGGCTGACCAACGGCTTCGTCGAGCCGTTCGACAACGCCGTGGCCGCTGCGCGCACCTGCTACAGCCCGCGCATCGTCAAGGCGGAGGACGTGCGGAAGGACGAGAAGGCCCGGTCGGTCCGGGACCGCATCGCGCGCGAGACCTACCAGGCGGGCCACCACACCACGCTGCAGCACGCCACCTTCCAGTTCAGCCTCGAGAACGTGAGCCGGCAGCTCATCTGGAGCGTGCTGCACGCCCACCCCTTCTACAACTCGGAGCAGGTCAGCCAGCGCTACGTGGAGGTGAAGCCGGAGCGGGTCATCGTCCCGGCGCTTCCCGAGCGCGAGGAGGCGCTCTACCGCGGCGTGGTCGAGTCCCAGATGGCGGCCTATGCCCGCATCGGGGCCCTGCTCCTGCCGCGCGCCGAGGCGGAGTTCTACCGGCTGTTCCCCGGCCGTCGCCGCACCCCGGAGAAGTGGACGAGCACGCTCAAGAAGCGCTGCCAGGAGGTGGCCCGCTACGTCCTGCCCATCGGGACGTTCGCGCACCTGTACCACACGGTCTCCGGGCTCACGCTCCACCGCTACCACCGGCTGGCGGAGGCCTACGACGTCCCGACCGAGGCCCGCGAGGTCATCGCGGCGATGGTCCGGGAGGTCGAGGCCCTCGACCCGCTCTTCTTCCGCGAGGTGGAGGACCCGATCCCCCTCGAGTCCACGCACGAGGCGCGGGCGCTTCGCGAGGCAGGTCGGGCGCTGGGCGTCGGGGGCGCGGAGGCCCGCGCGCACCGGGCCGAGTTCGAGGCCGGGCTGAAGGGCCGGGTCAGCGCGCTCGTGGACTGGAGCGCGCGGGGAGAGGAGGCCATCGCCCAGGCGGTCCGGAACGTCCTCGGGCTTTCCCGCGGCGCCCTGGACGACACGGCAGCGCTGGAGCGGGTGCTCTCGCCGAGGCAGAACCCGTACCTCGCCGAGGCGCTGCAGCTCGGCGCGCACGGCAAGCTCATGCGGACGCTGGTCCACGCGAGCTACACCTTCCAGAAGAAGCTCAGCCACGCGGCGGACAGCCAGGATCAGCGGCACCGGATGACGCCCGCCAGCCGCCCCCTGCTCCAGGCCACCTTCGTCCCGGGGGAGCCGGACGTCATCGTCCCCGCGCTCCTCGCCGAGGTGCCGGAGGCGCTCGACGTCTTCAGCCGGACGTGCGCCGAGGCGTGGGTCGCGATCGAGCGGCTGGTGAACGCCGGCGTCGCGCCCGAGCTGGCGCTGTACCTCCTGCCGAACGCCTTCCCCATCCGCTTCCTCGAGTCCGGGGAGCTCCTGCACTTCCACCACAAGTGGGTGCACCGGCTCTGCTACACCGCCCAGGAGGAGATCTGGCGGGCCTCGGTCGAGGAGGTGCGGCAGGTCGGCGCGGTCCATCCGCGCATCGCCGCGCACCTCGTGCCGCCGTGCACGCTCCGCAAGGACGCGGGGGTGACTCCATTCTGTCCCGAAGGGCCGCGCTACTGCGGGGTGCCGGTCTGGAACCGGTCGCTCGAGGAATTCGAGCGACTGCTCTAGATGTCCGGCACGCTGCCGGCCCCCGATGCTCTCGCTCCTCGTCCTTGGCGTGCTGGCGGCTCAACGTGAGCTCCCGCCACCCGACTTCTCCGGTCTGCCTCCCTGGGCGCCGCAGAACCCGATCGAGGCGAATCGCAGCGTGCTCTTCGCCCCGCCGCTGATGATGCCGAAGGGCGACTGGGGTCTCACCTTCGCGCTCGACTACGCGAGCGCCATCGAGCTCTACAGTGGTGGGGGCCGCGGAATCACCTTCGACGCGGAGCTGGGGCGGTTCCAGACCTGGCTCACCCGGCGCATCGACGACCGGTGGTTCGTCTTCGGGCAGGTGCAGATCCAGGGCGCCTACGACGGCTTCATGGACCGGTTCATCGACTGGTACCACTCGCTGCTCGGGGTCAAGTACATCGCGCGCGAGGTCCGGCCGATCAACAAGTACGAGTACTCGATCACCTACGAGCACGGGAAGACGATCCGCTACGGGCCGGTGGACCTGGGCATCGGCGACAGCCGCATCGGGGTCGGACGGATGCTCGGGCAACACGCGCAGGTGCTCCTCGTGCTCGGGCTCCCGACGTCGACCGCGCCGGGCTACCGGGCGGGGACGCTGCAGACCGGGCTGATCCTGATGGGCGAGGCACCGCTGCTGCCCTTCGCGACGGTGAGCGGCTCGATCGGTGTGGGCCTCACGCCGAGGACCGGGACGCTCGCGAAGTACGAGAACGTGTTCTTCATGTCGTTCTCGGGAGGGCCACGGATCAAGCTGAGCTGGCGGAACTTCATCTACGCCGACCTCTTCGTGCAGACGCCGCCCTTCCACGGGACGGGGCTGCGCCCGATGGACGACGTCGACTTCACCATCGACTTCGGGTGGATGTACCGGATCGACCCTCGCACCGAGCTGTGGGTCGGCATCGTCGAGGACCCGTATCCCGACGGGCCGGCGCTCGACGTGGCCTTCCGGGTGGGGTTCAAGACGTCGTTCTGATCGGGCGGCGCCGGCGCGCCTCGATCCAGGGCGCGAGCGTTCTCCACAACGTCGCGGCGAGGATGAGGGCTCCGCCGCGCACGGCCCACGGTCCCGGCTTCTCGCCGGCCAGCAGGTAGGTCCAGACCGGGTTGAGCACCGGCTCCACCAGCGCGAGGAGCGAGGCCTCCACCGCCGGCGTGTGCCGGACCCCGCGCGCGAACAGCGCGTAGCTCGCACCCAGCTGGAAGATGCCCAGGAACAGCACGATCCCCAGGTCGCGCGAGGTCGGCGCCGGTCCGCGGAATGCCATGGGGAGCGACATCAGCGCCGCGAGCGCGTTCCCCCAGACGATCGCCCCGACGTTCCGTGCCCCCAGCTTTCGCAGCCCCAGGATGCAGAGGGCGAAGGCCACGCCCGAGGCCACCGCGATGACGTTCCCCACCGCCTGCCCGGGCGAGAGGCGGTCCAGGAAGAAGAGGAGCAGCCCGACCAGGAACAGCGGCGCCGAGAGCAGCTCGCCCCGGGACGGTCGCTCGTGGAGGAGGATCGGGCTGAGCAGCAGGACCCACAGCGGCGCCGTGTCCTGGAGGAAGATCGCGTTGGCGCTGGTGGTGGCCTTGTTGGCGAGGACGAACAGCAGGACGGTGAAGGCGTACGCGACCGCGACGGCGGCCACTCCCCGGTCGGGGCGGCGGCGCGTCTGGGGGTAGAGGGCGGCGATGAAGAGCGCGGCCACCGCCGAGCGGCCGAAATTGATCTGCCATCCGCTGAGCTGGCAGAGCTTGATCGCTGCCCCGGCCGTCGACCAGAGGGTGGCGGCGGCGAGGATCAGCCAGGGACCGGTGCGGCGGCCGCCGTTCTGGGAAGAGTCGTCGTTCACGTCGTCGGAGCCAGCGCGGGCGGCGGGCCCTCATACCAGACGCGGGCCCCGCTCACCGACTTCCGTGCGGCGGGCAGCTGGACGTAGGGTGGGGCGGAGGCCATGAAGATCTACACGCGCACCGGCGACGCAGGACAGACGGGACTCTTCGGCGGCGGCCGTGTGAACAAGGACGACCCGCGGGTCGCCGCCTACGGAGAGGTGGACGAGCTGAACGCGTCCCTCGGCGTCGCGCGGGCGGCCGGCCTGGGCGAGCTGGACCCGTGGTGCCAGGACCTGCAAGACCAGCTCTTCACCGTCGGCGCGGTGCTCGCCACGCCGCGCGGCACCAAGGCCTCCGCGCACATCCCTCACGTGCGCGAGGAGTGGATCGCGGCCATGGAGAGCCGCATCGACGAGCTGCAGGGCGCGCTCCCACCGCAGACTCACTTCATCCTCCCCGGTGGCACACCGGGCAGCGCCGCCCTGCACCTCGCGCGCACCGTCTGCCGCCGTGCGGAGCGGGCGGTGGTGCCGCTCTTCCGCGACGGCCAGGTGGAGGAGCCGACGTTGCGGTTCCTCAACCGCCTGTCCGACTTCCTCTTCGTCCTGGCGCGCGCGGTGAATCACCGGGCCGGGGTCAAGGACGTGCCGTGGATTCCAGGCGGGAAACCGTCGCCCTGAGCGGCGCGGTTCCGGCCGGAGAGGTGGGGGCCCTGGCCCTCGAGGCGGGGTTCGACCTGTGCGGGTTCGCACGGCCCGAGCCGATCCCCGCGCCGGTGCTCCTCGAGTGGCTGGCGGCCGGGATGGGCGCGGACATGGACTGGCTCGCCGAGCGCGCCGCGGACCGGCTCGACCCGAGGCGGCTGCTCCCCGACGCGCGCACCGTCGTCGCGCTGGCGTGCAACTACTGGACGGACGCCTCCGGGACGGAGGCCTCGCCGGTCGCCCGGTACGCGCGTGGACGCGACTACCACGCGACGATGCGGGATCGGCTCCGCGCCTTTCGCCGGCTGCTCCGCGAACGGTGGCCCGGTCTGCGGACGTACGGCTCGGTGGACCACGGCCCCTTCATGGAGAAGGTGTGGGCCGCGCGGGCGGGCCTCGGGAACATCGCGAGGAACGGCTGCCTGGTGACGCCTCGCTTCGGCTCCTGGGTGGTGCTTGCGGTGCTCCTCGTCGAGCTGGAGGTGGACGCGTACGCCGACGGACCCGTCGCCGACCGGTGCGGGAGCTGTCGTCTGTGCGTGGATGCCTGCCCCACCGGCGCGCTCGATGGGACGGGGAGGGTGGACTCCCGGGCGTGCCTCTCGTACCAGACCATCGAGAACGAGGGACCGGTGCCGCCCGAGCACCGCGAGGCGATGGCCCCGCACGTCTTCGGCTGCGACGTCTGCCAGGACGTCTGTCCGCTGAACGTCGCTCCGCTGCCGGCGGTGGGACCTCGGTTCCTTCCGCGTCCGGTGGCGGGCCTGGACGCGCGGGGGCTCGCGGCGATGACGCCCGAGCGGTACGCAGAGCTGGTCCCCGGGACCGCGCTGGCCCGGGCCGGGTACGACGGGCTGCGGCGCAACGCCGCCTACGCACTGGGGGCCGCGCGTGATGCCGGCGCCCGGCCGGTGCTGGAAAGGCTGGCGCACGACCCGAGCGCTGTGGTGAGTGACGCGGCCCGATGGGCCCTCGCCCGACTTCCCCTCTCCTGAGCGCGTCCGGACCGGTCGAGGCGGGAGCCGTGCACGCCCGGGGTGGGCTCGGAGCCGCCGTGGTGACGGCGCTCCTCGTGCAGACCGTGATCAGCGGAGGCACCTACCTGGTGGCGAAGCGCGCGCTCGCCGAGGTGCCGGTCGCGACGCTCGTGCTCTGGCGCTTCCTGCTGAGCGGCGCGGTGTTCTCGCTGCTGGTCGCGCTCCTGCCCGGTCCGACGCTGCCTCCTCGCCGGGCGATTCCGGCCACCTTCCTCCTCGGGTTGCTGGCCGGTCCGCTGAACCAGGGGCTGTTCTTCGCCGGGTTGCAGCGGTCCACCGCGTCCCACGCCGCGCTGCTCTACGCGCTCACGCCCATCGGTGTGTACGCGTACTCGGTGCTCCGCGGACGGGAATCGCCGAGCGCGCGCGCCGGGCTGGGCCTGCTCCTCGCGCTCGCGGGCGCGCTGGTGCTCCTGCTCGCGCACGGGCTGCGGGCGCTCCACGGCGTCTTCGTCGGGGACGTGCTGATCCTGGGAGCGGTCAGCGCCTGGGTGGTCTACACGGCCGAGGGAAAGGCCTTCATCGGCGAGCACGGGGCTCTCCGCGCGACGGCCTGGTCGATGATCGCCGGCGCGCTGTGGCTGGTCCCGCTCGCCCCGTGGGTCCTGCGGCCCGAGCTGGTGGTCGGCGCGAGCGGGCTGGTGAAGGGCGCGATCGCGTACCTCGCGCTGCTCACGTCCGTCGTGAGCTACCTCCTCTGGTACTGGGCGCTCGGACGGACCGACGCGTCGAAGGTGGCGGTCTTCAGCAACCTGCAGCCCGTCGCCACGGCCCTCGCGGCCTGGCTCGTCCTCGGCGAGCACATCGGCTGGGAGGTCGGCGTCGGTGGGGCGCTGGTCCTGGCCGGGGTGCGCCTGACGAGCTCTGCCCCGCCAGTCCCTCCGCCGTCCCCGATGTCTCGCGCGGGCTGACCCGTTCGGCGTCGAGAGCTGGCGAACGCTCGTTCGCTCGTATGCTCAGGTGAATCGAGCGGAACGCCGCCCGATCGAGGAGAAGGTGTTAGGAGAAGGTGTTTGACACCTCGGGAGACGAGAGCTTGCTCGATCGGTTGCTCGGCTTGCCCGCTCGACGTCGCGGAGTTGCTGGCGGCGCCCCCGCTCCGCACCCTCAGCCGGCGATGCCCGGGTGGCGTCGGTGGAGGTCGTGGTGCGGATCGGAGTCTTCGGGTGCGGACATGTCGGGGCGGCACTGGGCCACGCCCTGGCCAGGGCCGGACACGAGGTGCGCTACGGCGTCCGCAGCGCGGCCGAGGAGCGCGACGCCGAGGAGGGCGACGGAGCCGCGCTGCTGTCGCTTCCGGAGGTGGGGCGCTGGGGTGAGGTGCTCGTGCTCGGCGTTCCCTACGGCGCGGTGCAGGAGGTCCTGCACGCGGCCGGCGACCTCGACGGGAAGATCATCGTCGACCCCACCAACGCACCCAAGCCCCCCACCGACGAGCGATCGTCCAGCCAGATCGTCGCCGGCTTCGTGCCCACCGCCCGCGTGGTCCGCGCCTTCAACACCGTCCCCGCCGAGGTGATGATCAATCCTCGCTTCGAGCACGGCTGCGCCTCCACGTTCGTCTGCGCCGACGACCCGCTCGCCCGGGCCACCGTGCTCTCCCTCGCCCGGGACATCGGTTTCGACGCGGTCGACGCCGGACCGCTGAAGTCCGCGTGCGCCATCGACCGCCTGCTCGCCGTCTGGTGGGTGCTCGCCTTCGACGCCGGCCTGGGCCGGAACGTCGCCTTCGAGCTGCTCCGGCGCTGAGCCGGACCGGGTCCCGCTACTTCGCCACCGGCGCCGGGACCGCGGGCGACGACTTCGCCTGCGCGAGGAGCTTCTGCTTCACCGGCTGGAGCCGCTCCGCCGCGAGCGTGCTCCCGCTGAGATGCTTCTCGGAGATGTACTGCTCGAGGTGGCTGATGCGGTCCGCCGTCGCAGGGTGATCCGACAGGTACTTCGCGAACGCCGGCTGCTCGCCCTCCATCTTCTGCAGCTTCTGGAAGAACTGGATGATGCCGTGCGGGTCGTACCCGGCCTGGGCCGAGTACCGCGCTCCGTACTCGTCCGCCTCGGTTTCGTCCTGCCGGCTGTAGGAGAGCAGTGCGCCCTTCGCGGCGAGCGTCGCGGCGAGCTGTGCCACCTGGTTCGGGTTCTGGCCCAGGGCCATCCCGATCACCGTCTCCAGGCCCATCGCGTCCACCATCTGACGCGCGGAGTGCCGGGCGACCACGTGGCCCGACTCGTGGCCCCACACCCCGGCCAGCTGCGCCTCGTTGTCCGCCGCCATCAGCAGCCCCGTGTAGACGTAGAGGTAGCCGCCGGGCGTGGCGAAGGCGTTCACCTGCTTCGGGTCGTCGATGACGTAGACCTGCCACTTCACCCCGGGCCGGTCCTTGTCGGCGGAGACGAAGATCTTCTGCGCGACCCCTCGCACGTAATTCACGATCTCGGGGTCCTGGATGTACTTCGTGCCTTGCTTTTCGAGCTCCTGCTTGACCTGCGCTCCGAGCTGGGCCTCCTGCTCATCGGAGACGAGCGCCTTGGCCATCCCCTCGGTGGTGTGGACGCCGCACCCGACGAGAGCGACCACGCTGCTCAGGACGAGTGCTCGGACGGACGTGCGAAACATGAAGGCCTCCCTGCCTGGATGGATGGTGCCTACCCGCCCGGCGCGCAACCGCTGGCCTCCCCGCCGACACTCGCCGCGGAACACCCCTTCCGTCCCGGCCGGACCGGCGCAACCCTAGGCGCACCATGGCGCGTCCGTACTGGAAAGGTGCGATCAGCTTCGGGCTGGTGAACGTTCCGGTGTCGCTCTCCCCGGCGACCCGGCGGCTCGACTTCAGCTTTCACCTCTACCACGACGAGGACGGCGGCCGGATTCGCGAGAAGCGAGTCTGCGAGCGCGACGGCAAGGAGGTGCCCTGGCAGCACATCATCAAGGGCTACGAGCTCTCGAAGACGCAGGTGGTGACGCTCACCCAGGAGGAGCTGCACGCCGCCGACCCCGAGCGGGACCGGACCATCGGCATCGAGGAGTTCGTGAAGCTCGACGAGGTCGATCCGCTGCAGGTCGACCAGTCGTATTACGTCTCGCCCGAGGGCCGATCGGCGAAGGCCTATGCGCTGCTGGCGCAGGCGCTCGAGAAGTCCGGGCAGGTGGCGATCGCCCGCATCGTGCTCAGCACCAAGCAGCACCTCTGCATGCTGCGGAGCACCGACGGCCGGATGGTGCTCACGACCCTCGTCTGGGCGGACGAGGTACGCGAGGTCCCCGAGGTTCCGCGGACGACCGTGGGCGGCAAGGAGCTGCAGATGGCAGAGCAGCTGGTCCGCTCGATGAGCGGCAAGTTCCAGCCGTCGAAGTTCAAGGACGAGCACCGCTCGAGGGTGGAGGCCCTCATCCGGAAGAAGGCGAAGGGTCAGCCCATCGAGGTGCCCGAAGCGCCGAAGGCGGAGCGGGTGGTGGACCTTGCCCGTGCGCTCGAGCAGAGCCTCGCCGCGGCGAGGAAGGGCCCGGACCGTCCGGCCGCCCGCGCCCGTCCCGCACGCGCGCGTCGGCAGGCCACGCCCGCCCGGGCCCGTGCTCGCCGGCGCTAGACCGGCCGGGTCAGCTCAGAGGAAGTCCGAACAGGAGGCGTAGTACCCGCACCGGCAGAAGAGCTTGCACTTCCGCTCCTCCAGCGGTGCGCCGCAGTTCAGGCAAGTGCGCACCAGGGCCTCGGGGCCGCTTGGCGGGAGAGGCGACGCCCGGAGGCGAACGAACCGAGGCGTCGCGTCCTTGTCTCCGGGAGCCGAGGAGCTCATGCGGGGAAGGAGCGTACCGGGCCAGAGTGACGGGCGTCGAAGGAGTGCGGTGGAGGTGCTCGACGGCGCTCGTCCGCTCAGCTCCGGATCAGCAGGACGCCGGCGAGCAGCAGCAACGCGCCCAGCGCACGCGCCGGGCCGAAGGGGTGGGGTGGCACGCCCAGCAGCGCGAACCGGTCGAACAGCATCGAGGTGATCAGCTGCCCCGTCACGACGAGGGCCACCAGCGTCGCCGCGCCCAGCCGCGGCAGCAGGACGATGCTCACCCCCAGGTACGCAGCCCCGAAGAACCCGCCCAGCAGCCAGAGCGGCGGGGTCTCCTGGAACGCCGCGCCGGGGAAGTGGGCCCGGCCGATCACCAGCGCGCAGATCATCGCCAGCGTCCCACCGACGTAGCTGACGAATCCCGCCCAGGAGATCGAGTCGAGCCGCGCGCGGAGGCCGGCGTTGAGCGCCGCCTGAATCACGAGGCTCGCGCCTCCGGCGAGTCCGAGGATCAGCAGGACGACCGTCTGAAGGAGCTTCATGCCCCGGATATCGCACGCCGGCTCCTCACCGAGGGACGGGAATCGAGAGCGTGAGCCGCATCGCGACCGCGGAGGCCGGGCATGCTCCCTGGAGCTCCTCGGATGCCGAGAGCGCGGACGGGAGCGCATCCCGACCCACGGTCTCGAACCCGAACCGGGGGAAGTACCCGGCGGCGGTCGTGGTCAGCAGGTACAGCTCGTGGAGGCCCAGCGCGCGTGCTCGCTCGAGAGCTGCACGGACCAGCACGGTGCCGACGCCGTGGCCGCCGAGCCCCTCCACGACGGCCACGGACCGGAGGAGGCCCACCTCCCCGTGCTGCTCGACACCGGCGCACCCCAGAAGCGTGGAATCGCGAGCGGCGACCACGAACCCACCCAGATGATCCCGGACCCCCGCGGTCGGCAGGTCATGGGCCGTGAGCAGCCGCGCGATGCTCCCCAGGTCGTCCGGGGTCGCCGTGCGTACGACGGGCAGGGGCGATGGTGAGCTCATTGCCGGGCCTCCTCGATACGACACTCGTAGAGGGGCGGAGGCGCAAATGCCAGCTGCTGTGCTGCTCCTGCCCGCTCTGCCGTGCCACAACCGAGGCCCATGGAACCCGTCGCCCCCGTCACCCTCGAGGGACAGCACGTCCGGCTCGAGCCGCTCGGCCCCGGCCACCTCGACGGGCTCCAGGCCATCATCGAGGGCCCGCGGGACACCTTCGGCCTCACGCCCGTTCCGCAGACCCGGATCGAGCTCGAGGCCTACGTCGCCACCGCCCTCGACGAGCAGCGACGGATGGTCGCGCTGCCCTTCGCCACCCTCGACGCGCGGACCGGCCGCGTCCTCGGCACCACCCGGTTCGGCAACGTCGAGTTCTGGCCCATCCCGCCTGGCTCCGCCGTGCCCATCCGACCCGCGGGCGTCCCCTACGCGGTGGAGATCGGCTGGACCTGGCTCGCCCCCGATGTTCAGCGCACGGCGATCAACACCGAGGCCAAGCGCCTCTTGCTCGCCCACGCCTTCGAACGCTGGGAGGTCTACCGGGTCACCCTGAAGACCGACGCTCGGAACGTCCGGTCACGCACCGCCATCGAGCGCCTCGGCTGCACGCTCGACGGGGTGATCCGCGCGCACTCGCCCTCGGCGGACGGCGGCCCGCGCGATGCCGCCATCTACTCCATGCTCGCCCGCGAGTGGCCGGATGCCCGGGCGCGTCTGGACGCCCGGCTCGCCCGCGGAACCCGCTCCGCTACTTGAGCCGGCTCTCCGCCGCTCCCCAGTCGATGTTCGAGAAGTACGCCTCGACGTACTTCGCGCGCTCGAACGGCTTGTAGTCGGGCACGAACGCGTGCTCCCAGGCGTCCATCACCACGATCGGCCGGAAGCCGGCCACGTTGTTGATCTCGTGGAGCGTGATCCAGTGATTGGACAGCCAGCCGGTGTTCGGGTCCTGGAACGTGATCGCCCAGCCCACGCCCGGCATCGTGCCCACCGCCTTGAGGTCCGCCAGGTACACGTCCCAGCTGGAGAAGCTGCCCTCGGCCGCGGTCTTCAGCTTGCTCCCGGGATTGCCGGTGCCGCCCGGCTTCATCCCCGAGAAGTAGAACTCGTGGAGGACCATCCCGTTGTACTCGAACCCCAGACGGCGGGTGAGCTCCGCGTAGACCGGGTTCGAGCCCTGCGCCTGCCCTTCCTTCGCCAGCCCGAAGAGCGTCTCGGTCAGCTTGTTGGTCCGGTTGACGTAGCCCTCGTAGAGCTTGAAGTGGGACTCGAGGATGCCGTCGCTGATCCCCTTCAATCCCTTCAGCTGGGGAAACGACTTCGCCGTGTACTTCTTGGCCAGCTCTGCCATGGATGACTCCTCCTGTCGGTCGGGACTCCGGGCTTAATGCCGGTCCGGGGCAGTTGGCGAACCGAAAAATGCCAGAGCTTCCAGAGGTGGAGATTGCACGACGGACGCTGGAGCGCTGGCTCGGCGGGGCCGAGGTCACCGGCGCAAAGGCCGAGCGGACGCGAGTCTTCCGGGCAGGCGGCCGGGCCGACTTCGACCGCCTCCGTGGCCGGCTCGCCCGGGCGGACCGGCACGGGAAGCTGCTCCTCGTCTCGCTCGACTCGGGGCAGGGGTTCCTCTCCCATCTGGGGATGACCGGCAAGTGGGTCCGCCGCCCCGCCGGCGAGACCGTCCCGTACAGCCGGGCGCGGCTGATGCTCTCCGATGGCACGGTGGTCCACTACCGCGACCCCCGGCTGTTCGGGCGCATCGAGCCCCACCCGGCGGACGAGCTCCGGACGCTCCCCGCCGTCCAGGCCCAGGGCCCGGATCCGCTGCTCACCCGGCTCACCGGACGCCAGCTCCGGGATGCGCTCGGGCCGACCCGCGCGCCGATCAAGATCGCCCTGATGGACCAGCGGCGTCTCGCGGGCCTCGGGAACATCCACGCCGCCGAGGCGCTCTGGCGGGCCCGGATCAGTCCCGAGCGGCCCACCCGGTCTCTCGCGCTGCCGGAATGGAATCGCCTGGCGAACGCCATCCGGCGGGGTCTGGACTTCGGGCTCGCAGCCCAGGATGCCGAGGAGATCGCCTACGTGGAGGAGCCCGGGACGGAGAACCCCTTCCGGGTCTACGCTCGCGCCGGAGAACGTTGCCCTCGCTGCGGCACGCCGATCCGGCTGCTCCGCCAGGGAGGCCGCAGGACCGACTTCTGCCCCCGGTGCCAGCCGGCGAGGAGACGCAAGGGATGACCGTTCGTGCGAAGGGACTGGATCACGTCGCCATCGTGGTCCGCGATCTCGAGGAGAGCATTCCCCTCTGGCGGGACGCCCTCGGCCTCGAGCTGACCGAGGTGGAGGAGGTGCCCGAGCAGCAAGTGAGGACCGCCATCTTCGGCCACGGGATGGGACGGGTGGAGCTCATCTGTCCCACCACGCCGGACTCGGGTGTCGCGAAGTTCCTGGCGTCCCGGGGGGAGGGCCTCCACCACGTCTGCATCGAGGTGGAGGACATCGAGTCCGCGATGGACTCGCTCCGGAAGGCCGGAGCTCCGCTCATCGATCGGGAACCACGGCCCGGGGCGGGAGGCGCCCGGGTCGCCTTCGTTCACCCCAAGGGGATGCGGGGGGTCCTCACCGAGCTTCGCCAGGGACCGCCGGCCGGGGAGCCGGTCAAGGCGTCCCGCCGTCGCCCTTGAAGCAGAACAGGTCCTGCTGATTGTTCGCCGGGTTCTGGCCAGGGAGACAGACGCTTCCGCCAGGGCAGTCCTTGTCCTGCTCGCAGCGGTGGCTGCAGACGCAGTACGGCGCGTTGACTCTGCACATGCACTGGTTCGGCGACTCGCAGTCGTTCTCCACGGCGTACACCGAGCACGCCTCGCCGTACGCCGACAGCTCGCTGCCACAGGCCCCGAGGACCACCAGCGCCAACGCGGCACCGAGCGACAGCAGGGGAATCCGGACGCTCCGATTCATGTTGACCCGGATGCTAGCGCAAGAGAGAGGGCCGGGGCGCGAAGCGGACGCACACCTCATTGACATGGGTGCGCGTGGGTGTCTTCATGCCGCGCCCTTCGTCCTACCCCTCCGGAGAAACACAGTGAAGGTCACTGCCCTGGCGGCGCTGCTGGTCTCCGCCACCGCGCTCGCGCAGACACCGCCGCCCGGCACACAGACACCGCCGTCCGGCACCCCCGCCGCCGAACCGAAGCTCCGGAGCGACGCCGACATCCAGCGGGAGATCGACGCGCGCGTCGAGGCGGCCAAGAAGGAGCTGCGCGAGGAGATGCGCGCCCAGGCCGCCACGGTGGCCGCCACTTCCGCCGGCTCCACCTGGGAGACCGAGGCCGCGGCCCACCGGAAGCTCGACCTGGTGGAGCTGCACGGCTACTTCCGCGTCCGTCCCGAGCTGCTCCACAAGCTCGACCTCGACCAGCCCCCGGACGCCTCCGGCTACTGGCTGTTCCCCCGCCCCGATGGGCAGTTCACCCTGCTCTCGGGGCTCAGCGGGGGGCACAGCATCGCCGGCACGAACATGCGGTTCCGCCTGGACCCGACGCTCAACATCTCCGAGGAGGTCCGGATCAAGTCGCAGATCGACGCCCTGGACAACCTGGTGTGGGGAAGCACGCCACAGTACGCCTACGTGCGCCAGGACCGGGTGGACATCGGCATCCTCGGCTCGAGCCAGATTCCGCCCATCGCCGGCGTGAACTCGACGCAGAGCAACCTCGCGGTGAAGCGGGTCTGGGGCGAGGTGGCCACGCCGATCGGGCTCCTGAAGTTCGGGCGGATGGGCGACCAGTTCGCTCTCGGCATCGTGCACAACGACGGCAACTGCCTCGAATGCGACTACGGCGTCACCGTGGACCGCTTCCAGTTCGTGGCCGAGCCGCTGCCGGGTTTCTTCATCGTTCCCACCATCGACTTCGACCTGGAAGGCCTGGTGAGCGGACACGTCAGCTCGCAGGGCCAGCCGTACGACGTCACCAACGCCGACGACTCGCACACCTTCGGCATCATCCTCGCGCACAAGGACACCGAGCAGAAGGCGCGAACGAAGATAGAGGCCGGCGGGACCATCGTGAACTACGGCCTGTTCTTCCAGTACCGGAGCCAGACCTACGAGTACAAGCAGAACGGCGACACGACTCCGTTCTCGGAGCAGGACCCGTACAAGATTCCTGCGGCGTCCCTGAGCCGGATCTCTCGCGGGGCGTACCTCTTCATCCCCGACGTCTGGTTCAAGCTGGAGCGCAAGGCGTTCCGGATCGAGCTCGAGGCGGCCGCGTACCTCGGCAAGGCGCAGGGCTGTCTCTCGAACCTGAACGGGTTCAGCACCAGCTGTGACTTCTCGCGGGAGCTGACCATCGCCCAGTACGGCGGTGCCCTGCAGACCGAGTGGCGCCTCCTCGACGGCGCGCTGAAGATCGGGCTCGAGGTCGGTGCGGCCAGCGGCGACTCCGCCCCGGGCTTCGGCAACAAGCCGAACCGCCAGAGCAACCAGACCGCGCCGACCTCGGCCGCGTCCGGCGCGCAGTGGGGAGACTACGAGGGCGCCCAGTACGGGCAGCGCCGCTGCACCGCCACGTCGTCCTCCGCCGATCCGCCGTGCCAGGACACCGACATCCGGAACTTCCGCTTCAACCAGGACTACCGGATCGACCTCATCCTCTGGCGGGAGATCATCGGGGGCATCACCGATGCCCTCTACGTGAAGCCGGGGGTCTCCTATGCCTTCAACGACTCGCTCAGCGTCTTCGGCGCGCTCATCTACTCGAAGGCGCTCAAGCCCACGAGCACGCCGTCCGGGACCAGCACCCAGCTCGGCTTCGAGGTGAACGCCGGCGTGAGGTACCAGACCGACGACGGCTTCTACGCCCAGCTCGCTTACGGCATCCTCTTCCCGTTCGACGGGCTCCAGTACAACTACAACAGCCCCTACATCGGCGCTCCGATCTCCCCCGGCATCGCGCAGGCGCTTCGTGCCCAGCTCGGGATCCGTTTCTAGGCGTGCTGCGCTCGCGGCGCTGATGGCATCGACGGTCGCCTGCGGCGTCCGGCCGAACAACCTTCGGTCGCCTCCCCCCGCTCCGGCGGCCGTCCCCGCCTCGCCCACCGCGCCGGTCCCACCTCCAGGCGGCTCTCCGGAGCGCTCGACGACCAGCCGTGGCCCGTTCCCGCCGTCGGGGGACGCGCCCGACGCCGGGCTGTAGCCTCGGCGCGATGGACCACTTCCACCCAGTCCGGGGCGTGCTCCATGCCGAGGGCGTCTCGCTGGAGGCCATCGCGGAACGGGTCGGAACCCCCACCTACGTCTACGCCGAGGCGACGCTGCGGCGGCACTTCCGCGTCGTGGACGAAGCCTTCGCAGGCGCTCCGCACCTCATCTGCTACTCGGTGAAGGCCAGCGGGAACCTCGCGCTTCTGGGCGCGCTGGCCCGCTGGGGTTCGGGCTTCGACGTGGTGTCCGGCGGGGAGCTGGCGCGGGTCATCGAGGCGGGCGGCGACCCGGGGCGAACCGTCTTCGCCGGGGTGGGGAAGACCGAGGCCGAGATGGCCTTCGCGCTGCGCGCGGGCATCGGGATGTTCAACGTCGAGAGCGCCGAGGAGCTCGAGGCCCTCGACCGGGTCGGGCGTCGCCTCCGCCGGCGTGCTCCGTTTGCCATCCGGGTGAACCCCGGCGTGGACGCGGGCACGCACCGGCACATCTCCACGGGCCTCGCGACCTCCAAGTTCGGCGTGCCGTTCCGCGAGGCCCGGCAGCTCTACGCGCGCGCCCGCCGGATGCGCGGAGTGCGCGCCCGCGGGGTGGACTGCCACATCGGCAGTCAGCTCACGCGGCTCGGACCGCTCGCCGCGGCGCTCCGCCAGGTCGCAGGCCTCTACCGGACCCTGCGCGCGGACGGGCATCCGCTGGAGTGGCTCGACGTGGGTGGGGGACTGGGCATCCGCTACCAGGACGAGGCGCCTCCCTCGCCGGACCGGTGGGCGGCGACGGTGCGGGCGTCGACCCGCGACACCGGGGCCACCGTGCTGGTCGAGCCCGGACGGGTGCTGGTGGGGAACGCCGGAGTGCTCCTCACCCGGGTGCTGTACCGGAAGCGGGCCGGCGGCCGGACGCTGGTGGTGGTGGACGCGGGGATGAACGACCTGATCCGCCCCGCGCTCTACGGCGCCGAGCACGCCATCGTGCCGGTGCGTACCCCCCGCGGCCGGGTCCGGACGGTGGACGTGGTGGGTCCGGTCTGCGAATCCACCGACGTACTGGCCCAGGCGCGACGCCTGGTGTTGCCCGAGCCGGGGGCGCTCCTCGCCATCCGTGGCGCCGGCGCGTACGGGATGAGCATGGCGAGCACGTACAACGGGCGTCCTCGCCCGGCGGAGGTGCTGGTCTCCGGGCGGAGAGCGCGGGTCATCCGCCGCAGGGAGCGGGTGGAGGACCTCTGGCGTGGCGAGGCGGGCGGACGGTAGGGTGGCCGCGCCATGAAGCTCCAGGGGTCGATGACTGCGCTGGCCACGCCGTTCCGTGGCGGAGCGCTGGACGAGGATGCGTACCGGGCGCTGGTGCGCCAGCAGCTCGCGGGCGGAACGGCGGGTCTGGTGCCGTGCGGGACCACCGGCGAGGCGGTGACGATGAGCCCCGCCGAGAGACAGCGCGCGGTGCGGGTCGTGGTCGAGGAGGCGAAGGGCCGCGTCCCGGTGGTGGCCGGCGCCGGGAGCAACAGCACCGCGGACACCGTCGATGCGATGGGGCGCGTGCGCGAGGTCGGCGCCGACGCCGCGCTGATCGTCACGCCCTACTACAACAAGCCGAACCAGGCAGGGCTGCTCGAGCACTACCGCGCCTGCGTGCGCGCGCACCCCGGCTTTCCCATCGTGGTCTACAACGTGCCCGGCCGGACGGGCGGGGACATCCTGCCGGAGACGATGCAGCGGCTGTGCGAGCTGGACGAGATCGTCGCCATCAAGGAGGCCACCGCGAGCATGATCCGCGCGGTGGACATCCGCGAGAAGTGCGGTTCGCGGCTGACGATGCTCTCCGGCGACGACTTCACGGTGGTGCCGTTCGTCGCCTGTGGTGGCGAGGGCGTCATCTCGGTCTCGTCCAACGTCGCCCCGAGGATGATGGCGGATCTGGTGGAGGCGGCGCGGCGCGGCGAGCGCGACCGGGCGCTCGAGCTCCAGGTCCGGCTGAATCCGCTCCACCGATTGCTGTTCGCGGAGCCGAACCCCATCCCGGTGAAGTGGGCCCTTCACCTCCTGGGGATGTTCGGCCCGGAGATCCGGCTCCCGCTCGTCCAGCTGGCTGAGCCCAACCGGATCGCGCTGGCGACGGAGCTGCGGCGGCTCGGGCTGCTGAGCTGAGCGTCTTCTCGGCCCGACGCGGTGCGCAGCGCGGAACGCCTGGTCACGCGCGCCGGCGCGCGGCTGTGCCGGTGCCGTTCGCGGGAACTCGTTAGAGCATGGTCCCGATGCCGACCGGCACCCGCACCTCGACGGGCGTGCTCTTCGCCCTCTGCTCCATCTTCATCGTGCAGATCGGCGCGGCCGCCTCCACCGCGATGTTCGCGGCCATCGGCCCCGCCGGCACGGCCTGGCTCCGCCTGTGCTGGGCCGGCCTCATCTTCGTCCTGGTGGCCCGCCCCCGGGTCGCGACCTTCCACCGGCGCGATCTGACCGCCGCGCTCGCCCTCGGCGTCGTCAGCGGCGGGATGACCCTCACCTTCTTCGAGGCCATCGACCGGATCCCGCTCGCCACGGCCGTCGCCATCGAGTTCCTCGGCCCGCTCGGGGTCGCCGTGCTCCGGCGGGCCAGCCGCTGGGGGCTGGTCTGGCCGCCGCTGGCGTTCGCCGGGGTGCTCCTCGTCACCCAGCCCTGGGCGGGGCTCACCGATGGGGTGGGCATCGCGTTCGCGCTCGCCGCCGGCATCTGCTGGGGGTCGTACATCCTCCTCACCCAGCGCATCGGTCAGCGGTTCCACGGAGTCACCGGCCTCGCCGTCTCGATGCCGGTCGCTGCCCTGGCCACCACGCCGCTCGGCCTCGCGCAGGCGCACGGGCACCTCACGCCGATGGTCTTCCTCGCCTGCCTCGGGCTCGCGCTGATCCTCCCGGTCATTCCCTACACGCTGGAGCTGCTCGCGCTGCGCCGCCTCGATGCCGGCACGTTCGGCACGCTGATGAGCGTCGAGCCGGCCGCGGCCGCGCTGGTGGGCGCGGTCATGCTCGGCCAGGTTCCCGGCTGGGGTCAGGCCCTCGGCATCGCGTTCGTCACCGCCGCCGCCATCGGAGCGGCGCGGACCGGCCGTGCCACGGAACCGTCCGCCGAGGCCGCTGCCCCGGCGCCGGGCTGAGTGCTTCGCCACGGTGCCGAGCGCGGCCAGGCCTGTCCCGGCAGTGACCTGCAGCTCCCGGCCCGCGCGGGTCCATCCCGCGGCTTCCCCGCGAGCACTCGTGCAGGCCCGTCCGACCAGCGCGCACACCGGCGCCGCTCGCCGCGGGCGCGCGACCACCCGGCGCTCTCCCCGGACGCTCGAGCCGTCATCCGCGAGCGCTCCGGGGCGCCCGACCGTGCTACACCCGTCTTCAGTGGCAGCCGTCACACTCCTCGTCACGGGCGTCCCGGGTCGCATGGGCTCGGCCGTCGTGCGCGCCGCGGCCGAGGAGCCCTCCGTGAAGGTCGTCGGCGCCGTCGCCCGTCCCGGCACTGCCTCTCGCGGGCGCGACGTCGGCACGCTCTCCGGCGTCACGGCGCTGCACCTGCCACTCCGCGACGATTTCTCCGCCGCGCTCATGGAGGTCCGGCCCGACGTGGCGGTGGACTTCACCAACCCCGAATCCGCCACCGACTTCGCCGACACCTGCGCGCGCCTGGGCGTTCCCTTCGTGACCGGCACCACCGGGTTCACCCCCGTCCAGCGCGAGCGGCTCGACCGCGCTGCGGCCCGCATCCCGGTCGTCATCTCGCCGAACATGTCGGTGGGCGTGCACGTGATGCTCGAGGCCGCCTCCCTCCTCGGCCGGGTCCTCGGAACGGGGTGGGACGCCGAGGTCCTCGAGCTCCACCACCGCCTGAAGAAGGACGCCCCGAGCGGCACCGCCCTTCGCCTCGCCGAGGTGGTCGCCAAGGCTCGCGGGCAGGACGCCGGGGTAATGCGCCTCGTCCGCGCCGGTCAGGTCGGCGAGCGCCCCCCGGGAGAGATCGGCGTGCAGACGCTCCGCGGCGGCGACGTCGTCGGCGAGCACACCGTCTTCTTCCTCGCCCCCGGCGAGCGCATCGAGCTCAGCCACCGCGCCACCAGCCGCGACCAGTTCGCCAAGGGCGCGCTCCGCGCCGCGCTGTGGGTCCGCGGCCAGCCTCCCGGCCAGTACGGGATGCGGGACGTGCTGGGGCTGTGACCGCCGCGGCGAACGCCGAGGAACCCGTCTACGTCGGGCTCGGTGCGAACCTCGGAGACCCCGAGCGGACGCTCGCCGCCGCGGTCGAGGAGATCTCCAACCTCCCGGACGTCGACCTCCGCCGGCGCTCGTCCCTCTATTCCGCGGCGCCGGTCGGGCCCTCCCAGCCGGAGTTCCGGAACGCCGTCGTCTCCCTCGTCACCCGCCGCACGCCTCGAGCGCTCCTGGCCGCCCTCCTGGACATCGAGCGGGCACACGGCCGCGTCCGCGCCGAGCGCTGGGGGCCTCGCGTCCTCGACCTCGACATCCTCCTCTGGGGCGAGCGCGTGGTGGACGAGCCCGGCCTCCACGTTCCACACCCGGAGCTGCACCGCCGCCGCTTCGCGCTCGAGCCTCTGGCGGAGCTGGACCCCGGGGCCCGCCACCCCGTTCTCCAGAAAACGGTCGCCGAGCTGCTCGCCGGCGTGCGAGATCAGCCCGTGCAGCGCCTCGATTCCCCGCTGTGGAGACCTCGATGACGATGGCAGCAACCGCCCTGGCGCTCCTGCTCGCCCAGGGACAGCCGCTTCCCCCCGGACACCCGCCTCTCGGCGGAGGCGCGGCGCCGGCGGCTGGCCAGCCGTCATCCGGCGACTCCACCCTCCCGCCGGGCCATCCGGCGGTCGGCGCGGGCGCGCAGCCGTCCGGCTCGCCGAACGCCGGAGACGGCACGCTCCCACCCGGCCACCCTTCGATCCCCTCCGGCGCTCCGGCCAGCAGCGAGGGACTCCCCGCGGGTCACCCGAGCGTCGCGCCGGGCGTGGCCCCGCCGACGTCCGACGAGCTGATCCGGCGGATGGACTCCACCCCTGACCTCAAGACGCGGCCCAAGCCCTACGAGGTCTCGGCGGCGATCGGCAAGCTCTTCTACGGGCGCGCCCGCTGGGCCGACGCGCGCGACTTCTTTCTCCAGGCCGAGAAGACCGCCGAGCCGGTGCGCTCTCTCTTCCTCGAGCAGAGGAAGCGGGTGAAGGGCGAGCTCCCCGACCCGTCCGCCTCCGGCTGCCGCCTCGCGAGCGACATGGCGGTGGACACCGTCGCCGGGAAGGCCCGAGCGCTCGCCGTCCAGAAGCAGCCCGGGCCCGCGGCGGCGTGCGCGCGAGAGGCGCTGGGTCCGGTGCTCGACTCCACGGCCCTCCTCGGGAACACCCTGGCGCTGACCGGAGACCCGAAGGGCGCGCTCGCCGCCTACGAACGAGTGCTCCAGGTCCAGCCTCGCAACGCGACCGCCCTGTACGGCCACGGCTCGGTCACCTTCGACGTGAGGGGCGACGACGTCGCGGCGCTGAAGACGGCGCGGAAGGAGCTGCTGGCCTCCGCCGAGCTCACTCCCGGCACCTCGCAGGCTTCCTCGGCCCGGGCGCTCGCCGAGCGCATCGACAAGGTCGTCGCCGCCGGAGGGGCCACGAAGTTCGCGCGCCAGCAGGCGCAGGCCCGCGCCGACGGCAGGCCAGCCGTTGCCGCCGCCGCCTCTGCACCGCCGATGGCCGCCGCCGCGCCGCCGCAGCCCGGACCGATGGCCACCGGGCCCGCCTCGCCTCCGCAGCTCAGCAAGGAGACGATCGAGGCGTTCCAGAAGACGGAGGTCACGCCCGAGATGCAGGCCAACTTCGCCCGCCTCATCGAGGATGGCGAGGCGAAGCTGGTCGTCAACAAGTACCAGGACGCCCTCGACAACTACCGCCAGGTGATGCCCTTCCAGCCCAACAACCCACGGCTCCGGGCCGGGATGGCCTGGGCCCTGGTGGGGCTGCAGCGCCAGCCGATGGCGGACAACGTCTGGCGGGTCGCGGTGACGTCGGATCCCGCGGCGGTGGACGCGCTCGGAGATCGCCTGTCGAAGGCGGGCAACAAGGACGGCGCGCGCGCCCTGTGGACCAAGCTGCAGGCCAGCGCTCCCGACTACGCCGCGAGCTCGGGCGTGCAGAAGAAGCTCAGCGGCTCGCCCTGAGCTCCGCCGTTCCGGGGCTCGTTGCTCCCGGAACCTCCTTCACCGTCGCCGGTCCGGCCAGCGTTGGCACGGCGAACGTGACCTCGTCCCGTCCGAGGAACTGCGCCGGTCCGTCGAGCAGGGCCAGCAGCCCTCGCCGGCGCATCCACGCGACCGACAGGGTGAGGAGCGCCGCGGACGTGGCCATCACCACCCGGAGCCCCAGATGGTCTCCGAGCCAGGAAAGGGCGAGCAATCCCGACGCGTAGCCTGCGCCGAGGACCATCGTGTAGAGGCTGCTCACCCTCGCCTGGAGGAGGCGCGACACCCGGCTCATGCAGGTCGCGTTCACTCCGGTGAGCGTGGAGAGGTACGCGCCCCCGAGCATCGCCACCAGCAGCACCGCCATCCAGAATCGCGGCACCAGCCAGTACGCCGTCGCGACCACGCCGAGGGTGAGCGTCATCCTGCTCACCAGGCGCCGGCGCCCCCAGCGGTCGGCGAGGGTGCCGGTGAGCACCGCGGCAGCGATGGCTCCCACACCCTGGGCCGTCGCGAGCAGGGACGTCCCGGCCGCTCCGTGCCCGAAGACCGTGATGGCGTACACAGGGATGAGGGCGATGAACGGCGCGACCAGCACCGAGATGAGGCAGGTCAGCACCAGCGCGGTTCGGATGCCGGCGTCCTCGCGCGCGACCCGGAAGCCGGTGACGATCTCCGCCCAGATGTGGTCGTGCTCGTGGTGCTCGTGCTTGGGCGGCAGCTGGACCAGCACCAGCGACACCAGGACCGCGACGAAGCTCGCCGCGTTGCAGAAGAAGGCCGTCGCCAGACCACCGGCGGCCATCGCCACTGCGGCCAGCGACGGGCCGATGATGCGGCCGAGGTTGTACTGGGCCGAGCTGAGGCTCAGCGCGGAGAGGAGGTCCTCGGCGGGAACGAGCTCGGCGAGCAGCGACGAGTACACCGGAGCGACGAGCGCGTTCACGCACCCGGCGAGGAAGGCCAGCACCGCCACAGTGGGCACCGACAGCCGTCCGGTCAGGGCGAGCACTGCCAGCACGGCGGCGATCAGCGTCTGCGCCGTGGTCAGGACGGAGAGAAGCCGCCGCCGGTCGGTCCGGTCGGCCAGCGCTCCGGCCAGCGGCCCCAGCACCAGCGTGGGCAGGTACATGAGCGCTGCCACCGTGCCGGTCCAGCCGGCGCGCCCGGTCGCCTCCGTGACGTAGACGCCGACCCCGATGGTCTCCATCCACGTGCCGACGTTGGAGATGAAGGCGCCCAGCCAGAAGCGGACGAAGTTCGGATGGCGGAACGCGCGAAGCGAGGACAGTCTGTCCTGCCTCTCGCGCGCGGGGCGAGCGACGGCGAGATCCAAGGGAAGGTGACCGGAAGCAAGTGTACTCCGTCGGCCGGTGCACCGCAGGCACAGTCCAGGCGTGTTCCGGGCCCATCGAAGGCTTGCAGCGCAGGGAGTGTCCCTGGCAAGCAGGGAGGTCCGGAGCCCACCCGTGCTCGCCTTCGTCGACACGCCGCATCCTCCTCATCCTCGTCGCCGTGCGGTTCGCGGGCCGCTCATCGCCCTCGCCGGGGCGATCGCGCTCTACGTCGCGCTCTGGGTCGTTCCCTGGCGGCTGCATCCGTCCACCGGCCGGGGTGCGCTCCGGGTCTACCAGGTGCGACAGGACGGCCGGCTCGAGCCGGTGGCCGAGGGAGGGACGGTGCCCGTCGGCGCGACGCTTGCCTTCTCGGTGACCTCGGAGCGCGAGGCATCGGTCGTCATCCTCGCGCTGTACCCACGACGGGTGCTGCTGGCGAGCCCCACCCAGCCGGCCACTGGCGCGATCGAGCGCGTGAAGCCCGGGAGCTCGACGATGCTTGCGGACCGACCTCGGGTCGACGGTCCGCCCGGTCAGCTGCGCTTCCTGGCGGTGTTCTGCAAGAGCGCCCTCCCGCCGGAGACCATCTTCAAGTCCGGACAGCGCGCGCTCGCGGTGGCCCAGGGAGATCCGGATGGCGTGAAAACCCTGGACCTCGGGTGCGGCGAGGCATTCGCCGGGACCCGGGTGACCCCCGCCTCACCCTGAGTCGATCGCGGAGCGCGGCCGCCGTGACTCAGATGAGCCGCGCGGCGAGCAGGTCCTGGACGTCGATGAGCCCCACCGGGTGCCCCTCGGCGTTCACCACCGGGAGCTGGTCGACGTGGGCCTCGCGCATCAGCGCCGCTGCGGTCAGCGCCAGGTCCTCGGGCGACACGCAGCGCGGGTGGTGTCCCATCACCGCGGAGACCGGCATGGTGAAGTCCGTCTTCCCCCGCTCGACCATCCGCCTCAGGTCACCGTCGGTGAAGATCCCCACCAGCCGGCCGGCGGCGTCGATGACGTTGGTGGCGCCCGGACGGCCCGGGGTGTTGGTCATCACCACCACCGCCTCATGGAGCGGAGCGTCGGCGCGGACCACCGGATTGGCCTGACCGGCGCGCATCACCTCGAGCACCCGCATCACGCTCCGTCCCAGCTTCCCGCCGGGGTGGAGCGCCGCGTACTCCTCGCTGCTGAACTGGCGGGTCTTGAGGAGCGTCATCGCCAGCGCGTCCGACACCGCGTGCAGCGCCGCAGAGCTCGCGGTGGGAACCAGGCCCAGGGGACAGGCCTCGGGGATGGCGCCGACGTCGAGCACCACGTCGGAGCCGCGGGCCAGCGGCGAGTCGCCGTCGCCGGTGATGGCGATGACCTGCGCACCCAGGCGGCGGAGGGAGGGCAGCAGCCGCACCAGCTCCTCGGTGGACCCGCTGTTGGAGAGGGCGAGCACCACGTCCCCGCGGCTGACCCGGCCGAGGTCACCGTGGAGCGCCTCGGAGGGGTGGAGGTAGAGCGAGGGCACCCCGGTGGAGGCGAGGGTGGCGGACAGCTTCTGGGCGATGAAGCCCGGCTTGCCGAGCCCGGTGACGACGATGTGACCCTCGCAGGCGCGCATCAGCTCGAGGGCGCGGATGAAGCTCGCTCCCAGCCGTCCCTTGGCGCCGAGGATTGCCGCGGCCTCGGCGTCGAGCACACCGCGCGCGTACGCGAGCGCGTCGGTCCGCTGCGCGGCCCTCCTCCGCGACGACGGGGGACGGGAGCGCACGCGGGAGGAGGGTCGGGTGACGGGGCGTCGCATCGAACGAGCTTGAGCCGCTCATAGCCCGGGCGGCCGGGGGAGGCCAGTCCTCCCGAGGGGGCGGCCGAGGTGGAGCTCGTGCTAGGTCGAGCACCGCACCGACGAGGCTGCGCGTCGCGTTCACTTCCTTGCGAACCCTCCTCACCCTCGTCCTCTTCGCCGTCACGCTCGCCGCGGTCGTGCTCCGGCCCCGGGGCATCGCCGCCGGGTGGTGGACCTGCGGCGCGGCGGCCATCGCGCTCGCGGCTGGCCTCGTTCACCCGGGTGAGGTGTGGGCGCTGGTGCTGGTCGCGAAGGAGGCACTCCTGTTCCTCCTGGCGCTCCTCGTCCTGTCCGCGCTGCTCGAGGCGAGCGGCTTCTTCGAGTGGGCGGCGGTGCTCGCGGCGCGGTCGGCCGGAAGCGGAGCGGGGCTCCTCCGAAACTTGGTGTTGCTCGGCGCGCTCATCACCATCGTCCTCTCTTTGGACACGACCGCGGTGATCCTCACCCCGCTCGTCGTGGCCGCGGTGCAGCGCCTCGAGGTGCCGGCCCGCCCCTACGTGCTGGTCTGCGTCTTCGTCTCCAACGTCGCGTCGCTGCTGCTCCCGGTGAGCAACCTCACCAACCTCCTCCTCGCCGCGCACGTGCCTCCGGCGCGCTTCGCTGCGGCGATGGCGCTCCCGCAGCTGCTGGTCCTCCTCGTGCTCTGGGCAGGGCTGCGTCTCGCGTGCCGGCGAGAGCTCGCGGGCTCGCTCGACACGGGGCGGCTGCCGCCCGCGGCGACGGTGGTCGCGGACCCGCCGTTCTTCCTGGCTGCCTGCGGAGTCCTGGTGCTCCTGGTGCTCGGCTACTTCGTGGGTCCGGCGCTCGGGGTCCCGGTGTGGCTGACGACGTTCGCCGGGGTGGGGGTGCTCGCGCTGGTGGGGCTCGCGCGGCGGCGGGTCGGACGGAACGGGGTGCACCACCTCTCGCTGGGCGTCTTCCCCTTCGTCGTGGGCCTGTTTGCGCTGGTGCAGGCGGTGGAGAACCTCGGGCTGGCCCGTCCGCTGGTCCGCTGGCTCGCCGAGCCGCGTCCGCCGCTCCTGGGGCTCGGTGCGATCGCCGGCGTGGCGAGCATCGCCTCCAGTGCGCTCAACAATCTGCCGGCCACGCTGCTGATGCGGTCGGTGCTCGGTGCGCTGCAGGCGCCGGAGCGCGGGATGCACGCCGCGCTCATCGGTACGAACATCGGGAGCTGCCTGACGCCGCACGGGACCCTGGCGACCCTGCTGGTCCTCGCGGCAGCCGCGCGACGAGGAGCCGATCTGCCGCCACTCGAGGTGGTCAAGGTCGCGCTCTGGCTCGTCCCGGTGATGCTGGTCGCCGGGCTTCTCGGGCTGTGGGCGGTCGGGTGAGTGCCCGCGAGCCGACCATCGCCGGCTGCTGCGTCCCCGGGCGGCGGGCGCGCGTGGAGACTAGCTTGCGCACGTCCATGACACGCTCTCTCGACCGGCTCGCGGCCCTCGTCGCGCTTCTCCCCTGGCTCGTGACCTCCGCAGCGCAGCCCAGCGTCTCCCGCGGCGCGACCTTGTTCCAGGGGCGATGCTCGGTGTGCCACACGGTCGAGCCGGGCGTGGCCGGGGGGCAGGGACCCAACCTCCGCGGGGTCGTCGGACGGAAGGCGGCCGCCACCGATTTCTCCGACTCGGCCGCGCTCAGCCGCTGGGGACGCACCTGGACGAACGAGCTCCTCGACAGGTACCTGACCAACCCCGGCGCGCTCGTGCCCGGAACGACGATGGTGGTGCGGGTTCCCGAGGGGCGCGACCGCGCGGACATCGTCGCCTACCTGGCGTCCTTGAAGGCGGTTCCCACGTCGGGGGCGGCGGCGCCGGTTGCGGTGCCGGACGCGGGCGTCCCGGCATCGCCCCGGGCGGCCACGGCACCACCCGTCGCCCCGGACGGCGGGGTGCTCACCGGCGCGGCCGCGTTCGGCGACTGGCGGTCGGACGCGCCGGGTGTCCGCAGGCTCATCCGGGTGGAGGACCTGCCCGGGCCCTTCGCCACCGGCTCTGCGCGCAATAGCCCGCGGGTGGTGCCGCGTCCGGCAGACGTCGTTCCGCGCGCGCCGGAGGGTTGGCGGGTCGACCTCTTCGCCGACCGCCTCGAGGAGCCGCGGCAGATCCTTGTCGCGCCGGGGGGCGACGTCTTCATCGCCGAGACCGCTCCCGGTCGCATCCTCGTGCTGCGGGCGAAGGACGGAGCCACCCGGGCCGAGCAGCGCTGGACCTTCGCCGACGGCCTCGACGGGCCCTTCGGGATGGCCTTCTACCCGCCGGGGCCCTCGCCGGAGTGGCTCTACGTCGCCGAGAACAACCGGGTGGTGCGCTTCCCCTACCGGAACGGGGACACCACCTCGCGCGGCCGCTCGGAGGTGGTCGTCTCGGATCTCTCGCCTACCACCGGCGGCCACACCACGCGCGACGTCGTGTTCTCGCTCGACGGCAAGCGGATGTTCGTGTCGGTGGGGAGCCAGTCCAACGTGGCCGAGGGCATCGGCAAGAAGAGCCCGGACCAGATCCGGGCCTGGGAGTCGGAGCACGGCCTCGGTGCGACCTGGGGCTTCGAGGAGCGCCGCGCGGACGTGCTGGTCTTCGACCCGCAGGGAAAGGGCGGCCGCATCTTCGCCACCGGCCTCCGCAACTGCGTGGGGATGGCCGTGCACCCGACCACCGGCGACCTGTGGTGCTCGACCAACGAGCGCGACGGCATGGGCGACGACCTCGTCCCCGACCACGTCACCCGGGTGAAGGAGGGCGCGTGGTACGGGTGGCCCTGGTACTGGCTCGGGAACCACGAGGACGCGCGGCTGAGGGGACAGCGGCCCGACCTGGCGGGAAAGGCCACGGTGCCGGACGTCCTCATCCAGTCGCACTCGGCCTCGCTGGGGATGACGTTCCGCGAGGGCGACGGCTTCGCCGCCGAGCACGGCTCGTGGAACCGCGAGCGGCGCACCGGGTACAAGGTCATCCGCATCCCGACGCGCGATGGCGTGCCCACCGGGGAATACGAGGACTTCCTGACCGGGTTCGTCGTGGACCAGCGCAGCGTCTGGGGGCGCCCGGTGGGGGTGGCGGTGGCCCACGATGGCGCGCTCCTGGTGACCGACGACGGCAGCGGGACGGTCTGGCGTGTCGCGCCGGGAGCCCGCGCGGCGTCCCGGTGAGCCTCGACGGAGGCGCGCCGCGGCGCCCGTGCGCGAGCGGACGCATCCTCCGATTCGGGGTGGGCGGCTGACGGCGGGCCGTGCTCTTCTGCCTGCGTGCGCCGGCGCGTCTTCGTTGTCACAGGCGAGTACGGGAGCAATCCCCGGTTCCTGACCCCGGGCCGGCGCTCGACGGAGTTCCTCTCCGAGCCCGCGCCCGAGCCCGAGGCCGCCGAGCTCGCCCGGCTCTTCTTCCGCTACCCGAACCGCAGCGACGATGGCCGGGCGCGGCGGGCCGACTGGGAGCGTGACTTCGGCCTCTCCGAGCCGGTCACGCTCACCGACCTGCTGGCCTCGGCCGGGCATCGCGCGCTCTCCAGCCTCCACGCGCTCCTCGGTGACCGGAGCTATCGCGCGACCTGCGAGCGGGTGACGGACCTCTTCGTCACCTGCATGCCGGGACTCGACCCGAACGAGCGGATGAACGTGGGGCTCGTGCCCCAGACGCTCCAGGCGCTGCTCCACCTGTCGCGGCGGGCGCGGTGCCAGTTCCTCGCCGGCACGTCCGACAGCGGCGCGTGGGCGTTCGCGCAGGCAGTGCGTGCCGCGCGGTCCGCCGAGCGCGGGGCGACCGTGCTGGTCGTCGCGGGGCAGATCATCCCCTCGGGCTACGCCTCGCAGTACCAGATCCGGACCGTGCTCGGTGACCTCGACCAGGCGCGCGGGCTGGACATGCTGGTCGTCGGGGATCTCCTGATGGACTGCATGCGCCGCAACCTGGGGCTCTCCCGTCAGACGGTGGAGGCGGCCCTGTCCACCGTCTCGATGCGGAAGTTCCAGACGGCCGGAGGCTACCCGGCGGCGATGCTCTCGGGACGGCTGCCGAGACGTGCGACCCGGCGAACTCCCTACTTCGACGGCGACGACATCGCCGCCCCCTGCTGCGGCGCCGCGGCGACGCTGGTCACCTCCGACGAGGAGCTCGTGGCGCAGGTCCTCGCCAGCCGCTCTCCGCGACACGCCGGTTCGCCAGTGGTGGAGGTGCTCGGGGTCGGCGAGGGAAGCAGCAACCCGAGCTTCCTCGAGCGACAGTCTCCGGTGATCTTCGCCACCGCCATCCGCGAGGCCTTCGCCGCGACGGCGGACGATGCCGGGGTCCGGCCGGCGACCTTCCCCGGCTCGGGCTTCGCGGTGGTGCACGACGCCTTCCCCAGCATCGAGCTCGCCTTCCTCCTGGCGATGGGACTCGAGTGGCACCGGGCGGTGGAGCGGATCCGCGATGGATGGAGCAACCCCTACGGCGGACTCCTCACCTTTGGACACGCGCTGGGCGCCTCGGGGCTGGTCCAGGTGAACAAGACCCAGCACATCTTCAGCGGGGACCGCCGGCACCTCCGGCCGATTCCCTCGGGCCCGGGTCCGATCCCGGGCACGCTGGCCTTCACCACCTCGGTGGGCGGGCCGCTGTCGCACATCGTGGTGTCGCTGTTCCGCGGAGGAGACGGCGAGCTGCCCCAGCGGGGTCGCACCAGCCCCTCGGCGGAGTGGGTGGAGCGCCGCCGGAAGCTGCGCCGTGCGTTGCCGGTTCACCTCGCCCGGGTGGAGCGCACGCTCGCCGGTCGTGGCCGAGCGATGCTGGTGGAGGGTGTGACCTACGTCAGCATCCGGAGCTGCCTGCGGGCGCTGAAGCCGCAGGACATCGCGGAGCTCACCTTCGATGGCATCGAGACCCTGATCCGATCCGAGCACCTGGAGGAGGTCCGTCTCCGGCTCCGCTCGCTGGTCTCGCTCGTCGTCGCCGAGGCCGAGCGGCTGTCGTCCCTGTTCGACGTCTTCCGGGTCCTCACCGACGAGCTGGTGGCGATGGGCGAGGAGTGGAGGCAGTCGCGCTGGTTCTCACCCGAGGCGGCCGCCATGCCCCCCGCGCGGCTCACCGAGCGCCTCAAGGAGGCGTTGCGGGTGCCGCTGGCGGTGCTCTGCGTGCGCGAGCAGGGGCGAGTGCGCCGGGTGGTGCAGTTCCTCCCCAGGAGCGGGCTCGGGTACGAGGCGCTGGAGGGCGTGGATCTCCTCCTCGAGCGCGGGGAGGAGCTGCGGCCGGTCGACGGACCCGACGCGGCGCTGCTCGTGCCGTGGTGGAACGCGCACGCGCGGCGTCGCGACACGACGCCCGTTCCGGTGGGAACCGGGGCGGACCGGCTCGAGGCGCTGCTCGGGCCGGGAGGAGAGTCGGTCGACGAGACACCCGCGGACCTCGTGCTGCTTCGCGAATGGGCGCTGCCCGAGCCACGACCGTGGGCGACCGAGCTGGTCGAGGCGTCCGGGTCGCGTCCGGTGCTCCGGGCGGTGGCCTACGTGGCGCAGGTGGTCCCTCCCGCACCGGACCGGCTCGCGGCCGCGCAGGAGGCGCTGGCCGAGGCTGCGCGCGAGGCGCAGGGCTGGCTCGGTGCGTGGCGGGTCGCGTTCGCCCAGGCGGGGAACCGGCTGTGGATGACCGGCGCATCGGCCGGGGCCAGCGACGCGACCGACGTGCTGCGGTTCGCGCGGGAGGTGGCCCGGGCGACGGCGGTGTCAGGGGTCCGGGTGCGGGCGGCGCTGGCGACCGGCTCGGGGGTGCTGTTCGACGACGTGCTCGGCCGTCCGGCGGTGGCGTCGGACGTGACCGCGCGGGCGATCGACGCGCTCGGCGTCCTCGACCGCTCGATTCCCGCAGGAGCGCCGGGTCCCGGCGCCGTGCTCGCGCTCACCATGTCCGAGGTGGATGGACCCCTCGGCGACGCGGAGACCTCCGGGTGGCACACCGCCGCGACCACCGAAGGCGTGCGGCTGTTCGTCCTCGAGTGATCCGTCAGGGCGCGCTGGCCACGCTCGGGGCCTGGGGCGTCGCCTGCTGCGGGGCGTCGGCCGTCGGGCCCGCGGCGCAGGTCACGGTGAGGTGCATCGGGGTGTAGATCTGGATGGTGAAGAAGGCCACCAGCGCGTTGAGGAAGGAGTGCTCGGTTTCGACCTTCGAGACTCCGTTGGTGCACTTGCTCTGCGCCTCGATGGGCTCCGGAGGAACGAGCCCGAAGACGAAGGAGCTGGCCCACTCCTTCTCGATCTTGTCGTTTCCGGGCTTCATCCCGGACTCGATGGAGGCGTGATAGCAGCCGGCGGACAGCAGAAGGAGTGCGGCGAGCGTCTTTCGGGACATCGGGGCCTCCCTTGAGGGTGAGAACCTGCGATCCCCCATGCGCGGGACCGCCCCGAGAACCGTCACCGGCCCGGCCGGGCACCCGTTGCCCCTCGCTAGTCCAGGGACGCGACCGCCGACAGGACGAGGCCGAGCAGCATGACGAGCGTCGACCCGGCGAACCAGCGCAGCGTCTTCCGGTACACCGCGGGCTGGTCGTCCTCGATCTGCAGCGACCGCCAGAGGGTCACCAGCTGACCGAGGACGGAGAGCCCCATCAGGAATGTCGAGACGATGGCGGTGGGGTGCCACTCGCCCTCGAGCTCGAAGCTCCAGAAGCGAAGGAAGACGAGCGAGAAGCCGAGGACCACGGTGATGGCGGAGATGACGCCCTGCCGGTAGCCGGCGGGCAACCCACGCGGGGATGTGCCTCCGTCCTGGCTCCCGCCGGGAGGCGAATCATCGCTGGACATGAGCCGCGCATTCTGACGACGGCCTCACGGCAGGTCCAACGCCTCCCGAGCGGTCCGCTCCGGGTCGGGCGCTCGCTCCCGGGCGCGGGCCCGCGCCTCGAGCCTCGGGAACGCCCGGCGGAAGAGGAGGGTGCAGAGGAGGCAGCCCACCCCGGAGAGCGCAAAGGCGTGGATCGGCCCGAGGAGGGTGGCGAGGGTCCCGAGCAGCAACGCCCCGACCGGCGCTCCACCGAAGAAGGCCACGGCGTAGAGACTCATGACCCGGCCGAGCATCTCGTCCGCGACCAGGGTCTGCACGCGGGTGTTGATCGATGCCCACATCACCATCAGGGACATCCCCACGACGAACAGGATGGGGACCGCGACGAACAGCCGGGGCGCTGCCTCGAGCGCGATCAGACCCGCGCCGACGCCGAAGCCGCAGCGGACGATCCACCTCTCGAGGCCGCGGACGCTCTCCCGCCGAGCCAGGAGCAGCACGCCGACGAGCGCGCCGGCCCCGGCCGCGCCCATGAGAGCCCCGAGCGCGTGTGGCCCACCTTGGAAGGCACCGATGGCGACCGCCGGGAGCAGGGCGGAGTAGCCCCCCGCGAGGACGCTCACCGCGGCGAGGAGGAGGAGCAGGGCCTCGACCAGCGGCAACCGGTGCACGTAGCGCAGACCCTGGCGCAGCTCGGACAGGACCCGCCCTCCGGCCGTCCGGACCGGCTGAGGGGCGACGCGCATCGCCAGCAGCGAGGCGATGACGGCCAGGTAGCTCGCCGCGTCGACGGCGAAGCAGCCACCGACGCCCACGACGGCGACGAGCGCAGCGGCGACCACGGGCCCGATCAGGCGGCCGGCGTTCACCAGGGAGGAGTTCAGGGCGATGGCGTTGGGGAGGTCGGCGCGGTCCTCCACCATCTGACGGACGAAGGACTGGCGGGCCGGCATGTCGAAGCCGTTGATCACTGCCTGGAACGCGCCGAGCGCCATGAGGTGCCAGACGGTCATGAGGCCGGTCAGCGCGAAGAAGGCCAGCAGGGCCGACTGCAGCATCGCGAGCGCCTGGGTGACGATGAGCGTGCGGTGTCGGTCCCAGCGATCGACCAGCACCCCGGCGACCGGCGCGATGAGCGAGGTGGGCGCCTGGCTGAAGAAGGCAACCAGGCCGAGCTGCAGGGCCGAGTGTGAGAGCGCATAGGTCTCGTAGCCGATGGCGAAGCGCGTGAGCCAGGTGCCGATCAGCGACGTGCCCTGCCCGAAGAAGAACAGCCGGTAGTTCCGGTGACGCATCGCGCGCCCGATGCGGGGGCGACGAGGAGCGGCGAGCGCTGCGACGGCGGTGCTCACGGAGGGAGCCTCGCCAGCACCTCGGCGGTGGTGCCGGTCTCACCGATGCGGGGGAAGATGCGCTCGATGCTGTTGCGGTGCGCGTCCGCCGACGAGTCGGTCATGGCGTCGACCGCGAGCGTGACGTTGTAGCCGTGCTCGAACGCGGCGCGGGCGGTCGTCTCCACCCCGGCGCTGGTCGAGATGCCGCACAGGACGAGCTGGGTGACCCGGCGCCGTCGAAGCTGGAGGTCGAGCGGCGTGCCGTGGAAGGCACCCCAGGTGTACTTGGTGACCAGGACGTCGTCCGGGTCTCGGCCGAGCTCGGGGACGAGCTCGAACCACTCCGGCGAGGCGGGGAATGCGGTCACCCGGGCCTCGGTCCGACCCGGAGCGCGGCCGGCCACGTTCACCAGCACGACGGGGAGCTTGCGCCGGCGGAACGCGTCGGCGAGGGCGGAGGCGTTCGCGACGACCTGCTGGACCGGGTGCGCGGTGGGGAGGCCGACGACGCCCCGCTGGAGGTCGATGACGACGAGGGCGGTGACGGGATCGAGCGAGGTGAGGGGCATGGCGGCTCAGGGCTGGTGGCTCTTGGACTCGGTGACCCGGCGGAGGAGCTCGAGCGACGCGAGGAGCCGGCGCTGCTCGGGGACGTCGAGCTCGGTCTCGATGGCCCGGGCGAGCCAGGTTCGCCGTCTGGCGCGGGCCTCGGCCAGGACGCGGCTCCCCTCACGGGTGAGGGAGACGAGCTTCCGCCGGCCGTCGGAGGGGTCGTCGCTCCGGGCGACCAGTCCGTGCTCCTCGAGCTCGGCGACGGAGGCGCCCATGGACTGTGGCGTCATGAACTCGGCCCGGGCCAGATCGGCCGTGGTCATCGCGCCGTCCGTGTCGAGACGGCGGAGGACGGAGACGAGCGGGCGGGCATAGAGCGGCTCGCCCGACTCGGCACGGAGCCGCCGCATCAGCGCGCCGGCGACTGCCCGGAGCTCCTCGGCTGCCTGTTCGGCGGGGGTCACCCTCCGGATCTATCGACTGCAAGTCCAACTTGCAAGTCTAACTTCTAATCAGGAGGGCCTCCCTACAGCGCCGCCTCGCCGAGGAACTTCTCCTTCACGCGGGGATCCCCGAGCAGCGCCTTCGTCTGGCCGGACAGCGTCAGGTGGCCGGTCTCCAGGACGAACCCCCGGTTCGCCAGCGCCAGCGCCTGGTGCACGTTCTGCTCGACGAGGAGAACCGTCACCCCGCGGCCGTTGATCTCCCGGAGCGCGGCGAACACCTGCCGCACCAGCATCGGCGCGAGGCCCAGCGATGGCTCGTCCAGCATCAGCAGCTTCGGGCGTGCCATCAACCCCCGGCCGATGGCGCACATCTGCTGCTCGCCGCCGCTCAGGGTGCCGGCGTTCTGGCTCGCACGCTTCTCCAGGATGGGGAACATCTCCAGCACGGTCCGGAGCGTCTCGTGGCGGTGCGCGCGGGCCTCCTTGCCGTAGGCCCCCATGTCCAGGTTCTCGCGCACGGTCATCTGGGCCCAGAGCTGGCGCGCCTCGGGGACCAGCACCAGCCCGCGCTGCACCAGCTTGAACGCAGGCATGCCGGTGACGTCCTCGCCCATGAAGCGGATGGTCCCCCGTCGCGGTCGCAGGAGCCCGGCCACAGTCCGCAGGGTCGTGGTCTTCCCGGCGCCGTTCGCCCCGACCAGGGTGACGATCTCTCCGGGCTCCACGTCGAAGGAGACGTCCCACACCGCCTGGACGTCGCGGTAGAAGACGTCGATCCCCTGCACCTCGAGCGCCTTCACGCCCGCGCCTCCTCTTTGGTCTCGTCTCCGAGGTAGGCGGCGACCACGGCGGGGTCCCGGAGCACCTCGCCGGGCCGGCCCTCGGCGATCTTCTTCCCGAAGTTCAGGACCACCAGCCGGTCCGACAGTCCGGCCACCGCGTGGACGTGGTGCTCGATCATGAGGATGGTCAGCCCGCTGTCGCGCAGCGCGCGGACCAGGACCATCGCCTGCTGGATCTCCGCGGGATTCAGCCCGCCCATCACCTCATCGAGGCAGAGCACCTCCGGGCCGGTGGCGAGCGCGCGGGCGATCTCCAGGCGCTTCAGCTCGCCGATGCTCAGCACGCCCGCCTTGGCCTGTGCCCGGTGGACGAGCTGCGTCCGCCCCAGCACCTCGTCCACTCGCTCGCGCGCCTTCGACCCCCGGAGCCTCAGCCGACCGTAAAGCACGCCCACACGGATGTTGTCCGCCACCGTCATGTCGCGGAAGGGCTTCACGATCTGGTGCGTCCGGACCAGGCCGCGGGTGACGATCTGATCGTTGCGGAGCCCGGAGAGCTCCTCGCCGCGGAACCGGACGCTGCCCGTCGTGGGGTGGACCGCGCCCACCAGGCAGGAGAAGAGCGTGGTCTTCCCGGCGCCGTTGGGGCCGATGACGCTGAAGATCTCCTTCGGCTGCACCTCGAACGAGACCGTGTCGAGCGCGAGGAGCCCACCGAACCGCTTGCTCACCGAAGACACGGCGAGGATGGGAGCGCTCTCAGCCGGCACCGCGCGCCTCCGCGATCGCCGGGGTTCGCCGCCGGGGGAGCCTGGACCACAGACGCTCCCACAGGCCCATGATCCCCCGTGGCTCGAAGAGCATCACCACGATGAGCAGTCCGCCGTAGATGAAGAGGTACGAGTCGCGCAGCGTCGGGCTCGCCAGCAGCTTGATCTGCAGGTAGCTGAAGAGCATCGCCCCCACCACCGGGCCGGCCAGCGTCCCCATCCCACCGACGATGGGCATCAGCACGATGGTGAGCGACAGCCGGAAGTCGAAGACGCTCCCCGGGCTGATGTACTGGAAGTTGGTGGCGAACAGCCCGCCGGCGACGGCCACCAGCGCGGAGGAGATGGCGTGCGCCTCCAGCTTCACCCACGTCGAGTTCACGCCCAGCGCCTCGGCGCCGTCGATGTCCTGGCGGATGGCCTCCAGCGCCAGCCCGAAGGCGTTCTGCTGCAGCCAGGCCACGAGGGCCAGGGTCCCGAGCGCCAGCCCCACCATCGCGTAGTAGTTGGCGGTGAAGTCGAAGGTCCCCGCCGGCATCCGGAGGCCGCTCGAGCCGCCGGTGAAGTCGAGGCCGGAGGCGATGACCCGCACCGCCTCCCCGACGCCGATGGTGGCGATGGTGAAGTACGGACCGCGGAGGCGAAAGGTGGGAAGGCCCACCACCACGCTGAAGGCCGCTGCGAGCGCTGCGCCCACCGGAAGGGTCAGCCACGGCGACCATCCCGCCTGCGCCAGGAGCACCGTCGTGTACGCCCCGATGCCCACGAACGCCGAGTACCCGAGCGACACCTGCCCGGCGAATCCTCCGAGGAGGTTCCAGGCCGCGGCGAGCACGACGAAGAACGCCATGTTCCACAGGTCGTTCTGCGTCCCGCGCTCGGCGAACGTGGGCGCGAGCAGCAAGACGGCGGAGAACACGAGCCCGGGCAGCAGCGCCGGATGGCGACGGAGCAGGGCCATCATCGCGCCACCACACGACGGTCGAGCAGCCGCCAGAGCCCGGGCAGACCGCCCGGGGCCGCCACCAGCACCACCACGAGGAGGGTGAAGCTGATCGCGTCCTGGTACGAGACCGGAATCGAGGTGTAGGCCGAGGCGAAGTTCTCGATGAACGCCAGAACCAGCGCGCCCACCGCCACCCCGGTGAAGCTCTCCATGCCCCCGAGCACGATGATGCAGAAGGCCTTGAGGAGGAAGCTCCGGCCGAAGTCGGGCGTGAAGGCGTAGAGGGTGGAGAGCATGCTCCCGGCCATCGCCGCGAAGGCGGTGCCGATGCCGAAGGCGACGGCCGCGATCTGACCGGCGTTCACGCCGGAGAGCATCGCCGCGTCCCGGTTCTGGGTGACGGCGCGGATCGCCTTGCCGAGGAAGGTGCGGCGGAGCACGAGGTTCAGCCCCACCAGCGACAGGATGCTCACCACGAAGACCAGGATCTGCGGGATGCCGAACCGGCCGCCGAAGATCTGGACCGACTCCATCGTGTACGGGGTGAGGATCGACTGGGTGTCACCGCCCCAGATGGCGTAGGCCAGGTTCTGCAGCACCAGCCACACGCCGAAGAGGAGCAGGAGCGACTGCATCGAGGGGCCCGCGGACGATCGCGGGAGCCAGCGGATGACCGTCGCGTACAGCGCCATCCCGAGCAGGAAGAACGCCGGGGCGACGACCAGCATCGACAGGAACGGATCGAGCCCGAAGCGGTCGTTGAGCGCCCACGTCGCGTAGGCCGCGAGCATCATCAGCCCGGCGTGCGCCAGGTTGATGATCCGCATCACGCCGTAGATCACCGCCAGCCCGTACGACATGGTGGCGTACAGGCCGGCGGCCAGGAGCGAGTTCAGAGCGACGATCGCGAGCTTCTGCACCGCGCCTCCCGCCCCGATCGGGGTCCTACTTCGTGGGGATCGGCGCGACCGCCGGACCGGTCGCGTCCTCCTTCGGCCACACGAGGTCCACCTTCCCGCCCGGCTTGTTCTGGGTCACGACGAAGGGCACGTCGGCCTGACCGGTCTTGGTGAAGGACAGGACTCCTCCGGGGACGATGCTCTTCTCCAGCTTCAGCCCGGCGAGCGCCGCGCGGATCTTCTCCGGCTCGAGCGAGCCTGCCTTCGAGATGGCGGTGAGCAGCGCCCGCACCGTCTCGTACGCCATGGCGTGGTACCACTGCGGGTCGACGCCGCTCTCCTTCTTGTAGCGGGCGCTGAAGTCTTTGACCTGCGGGTAGGGCAGGAGATCCGACCACCAGCCGCTGGCGAAGATGTAATCGGTCGCCGGACCGAGCGCCTTGCGCGCCGCCGTGTCGGAGCCCCGGGCGCCGTGGGTCACCATCAGGTGGTGCAGACCCATCTGCGTGTACGTCCGGTGCATCGCGATGAAGTCCTCGAGGTGGGAGTCGGCCAGGAAGAGGTCCGTCTTCGCCTCGGCGACGCGCTGGAGCAGCGGGCGGTAGTCGGTGGTGTTGAGCTCGAACTTCTCCTGCACCGCCACCTTGTACCCGGGGTGGGTCTTGATGAAGTCGTTCACGCCCTTGGCGTAGTCGTTGCCGTGCTCGGTGTTCTCGGTGACCAGGGCGATGGTGAGCGGCGTCTTCAGCTTGCCTTGCTTCACCAGGTCGTCGAGGAACTTCATCTGCGTCTCGGCCAGGTGCTCCACGGGAGAGAGCGTGCCGAACACCCACTTGCTCCGGCCGAAGATGGCGGTCGCTCCGGCGCCGCCCGAGAGGTAGGGGACACCGTAGCGGTCCGGCACCACCGACTGGGCTTGCACGAGATGGGAGCCGTAGCCGCCGATGATGGCGTGCGACTTGTTCTGGGTGATGAGCTGCTCGACCAGCTGCGCGCTCTTCGCGGCGTCCGACGTGTCGTCGAGCAGCGAGAGGTTGATCTTCATCTTCTTGGCGCCGACCTGGATGCCGCCCGCGTCGTTGGCCTCCTTCACCGCGAACTCGGTGGCCTGCTTGTAGGCGCCGCCGATCTTCGATTCCTTGCCGGTGACCGGCAGCACCGCGCCGATCCGGATCTCGTCCTGGGCGCGCGCCGGAAGACCGAGCAGCACGACCGCGAGTGCGCCACACCAGGTCAATCGCACCATGTGACCCCTCCGAACGAAGCGGAATGTTTCAGCCGCGACCACGTAGCACGTCCCCCCGGGCAGCCCGAACCCGGAAAACATGCGACGGTCAAAACGGGTTGCGGATCGGGCAGTTGACGCGTAAATCGATCCGGTCGCCTGTCGCGCTGCGTCAAGCGTGAGCTGGGCCCATCTCAGGGGAGTCGTCGCGTGAAGATCCTGGTGACCGCCAAGCGGGTGGAAGACCCCGAGTCGAAGATCAAGGTGAAGGCCGACGGCTCGGGCATCGTGCAGGAGGGGCTCAAGTACAAGATCAACCCCTTCGACGAGATCGCGGTCGAGGAGGGTCTTCGCCTGGCTGCCAAGCACGGCGGCGAGGTGGTGGTGGTGAGCATCGGGGCCAAGGAGGTCCAGGAGCAGCTCCGCCACGCCCTCGCCATGGGCGCCACCAAGGCGGTCTGGGTGAACCACGCGGGCCCGCTGGATCCGATGTCCGCCGCGGCGCTGCTCAAGGGCGTCATCGAGCGCGAGAAGCCGGACCTCGCCATCCTCGGCAAGCAGAGCATCGACGACGACCAGAACCAGACCGGCCAGTACCTCGCCGAGTGGCTGGGCTGGAGCCAGGCGACCTTCGCCTCGAAGGTGGAGTCGCTGGAGAGCGACGCGGAGAAGGCGAAGACGCCGGCCGTCCAGGTCGCCGCCGACGGCAAGAGCGCCCAGGTGGTCCGCGAGGTCGACAACGGGCTCACCACGCTCACGGTCAAGCTGCCGGCGATCGTCACCACCGACCTCCGGCTCAACCTCCCGCGCTACGCCTCGCTCCCCGGGATCATGAAGGCGAAGAGCAAGCCGATCGACGAGCTCACCGCGGCCGCGCTCGGCGTCGATGCCACGCCCCAGGTGGAGGTCGTGAAGCTGTCCGCGCCTCCACCGCGCAAGGCCGGAGTCAAGGTCGGCGACGTGCAGGAGCTGTTCACCAAGCTCAAGAACGAAGCCAAGGTCATCTGAGGGAACGCGAGAGAGCCATGTCCACCGTCCTGATCGTCGCCGAGTCCCAGCCCGACGGGCATCTGCGCAAGGCCACCCTCCACGCGGTCGCCGCGGGCAAGGACCTCGCCCAGAAGACCGGAGCGTCGCTGCACCTTGCCGTGCTGGGCGAGAACCCCTCGGCACTGGCCGAGCAGCTGAAGCCGTACGGAGCGGCCGTCATCCACACCGTCGCCTCTCCGGCCTTCACCCACTACCTGGCCGAGTCGTACGCGCCGGCCGTCGCCGCGCTGGCCAGCTCCATCGGTGCGGACTTCGTGGGCGCCGCCGCCACCGCGCAAGGGCGAGATCTCGTTCCGCGGGTGGCTGCCCGTCTGAAGGCGGCGATGGCCTCCGACGTGCTCGCCTTCTCGGGCTCGGGGAGCGACTTGATATGGCGGCGCCCGATGTGGGCGGGCAGCGTCATCGCCGACGTGAAGCTCAAGACACCGGTGAAGGCGTTCACCGTCCGGACCACCGAGTTCTCCGCCGCCGCGCCCGGCGGCTCCGCTGCCGAGGTGAAGGCATTCCAGCCTCCGGCCGACGTCGCGAGCTCGCCCACTCAGTTCGTCTCCTTCAACGAGGTGAAGAGCGCGCGGCCCGAGCTGACCGAGGCCAGCATCGTCGTCTCGGGCGGCCGGGGGACCAAGGGCGACTTCAAGGAGATCGAGGCGCTGGCCGACGAGCTCGGCGCTGCGGTGGGCGCCTCCCGCGCGGTGTGCGACGCCGGCTGGGTGCCCAACGACCTTCAGGTGGGCCAGACCGGGAAGGTGGTCGCGCCCAAGCTCTACATCGCCGCGGGCATCTCGGGGGCCATCCAGCACCTTGCGGGCATGAAGGGCAGCAAGGTCATCGTGGCCATCAACAAGGATCCCGAGGCGCCCATCTTCCAGGTGGCCGACTACGGGATCGTCGCCGATCTGTTCAAGGTGCTCCCCGAGCTCCGCGCGGCGATCCACGGCTCGAAGTCGTAGTGTCGACCGAGGACGCACCTCCCGACGGCGACGCGGTCCTTCGCGCGCTGGGCATTCACCGTCTCCCGATGCCGGTGCCGTTCGCCGATGCGGGTGGACCGGTGAACGCCTACGCGATCGAGGATGGCCGCGGCGGAGTCCTCTTCTTCGACAGCGGCATCGGCACGCCGGAGGGCGTCGCGGCGCTGCGCACCGGCGCTGCCGCGGCGGGGATCGAGCTGCGCTGCTGCACCCAGGTGGTGGTGAGCCACGGTCACGTCGACCACTTCGGCAACGCCCAACTCCTGTCCGAGCTGAGCGGCGCGCCGGTGCGGCTCCATCCCGGAGACACCGAGAAGGTCGTGGGCGAGGACGTCTGGGAGATGCGCGCCCCCGCGTACACGACGTTCCTCCGCCGCCAGGGCGTGCCCGAGGACCAGCTGCCGCGCCTTCTGGCCATCGGGCGGCACAGCGGGAAGTACAGCCGCCGCGTTGACCCGGCCCGGGTCAAGCCGCTGACCGAGGGCGAGCAGCTCCGTGCGGGCAAGGTGAAGCTCGACGTCCTCCACCTGCCCGGACACACGCCGGGGCTGGTATGTCTCTGGGACGCCGAGCACCGGCTCCTCTTCGCCGACGACCACCTGCTCGCGCGGACGTCCCCGAATCCGTTCCTCGAGCTGGTGGACGAGCGCACCACCCGGCGCGCCCTCGTCCAGTATCTCCATTCCATCGGCCGGGTCCGCGCGCTCGACGTCGAGTGGGTGCTGCCCGGCCACGGCGCTCCGTTCCAGGGACACCGCGCGGCCATCGATTCTCTTCGCCGGTTCTACGTGCGGCGCCAGGAGAAGTTGCTGGAGACGCTCGAGGCCGGGCCGCGCACGCCGGTCGAGCTGTCCAACGCGCTCTTCGGGCCGCAGGAGGGCGCGCGGCTGTACCTCACGCTCTCCGAGGTGGTGGGAAACCTCGAGGTGCTCGAGGACGAGCGCCGCGTCCGCCGGGTCACCGACGGTCCCATCGACCGCTGGGCGACGGCCTAATCAGCGGGCGCCGTACACGCTGCGGGTCATCTCGTCGGGGCCGGCGTACCGGGGCACGGTGACGCCCTCTTCTGAACCCGGCAGCCAGCGCGCGCCGGAGCGCTGGGCGATCTCGCGCACCAGTCGCCAGTACGCCTCCTTCGGAGCGACGCCCGGGTAGAGGACGTCGAGACCGAGATCGGCGAGGGTGAGGCGGAGGACGGTCGAGCCCTTCTCGCCCCCGGGCCAGGAGAGGACCAGGTCGGTCAGGACGGTCTGCCGTCCGTCCGAGGCGGGAACCATCCCCACCGCGAGACCGAGCACCTTGCCGAACGGGAGCGCGTTCACCCCGTTCGGGCTCGACACGCGCAATCCCGCCTCGTCCATCCCCACCAGCCGGACGGCCACGATGCGCGGTGCGGGAGGCGTGGGCACGGCGAGCGGCGCATCGTCCACCAGGGAGGGACGGACCTCGAACTCCAGCCCCGGGTCTTCGGGGGGCAGCTCGATGCTCCGCGCCTCCTCGGGCGCGCACTTCCGGAGCAGCGCGTTGACCCGCTTCAGGAGCTCAGGCTCGTGGGCGGTCAGGTCCGCGGCGGTCGAGAGCGCCGGCGGCTTCGGCTCGGACTCCAGCTCCAGCGCCCGGACGCGGGCCTTCAGCCCCATGAGCCCGTCCGCACGGGTGGCCACCTCGTAGAACGCACGGGCGCCGTCGCCGTCCGCATCGGCATCGAGCCGCTGCGCCACGCGCCAGGCGAGGGCTGGGCGGAGCGCGCGGGCCTCGCCGGCGGGGCCGAGCTCCTCGAGCGTCACCCGGAGAAGCTCGGTGGTTCCGGCGAGCGCGAGGGTCAGCACCTCGTCCGTCAGCGCGAGCGCACCGGTGTCGCCGAGAAGGTAGGTGGCACGCGCGAGGCCCGCCTTTGCGTCGAGCTGCTCGGGCCGCTCGGCGAGCACGCGCAGGAAGGCGTCGCGCGCCGCCGCGGGATCGTCCTTGGCGATCGCCTCCTTCGCGACGAAGTAATCCGGATGCTGGACCCAGTCGCCGGCACGCTCACGCGCGGGAGGGGTCAGGGTCTTCAGGAAGTTTCGCAACACGGGCATTCAGGACCGCCGGAGCAGGCTCAGACCGCAGCGCGACGGCGGCGTTGTAGTGTGAACAGGACGGGGCCGGAACTCGGTTTCTGCGGACTCGCCGGAGGGTGAGCGACGACCCGGCGGCGCGGGGAAGACTCCCGGACGCTCCAGGCGGATGTTCACACCTCGGGCGCACAGCCGCCGACACGGCGGCAAGCGTCAGCGCTTCTGGCGCAGGTCGACCCGCCGGATCTTCCCGCTCACCGTCTTGGGCAGCTCGGTGACGAAGGAGATCTCCCGCGGGTACTTGTACGGCGCGGTGGTGCGCTTCACGTGGTCCTGGAGCTCGGTCGCGAGGGCGTCGGAGCTGGCGACGCCGGGCTTCACGACGACGAAGGCCTTGATGCGCTGACCGAGCTTCTCGTCCGGCACGCCGACCACCGCGGACTCGGCGACCGCCGGGTGCTCGAGGAGGGCCGACTCCACCTCGAAGGGGCCAACGCGATACCCGGACGTCTTGATGACGTCGTCCGCACGGCCGACGAACCAGAGGTATCCGTCCTCGTCGCGCACTGCGCGGTCACCGGTGACGTAGAAGTCGCCGCGGAAGGCGGCGGCGTTGGTGGCCTCGTCGCCGAGGTAGCCGGCGAACATCCCCACCGGGCGCTCGGGCTTCACCCGGACCGCGATGTCGCCCTCCTGTCCCTCGGGGACCTCGCGTCCTTCGTGGTCGATGATGCGAACGTCGAATCCCGGGGAGGGCTTGCCCATCGAGCCTGGCCGGAAGGGGAGGCACTGGAACATGCCGACGATGGCGACGGTCTCGGTCTGTCCGTAGCCCTCGCGGATGGTGAGGCCGGTGGCGCGCTTCCAGGCCTCGATGACCTCCGGGTTGAGCGGCTCGCCGGCGCTGATGACGTGGCGCAGCGCCGGGAAGGACCACGCCTTCAGATCCTCGAGCACGATGGCCCGCCACGCGGTCGGCGGTGCGCAGAAGGTCGAGACCTTCTCCCGGGCGAGCAGGTCGAGGAGCGTCTTCGCCTCGAAGCGGCCGCGGAAGTCGTAGACCACCGAGCACGCCCCCTGGCTCCACGGGCCGAAGACCTTGCCCCAGGCGCACTTGGCCCAGCCGGTGTCGGAGAGGGTGAAGTGGACGTCGTCCGGCCCGAGGTCGAGCCAGTACTTGCCGGTGACGCCGTGCCCGATGCCGTAGCTGCCGTGCGTCTGGGGCACCATCTTCGGCATGCCGGTGGTGCCGCTGGTGAAGTAGACGAGCATCCGGTCGTCGGCGGCGGTCTCGGGAAACTCGGCGGAGCGTGCGCCGTCCACCGTCTGGGTCCGGAAGCGAACCCACGGCGCGGGGGCCTCGTCGGTCGAGATCCAGGCGATGACGTCGGCGTGGGCGCCGACCTCGAACTTGGGGAGGTGCTCGGCGGTGGTGACGACGGCGCGCGCCCGGCCGAGCTCCAGCCGGTACCGGACGTCCTTGCCGGTGAGCATCGTGGTGCCGGGCATCAGCACGAGGTTGGCGCGCATGCAGCCCAGCGCGAGGATCCACCACTCGGCGAGCCGGGGGAGCATCGTGAAGACGCCGTCTCCGGCCCGGAGCCCCAGGTCGCGGAGGAAGAGGGCGGCGTGCACCGAGCGCTCGGCCAGCTCGCGCCAGCTGTAGACCTTTCGGTTGCCTCGGTCGTCGCAGTGGAGGAGCGCGGGCGCGTCGGGTCGCTCGGTGGCCCAGCGGTCCACGACGTCGATGGCGAAGTTGAAGCGCTCCGGCCGGTCCCACTGGAAGGCGGCGTACTCCGCCTCGTAGTCGGTCATGTTCCGCGGCGTACGCTCGGCCATGGGAAGCACCTCCGGTCGATCCAGCGCTTTACCAGCTTGATCCAGGGAAGGGGACCGGCGAGAAGCAGCCCTCCGCTCGTGACTGCCACCCCTGCACGTCCCCGCCTCGGCGGCGCGGACCTCATCTTCCTGGCCCTGCTGGTGTTCGTGCCGGCGACCGCCGTGGCTGCCTGGCTGCATGCTGGCACCTGGGTCTTCGTGCTCGCGGCCCTGGCTCTGATTCCGCTGGCGCGCTGGATCGGCACGGCGACCGAGGCGGTGGCCGGTCACCTCGGTCCCGGGCTGGGTGGACTGCTGAACGCCACCTTCGGGAACGCGGCCGAGCTGATCATCGGCATCGCGGCGCTCAAGGCGGGTCAGACGGCGGTGGTGAAGGCGTCCATCACCGGGAGCATCCTGGGGAACCTCCTCTTCGTCTTCGGGGCGGCCGTGCTGGCGGCGGGGCTGAAGGAGCCGCGACCACGGTTCAACGCCACGGCGGCGCTGTCGAGCTCGGCCCTGATGTACCTGGCGGTGGTGGCGCTGGTGATGCCGGACCTCTTCCACGTGACGCTGGGGGCCTCGGTCACGCACCTGATGCGTCCGCTGTCGCTCCTGGTCTCGGTCATCCTGGTGGTGCTCTACGCTCTGAGCCTGCTGTTCTCGGTGCGCACGGCTCACCAGCTGTACGAGGGCGCGGACGCGGTCGAGGCCGAGCTCGAATCGGAGGGCACGCGGGCGTCGAAGCCGTGGTCGCTCGGGGTCGGCATCACGGTGCTCGTGGTCACCACCGTTGCCACGGTGGTGGTCTCGGAGATGCTCGTCGGCTCCCTGGAGATGGTCATCGAGCACTGGGGGCTCACCCCGACCTTCGTGGGTGTCATCGTCATCGCGGTGGTGGGCAACGCCGCCGAGCACAGCACCGCGGTCCTCCTCGCGCTGGAGAAGCAGCTCGAGGTGGGGGTGAGCATCTGCTTCGAGAGCAGCAAGCAGATCGCGCTGCTGGTGGCGCCGGTCCTGGTCTTCCTCTCCGGTCCGCTGGGGCACCCCATCACGCTGGAGTTCAGCCACCTGGAGGTGATGTCGCTGGCGCTCGCGGTGGGTGCAACCGCGCTAGTGACGCTCGACGGTGAGACGCACTGGCTCGAGGGGTCGATGCTGATCGGCGTCTACGCCATCCTGGCCCTGGTCTTCTTCTTCGTCCCGTGAGCGATCGCACCGAGAGAGCGGCGCTGGCCGACGGCGTGCTGGTGGCGGTGACCGCCATCTGGGGCGCGAGCTTCGTGGTGGTGCAGGACGCGGTTCGCCTGGCGGATCCGTTCACCTTCCTGGTCCTGCGGTTCATCCTCGGTGGGGCCGTGCTGACCGTGCGCGACTGGCGAGGGCTCCGTGACCGGAAGCTGCTGCGCGCGGGTGTCGGCCTGGGGGTGCTGCTCTTCGTCGGCTTCGTCACCCAGACGATGGGGCTGCAGTTCACCACGCCGTCCCGGAGCGGGTTCCTCACCGGGCTGAGCGTGCTGCTCGTTCCGTTCGTGGGGCTGCTCCTCTTCCGGAGGTGGCCCAGCCCGCCGGTGCTGCTCGGGGTGGCGCTGGCGGTGGCGGGCCTGTGGTTCCTGACCGGCGGCCTGTCGAGTGCCGGCGGGCAGACGGCGAAGGGAGACCTGCTGACCATCGCCTGCGCGATCGCCTTCGCCTTCTACATCGTGCTGCTCGAGCCGGCGGCCCGGGTGCATCGCTCGACGCCGCTGGTGGCGGTGCAGCTGTGGGTGGTGGCGCTGCTGTCGGCGCTGGCCCTGCCGTTCGTGCCCCGGCACCTCGAGGCGACGCCGGCCTTCTGGTGGGCGGTGCTGTACACGGGGGTGATGAGCACGGCCGTCTGCCTGCTTGCTCAGGCCTGGGCGCAGGCGCGGACCACGGCGGTGCGGGCGGCGCTGATCTTCGCGCTCGAGCCGGTGTTCGCGGCGCTCTGGTCGGTGCTGGTCGGGCGGGAGCGTCTCGGGTCGCGGGAGCTCGCGGGCGGGACGCTGATCGTCCTGGGGATCGTGGCCGCCGAGCTCGGCGCGGTCCTGTGGGCGAGGAGGCGCGCGGTCGCGTCCTGAGAGCTGTCAGCGCGCCGGGATATGAGTCGCGCCCCGGGCGGCAGCCGGCGGTTCTCCGCTAGAGTCCGGACCCACGCCATGCCAGTCGAGCTGCGACGCGGAGGTCTCCATCTGTCGGGCACGGCGCTCTGGCTGGACGCGCACCGCAAGGCGCCGCTCGCCTTCGTGAGCCACGCGCACTCCGACCACATCGCCCGCCACGAGCGGGTCATCGCCACGCGAGCGACGCTCCGGCTCATGGCGCACCGCCTCGGCGCCCTCCCGTCTTGCCTCCCGGTGCCCTACAACCGGCCCTTCGAGCTCGGCTCGCTGTGCCTGGAGCTGCTCCCGGCAGGACACATCCTCGGGTCGGCGCAGCTCCGGGTCATCCGCTCCGACGGCAAGCGGGTGACGTACACCGGGGACCTGAACCTCGAGGCCTCCTCGACCGCCGAGCCGGCGCAGGTCGCCGAGTGCGACACCCTGGTGCTCGAGTCGACGTTCGGTCATCCCCGGTATCGCTTCCCGCCCAAGGCCGAGGTGCTGGAGGCGATCGAATCCTTCGCGCGGACGACGCAGGAGCGCGGAGCGACCCCGGTGCTCCTCGGCTACAGCCTGGGGAAGAGCCAGGAGGTCATCCGTGCGCTGACCTCCCGCGGCCACAGCGTGGTGGCGCACGCCTCCGTCTGCGCGGTCGCGGAGGTGTACCGGTCGCTCGGGGTGGAGGTCGGGGCGGTGCGCCGCTTCGACGGGACGTGGCTCCCGGGCGAGGTGGGGGTGTTCCCGCCGCACGTCTGGAAGTTCGAGCGGATCCTGCGCCCCTGGCCTCGGAGGACGGCGATCCTCACCGGCTGGGCGGTGGACGGCGGGACGGCCCGGCGCTACGGGGCGGACGAGGCCTTCCCGCTCTCGGACCATGCCGACTTCGAGGGACTGCTGTCCTACGCGAGGTCCACCGGGGCCTCGGAAGTCCTGACGCATCACGGGTTCGCCGAGGAGCTGGCGCGGGCGCTCCGTGACCGCGGCATCGACGCCCGTCCGCTCGGGACCGTGCGGCAGCTCGATCTGTTCGGCTGAACGCTGGGCCGCGATCACGCGTCGCGGGATGTCGGATGCGCTGCCGGGAACGGTTTTCTGTCCTGAAGCGCGGAGCTACGAGTTGCCCCTGCGGAACGGCGGCGTGCGAGCAGTCGCCGCCCCGCCACGGACGGACGGCCTGCGCGACCTCGAGCGCTCCCGGGGGCTCGGAGCGCTTCGGCGGCGCAAGGTGCAATAGCAGCCAGGCGCAGGCCTTCCGTCCCCGAGCGTGGAATCGTGAGCTGCCCCTGTGGAACGGCGGCGCGCGAGCAGTCGCCGCCGCGCCACGGACGGATGGCCTGCGCGACCTCGAGCGCTCCCGGGCCTCCGAGCGCCGCAAGGTGCAATAGCAACCAGGCGCCGACGGGGAGTGAACGACGCACGAGGAATCGCGCGGTTGCAGCCGCTCGATTCGCACTCCATGTCATCGACGTTGCTATTGCACCTCGAGCTCGCCGCGTGCGCTTCCAGCGGTGCCGACCCGGCGCCCCTCGCGGTGGAGTCCCTTCCACGTCCCGACCGGGCTCGCCCACGCCGGCCGAATCGTCGGCGTGGTCCGTCGACACGGCATCCGGAGAGCGCCTCGGCTTGCGTGCAGGAAGGTGCCGGAGTCCCGCGCGGTGCACCCCGCCACGGCGCGGGCGAGGCCAGGCCGGTCCGGTCGCAGAGGTTCACCCCCCGCTTTGTCCGCGTTCACTCCAGGCGACTGTGCACCGAGGGGCGTGGCCCCCGGGCGGCCGCCTCACTCCTCGGGCGACTGGACCAGCAGCTTCTCCTTGCCGCACACCGAGCACCGGAGGTGAACGAATAGATCCCCCTCGCTGTCCTCGGGGACGGTTCCCACCGGCACGCCGAGCTCCGACTGCGCGAGCTCCGGCACCCGCTTCGGGACCTCCGAGGCGGGGAAGGCCTGCAGGGTGAGCATCTCCTTGTCGTGGCACTCGCGGAACTCGGGGCCGGACAGCCACGCCGGCTCGGTTCCCGCGGGCAGCCGCGACAGCTGCTCGAGGTGCGTCGACGCCTCCGCCAGGTATGCCAGGCGGCGCAGTCTTGCCTCCTCCGGCAACCCTGCATAGGCAGAGAACGCCTCGCCCAGGGCCTGCCGGTCGTCTCCGACCGCGAGCGCCACGAGATCCAGCGCCGACTCGTGGGACTCCACTGCCTCGTCCCAGTTGTTCTCCGGGGTGAACCCCGCCTCGAGCAGCGACTCGAAGAGCTGGGTCGCCGCGAGCCGCCGGCGCACCTCGCCCAGCGCCTCCTCCGCGTTGTGCGCCAGACGCAATTCCCACATCGCGCCAGCCACCCGTGGATCCACCGCTCCGGTGTGGTCGTCCACCTCGAGCTCGGCGCGGAGCAGCTCCCGGAGCGCGTTTGCCGCGGAGAAGCGGAACGCCGGCTCAACGCCGACCTCGCGCAGGTACATCACCGCGTACGGCGCCTCCTTCGACCCGAGGCGGAGCGCGTTCTGTGCCCGCTTCACCGCGTCCGGATCCGTCACCGGGCGGCTTCCCTCCAGCCGGGTCTTCACCGCCTCGCGGAGGAGCGACTCCAGGCCGGCCCCCGGGGGCAGTCGGGTGGGCAGCGGCGGCCGCAGGCCGGGCGCGTCCAGCACCCATGGGGGGATCGACCCGAGGCGCTTCAGCCCGCGGTAGAGCAAGGTGCCCGGCGGATCCTGCGGCTGGAACGGAGGCGGCTCGTCCAGGCCCGACCCGGCCAGGGCGGCGACCGTGGCCTGCCGCTGCTCGCGGGTGAACGACGTCGACCCGTGCACCGGGGGCGGCGGAGGGGGCGGCGCCTCCTCACCGTCCAGGCCATGGACCCGGTCCATGTCCACGTCGTCGAGCTCCAGCGCCTCCAGCCCCTGCGCCCCGGAGAAGTCGCAGCGGAGCAGCTTGAGCCGCTCGAAGGTCGCGCCGTCCAGGTTCGCGCCCCGGAAGTCGCAGTCCTGGAGCCGGCCCCCGTGGAAGTACGCGTTCGACAGGTCGGTGTCCCGGAAGCTCACCTTCGAGAGATCGCACCGGTCCCACTCGCTTCCCACCAGGACCAGCCCGGAGAGGTCGGTGTTGGCGGAGAACAGGTTCTCGAACGTCGCGCCCGTGTGGTCGGTGGAGACCGTTCCGGACTTCCGCGCGCGGTTCCACTCGGTGGAGCCGTTCTTCAGCAGCTCCTCGATTCTCAGGGTCTTCGGCATAGATGGACCCCCAGTCTATCGGTGTGCTTCCATCCGCCGCCCGAGGAAAATGCTCGAGTTTCGCATCGACAGCGACCACGCGGGGGTCCGGCTCGACAAGGTGCTCCGCCAGCGGCTGCCTCGCGTCCCCGCGAGCCACCTGCAGAAGATGATCCGCACCAAAAAGGTGCGGGTGAATGGTCGCCGGGCCCGCCCGGAGCAACCCCTGGCCGAAGGGGATGTGCTCACCATCCGGGGGGACGAGCGAGCGCTCCTGGGCGAGACGCCCGTCCCCGCCCGGGCTCCCGCTCCGGAGGAGGTCGCCCGGCTCCGCATCCTCCACGAGGACGGCTGGATGATGGCGGTCGACAAGCCCTCGGGCCTGGCGGTGCATCCGGGCAGCGGCATCCGTGGCGGCACCCTGGTGGACCTGGTCCGCGCGCACCTCGGACCGCTGGCGGAGCGGAACGGCTTCTCCGCCAGCCCCGCCCACCGGCTGGACCGGGAGACGTCCGGCGTCATCGTGGTCGCCAAGCGCCGCCCGGCGATGGTGCACTTCACGGAGGTCTTCACCCACGGCGGGGCGCGGAAGCAGTACCTCGCCCTGGCGAAGGGGACCTTTCCGCGCCCCGAGGGACGCATCGACCTGCCCCTCTCCGAGCACCAGCAGTCGGCCGAGTCGAAGGCCCGTCGGGGGGTCAACATGCAGGAGGCGGCGACCCGGTACCGGGTGCTCCGCCAGGGCGGAGAAGCGGCGCTCCTCGAGGTGACGCTCGAGACCGGCCGGACGCACCAGATCCGCCGCCACCTGGCCGCCATCGGCCACCCGGTCGCCGGGGACCGGAAGTACGGGGACTTCGCCTTCAACCGCGACGCCCGCGCTCGCTGGGGGCTGAAGCGCCTCTTCCTCCACGCCGAACGGCTCGAGCTGCCCCATCCCGAGACGGGAGCCCGGATCCGGGCGGAATCACCGCTCCCGCCGGAGCTGGTGGACGTGCTCCGCCGCGCCGGCATCCCTGCGACCGGCAACCGGACCTCCTGAGCTGCCGAGCTCAGCGCCGGCGATTTCTCCTGCGCGGAAGGGGTTGCGGCCCGGCCGTGTCGGGCGGCTCGCTCCGAGGAGCCGGGCTCTCCGACGCGGCGACGTCGAGGATCCAGGTGCGGAAGGCGATCACCGCGGGGTGGTTCTCCGAGCGCGGAGGGTAGACGAGGTAGTGCGCGTACCGATCGAGGAGCCGGTTCCCGGTCAGCGCCACCAGTCGCCCGGACTCGATGAGCGGCCGGGCCATCGTCAGCCGCCCCAGCGCCACGCCCATGCCCTCCATGGCCGCGCGCTGCAGGGCATCGGTGTCGTCGAAGGCGGCCACCCAGCGGGTGGGCAGAGTGCCGCCGAAGCGCTCGAACCACGCGTGCCACCGCTCGTTGAGGTCGCGGAGCAGCGGGACCCCGGTGAAGTCGCCCTGCGCCGCCCGGGGGAACCGCCGGAGCAGCTCCGGGCTGCAGACCGGGATGACCCACTCCTCGAAGAGGAGGTGCGTCCGGAGCTCCGGCCAGCCGCCCTGACCGAAGCGGATGGCGACGTCGACATCCTCCCGGTCGAAGTCCACGACGTCGATCGACGACTGGAGGTTGAGCTCCACGTCCGGGTGGCGGGCGGTGAAGGCGGGGAGTCGGGGGATGAGCCAGCTCGAGGCGACCGACGGCATGACGCTCACGGTGAGCGTGTGCGGATTCCGGGCCGGCTGGGGAGCCAGGGCCGCAGAGATGGCATCCAGGTGCGGCGCCACCTGGCCGAACAGCCGCTCTCCGGCCGGGGTGAGGCTCAGTCCACGCGGCCCGCGGTCGAAGAGTCGCTGACCCAGCAGCTCCTCCAGCCCGCGCATCTGGTGGCTCAGCGCGCTCACCGTCACATGGAGCGAGGCGGCCGCCCGGGACAGGTTCCGGGCCCGCGCGGCGGCGACGAACCCGGGGAGGACGTGGAGGGGGACCTTGCTCATCTTGAATCCAGCTCAAGTCGTGCTTGAGAAACTATCGCGTACTGCCCTGTGATGCCCGGGATTAATCCTTCGTCCGTACTCAAGTCGATGAAGGAGTCAGTCATGAGCATCTGGAGCGATTTGCTGTCCTTGCACGGGTACCTCATCCCCGCGCACAACGACGACGCCGAGGGGGACCGGAGCCAGGCGGACCGCGCCGCCGAGGCGGACCGGCTCCGGGAGGTGATCGGCAGCCGCTCGCCGTCGACGCCGCCCAGGCCCGAGCCCCGCGGTCCGCTGCTCGGGGTGCACGGCCTCTCTTGACGGCCCGCCCGGACATCAGGTAACCATCTGGTTACCGATGCACCGGGCCCGAGCACACGCCGACGTCTTCCGCGCCATCGCGGACCCGACCCGGCGTGCGCTGCTGGACCGGCTCCGCGCCGGGGGTCGGCCGGTGGGTGAGCTCGCCAGCGAGTTCCGCACCAGCCGCCCCGCGATCTCCAAGCACCTCCGCGTCCTCCGCCAGGCCCGCCTCGTCCGCGAGCGCCGCGAGGGTCGCCTCCGCCGGTACGAGCTCACGCCCGGCCCGCTCGCCGAGGCCTACGGGTGGATCGAGGGCTACCGCGCCTTCTGGGCGGTGAACCTCCAGAGCCTGAAGCGCCATCTCGAGGGAGGAGGAGACCGATGACCGCAGTGGCCGACGTGCAGGCGAGGACGGTGCACGCGACGGTGGAGATCGCCGCGGCGCCCGACGCCGTCTTCCGGGCGCTCACCGACCCGGACGAGCTGGCGCGCTGGTGGGGAAGCCCCGAGCTCTACCAGACGCACGACTGGAAGCTGGACCTCCGCCCCGGAGGCAAGTGGAGCTGCCAGGCCCGGAGCGCCGAGGGCGCCGGCGACGTGCGTGGCGAGGTCCTCGCCGTCGATCCCCCCCGGCTCCTCGAGGTCACGTGGGAGCCGAGCTGGGAGGAGTACAAGCGGAGCATCATCCGCTACACGCTGGAGAAGGTGCCCGGCGGAACGCGGCTGAGCCTGTTCCACCGGGGCCTGCCCTCCGAGGAGTCCACGAACGGCCACGCCGAGGGCTGGACGCGGGTGCTCGGCTGGCTCGTCCAGGGGCTCGCCGATGAGCGAGCCGTCCGCTCCACTGCCTAGGCCCGGCGCCTCCGCCGCGCGAGCGCGACGAGGCCCAGCAATGCGAGCCACGGCGCGGGGGGGCCGAGCGCGGCGCCGCATCCACCGGTGCTGCCACCTCCGCCGCTCGGTGTGGTCGGGACCTTGACCGTGAGCGCCGAGACGTTGGCGGCGCTGGTCGCGGACACGGAGTCCGCGGTCGTGACGGCCGTGGCGTTTCCGTCGGCGGTCGTGGCTGCCTTGAGCGTGCTCGTGAAGGTTCGCGTGTCGCCGACCTGGAGGTCCCCGAGCTTGCAGGGGAAGGCCGAGGTGCAGTCACCCGAGTTGGAGACGAAGGTCAGTCCGGTGAGCGCGCTGGTCACCGTCACCCCTGGAGCGACGTAGGGCCCCGGGTTGTGCACCGTGTACGTGAAGGAGCCTTGCTGGCCGTCCGTGAGCGAGGTCGGTCCCTGGCCGGAGATCGCGAGCGCCACCGGGAACCAGCCGATGTCCCGCATCAGGACCGGGGTGAGGTCCAGCGAGTGTGTGAGGTCGGGGTTGATGACCGGCTCCATGAGAAGGTTCGGGAACGCCGTCTTGTCCCAGTGGGACACGGAGGAGCCGGACTCGAAGGCCGTCGGGGCGTACAGGAGCGCGCGATCCTCGGCGTCCGCGCCTGCGCGGCCCTGGCCGGTGTCGCGGGTGAACTCGGCCTCGACCGGCCCGGCGGCGACCGCGCCCTTCAGCGAGGTTCCATCCGCCTGGCTGATCATCACGACGGGGATGACGACGTCGAGCGCGTCGTCGTCGGGCGGAGTTCCCGGGTTGATGATCGCGGTCGCGACGTTGTTCGCGACCACGAGGCCGATGGCACCCGCGTCCTGGGCGTTCCGGGCCTTCTCCACGAAGGGACAGCCTGCGTCGTTCGGTCCGCCGCGGTCGAGGATGGCGAACTTCCCGTCGAGCGGGTCGAGGCGGCCCTGTGCCGTGCATCCCCAGCCGGTGGACCCAACCCCGAGCGGTGCGGAAATTCCTCCGTCGAGGGGGATCGCCCCGCCGAACTGCGCCGCCGCGATGGCGTAGCTCTTCACGACCGAGGGAGTGTTCGGCGCCGAGGTCACGTTGAGGATCGGGGGAAGGGCCAGGACCGACGGCACGGCCTTGGTCACGGCGGCGCCGTCCCACGCGAGCGCTCCGCTGGTGATCGAGGCAAGCCGGGCAGAGGGCGGCAGGTCCTTCCAGTGCTTCCCGGAAGCCTCGTCGTACACGTAGTAGGACCAGATGTCCGGCTCGTTCATCGCCGGGAAATTGCCGGTCCCGGTGTCGACGAGGCTCAGGAACCCGAGTCCGTGCCCGAACTCATGCAGCACGACGGTGAGCAGGTCGATCGCGCCGCCATGCTTGTCGTCCAGCCCGTAGTACCAGCTGAGGCCCCCGCAGTCGGCAGTCTCCGGCGTGTCGAGACTGGAGTTGAAGCGCGCCACGATGTCGTAGTCGGTCTCGACGTTGCCCGTGCCGGACAGGATCTGGACCCCGGCGAACCGCGCCGTCTCGGCCGAGACGTACCAGGTCTTCGCCCTGGGGAAGAACGTCGGCGGGATCCCGGCGTCGAGCGTCGGGTCGTCGCTGGAAAAGAAGTTCGGTGGACCAGCGCTGCCCAGCACGGCGCCGGTGCTGCTGCACGCGAGCGGCTGGAAGTGAGCGATGATCGAGATCGGGACGTCGCTGTCCAGGTTCTGGCCCCAGATCTCCGCCGCCTTCTGGAAGACGATCAGGCGTTGCGCGCCCAGGGTCGTTCCGGTGTTCTCTCCGACCGGGGTCTTCGGCGTCGGATCGTTGAAGCCGGTGTTCGCTCCGTCGCCGTTGGTGACGATGATCGTTGCGCTCGCGAACGCGGCGGGCGCGGTGAGGAACAGGGCCGCGCCGAGGAGGGTCCGGAGCGTCCTCACTGACCGGCTCCCTTCCCGGTGGCGAGGAAGGCCTCCGCCGCCGGCGCGTTGTCGACGCAGCTCACCTGGGGCTGACCGTCCGCACCCCTCCGCGCGACGAGCACGTGGTTGAACCCGTTCTGGAGGGTCAGCCGTCGGACGCGCTGCCCGTTCTGGAGGGTGAGACTGCTCTGCTGGATGCCGGAGCGATCCGTCGCCGCCTGCACTGCCTGCACCACCTTGCCCGTCTGCGCGGCGGCGGCCGGCGATGCGGCAGCCCTGTCGGGCATGGCGTTGCATGCGCTCAGCCCGCAGAGCGCGAGCACCACCCACGCACCGGCGCGGCCGGCGCGTCCCAGATCTCCGTACATGCGTCCTCCAGGCTCTTCCTCGCGGCCGAGCCTAGGACAGTCCGCTCGCTGGAAGGCAGCCTCTGTACGACGGACCCATGCGCCGCCAATCGTTGCCGTCGAGGGCAAGCGTTCCAGGGTGGTGAGTCTCCACCCCGGGACGGAGGGGACCCCACCCACGCTGGAGAACGCCGCCGCTAGAACGCCCGTCCGCCCTCGACCTCGGTCACCAGACGCTTCCGGTAGTCGTGGTAGTCCACCTCGACCGCGTGGCGGATGGAGTCGGTGAAGCGGAAGTCGGGGTGGTCCAGCTCCCGGCGAATCGCCGCCTCGATGTTCGCCGGACGCGTCCAGGCGCCGAGCAGCGCCCGGGCCACCAGTCGCCCCTGCCAGTCGGACAGCGGCCAGATGCATCCCTGCGGCTGGAAGAGCCCGATGAAGAAGAGGTCCTCGTACCGCGGGTGGAACACCTTGAGATACAGCGGCACCTCGCGGCCGGAGTAGTCGCCCACCTCCACTGGGTCGAGGACCGGGAACCGCGTCACGTAGCCGGTCGCGGCGATGATCGCGTCGAACTCGCCCGAGCTGCCGTCGACGAAGTGCACCGTCCTCCCGTCGAGGCGGGCGATGTCCGGGCGCGGATGGATGCGCCCGTGGCGGATGAAGTACAGCAGCTCGGAGTTGATGGTGGGGTGCGCCTCGAACGGACCGTGCTCCGGCTCGGGCAGCCCGTAGTGCGCGTTCTTCCCCTGCACCAGCCACACGGTGAGCTTGCCGACCTGCTGGCGAATGGCCTTGGGGAACTTGCGCATCAGCTGGTCGTTGATCACGTCGGTCGGCAGCCCCATCACGAACTTGGGCACGAACCAGTAGCCGCGGCGCATGCTGATCTCGGTCCGCGCCGACACGCGCGAGGTCTCCACCGCGATGTCGCACGCCGAGTTCCCTCCGCCGATGACCAGCACCCGCTTGCCGGTGAAGAGCCCGGCCGTCTTGAACCCGTGGCTGTGGAGGAGCTCGCCGTCGAAGGTTCCGGGGTAGCTCGGCATCCGCGGATCCCAGTGATGGCCCGACGCCACCAGCAGCGCGTCGAACTCCTCGCGCCGCCCGTCTGCCAGCGTGACCGTCCACCCGCCTTCAGGCCGCGCCCGCGCGCTCCTCACCTCGGTCCGGAGCTCGAGCACGCGGTCCACGCCGAAGTGACGGGCGTAGCTCTGGAAGTACGCCTTCAGCTCGGCGTGCCCCGGGTAGTCGGGGTACCCGTCCGGCATCGGGAAGTCGTCGTACTGCGAGAGGCGCTTGCTGGAGATGATGTGCGTCGTCTCGAAGACGCTCGAATGGCCCGGGTCCGGCGAGTAGATCCAGTTCCCGCCAACCTCGGCGTTGCGGTCGTACACCACCACGCGCCGGAAGCCCGCTGCGAGCAGGTTCTTCGCCGCGGCGATACCGGAGGGACCGGCGCCGAGCACGCACACCCGCTGCTCGGTTCCTCGGGGAGCGTGGGTCGTGCGTGGCTGCATGCTCGGCGTCCACGTTCTCACAACCCGGCGGCCGGATGGCAGCAGGGGACGGATCCCCGGGGGGTTCTGATAACCTCTGCTCCCGCTTCAATCCCATGACGTCCCCGCCCATCCCCGAGTCTCCCCCGCCCGAGGACCGCTCCCGGCACCGCCTGATCCTCGCCGAACGGCCGCCTCCTCCGCCCGGACCGCCCTGGAAGTTCTGGGCCCGCCGGAGCGGCAGGGTCCTCGCCTTCCTCGTGCTGGTGGGTGCCACGGCCGCCGTCGTCGGGGCGCTGGCCGTCTACTACGCGTTCAGCGAGGGCCTTCCGGAGATCCCCCGCGTGGCCGCCTGGGCCCCGCCGATCCTCACCGAGGTCTACGCCGACGACCAGGTGCTCGCCGGCGAGTTCTACGACGAGCGCCGGAAGGTCGTTCCCTACGAGCGCATCCCCAAGCGACTGGTGCAGGCGTTCATCGCCTCCGAGGACGCGAGCTTCTTCGACCATCCGGGCATCGATGCCTTCGGCACCCTGCGCGCGGCGATCAAGACCGTGCTCAAGAAGTCCACCGGCGCCGGCAGCGTGCAGGGCGGCTCGACGCTGACGCAGCAGACCGCCAAGGCCATCCTCATCTCCTCCGAGGGCTTCGCGAAGGCGACCAAGCGCAGCGGCGCCGCAGGCCTCAAGCGGAAGGCCAGGGAGGCCATCCTCGCGCTCCGGCTGGAGAAGGCGCTCCGGAAGGAGGAGATCCTCTACCTCTACCTGAACGGGGTCTACCTCGGGCACCACAGCTACGGCGTGCAGGCAGCGGCCGAGAACTACTTCCGCAAGGACGTGCGCGACCTCACCCTCGCCGAGGCTGCGCTCATCGCCGGTCTCCCGCAGGCGCCCAGCAAGTACTCGCCCTTCCTGAACCCCAGGTCCGCGAAGGCCCGCCGCGGCTACGTGCTCGGACAGATGAAGGACAAGGGGATGATCTCCCGCGCCGAGTACGACGCGGCGATGGCCGAGGAGATCCACGTCTTCCCGGTGGAGGACGTCTTCCACGAGTTCGCCCCGTACTTCGTCGAGCAGGTGCGCAAGGACGTGGTCCAGCGCTACGGCAACCCCGCCCTGCTGCGGGGCGGGCTCAAGCTCTTCACCACCATGGATTCCGAGAAGCAGCGCGCCGCGCAGGAGGCGATGCTCGGCGGCCTCCTCCAGGTGGACAAGCGGCAGGGGTTCCGCGGGCCGGTGATGACCCTCGAGACGCCCGAGCAGCGGAAGGCCTTCGTCGACCGGAGCGAGAAGGCCCTCGAGGGCAAGCCCATCGAGAACAACCGGTACTACGTCGCCCTGGTGACCGGGGTGGACGACACGCGGGTCGACCTGCAGGTGGGGACGCACAAGGGCGTGCTCCCGCTGCTCGGCATGCGCTGGGCGCGCAAGGTGAACCCCGAGGCCTACTACCCCTCGGCGATGCTCACCTCGGCGAAGAAGGTGGTGAAGCCAGGCGACGTCATCGTCGTGCGCGCGGTCCAAGCGAAGGACCTGACCGACGACCGCGAGCAGTACGACAAGAAGCTCTTCGACGCGCTCCCGCAGGGTGCGCAGCTCTACCGGCTGGAGCAGGAGCCGGAGCTGCAGGGCGCGCTGGTCTCCATCGATCCGCATCGCCAGTACCTGTCGGCGATGGTGGGCGGCTACGACTTCGACGCCAACGAGTACAACCGCGCGTTCCAGGCCTGCCGCCAGCCGGGCAGCAGCTTCAAGCCGCTGGTGTACTCGGCGGCGCTGGAGAAGCTCGACTGGACCGAGGCCCACGTCATCGTGGACAGCCCCATCGTCGAGAACGATCCCGAGCACCAGGTTCGCTGGAAGCCCGAGAACTACAGCGAGGACTTCCACGGCGACGTTCTGCTCCGGACCGCCATCGTGAACTCGATGAACATCCCCGCGGTGAAGACCTTCATCGCTGTGGGCATCGAGCCCATGTCCCAGTGGGTGAAGAAGCTGGGGCTCAGCACGCCGATGAACCGCGACTTCTCGGCGGCGCTGGGAAGCTCTTGCGTGTACCCGTTCGAGCTCGCCGGCGTGTACGCGACCTTCAACCGGCTCGGGAACAAGAAGCCGACCTACATGATGCGGAAGATCGAGGACCGGTACGGGCGCACGCTCGAGGACCACACCGCGTTCGACGATCCGTGGGCCTCGCTCACCGACCGGATCGCCGGCGGCTACTCGCGTCTCTACGCTCCGGGCGAGCAGGTGATGCAGCCGGAGACGGCGTGGATCCTCACCGACCTGCTCCGCGGCGTCGTCCGCGAGGGCACCGGCACCCCGGCGCAGAGGCTGGGCAAGCCCGCCGCGGGGAAGACCGGCACCACCAACGACTCGTTCGACGCCTGGTTCGCGGGCTTCACCCGGGACCTGGTGACGGTGGCGTGGGTGGGCTACGACCTGAACCCGCATCCGCTCGCGCGCTACGAGACCGGCGGGCGCGCCGCGCTCCCCATCTGGCTGAGCTACATGCAGCGCGCGCTGGACGGACGGCCCCAGCCGGAGTTCGCCCCGCCGGACTGGCTGCAGGACTCGCTGGAGCGGAAGGTCATCGACACCAAGACGGGGAAGATCGCCTCCAACGCGAGCCGGACCGCCGCGGTGATGTGGTTCAAGAAGGGCTCGGCGCCGGACGAGAAGACGCCGCCCAAGGACAGCGTCGACCCGTCGAAGTTCATGACCTTGCCGAATTAGGTCCGGGCGGTCGCGCTCAGCTGGGCGGTCGGAGCCCGGACTTTCCCATGACCCGCGCGACGATGACCTCGGGCACCCAGCGCGCCGCCCGGGTGGCGAGGACCATCGGCCAGGGGTAGGCGAAGAGCTTCTCGCCCCGGAGGATGGCGCGGCCCATCCGGTCCGCCGCGTCGTCGGCCTCGAGCAGGAACGGCATCTTGAACTTGTTCTTCGCCGTCATCTCGCTCTTCACGAAGCCGGGGTTGATGCAGGTCACCGCCACGCCCGCGCCCTTGAGATCCAGGTGGAGGCCGTCGCAGTACACCTGGAGGAACATCTTGGTCGCCGCGTAGACGCCCATCTTGGGGGTCACGATCCATCCGGCCAGGGACGAGATCCCCACCAGGTGGCCGCGGCCGCGCTCGGCCATGCGCGGGGCCAGGGTGGCGAGCGTGGCCGCCGCGCCGGTGACGTTGACCTGGATCATCCGCTCGACCTTCTCCCAGGTGTCCTTGCGCGGATTGGCCTCGCCGCCCAGGCCGGCGTTGGCGATGACGACGTCGAGTCCGCCCTCGGCCTTCGAGTCGATCTCGGGGAGGACGCGGCGAATGGCGGCCACGTCGGAGACGTCGAGCGAGAGCGGGAGGATGGACCCCGGCCGAGCAGAGGAGTCGGCGGCGAGAGACTCGAGCAGCTCGGTCCGGCGCGCGGCGGCCCACACCGTCGCGCCCCGGCGGGAGAACCACAGCGCGAGCGCCCGTCCGAGCCCGCTGGACGCGCCGGTGACGAGGACGTTTCGAGGAGAGTCGTTCACGAGGGCGGGCATCCTGACTCAGCGAGCGGCGGGCCTCCAGTCGGCGCGCGACGGCGAGCTCGTGAGCCGGGACGTCCAGATGCCGGCATCGCCCCGGCGATTCGTGGGCCGCCAGCGTCCGCCGCCGGTCCTCCCGGTGCAGCCGGTGACGGCATGGGCTCCGTCCGGTCGCGCATGCTCCGGGAGTGCAGCCCCCCGGAGGTTTACATGCGCCCGGTCCTCGCCGTCCTGGAAGTGCTGCTCCTCACCGGAGCCTCGCCGGCGGATGCTCCCGAGGCTCCGGGTGTCCGGATGTTCGAGCGGCTGAAGACGCTGACCGGCGACTGGGAGGGCACCTTCGAGTGGTCCGGGGGCCGCACCGGCTCGGGCAACCTTCGCGTCAGCTACTATCTCACCGGCGGTGGCTCGGCCGTCGTCGAGAACCTCGTCATGGGCGGCGTTCCGACCATGACCACCGTCTACCATCTGGACGGCAGCGACCTCCGGATGACCCACTACTGCGCGGCGCGGAATCAGCCCCGGCTGCGCGCGGTGCGGTTCGACGAGGCGCAGGGCTCCGCCGAGTTCGCCTTCGTCGACGTCACCGGCGTCGGCCCGAAGAACCCCGGACACGTCGAGGCGTTCTTCGTGCGGCTCCTCGACGCCGACCGCCTCAACCTCCGCTTCACCTTCGGCGGCGGGCCGGGCAAGACCGCGGTGGAGAACATCCTCGTCCGGCGAATCAACCCGAGCTGAGCCCGCGGCTTCGTACCCGGGGTCAGGTCCGTTTCCGTCGCGGTGCGCGGGAGCGTCGTCGGCGCACGGCGCGGCCGGTGACCGCGGCGAGGATGGCCGGGTACACCCGCGGGCTCCGGGGAAGCCCGAGATGCCCGACGCCACCGACCACCGTGATGCGCTCCGGCAGGAAGACCGGTGCACCGCGGTAGCTCTGCGCCCGCGCGCTCTGCATGTGCACCATTCCGTCCCCGAGCAGCCACGAGAGGAGGTGCTGGGGGTCCGCGTGCAACGTCCCGATGATGGCGTGGTGCGTGCCTTCGAGCGGCAGCGGAACCCAGCTGCCGTCCGGGACCAGGTCGCCGTGGGCGAGGTCCTTCACGCCCGCGCTCCGGAGGTCGGCGACTGCGCCGACGAGCTTGGTCCAGGGATTGGGAAGCGATTTCAGGAGAGAGGCGGTGACACGGCCGAGGCGCTCGAGGGGCGCGCCGAGATGTGGCACTCCGAGGTGCACCGTGTGGCGGACCCGCCCCACCCAGGCCGCCGAGCGGGCGAGGCCGTGCTGGAGCGCGCTCCGCACGACGAGCCCGCCCATGCTGTAGCCGACGAGCACGATCTCCGTCGGCTCGACGGGCCAGGAGGCCACGAGCTGCTCGAACAGCGCGTCCGCCGCGGCGCCGCTGTCGTGGATGGAGCGGCCGGTGTTGTAGCGGACGAACACCGGGGTGAAGCCGGCGTCGCGCTCCAGCAGCGAGCCGTAGCTCGTCCGTGACCGCCCCGGAAAACTCCAGACGGACTCGGTGACCCCCAGCCCGTGCACCCAGAGGGAGAGCCGCCGCCTCGCGCGGGGAAAGGCCTCGCGCAGGGATGGAAGCTCGGGAGGGACGGGTCGCCCGCCGCGGACGATCCGGATCTCCGCTGCCAGCCCGGCGGCATGGAGGCGGTCACCGACGGACGCCTGGAGCACCGCGGTCAGACCTGGGAGCACGGTCGAGCGCTGCGACGTCCTCGGACGTCTCGGCCGTGGGCGAGCCACGGCTCAGAGCTTCCAGAACGGCTTCAGCGCCTCGCGGCTCGCCTCGATGACCTGCTGCGCCTCGCGGCTCGCGCCCCGGGGGAACTCGTCCCGCCGGCCGCCCATCACCTCGAGGCAGGCGTGGACGCTCCGGGGGAGCCCCACCAGCGAGTACCCGCCCTCGAGCAGGAGCACCAGCCGCCCGCCGGCGACCTCCTCCGCGAGGGACTTCATCGCGCTGCACATCGCCGCGAAGCCGCGCTCGGTGCAGAGCATTCCGCCCAGCGGGTCGTCCTCGTGCGCGTCGAACCCCGCCGAGACGATGACCAGGTCAGGCCGGAAGGCGTGCGCCACCGGGAGGAAGAGCTCGTGGAACGCCGCTCCCAGGTCCGCGTCGGTCCGGCCGGCGGGGAAGGGCACGTTCACCGTGTACCCGGCGCCGGCCCGCTCGCCCGTCTCGTGGGACGCGCCAGTCCCGGGGTAGAACGGATACTGGTGCACCGACTGGTAGAGCACGTCTCCGCGCTCCCAGAACACCGCCTGCGTCCCGTTGCCGTGGTGCACGTCCCAGTCGAGGATCAGCACCCGCGCAGCCCCGAGCGTCCGCGCCGCCTCCGCCGCGACGGCTGCATTGTTGATGAAGCAGAACCCCATCATCCGGTTCGGCTCGGCGTGGTGCCCGGGAGGCCGCACCAGGGCAAACGCCGTCCGGTGCGTCCCGGTGAGCACCGCCTCGACCGCCTCGATCGCCGCGCCGGCCGCCGCCAGCGCCGCGTCGTGGGTGCTGGGGGAGGCGAAGGTGTCGACGTCGATGGCCACGTGCGCCCCGGCGATGTTCCCGAACTCCTCGAGCAGCTCCGGCCCATGCACCCGGGCAATCTCGTCGGCGCGGGCCAGGCGCGGGACCCGGAACTCCAGGGCCGGTAGCCGGTGCTGCTCGAGGTACTCCAGCGTCCGCGACAGGCGGAGCGGAGACTCGGGGTGCCCGCGCCCCGGCTGGTGCTGGAGGAAGAGGGGGTGGGTGAGGACCAGGACGGGCGAGGACACGGTGCGGAAGATGGCGACTGTAGCCCACCGCGCCCGCTCGCGGCCGTCCGGCCTCAAACGACTGCTCGCCGGGCGGGTCGGGGAGAGTACAGTCCGGGTCGATCCGTGGTGCGATGGCTCCGAAAGATCGGGCTGCGCAACGCGCTGTTCGGCGTCTCCAGCCTGTCGCTCCTGGCCGTGCTGCTGGCCATCTTGCTGTACGTCTCGCATGACGCCAGCCTGCTCGCGGCCATCCACCGCGGCGACGAGGCGGGCGTCATCAGCCAGCTCCGGCGCACGCTCCTGCTGGCCATCGTCGTCGGCTCGCTGGCCTTCGCCTTGATCCTCTGGCTCCTCGGCCGCCTCGTCCTGACCCGGCCGCTGGAGCAGATCCTCGTGGCCGCGCGGCGGATGAGCGAGGCCGACCTCACCCAGACCGTCACCCTCGCCGGGAGCGACGAGCTCGCGGTTCTGGCCGGCGCGCTGAATCGCATCGGGCAGGGGCTCCGGGACACGCTCTCGCGCGTGCGCTCCGTGGGCGAGGCGGTGGGCGCGATCATCGACCAGCTGTCCCGCTCCGGCGTCCAGGTGACCTCTGGCGCCACCACCATCCAGTCCCAGGTCACCGAGACCAGCCGCTCCATGGCCGAGGCGGTGGGCACGCACCAGGAGGTCGCGGCGCACGTCGAGGCCCTCCAGCGCACGGCCGAGGAGAGCACCGCGCGCATCACCGAGATCGCCCGGCGGAACGAGGAGGTCGCCGAGGGCGTGGAGCAGATGGCGGCCAGCGTCCAGGAGACCACCGCCGCCATCGACGAGATGACCCGCAGCATCCTCGACGTCGCGAAGGCCATCGAGGAGCTGGGCGGCTCGACCGAGGAGACCTCCTTCAGCATCAAGCAGATGGACGTCAGCATCGGCCAGGTGGAGACCAACGCCAACGAGACCGCCCGGCTGTCGGAGCAGGTCTCGGCCGAGGCCGCGAGCGGCGTGCAGTCGCTGCAGAAGACGCTGGCCGGCATCGACCGCATCCGCGAGTCGAGCGAGCTGGCCGCCCGGGTCATCGAGGGGCTGGGCCGCCGCGTGGGCGAGGTGGTGGCCATCCTCGACGTCATCGACGAGGTCGCCGAGCAGACGAACCTCCTCGCTCTCAACGCGGCGATCATCGCCGCCCAGGCCGGTGAGCAGGGCAAGGGGTTCGCCGTCGTGGCCGACGAGATCAAGGAGCTCGCCGAACGCACCGGCGCCTCCACCAAGGAGATCTCCGAGCTCATCGCCCGGGTGCAGGAGGAGAGCCGGAACGCCGTGGGCGCGGTGGAGCAGGGCGTCCGGCACGTCCAGGAGGGCGTGGAGCTGGGCCGCGAGGCGGAGACGGCGCTCAAGCGAATCAGCGGCACCGCCAACCGGAGCACGGTGATGGTGAAGGCCATTGCCCGGGCGACGGTGGAGCAGGCCCGGGGGAGCCGCAGCGTCACCTCGGCGGTCCAGCGCATCGCCGACACGGTCCAGTCGGTCACCCAGTCGGCACAGGCCCAGGCCCGGGGCACCGCGCGCATCACCCAGTCCGCCCAGCACATGCAGACCGTCACCGCCGACGTCCAGCGACGGAGTCAGGAGCAGGCCGCGGGGAGCCGTCTCGTCACCCGGGGCCTCGAGGCGATGCGGGACCGCGTCCTGCAGCTGGACCGGGCGCAGCGCGAGCAGACCCGCGGCTCGGCGGTGGTGCTCAAGACCATGGAGGCCATCCGGGGCGTCAGCGAGGAGCAGGCCCGGACGGTGCGCCAGCTGGAGGAGGCGATCGCCCGCCTCCAGGAGGAGGCCGAGGTGCTCCGCGGCGAGGTCCGTCGCTTCCGTCTATGAATGTCGGCGTGAAGCCGGCGCGCCGCGTGCCCTCCGAGGGCTGGATGGTCTTCCTCGTGGGGGCGGTGCAGTTCATCAACATCTGGGACTTCGTGATGGTGATGCCACTCGGGCCGGACTTCGCCCGGGCGCTGGACATCCCGCTGTCCCACCTCGGGCTGCTCGGGGGCGCCTACACCGCGGCGGCGGCGCTGGCGGGCATCGCCGGCTCCACGTTCCTCGACCGCTTCGACCGTCGTTCCGCGCTGGCGGTGGCGATGACCGGGCTCGTGCTGGGCACCATCGCCGGAGGCCTGGCCTGGAGCTTTCCCACGCTGCTCGCCGCGCGCTTCCTGGCTGGGGCGTTCGGAGGCCCGGCAACCTCGCTGTCGCTGTCGATCATCGCCGACGTGGTGCCGTCCGAGCGCCGGGGAAAGGCCATGGGCGCGGTGATGGGGGCCTTCTCGGTGGCCTCGGTCGTTGGCGTTCCCCTGAGCCTGCAGCTGTCGGTGTGGGGTGGGTGGCGGTTGCCCTTCTTCGTGGTGGGAGGCCTCGGCCTCGGCGTCACCGCGGCGGTCGCGGCCTCGCTCCCCAGCCTCCAGGGTCACCTGGTCCGTCGGGCGGAGAGCATCGCCGCGGCACTCCCTCTTTTCCGCCCGCTGGTGCTCACCTCGTTCGCGATGACCGCGGTGACGATGGCCGGCGGTTTCCTGGTCATCCCCAACATCTCCGCCTACGTCCAGACCAACCTCGGCCTGCCGCGGAACCAGCTGCAGTGGGTGTACGGCATCGGCGGGCTGGTCAGCTTCGCCACCCTCCGCGTGGTGGGGAAGCTGGTGGACCGGTTCGGGAGCTTCCGGGTGGGGACGGTGGCCTCGCTGATCCTCGCCGTCGCCTTCGACCTGATGTTCGTCCACCCGCCCGGCGCGTCCGCCGGAGCGGCGATGGCCATGTCGATCTTCCTCTTCTTCGCCCTCTCGTCCCGGAACGTGAGCTACAACACGCTCGCCTCGCGGGTGCCCGAGCCGCCGGAGCGCGCGCGATTCATGTCCTTCCAGTCCGCCGTCCAGCACCTGGCCAGCGCGGCCGGTGCGAGCCTCTCGGCGCAGGTGCTCTTCGTGCAATCCGACGGCAGCCTGGGCAACGTGCCGATGCTCGGCCGGATGGCGATCGCCCTGACCCTGCTCCTGCCCGTCCTCCTCTTCCTCGTCGAGCGCGGGGTCCGGCGGCGAATCCCACCTCCGGAAACACTGCCCGAGGCCCTGCCCGGGGGAATGGCAACCCTCCCCAAGAAGGTTTAAGAGCGAGCAAGCGATGTTCAACCTTGGCGCCGGCGAGATCGCGGTCATCATGATCGTCGCCCTGCTGCTGCTCGGCCCGGACAAGCTCCCGGAGCTGGCGCGCGGGATCGGCAAGTTCGTGCGGGAGTTCCGCCGCCAGACCGACGACGTCCGGGGCATGGTGGAGCGCGAGTTCTACAAGATGGACCAGGAGGTCTTCGCCGAGGAGCAGCCGCAGGCCAAGCGGATCGAGCCACCCGCCGAGCCCGCCCCGGTCGAGGCCGAGGCCCCGGCGGCCGCGAGCACCGAAGGAGCGCTGCCTCCGCCGGCCTATCCCTCCGTCTTCCCTCCGCCCGAGGGCGTCGTCGCCGCGAAGGGATCCTCCGCCGCGCCGCTGGGGCTGGAGCCGCCGACCCCGGCTCCGGCTCCGGCGACGGCCTCGACCGAGCCCGCCACCGCCTCCTCGACCGAGCCGGGCGCCCCCGTGCGCCCCGAGGGCGAGCCCGCCTCGCATGGCTGAGGAGGAGCCGATCCAGTCCCGGATGAGCCTCTCCGAGCACCTCGGAGAGCTGAGGTCACGCCTGCTCCGGGTGGTCATCGCGGTGCTCGTGCTCGGCGTCGCCGGCCTCGTCTGGGCCCGCCCGATCTTCGGCTTCCTGATGAGGCCGGTGCTGGACGCGCTGCCGCCGTCCGAGCGGAGCCTCATCTACACCTCGGGCATCGAGGAGCTGAACGTGCTGATGAAGGTCGGCCTCTACGCCGGCATCTTCCTCGCCACGCCCGTGCTCCTGACGCAGATCTGGGGCTTCGTCGCCCCGGGTCTCTACCCGCGCGAGCGGAAGTACGCCTTCCCCTTCGTGTTCCTCGGCACCGTGGCGTTCCTGATTGGCGCGACCTTCTGCTACCTGGTGGTGCTCCCCACCATGTTCAAGTTCCTGCTCTCCAGCGGGGACACGGCACCGATCAAGGCCCGGGTGGAGCGGGCGAGAGCGGTGGAGGTCGAGGCGCTCCGGTTCGCGCGCTCGGGTGACTTCGACCGCGCGGCCAACCTCGCCGACGGGGAGGCGCAGCGGCTCACCGCGATGGGCGACGGACGGGTCTCGGCGCCGGACCGCTTCGCCGACGGCGTGGTCGAGCTCCAGGCTCGCCTCGATGCCGAGGGCCGGCTGGTCGACGCCACCCGCGACGGCCTCGGGCTCGGTGCGGCGCCGGCGCTCCGCCAGGCGTTGGAGAAGCGGATGGAGGCGGTGGACGCCTTCCAGTCCGGCTCGGCGAGCAAGGCCTCCGAGGCGCTGGAGCAGTCCGCCTCGCTCCTCGCCGGTGCCGCGGGCAGCCAGGGTTCGGCGGTGGCCCGGCTGTGGAAGATGCAGAAGACGCTCGCCGCGGGTCAGGGCTCGCTGGCCGAGGAGGCCTGGACCCGCCCGCTGCTCACCATGAGCGAGCAGCTGTCGCTGGTGCTGATGCTGCTCCTCGCGCTCGGCGTGGTCTTCGAGCTCCCGCTCGTGATGGCGCTCCTCGCCGCGCTGGGGCTGGTGAAGGCGAAGTTCCTGATGAAGTACCAGCGGCACGCCTTCGTGGTGTGCCTCATCCTCGCGGCGGTCATCACCCCGACGGGAGACCCGATCAACATGGGCATCCTCGCCGGCCCGATGCTGCTCTGCTACGAGGTCGGTGTCCTCGCCGCCTGGCTCATCGAGCGACGGCGCGCCCGCAGCACCTCCGAGACCGCGCTCACGCCCACCTAGTCGGCGACGAGGGTCACCTGGATGTTGCCCCGGGTCGCCTTGCTGTAGGGGCAGACCTGGTGCGCGGCCTCCATCAGCTCCCGCGTCTCTTCGCGCGAGACCCCGTCGACGTGGCCGTGCAGCTCGGCGGCGAGACCAAATCCGCCGTCGTCGGTCTTCCCGATGGTCACCCGGGCGGTGATGGTGGCGTCCTTCAGCGGCTTCCTCTGCAGGCGGGCCACCACCCGCAGCGCGCTCTCGAAGCACGCGGCATACCCGGCGGCGAAGAGCTGCTCGGGGTTCGTCCCCGGGCCTCCCTTGCCCCCGAGCGAGGTGGGCATCGCGAGGCCGTGGGAGACCTGGCCGTCGTCGGTCTGGACCTTGCCCTCGCGCCCTCCGTGGGCGGTGGCGGTGGCGGTGTAGAGCGGCTGGAACATGGCGCCGACCTAACCTTCGCCTCCGCGCGAGTCGAGCGCCTCGCGTGCCGCTGCGGCCTCAGACGTGCCGTGCACGACGGCGCACCATCCAGCCGGCGACCGCCAGGAGCGCCAGCGCGCCGCCCGGTCCGGTCCCGGTGCTGCTGCACCCGGAGGCGTGGCTGGCGATCACGGTGGTGATGGCGTCGCGATCGGCCGGTGCAGGGGTTCCGCCGGTGATGCGGAACTGGACCGAGGCCTGTCGCGGCGCTCCGGAGGTGAACTCGAAGCCGGCGATGACCGTCTTCACCGTGCCGGGGCCGATGTCGCCCAGGGTGCAGGGCATCCCCCCGGTGCAGTCGAGCGACGTCGAGACCAGGCGGAGCGCGGGGTCCACCTGCGCGTCGAGCACCACCCCGGTCGCCGTGCCCGTGCCCCGGTTGACGACGTGGACGATGAACCGAGGCGGATGCCCATTGCTGTACTCGTGCCCGAGCGTGGTGGCGCCGATGGCCAGCCCCCTTGCCGGGGACCACCCCACGTCCTCGAGCGCCGCAGGGGTCAGGTCCATCGTCCGCGAGAGGCTCGGGTTGATGGTGGGCATCATCAGCAGAGGCGGCGAGGCGCTCGAGTCCCAGTGGCCCACGCTCGAGCCGTCGGAGTAGGCGCTCGGCGTGTAGAGCAGCACGTCGCCGGCGAGGTTCTCGCCCGCGCGCCGCCCGTCGCCGTCCACGCTCACCAGCCCGCCATCCTCCTCGATGTACGTCTCGAGGGCCGTCCCGTCATCGGCGGAGATGCCCCACACCGGAATGGTGAGGCCGGGGCCCGCGTCCCCGGTGTAGGAGGTGGGCCCGGTTCCGGACTGCGAGGGCCGCACCACGAGCCCCACCGCCCCGGCGGCCTGCGCGTTCAGCGCCCGCTGCGAGACGAGACAGAACAGCCCCGCGTCGGAGCGCACGCCGCGCTCGGCGATCACCAGCATGCCGGGCGACGGGGCGAGCGGGTTGCAGGCGTCCTGGGCCGTCCCTCCGTCCGCGTCCTGCGCCATCACCACCGGAGCGGCGAGCGAGACGTGTCCCGGGCCGAACCGGGCGCGGGCCAGCGGGAAGGTGCGACCATCGGGAAGCCGCATCAGCCCGTCGGTCCTGTCCAGCACCGCGTCCTTGGCGGCGCGGACCGCGGGCCCGACCCAGCTCACGCCGAAGGGACGCCGGATGGCCAGGTCGTAGTCGCTCGAGGACAGCTGCGAGAGCAGCACCCCGCTGGTGTCGTCGCGGGCCTGCTCACGGAAGGCCGTGGCCGACTTGATGAAGCCCAGGCCGTGGGCCATCTCGTGGAGGAAGACCGAGGCGAGGTCGGTGGTGCCGGCGGGCGCGAGGTTGTCCAGCCCGGCGTACCAGGCGGTGATGGCGCAGTCGGAGCGGCCCACCCGGCCGTTGAACCGGGAGTCGATCTCCTCGCGGCCGGGGTCGAGATCCTGCCCCGCGCGCTCGTTCGCCAGCGCGGCCGGGTAGCGGTTGTCCTCGTAGAGCGCGCTCGGCCCCGAGGCGCCCAGCACCGCCGTCCCGCCGGAGCAGTCGAGGTCGATGAACTCGGTGCGGATGGAGATGGGGATCCGGTTGCCGAGCGTCGCGGACCAGAGCGCAGCCGAGTACTGCGCGGACATCAGCCGCTGCTCGCCCACGGTGGTGCCGGGGTTCCCTCCCACCGGCTCCGCCGGCGTGGTGTCGTTCAGCCCCTCGCCCGAGCCGTTTCCGTCGATGATGCGGATCTCCGCTCCCCCGAGAGCCACCGGGGAGACGAGCAGCGTGGCGGCACACAGCGCGCGGAGACGGCGGGGAATCATCTGGAGTCTTCGGAGTCCCGGACCATTGCCTCTGCGCCGTCCTCGCTGTCCACGCACCCGACGCTCAGCGTGCCGTCGTTGGCCCGGCGCCCGAGGACCACTGCGGTCGGCCCAGGCGTGACCGCGCCCATGGCATCGCTGGCCGGCGCCCGGGTGGTGAGGGCGTTCCGGGCGACGTAGGGCCGGACCAGCGCGCGGGCGGTCGCGACCGCCTCCGGGACCGTCTCCGGGGCCGCGCCGGGACCGCAGCCGGGGAGGGCGACTGCTCCGAGGGCCAGGAGAGCCCGGAAGACGCGGGAAGGAACCATCGAGAAGACCGCTTCGAGCATCATCGGGTCCCCCCCTTCGCAGCAAGGCGTGTTATCGATGTCCCCCGAGGGTGACGGCGCGATGACCACCGATGGCGCGAAGAGCACGCGGGAGCGGGCCAAGGAGATCGCCGAGCAGCGACGGGCCGAGCGGCGGCAGCGGAAGCGCCACTGCGTCCTGTGCGGGGTGGAGGAGTCCGACCGGACCCCGCTGGGACCCCACCCGGACGGCATCGGGCCAAGTTGCCGGGAAGAGGCGACCTGTCTCTCCCGCAGGGCACGCTCGCTGTAGCTTTCCAATACGGTTGCTCGCTCCGCCGCATCGGATGTAAGAAGATGGGCGCATGGCCAGCGCCCCCTTCACCGGAGTGAAGGTGTTCTCGACGACGCTCGCCCGGGACCGCGAGACCATGGGTGAGACGATCACCAAGTGGCTCCAGAACAACCCCGGGGTCGAGGTCGTCGACCGGGTCGTGACCCAGAGCTCCGACAAGGAGTTCCACTGCCTGACCGTCACCCTCTTCTACCGGCACCGAGAGCCCGCCTCGCGGAACGGCTGAACACGCGAGGGCTCCGGGGGGTTGCGCCCGGGGCCCCGGTCGTGGAGACCTCTGGACATGCGTCCGATGCGCCGGGGCTTCCGCCCCGTCTTCCCTAGATTGCACGGCGCCGCGGCGTGGCTCGCGGCGGCCCTCGTCGTCGGCTCGGTCGTCTACGCGCTCGCCCACGACGGCTTCGGCCCTCTGCTCCTCCTCATTCCGCGCGCGGTGCTCCACGGCTTCCTGTGGCAGCCGGTGACCTACGGGTTCGTCGCCGATTCCCCCATGGGCGTCATCTTCGGCGCGCTCATCCTCTGGCAGCTCGGCGGAGCGCTCGAGCAGACCTGGGGCACGCGGCGGATGGTGTCCTTCGCCGTGGGCACCACCGTGCTCGCGGGCGTGGTGACGGTGCTCCTCGCCCTGGTCATCCGGACGCTCGCGCTCCTCCCCTTCGCCGGCGGCTTCGTGATGGGCTCGGTGCTCTGGGTCGCGTACGGGCTCAGCTTCGGCCGCCAGCGTCTGAACTTCTGGGGCCTGCCGGTGAGCGGGAACGTCTTCGCGCTGATCGGCGTGGGCTTCGTGTTCCTCGAAGGAGCGTTCTCCGGCTTCCTGAGGGTCATCCCCGAGGCGGCGGCGCTGCTGCTGACCTTCGGCTACCTGCGACTGGGTGGCCCGTCGAGCTGGATTCTCCGGCTGCAGAGCTGGCGGCTCCAGCGCCAGCTGCGGACGCGGAGCAAGCACCTGACCCTGGTCAGCCCTGACCGGAACACCCCCCGGGATTCGGACCGTTTCATCCAGTGAGACGGTCTGTTTCAGCCGGTTTGGTTGCATCACCGGGAGCGGACGGGCATCCAAGGGCCCGCGATTCGTTTCACGAGAGAAGATCCCTCGCTTTCCGGAGACACCCGATGCGCTCGCTCGTTGCCCTCGCAGCCCTCGTCGCCCTACCCGCAGCTGCCTCCACCTGGGAGATCGACCCCAACCACACCGAGAGCTCGTTCGTGGTGAAGCACCTGATGGTGTCGAACGTCCGCGGTCAATTCGGGAAGACCACCGGGACCGTCACGCAGGACGACAAGGACGTCACCAAGAGCAAGGTGGAGATCACGATCGACGCGAAGACCATCGACACCCGCGTGGACAAGCGTGACGCGCACCTCAAGTCGCCCGACTTCTTCGACGTCGAGAAGTTCCCGACCATCACCTTCAAGTCCACGAAGATCACCAAGGCCGAGGGCAACAACGTGAAGATGGAAGGTGACCTCACCATCCACGGCGTGACCAAGCCGGTGGTCGTGAACGTCGAGCAGACCCCGGATACTCTCGCCGGGGGGAAGACCATCCGGGGCTTCACCGCCACCACCAAGATCAACCGGAAGGACTTCGGGCTGAACTGGAACCGGACCATCGAGGCCGGCGGCGTGATGGTGGGTGAGGACGTCGCCATCACCGTGGAGGGAGAGCTCCACCGGAAGGACGCCGCGAGCGCGGCGAAGTGACCGTCGGCGGCGCCCGGCCTACGCGGCGCTGATCGACTGGACGCCCGCCCGGAAGACGTAGATCCGGGCGGTGTGCGTGCGGGTGTCCGCCGGGACGAGGAAGAAGCCCACCTCGGCCCCGTCGACGTCCTCGGAGAACCCGACGATCTGCCGGCCGTCGGAGAAGCCCACGCGGATCCGCCGGCCCGTCGACGGCGGTGGCGAGGTCCCGGGCTCCTGCATGAAGAAGATGGCCTTCACTCGCTCGGCGGCGATGGCCTCGGGCGGGCGGCCGGGCTGGGCGAGACGGATGACCGGATCCAGGAGGTCCAGGTCCCGGACCGTTCCCCGGCGCACCTGTCCCTCGAGCGTGTGGAGCACCACCCGGTGCTCGCCCTCGACGAAGGTCGGGTTCAGGTAGGAGCCACCGAACACCTCGGCGCCGGTGGCGACGTCGGTGACCGGTGCTGGCGGCGGCTCGGGCATCACCGCGTCCGACTCCTCCATCACGTCCAGCGGTGCCTCCGCGAGCAGGACGGCCTTGTTCCGCGCGAACGGTCCGCTGTGGCCGAACTGATGCGCGAGATGGGGCGGCTCGGGCCGCGCAGCGCTCAGCGCGGGCACCCTGCGTCCGTCCTCGCCCATGACGTAGGCGGCGGGCGGAGGCGGTGGCGGCGAGGCCGGCCGCGGGGCAGCGGCGACGGCCCTGGGCGGAGCGGGGGCCGGAGGTGGAGGCGGCGCGAAGGCCGGGCCCGGAGGTGGCGCGGACGGTGGGCGCGGCACGGAGATGCGTGGCGCGACCGGCGCCGGCGGCTCCTGCTCGAGCTCGGGCAGCGCCTCGACCTCCCCGTACTGGAAGGCCTGCGGCGGCGCGGGGGGCTCCGGCTCGAGCTCGGGCAGTGCCCCGACCTCCCCGTACTGGAAGGCCTGCGGCGCGGCCGCGAGCTCGGCCTCGGTGGCCTGCAGCTCCTCCGGGGCGAAGGTGGGTTGCTCCTCCTGGTCGTCGAAGGCGATCGCCCGTGGGTCCGCGGGCTGCTCACCGACGAACTCGTGGAGCGCCGCCAGCGGGACGCGGTCCTCGGGCTGCCCGGCCAGCTCCTCCGGCAGCGACTCGCCCTCGAGGAGGATGACGTCCGCCGAGGACAGCTCGATCGGGGCAGCGTCCTCCCCGGGACCGGGCTCGGTGGGACCGGGCTCGCCGGGACCGGCCTCGGTGGCAGCGAGGTCCGCGGGATGGAACTCGGCGACCCGATCCGCGACGTCGAGCGGGATCGCGCCCAGGTCCTCGGGAGGGAGCGCCTCGGCAGCCACCGGCACCGCGCCCCAGTCGGTGGACTCGGCCGTCGCGGCGTCGCCCGCCTCGATGTCATCATCGGTCGCCTCGGCTGCCGCGTCGATCCGCTCGGCGAGGCTCGGCCGCCGCGCCGCGGCCTCGGGAACCACGGCCGGTTCCGGCTCGAGCTCGGGCAACGCCCCCAGCGCTCCGGGGTCGAGGGCCTGCGCCCCCGCGGCGAGCTCGGTCTCGGGCGGGAGCGGCGGGAGCAGCTCGACGGTGTCCTGCGGGTCGGTGGGAGTCTCCCCGGCCTCGGCGGCCCAGCCGGATGGGTCTTCCTCCCCCGGGAGCGGGGCATCCGGCGGGATCGCGACAGCGTCGAGCGCTTCGACGACCGCCTCGGCGGGCGCAGCCTCCGCCTCCGCCTCCGGAGCCGCAGCCTCGGGCCCGGGGAGGGGCAACGCGCCCTCCGCCTCGAGCTCGGGAAGCGGCTCGGGTGGGGCAGCCCCGTGGTCGACGAAGGCGTGCAGGTCGATCGCCGGGTCGGTCGCCGCCTCGGAGGGCGACGGATGCTCGAACCGGGTGACCTCGGCCGGCGGCGTCAGGACCGGAAGCTCGGCCTCGAGGGGCTCGAGCGCCGGCTCCGGTGCCGCCAGCTCCGCCTCGAGGGGCTCGAGCGCCCGCTCCGGTGGCGCCAGCTCCGGCTCGAACGCCATCGGCTCCAGGCCGGAGGGCGCCTCCTCCATCCCGGGGGACGGTTCCGCGGCGAGGCCGGGGGCCGGCTCCGCCTCGGGTTCCGGAAGCTCGCCGACGAGGAGGATCGGCGCATCCGCGCGGGCCTCAGCCGTCGGGGCCGGGGGTGCGGAGTCGACGAGGTCCGGCGTCGGCCCGGGCCCGGAGGGCGAATCCGGCTCCAGGCGCGGAAGCAGGGCCGCTCCCGATGCATCGAGCCGGGGAAGCGCCGCTGCCGCCACCCGAGGTCCAGACGTCGCGATGGGGCTGGGCGAGGGCGCAGGGGTGCCGCCAGGCTGGGGGCCGCCGGTCCGGACCTCTGCCGGTTCCGAGGGCAACCCGAGCCTCTCCCGCAACTCGGCGAGCCGGCTTCGCTCCTGCTCGTTGAGACCGTCGGTGCTTCGCTTCTCGCTGAGGGAGCGCAGCTCGCGGATGGCCGCACGCGTATCGGACACTGTTCCAGCGAGTGTACCGGGCAAACGCGCGATGGCGAAACCGAGCGGCGCCGGTGTGGCGACCCTGTTGAAGCCCTGACGCAAGGCTTCACCCGGCGGACCGACACCTACCTGCGCCTTGTGTCGAACCCTCCGGTGCGCCAGAAACGGGCAGTCGGCCCGACAGCGCCCTTTCCACACATCGGAGTTCCAGTGCCCCAGCCAGGAATCGAGAAGCTCGCGATCGACACCATCCGCACGCTCTCCATGGATGCGGTGCAGAAGGCGAATTCGGGACATCCCGGAGCGCCGATGGCACTCGCCCCGGTCGCCTACGCCCTCTGGCAGAACGTCCTCCGGTACGACCCGGCCGAGCCCACCTGGCCGAACCGCGACCGGTTCCTGCTCTCCAACGGGCACGCCTCGATGCTCCTCTACTCGGTGCTCCATCTGACGGGCGTGCGTCAGGTGGACCCCGAGGGCCGGGTGCTCGACGCGCCGGCGGTCTCGCTCGACGACATCAAGTCCTTCCGGCAGCTGGGCAGCCGGACTCCGGGGCACCCCGAGTACGGCGTCACCACCGGCGTCGAGTCCACCACCGGGCCGCTGGGGCAGGGGGCTGCGAACTCGGTGGGCATGGCCATCGCCTCGCGCTGGCTCGGGGCACACTACAACCGGGCGAACCTCACTCTCTTCGACTTCGACGTCTACGCCATCCTCGGCGACGGCTGCATGATGGAGGGCATCTCCTCGGAGGCCGCGTCGCTCGCCGGCCATCTGAAGCTGCCGAACCTCTGCTGGCTCTACGACAACAACCACATCTCGCTCGACGGGAAGCTCTCGCTCTCCTTCGACGAGGACGTGCCGAAGCGCTTCGATGCATACGGCTGGGCGACCACGCACGTGACCGACGCCAACGACCTCGGCCAGCTCGCGAAGGCCTTCCAGTTCTTCAAGCAGCAGGGGCGGCCCACGCTGATCGTGGTCGACTCCCACATCGGCTACGGCGCACCGAAGAAGCAGGACACCAGCGCCGCCCACGGTGAGCCGCTCGGCGAGGATCAGGTGCGCGCGGCGAAGAAGTTCTACGGCTGGCCGGAGGACGCCCAGTTCCTCGTCCCCGACGGCGTCCGCGAGCACTTCCAGCAAGGCCTCGGGATGCGCGGCAGGAAGCTGCGGCAGGACTGGGAGGCCACCCGGGAACGCTACCGGAAGGAGCAGCCGGAGCTCTCGAAGGAGCTGGACCTCGTCGACCGCTTCGAGCTGCCCCCCGGCTGGGACGCCGATCTGCCGGTCTTCCCCGCCGATCCGAAGGGGATGGCCACCCGCGAGTCGTCCGGACAGGTGCTGAACGCGCTGGGGAAGAAGATCCCCTGGCTCCTCGGAGGCGCGGCCGACCTCAGCGGCTCCACCAAGGTGACCTTCAAGGGAGAGCCCAACCTCGCCGCGGGCGAGCCCGGCGGCCGCAACATCTACTACGGGGTCCGCGAGCACGCGATGGGTGCCATCGTGAACGGGATGGTGCTGACCAAGCTCCGCGCCTTCGGGAGCACCTTCCTCACCTTCACCGACTACATGCGAGCGCCGATCCGGCTCTCCGCCCTGATGGAGATCCCGGCGTTCCACGTGATGACCCACGACTCCATCGGCCTCGGCGAGGACGGGCCGACGCACCAGCCCATCGAGCAGCTCGCCTCGCTCCGGGCGATGCCAGGGCTGTGGGTGATCCGACCCGGTGACGCGAACGAGGTCACCGAGTGCTACCGGCTGGTGATGGAGAGCAAGCGCCACCCGGTCATCCTGAGCTTCAGCAGGCAGGCCCTCCCCACCTTCGACCGGACGAAGTACGCGCCTGCGAGCGGTGCCCGGAAGGGCGCCTACGTGCTCGCCGATGCCGAGGGCGGAAAGCCGCAAGTGCTTCTGATGGCCACCGGCAGCGAGGTGCGCCTGGTCGTCGAGGCGTTCGAGAAGCTCAAGGCCGAGGGGATCCGTGCCCGCGCGATCAGCATGCCCTGCTGGGAGATCTTCGAGCAGCAGTCGCCCGAGTACCGCGAGTCGGTGTTTCCCTCGTCGGTGAGCGCGCGAGTCGCCGTGGAGCAGGCGGCGACCTTCGGCTGGCAGGCCTACGTTGGGCTCACCGGGAAAATCCTGGGCATGAAGAGCTTCGGCGCCTCGGCGCCATTGAAGGACCTGCTCCCGCACTTCGGCTTCACCACCGAGCACGTGGTGGCCGCGGCGAAGGAGCAGCTGGGGAAAAAGGAGCAGTCATGAATCCGCTTCAGCAGCTGGCCGAGCAGGGCCAGAGCGTCTGGCTCGACTTCATGCGGCGTAGCCTGGTCACCACCGGCGAGCTGCAGCGCTACATCGACAACGACGGCCTCAGGGGCCTGACCTCCAACCCGACCATCTTCCAGAAGGCGGTGGAGGGGAGCTCGGACTACGACGAGCTGTTCCGGGAGTGGGCGCCGCGCGGCGCGTCGGCCGGCGACGTGTTCGAGGTGCTCGCGGTGCGGGACATCGGGGACGCGGCGCGCGTCTTCCGGCCGGTCTGGGAACGGACGAAGCACCGCGACGGGTACTGCTCGATCGAGGTGACCCCCACCCTGGCTCACGACACGCAGGGGACGATCGCGGAGGCCCACCGACTCTGGAAGAAGCTCGGGGTGCCCAACGTGATGGTGAAGATCCCCGGCACCGTCGAAGGCGTGCCGGCCGTCGAGCAATGCGTCGCCGACGGCCTGAACATCAACATCACCCTCCTCTTCAGCCAGGACGCCTACGTGGCGGTGGCCGAGGCGTACATCCGTGGCCTGGAGAAGCGGCTGGCGCGGGGAGAGGACATCTCGGAGAGCGCCTCGGTGGCGAGCTTCTTCGTCAGCCGGATCGACTCGCTGGTGGAGAAGACCATCGCCGCCCGCGAGAAGGCCGGCGCCACCCCGCAGCAGAAGGCCCTCTTCGACGAGGTCGTGGGCAAGGTGGCCGTCGCCAACGCCAAGCAGGCCTACCAGAAGTACAAGAATCTCTTCTCCGGCGCTCGGTGGCAGAAGCTGGCCGACAAGGGGGCGAAGACGCAGCGGGTGCTCTGGGCGAGCACCGGCACCAAGAACCCGAAGTACTCCGACGTCCTCTACATCGAGGAGCTCATCGGGCCGGACACGGTGAACACCATCCCGCCCGCGACGATCGACGCCTTCCGCGACCACGGGAAGGTCCGCCGGACGCTGGACCAGGGGGTGCCCGAGGCCGACGCGGTGATGCGCAAGCTCGAGCAGTCCGGCATCTCGATGAAGGCGATCACCGACCAGCTGGTGGAGGACGGCGTGAAGTCGTTCTCCGAGAGCTTCGCCGATCTGATCTCCGCGGTGGGCAGCCGGCTGAAGAGTGGGGGAGGCCGGAAGTGAACGGCATCGCCCTGCAGCTTCCTCCCGAGCTCGACTCGGAGGTGAAGCGCACCCTGGCCGACTGGGACCAGGGCAAGAAGATGGAGCGACTCTGGGCGCGCGACGCCTCGCTCTGGACGAACCAGGACGAGGCGAAGTGGCTCGGCTGGCTCGACATCATCGACAAGGCGCGGCCGGTCAGCCCGGAGCTGCAGGCCTTCCTGGCGGAGATCGCCGGCGAGCGATTCGATCATGCCCTGCTCCTCGGGATGGGCGGCAGCTCGCTGTGCCCGGAGGTCATGGAGCGGACCTTCGGCCCGGTGAAGGGCAAGCCGCAGCTGCTGGTGCTCGATTCGACGGATCCGGTCCAAGTCCAGTCGTTCCGCAAGCGGATCGACCCGGCGCGAACGCTGTTCATCGTCTCCAGCAAGAGCGGCAGCACGCTCGAGCCCAACATCTTCTTCCAGTACTTCTGGGCGGAGACGGTGAAGGTCATCGCCCAGGACGGGGCCGGGCGGCACTTCGTGGCCATCACCGACCCCGGCTCGAAGATGGAGCAGGTGGCGAAGGAGCACCGCTTCCGGGCCATCTTCCCCGGCCGTCCGAGCATCGGCGGTCGTTACTCGGCGCTCTCCAACTTCGGCATGGTGCCGGCGGGGGTGCTGGGCGTGGATCTGCCCCGCTTCCTGGGCAGCACGCTGACGATGGTGGACGCGTGCGCAGGCACGGTGCCGGCCTCGAAGAATCCGGGCGGAATCCTGGGCGCCGTCCTCGGCACGCTGGGCCGTGCGGGGCGGAACAAGGTGACGCTTGTGACCAGCCCCGGCATCGGCGACGCGGGGGCGTGGCTGGAGCAGCTCCTCGCCGAGTCGACCGGGAAGCAGGGCAAGGGGCTCATCCCGGTGGACCGCGAGACGCTCGGCACTCCGGACCGGTACGGTCAGGACCGGCTCTTCGCATACCTGCGCCTGGAGTCCGCGCCCGACGCGGCCCAGGACCGGGCGGTCGACGCGCTGGCGAAGGCCGGTCAGCCCGTGGTGCGCATCTCGGTCACCGAGCCCTACGCGCTGGGCCAGGAGTTCTTCCGCTGGGAGATCGCCACCGCGGTCGCGGGCTCGGTGCTGGGTATCAATCCCTTCGACCAGCCGGATGTCGAGGCGAGCAAGATCGAGACCCGGAAGCTGACCGAGGCCTACGAGAAGACCGGCGCGCTCCCCGACGAGCGGCCGTTCGTCGAGGACGGGCCGGTGGCGCTCTTCGCCGACCCGGCGAACACCCTGGCGCTCCAGGGCAGCAAGACGCTGTCCTCGGTGCTGAAGCAGCATCTCGGCCGGCTGGGCGCCGGGGACTACCTCGGACTCCTCGCCTACGTCCCGATGACCCAGGAGAACGAGGAGGTGCTCCAGTCGGCGCGGATGGCCGTCCGCGACGGAAAGAAGGTCGCCACCTGCCTCGGCTTCGGGCCGCGGTTCCTCCATTCCACCGGCCAGGCCTACAAGGGCGGGCCGAACTCGGGCGTGTTCCTCCAGGTCACCTGCGACGATCCGGTGCAGCTGCCGGTCCCGGGGCAGAAGTACACGTTCGGGGTGGTGAAGGCGGCGCAGGCGCGGGGTGACTTCGAGGTGCTGGCGGCGCGGAAGCGACGGGCGCTCCGGGTCCACCTGCGCGGACCGCTGGACGCGGCGCTGCGGAAGCTGCGCGAGGCGATCGACCAGGCGGTCTGACGACGAGAGAGCAGTTCTCAGCGGGCAGTCGGCAGTCAGGAGCGACAGCGATGCAGATCGGCATGATCGGGCTGGGCAGGATGGGCGGAAACATGGTCCGCCGTCTGATGAAGGGCGGCCACACCTGCGTGGTGTACGACCAGGGCGCGGACGCCGTCGCGGCGTACGCGAAGGAGGGCGCCACTCCGGCGAAGAGCCTGCAGGACATGGTCGCGAAGCTCCAGAAGCCGCGCGCGGTGTGGGTGATGGTGCCGGCTGGCGGTCCCACCGAGAGCACTGTCCAGTCGCTGGCGGAGCTGCTCGAGGCCGGCGACACGATCATCGATGGCGGGAACAGCTTCTTCAAGGACGACGTCCGGCGCTCGAAGGAGGTCGGGAAGAAGGGCATCCACTACGTCGACGCCGGCACGAGCGGGGGCGTGTGGGGCGTCGAGCGCGGCTACTGCCTGATGGTGGGCGGTCCGAAGGAGGCGGTGGCGCGGATCGAGCCGGTGCTCCGCACGCTCGCTCCCGGCAAGGGCGACATCGAGCCGACCCCGGGCCGCGACGGCAAGAGCACCGCCGAGCTGGGATACCTCCACTGCGGCCCTTCCGGCGCGGGACACTTCGTGAAGATGGTCCACAACGGCATCGAGTACGGCCTGATGCAGGCCTACGCCGAGGGCTTCGACATCTTCAAGAACGCGACCTCCGAGCAGCTCCCGGAGGACTACCGCTACGACCTCAACCTCGCGGACATCGCCGAGCTGTGGCGCCGGGGCAGCGTGGTGTCGAGCTGGCTCCTGGACCTGACCAGTATCTCGCTGGCCAAGGACCCGAAGCTCGACGGCTACGAGGGCTACGTCCAGGACTCCGGCGAGGGTCGATGGACCATCGAGGCCGCGATCGCGGAGGCGGTCCCGGCCGAGGTGCTGAGCGCCGCGCTGTACGTGCGGTTCCGGTCCCGGCAGCAGCACACCTTCGCCGAGAAGCTGCTCTCGGCGATGCGGAAGCAGTTCGGCGGTCACGTGGAACCGAAGTAGGACCCTGGAGCCCGGCGCATGGTGCAGAAGCTCGAGACGGCGGCCACCCCGCAGCACAACCGCACTGCCGACCCCTGCGTGGTGGTCATCTTCGGTGCCTCGGGTGACCTGACGAAGCGGAAGCTGATCCCGGCCATCCTGAATCTCCAGAACGGCGGCTTCCTGCCGAAGAACCTGGCGGTGGTGGGCGTGGCGCGGACGAAGATGAGCCACGCCGAGTTCCGCGACGAGGTGAAGCCCGACGACAAGGTCATCTCCGCCGCGCCGATGCGCGCGGCCTGGGCCAGCCTGTCGGAGCGGGTCTTCTACTTCGCCGCGGACGCGACGAAGTCCGAGTCCTTCCCCGGCATCGGCGAGTTCCTCAAGAAGACCGACTCCCAGGTGGGGACACCGGGCAACTATCTCTTCTATCTCTCGGTCGCCCCGACCCTGGTCGCGCCGATCGTCCAGAACCTCGGCAAGTGCGGCCTGGCGAAGGAGGAGAACGGCCGCTGGAGGCGGGTGGTCATCGAGAAGCCGTTCGGGCACGACCTGCCGAGCGCGGTGGAGCTGAACCGGACCATCAAGGCGGTCATCGGCGAGAAGCAGATCTTCCGGATCGACCACTACCTCGGGAAGGAGACCGTCCAGAACCTCATGGTGTTCCGGTTCGGGAACGGGATGTTCGAGCCGATCTGGAACCGGAACTACATCGACCACGTGCAGATCACCGTGAGCGAGGAGCTCGGCGTCGAGGGGCGCGGCCCGTACTACGACACCGCCGGCGCCATGCGGGACATGGTTCCCAACCACATCGCGCAGCTCGTGAGCCTGGTGGGAATGGAGCCGCCGATCTCGTTCAGCGCGGACGCCGTCCGGGACGAGCAGGTGAAGCTGCTGAAATCCATCGAGCCGCTCACTCCGGAGGAGGTCCTCCAGCAGGCGGTCCGCGGCCAGTACGGTCCGGGGGACGTCGACGGGAAGAAGGTCCCCGGCTACCGCGAGGAGGAGAAGGTCCCGCCGGAGAGCAACACCGAGACCTTCGTGGCGCTCCGGCTGCTGGTGGACAACTGGCGCTGGGCCGGCGTGCCCTTCTACGCGCGGACCGGGAAGCGGCTCCCGAAGCGGATGACCCAGATCGTCATCCAGTTCAAGCACGCGCCGGCGATGCTCTTCCAGCACACCTCGGTGGACCGGCTGACCACCAACCGGCTCTACATCCACATCCAGCCCAAGGAGGGCATCTCGCTCCGCTTCGGGGCCAAGGTGCCAGGTCCGGTGCTGACCATGGGCGCGGTGGAGATGGACTTCGACTACGTCGACTACTTCGGGAAGGTCCCGAGCACCGGCTACGAGACGCTGCTCTATGACGCGATGATCGGCGATGCGACGCTGTTCCAGCGCGCGGACATGGTCGAGGCGGGCTGGTCGATGGTGCAGCCGGTGCTCGACGTCTGGAAGGCGCTCCCGGCCCGGAGCTTCCCCAACTACGCCGCCGGAAGCTGGGGTCCACCCGAAGCCGACGAGCTGCTCCGTCGTGACGGACGGCACTGGGAGAACTCCGGGACGTGATCGTCGCCGGCGACATCGGCGGGACCAACGCGCGGCTGGCGACCTTCGACGTGCAGGCGGGGCGTCTCCTGCTGGTGAAGGAGATCGTCTACCCGAGCCGGTCGGCGCCGGACCTCGAGACCATCGTTCGCCGCTTCGTGGACGAGGCGCGGCCGGCCGCCACGGCGGCGGCGCTGGGAGTGGCCGGCCCGGTGAAGAACGGGCGCACCGAGACCCCGAACCTCCCCTGGGTGGTGGACGCGCGGCGGCTGGCGGACATCCTCGGCGTGCCGAAGGTCACCCTGCTCAACGACCTCAAGGCCAACGCCTACGGGCTCCGACACCTCGGGGCGACCGACTTCGCCGTCCTCCAGGCCGGCTCCCACGACGCCGCGGGGAACCAGGCCATCCTCTCCGCCGGCACCGGGCTGGGCTGCGCGGGCCTCTACTGGGACGGCCAGCGCCACCGCCCGTTTGCCACCGAGGGCGGGCACTCCGACTTCGCAGCCCGGAACCATCTCGAGGCGGAGGTGATGGAGACCATCGCCCGCGAGAAGGGCCGGGTGAGCGCGGAGCGCATCCTGTCCGGGAGCGGGCTGGTCCGGCTCTACCGTTTCCTGCGCGAGCGCTCGGGCGTGCCGGAGTCGCCGGCGCTGGCCGAGCGCTTCGCCAAGGAAGATGCAGCAGCGGTCATCTCCCGCTCGGCGCTCGATCAGGCGGATCCGGTCTGCGTCCAGGCGCTCGACGCGTTCGTCTCCGCCTATGGCGCCGAGGCGGGGAACGTCGCCCTCCGGATGCTTGCGACCGGAGGCGTCTTCCTGGGAGGCGGCATCGCGCCGAAGAATCTCGCCGCCTTCAAGCGGAATGGGCTGTTCATGACCGCGTTCCTCGACAAGGGACGGATGCGCTCTCTGCTGGAGTCCGTCCCGGTGCTGGTGGTGCTGAACGACCGGGCGGCGCTCTGGGGCGCGGCGCACTGCGCGGCCTTCGACGAGAGCTGAGGTGAGCGATGGCGGGTCCGACGCTGCGAGTGCTGGACAGCCTGGACGCGGTGGCCCGCACCGCGGCGCAGTGGGTCCATGACCGCGCCTGGGCCGCGGCGAACGCCCGGGGTCGCTTCACCCTCGCGCTCTCCGGTGGGAACACGCCGCGCGCGCTCTACCGGCGGATGGCGGACGGGCCGCGGCTGCCCTGGGACCGGACGGTGTTCTGCTTCGGCGACGAGCGCAACGTTCCGCCGGACAGCCCCGACAGCAACGCCCGGATGGCGCGAGAGGCCCTGACCGGGCAGCCGTTCGTGAACCAGTCCAGCGTCTACCGCATCAAGGGCGAGCTCCCGGCGGAGGAGGCCGCGGCGGACTACGAGAAGACGCTGCGGACGCTCTTCCCGGGGACGACCACGTTCCCCGGCTTCGACCTCGTGCTCCTAGGGCTAGGGCCGGACGGGCACACCGCCTCGCTCTTCCCGCACTCGGCGGCGCTGGTGGACCGCACCCGCTGGGTCGCGGCGAACTGGGTGGAGAAGTTCCGGACCCACCGCATCACCCTGACCTTTCCGGTGCTGAACGCGGCCGCCGAGGTGCTGTTCCTCGTGGTGGGAGAGGACAAGGCCTGGGCGCTGAAGGAGGTCCTGAAGGGGACCGCGCCGGTGGCGGAGATTCCCGCCCGGGGAATCGTCCCCACGTCGGGGAAGGTCACCTTCCTGGTGGACCGGGCGGCCGCGGCCGGGCTATCGACCTGAGTCGTGAAGATCCTTCCCTCCATCCTCGCGGCGGACTACCTGCGGCTGGGGGAGCAGGTCGCCGACGCCGAGCGGGGTGGGGCGGACCGCTTCCACATCGACGTCATGGACGGGATGTTCGTGCCCAACCTGTCGCTGGGCATCCCGGTCGTGGAGGCGATGCGGCGGGGGACGAAGCTGCCACTCGAGATCCACCTGATGATCGAGCGGCCGGAGCGGTACACCGACGCCTTCATCAAGGCCGGCGGAGACCTGCTCATCCTCCACCAGGAGGCCACGCCCAACCTGCACCGCGCCATTCAACAGGTCAGGCAGGCCGGCAAGCAGGTCGGGGTGGGGCTCAACCCGGGGACGTCGCTGGGCACGGTGGAGGACGTCGTCGAGAGCCTGGACCTCCTGCTCTTGATGACGGTGAACCCGGGCTTCGGCGGACAGAAGTTCATCCACGAGGTGATGCCGAAGCTGAGGCGAGCCCGGGCGCTCATCCAGCAGCGGTCGCCGCGGTGTGAGCTCGAGGTGGACGGCGGTGTGGATCTGACCACGGGCCCCATCGCCGCCGCGGCCGGCGCCGACGTTCTGGTGGCCGGCACGTGTGTGTTTGCCCACCCGGGCGGACCGGCCGCCGGAATCCAGGCGCTCCGCGAAGCGCTGAAGCGCGGGCTGTCCGCCCCGGCCTGAGCCTCAACCCAGTGCGCGCTCGAGCTTGCCGATCTCCTGCTCCCAGCCCATGCGGGCCCGCTCGGTCCACATCTCGTCGTGCATGACGTCGTTGGTGACCGCGAGGCGTGTGCCACCGGTCACCGGCGTGAGCTCCACCCGCGTGGTCGCGGTGTAGGGAGGGACGCCTGGCACGAAGTCCACGGCGTTCTCGTAGACGAGCCGCCGGTTCGGCTCGATCTCGGTGTACGTGCAGACGAGCGACTGGCTCGCGCCCATCCCGCCGGCCTTCAGCATGGCGACGATCTGGGGCACCTCGGTCCTCATCACCAGCTCCAGGCGCCCGCCGACCCGGAGGTCGATCGACTGCACCTGGACGCTGAAGCCCTCCGGCCCCCACCAGCGCTCGAGCCCTTCCTTCGTGGTCCACATGCTCCAGACCTTCTCCGGGCTGGCCTTGAGCATTCGCTCCACGGTGAAGGTCTTCTTCGACGTCGCGGCTGCAGTCATGGTGTGTCGTCCTCCTCGAGGGCCTTCTCCAGGCGGTCGAGCCGCCGGTTCCAGTGGTCTCTGAGCCGGTCGATCCACGCCGCGGCCTCGTCGAGCGGCCGGGCGTTGCGGGACAGGAAGTGCTCCCGCCCGACCCGCCGGCGCTTCACCAGCTGCGCGCGCTCGAGGATCCGGATGTGCTTGGAGACGGAGTTGAGAGAGATGTCGAACGGCGCGGCGAGGTCGGTGACCCGCGCCTCGCCCTCGGTGAGGCGGTGGAGGATGGCTCGCCGCGTGGGGTCGGCGAGGGCACCGAGGGTGTGGTCGAGCCGGGCGTTCACTATATTAACCCAATAGGGTGAATATCGCTCGAAGTCAAGCGCGGGTGTCGGCGCCGGGTCAGGTCGCGCTGCTGGCCGCCGGGTGGCGGTCGCCTCGGAACGGGGGTCCGTCAGTCCGGGTAGAACCCGGCACCGAGGAGGGCCGGGGCGCCGTCGATCGTGACCCGCTTCACGTAGGTCCACTTGTGCGACGGCGTCGTCTGGCCCGGCTTCGGGAACATGTAGTCGACCCAGCCCGAGCCCTTCGTCCGTGCGGTCTCCAGCATCTGATCGTGGAACTTCTTGCCGTTCGCGTCGGTCTGGCCGGAGACGTTCGTTCCCTCTCGCTTCGGAAATGCGGGGTTGAGCAGGACGTTGGCCTTCGCGTCGTAGGAGAAGAGGTAGGTCTCCCCGTCGAACCACTCGCTGCCTTTCTTCCGGAACTCGTCGAACGCGGCCTTCCCCCGGGCGTTCACCAGCGCCGCCGCCTTCTCCACGAGGGCGACGATCTGCCTCGACCGGGAGGAGTCGGGCGGAGCGGTCTGTCCGAGCGCCGCCGAGGGGACCCCTGCGAGGACCAGGACTGCGAGGAGCCTTCGGCTCCGGCTTCGAATGCTCATGGACGTCACCTCGGTCGCAATGCTGTCCCAGACCGAGGGCGCCTGCAGCACGATCGGCGGTCAGGCAACCCGGACGTAACTGCAACGTCGATGATCTGCGGCGGAGGCCGCTCTCAGAACGAGGTGTCCTGCCCGAGCGCGCGCTGCGCCTCGGCGATGCTCTCGTCGGGCTTTCCGCTCTGCAGCACCTGGACCAGTCGGGTGTTCGCCTCCCCCAGCCGGCGGGCGAGGAGCCTCGCGAGGCCGTGGGCGATCTTCAGGGTGGCGACGTTCCCACCCGCCATCCGCTGCCGGAGCGGCGGGCCGGGCACGACCGCGAAGCTGACCGGTCCGACGGCGATCGCCGAGGCGCTGCGCTTCCCTCCGGCCTCCAGCACCGCCATCTCTCCCAGCACCGCGGGCGCCGAGACCACCGAGAGCACCTGGTGCTTGCCCGCCGGATCCTTCTTCACCACCTGGACCGAGCCGGAGAGCACCAGCACCAGCGCGTCGCCGGCGTCTCCCTCGCGGAACAGCGGCAGCTGCGCCTCGAGCGACCTCAGCTCGGCGAGCCCCGCGACCTCGGCCCGCTCCGCCTCGGTCAGTCCCGAGAGAAGGGGAACTGCGCGGAGTCCCTCGGCCGTCGGTCGCTCGCTCATCGCCGCCTCGCGCGCTCCAGCCGCAGAGACTTCTCCCCGCGCTTCTGCCCGTCCAGCGTCTCGAAAGCCGCGGCGTCCTCCTCGGCGACGAAGGCGTAGCTGTAGGTGGGTCGGACGTCGACCCGGACCACCTTCCCCGCGGGTGCGCCGAGGCCTTCCAGCATCGAGGTGATGCCGGAGGCATCGAGCCCCTCCGAGCTGCCGACGTTCATCCACAGGCGAACCTGTCCCGGGACGCCTGCCTCGGCAGGCGGAGCGCTGCCCTCCTCGGCGCGGTCCCGTCGGGGCGGACGCTCGGACCGCTCGCCGCGTTCTCGCCGCTCCCGCGGAGCACCGGAGCGCTCGCCGCGGTCGGAACGCTCGCCGCGCTCGGAGCGCTCGCCGCGCCCGGAACGTTCGCGGCGCTCGGGCCGGTCGGTCCGTGGACCCCGATCCGACCTGGGTGGCCGGTCGCCACGGGAACGCTCCCGCTCGCGTGGAGGCCGGGCGGGCCTCTCCTCGGCCACGGCCCCTCCCGCCGCCTTCAGCTTCTCCATCCGGAGGTGCCCGAAGAAGAACTTCAGCAGGAAGGCGATCGAGTCGTCGGCGTCGGGCCGCTGCTTCAGCGCCCCGGCCAGGCCGAGGTACCCCTCGTACACGCTTCCCGCCGCCGCGGACTGGATCTCGTGGACGTGCCGATCGGTCCACATCCGCATCGCATCGTCCGGGGACGGCATCTCTCGCTTCTCGAACTTGATGCCGTACTTCTTCTCCAGGACGGTGAAGGTCCCCAGCTCCCGGCCGGAGATGAGGTTGATCGCGGTGCCCTTCTTCCCGATGCGGCCGGTGCGGCCGACCCGGTGCAGGTACACGGCCGGATCCTCGGGCAGCGAGTAGTTGATGACGTACTGGAGATCCGAGATGTCGATCCCCCGGGCGGCGATGTCGGTGGCCACCATGAAGGCGACCTCGCCGCGCTTCACCTTCGCCATCACCCGCTCCCGCTCCTTCTGGGGCAGGTCGCCGTTGAGCAGCTCGGCGTCGAATCCATTCCGGTTCAGGACCGCCGTCACCAGGGCGGTGTCGTCACGGGTGTTGCAGAAGACGATGGCGTTGTCCGGCTCCTCCATCTCCAGCACGTAGATGAGGTTCCGCGGCTTGGGGTAGGCGTCGGTCACGTCGTACCGGACGTGGTGGATGTGATCGACCGTCAGGACGTCGCCGGAGAGCATCAGCATCTCCGGCGAGGTGGTGTACTGGCTGATGAGGTGCTGGATCTCCGGCGGCACGGTGGCGCTGAAGAGCAGCACCTGCCGGTCCTTCGGGAGCTGGTCGAGGATGCGCGTGACCTCCTCGTAGAACCCCTGGTTCAGCATCTCGTCGGCCTCGTCGAGCACCACGTGCCGGCAGCCCTGCAGCTTGAGGTTCTTCCTCCGGATGTGGTCCCAGATGCGGCCGGGCGTCCCGACGACGATCGGCGAGCCGCTCTCCAGCGCGTCTTCCTGATCCTGCATCGACGCGCCGCCGTAGATGGCGGTGACCCGGACGCCCTTGTGCTTGGCCAGGTCGGAGAGCTCGGCCGCGACCTGCAGCGCCAGCTCGCGGGTGGGGCAGAGCACCAGGGCGCGGACCGCCTTGTCCTCAGGATCCATCTTCTCCAGCAGCGGGAGGCCGAAGGCCGCGGTCTTCCCCGTGCCGGTCTTGCTCCGGACGATGAGGTCCTTGCCCTGCATCACCGGGTCGAAGGCCTGGGCTTGCACCGGGGTGGGGTGGGTGTATCCACGGTCCACCAGGGCACGGCGGATCTCGGGGGAGAGGGCCAGGTCCTCGAAGCCCACCTCTGCCAGGTATTCGGCCGGTCGTTCGGGAGTCGCCGTCTCGGGGGTCGGCGCCGCGTCTGGAGGCGCGGGCGGGTTGTCACTCATCGGGCACGGGCTTAATCCCTCGCGCACACCCTGGCAATCACGCTGCCGGGGGTCCTGCTAGAAGCAACCGGTCCGCCCGCTCATGGCCCGCCCTCCGAAGAAGCCCGGGAAGCCTCGCCGCAAGCCTGCCGCACGCTCCGGGAGCGCCACCGCGCGCGCGGCGAGCTCCCGAACGCGGCCCGTGTCTCCTCGCCCGGCGAGCGCGGCGCGGGGAAGTCCCGGACCACGTCCCGGGACCGGGGAGGTCCGCGACGTGACCCCGGTGGAGGAGGAGACCGAGGGCTCGGCCGGCGACTCCTCCGAGGAGACCGAGCCGGTCGAGGCCATCGAGCCCGACGGCGAGGAGCTCGAGGAGCTGGAGCCGGTGGCCGACTCCCCCGCGCCGGCGCGCAGGCCCTCCCGCTCCACCGACCGGGGCATCGCCCGCGCCGACCCGATGTCGGCGTACATGGCCGAGGTGCAGCGGCATCCGCTGCTCCCGCGCGAGGAGGAGCAACGGCTCGCCCGGCTCTACCGGAGCAGCGGCGACCTCGACGCCGCCGCGCGGCTCGTCTCGGCGAACCTTCGCCTGGTGGTGAAGCTCGCCCACGAGTACCACCGGAATCCGCTCTCGCTGCTCGACCTGGTTCAGGAGGGAAACATCGGGCTCATGCAGGCGGTGAAGAAGTTCGATCCCGATCGAGGCGTGAAGCTCTCCACCTACGCCGCCTGGTGGATCCGCGCGTACATCCTTCGCTACATCATGGACAACTGGAAGCTGGTGAAGCTCGGGACGACCGAGGCCCAGCGAAAGCTGTTCTTCAAGCTGCGCCAGGAGCAGGAGCGGCTCCTCAAGCAGGGCTACGAGGCCACTCCGAAGCTGCTGGCCGAGCGGCTCAACGTGACCGAGCAGGACGTGGTGGAGATGGACCAGCGCCTCGGGCCGGACGAGGTGTCCATCGACGCGCCGGTGGGCGAGGACGGCGACACCACCCGCGGCGACCGCATCCTTCCGGCGAGTGGCTTCCCCGCGGCCGACGAGCGGCTCGCGAACGAGGAGCTCAAGCGGCTCTTCCGCGACAAGCTCGACGCCTTCGGCAAGACGCTGGAGGGCAAGGAGAAGTACATCTTCGAGAAGCGGCTCACCGCCGACGAGCCGATGACCCTCCAGGACATCGGCACGCACTTCGGCTTCTCTCGCGAGCGTGCGCGGCAGATCGAGGCGGCGCTGGTGAACCGGATGCGCGAGTTCGTCCGCTCGGAGATGCCGGACTTCGATCTCGTCGCCGAGCCGAAGAACTGAGCGGCCCGGGCTCCCCGCTCAGAGCGGCCGGACTCTCAGATTGTCGAAGTGCACCTTCGACTCCCACCCGGAGAGCGCGAAGAAGCGGTGCGCGGGCCCCCGCAGCGGATCCGGATCGTTCAGGGTGAGGAAGGGCTGGCCATCCACCAGCCAGGTCAGCACCCGGCCCTCTCGCCGGATGGTCCAGTGGTACTTCTTGCCAGGGACGACCCGCGGGTCGGCGCGGGTGACGCGGTCCGCGGCGTGCTCCTGCTGCCGGGCGATCGCCGACAGTGTGTTCTTCCATCCACCCATCACCAGGACGTAGCCGGTGGCGTCGTACGCCGCGCGCGGGTCGCCGCGGAAGAACGACTGCCCATCGCCAAAGAGCTCGACCTTCATGTCTCCGTCGGGGCTGTCGGTCCACACGTCGAGGTCGATGAGCACGTTCTCCGGCAGAGGCTTGCGGAGCCAGACCGGATGGTTGTGGGCGTTCTGCACCACGACCGCGCCCTGCTGGATCGAGACCACGGCCGGGTCGGTGGCCAACCAGTCCGGACCGAGCTGCGCGCGCTCGAAGTCGTCGGCGAACGGGCCGGCCGCGGGCTCGGGCGGAGCCGCGGCGACCGGAGCGAAGCCGCTCCCGGTGGCCGGCGTGACGCGGAGGTCGTCGTAGTAGACGTCCCACTCGCCGCTGGAGAGGCCGAGCCGGTCGTGGCCCGGTCCATCGAGGGGGAACGGGTCGTCGAGCTCGGCCATCACGCGTCCGTCGACCGTCCAGCGGATCACCGAGCCGCGGCGCTCGAAGCGCATCTTGTACGCGTGCGAGGGCTCGAGCGTGACCGGTTGCGCCTCGACCCGCAGCCCGGAGTCCTTCCCGAAGCCGGCCGAGCGCAGGTCGCCCGGAACGCGCGCCCGCGAGAGCCAGCGCGAGAGCGTCGCCCCGTTCTCGTCCAGCCGCACGAGGCTGGGACCGACCCGCTGGGGCGAGCCCATGGGGCTCCACGGGCCGAGCACCGCCTGGTAGCCGGTGTCGGCGTCGATTCCGTTGCCGAACACGGTCACCCGGATCTCGCCGTCGGGGTTGATGGGCCGCGCCGAGACCTCCACCACCACGTCGTGCGGGAGCGCCGCATCCAGCCACAGCGGGTTGTTCTTGGTCCCGGGCGAGAGCAGCTCGCCGTTGATGACCCGCGGATACCCGCCGTACGAGCGGTAGTTGCGCGCCACGGTTCCGGGATCGGCGAAGTCGTCGGAGAAGGGAACGTGCCCCGAGGTCCTGGGCTCGCTCCGCACCAGCAGGTGCAGCACCGGAAGGTTGACGAGGAGGACCACGGCTCCGATCACCAGCCACCCGGTGCGGCCGAGCGGTGCGGGGCGGCCGGGAGTCTCCGGGCTCGCGCGCTCGGCGGACGCCTCGGGCCGGACGGCGGCGGTGGCGGAGCGCCGCTTCACAGAGGTCCGCTCCGCAGGACCGCGACCAGGACGAGCAGGAGGAAGCAGAGAGCGGCCACCGCGCCGTAGGCCACCAGGGGCCAGGCGACGTCGGTCCGGGACAGGATGTCGCGGGCCTCGGCCGCGTCCTTCTCGCGGGGACTCGAGTCCAGCGCCTTGTTGGCCAGGCGGCGGGCGGTCACCACGTCACCGGTGGTCAGCGCCTGCTGGGCCCGGCGAAGCGCCTCGGCGGGTTCGGAGTCGGATGCCTTCATGTCAGGGGATGGAACGCCGGGGGCCGTCTATACACGCCCCGGGGCGCAGGATGAAGCGTGCCGGCGCGGCTGTTGAATGCCGGGGCATGGTAAGCGAGCCCCCTGGCTCCGGCGATGGCGTTTCCATTCTCTCGACGAACATTTCTGGGGAGCCTTCCGTTCCTCGGTCTGGGCGGGCGGGCGCTGGCCTTCGGCGAGGGTGCGCGGTTCGTCCCCGGCGTCGCGCAGCACGGGGGGCGGTGGGACGGCCGGCTGTCCGGCCTCCGGCGGCTCGCCTGGGAGCTGCAGCGCCGCACCTCGGTGGAGGTCGTCCCCGAGGCACGCGGCCTGGCGCTGACCAGTCCCCGTCTCTTCGACCACCCCTTCCTCTACTTCGGCGGCGACGGCGAGTTCCCCGCGCTCTCGGGGCCAGAGGTGGAGGCCCTGAGGCGCTACATCACCTACGGCGGCTTCCTCGTCGCGGACGCGAACGACGGGAGTGGGGGCCGCGGGTTCGACACCAGCTTCCGCCGGGAGCTGGCGAGAATCCTGCCTGGCGCGGCGCTCGAGCCGGTGCCCAGCACCCACGTGCTCTTCAAGACCTTCTACCTCCTGGACGCGGCGCCGGGACGTCTCTTCCTCCACCCGCAGCTGCACATGGTGAATCTCGGCAACCGCGCGGCGGTGGTGTACTCGCAGAACGATCTCGCCGGCGCCTGGGAGCGGGACGAGAGCGGGGCGTACGCCTACGAGGTCTCGCCGGGGGGCGAGCCGCAGCGTGAGCTCGCGGTGCGCGTGGGCATCAACGTCTGCATGTATGCGCTCTGCCTCGACTACAAGGACGACGCGGTGCACCTGCCGCTCATCCTCAAGAAGCGGAGATGAACGCAGGCACCACCACCACCTGGCGGCTGGTGAGCCTCTCCCCGCTTCCGGTCTGGGCGCTCGCGCTGCTCACCCTCCTCGTGCTCGCGGGGGTGGTGCTGGCGGTGCTCGGGCTCCGGCGCGAGCCGTCGGCCTTCAGGCGCCGGCTGCTGCTCGTGCTTCGGCTCCTCGCGGGGGCGATGGCGCTCTTCTTCCTCCTCGAGCCCGGGCTCCGCCAGCTGGCGCAGGTCCGGGTGAAGAACCGGGTGGCGCTGCTGGTGGACAGGACCGCGAGCATGGGCTTCCCGGTCCGGCCCGAGGGGCAGACCCGGGCGGCGGCCGCGGCCGAGGCGCTGGAACGCTTCGTCCCCGGTCTCGAGGCGCTGCGAGATCGCTACCAGGTGGAGGTGCTCGGGTTCTCGCCGGAGCTGGGGCCGGTCTCGGCCGAGGCCCTGCGCACGCCCGGGACCGGGAGCCGGACGGATCTCCTCGCGGCGCTGCGCGCGCTCAAGGCCACCGACACCGGCGGGAGCCGGAAGCTGGCCGGGGCGATCCTCCTCTCCGACGGCGCGGACAACACCGAGCTCCTGGGTGGGCTGCAGACGCGGCAGTCGGAGGAGCTCGCCGCGCTCGGCTTCCCGGTCTCCACCATCCGGGTCGGCGAGCCGGCGCTGGTGGACCTCGCGGTGGAGGGAGTGAAGGTCGACGACTTCGCCTTCGTCCGCAACGCGGTGACCGTGGACCTCGAGCTGCACGCCCGCGGGCTGAAGGGGCGGGACGTCCCCGTGGTGCTGCAACGGGAGGGGTTGACGGTCGGAACCCGTACCGTCCATCTCGATCAGGACGACCAGCGCACGCCGGTGTCGTTCACCTTCACCCCCGACCAGACCGGGCGCTTCGTCTACACCGTGGGCGCGCCGGTGTACCCCGGCGAGGCGGTGACCGAGAACAACAGCCGCTCCTTCGTGCTCAAGGTGATCCGCGACCGGGTCCGCGTCCTGCTGGTGGTGGGCCGACCGAGCTGGGATGAGCGCTTCCTGCGGGGCCTGCTGAGGCAGGACCCCAACGTGGACCTGGTCTCGTTCTACATCCTCCGCACGTCGAGCGACGACACGCAGACGCGCAACCCCGAGCGCGAGCTGTCGCTGATTCCCTTCCCGATGGAGGAGATCTTCGACACCAAGCTCCACACCTTCGACGTCGTGGTCTTCCAGAACTTTGGCTACGCCGAGCCAGCGCTCTCCATCGCCAGCTACGAGCGGAACCTCGAGCAGTACGTCGCCGGGGGCGGCGCGCTGCTGGTCATCGGCGGCGACCACGCATTCGGCGAGGGTCGCGCTGCCTACCCCATCCTCGACCGCGCGCTGCCGGTGGACCCGAGCGGCGCGCCGGCGGTGGTCGAGCCCTTCAAGGTGAAGCTCACCGCGGACGGGCTCCGGCATCCGGTGATGCGGGTCCAGACCTCGGAGGGCGGAACCCAGTCCTCGTGGGACGAGCTGCCGCCGGCGAGCGGGCTCAACGTGGTGCGGCCCAAGCCGGGCGCGACGGTGCTGCTCGCGCACCCCACGCTGAAGGTCGACGGGCAGCCGGCGCCGGTGCTCGCGCTCTGGGACCACGGTCGCGGTCGCGCGATGGCGCTGATGATGGACGACAGCTGGACCTGGGCCTTCACCGCCCGGCGCACCGGCGAGCAGACCCGGCACTACGACCGGTTCTGGAGCAACGCGCTCCGCTGGCTGGTGCGCGATCCGGATCTGACCTCGCTGCAGATCACCGCCGATCCGCCGACCGTGGAGCCCGGCCATCCGGTGGGGGCGGTGGTCACCGCGCGCCAGCCGGACTACCAGCCGGCGGCGTCCGCCGAGGTGCGGGTGGACCTCTTCGGGCTCGCGGAGCGCAAGGTGCTCCAGTCCCGGACGGCGAGCGCCGGTCCGGACGGCGTCGCGCGGGTCTCCTTCGATCCGGTCCCGGCGGGCGCCTACAAGCTGCGCGCGACCGCCCGGCTCAACGGCAAGGAGCTGGGCGAGGCCGACGACGCGGTGGCGGTGCGCTCGGTCGGACCGGAGATGGCGGACGCCTCGGTGCGGACCGAGCTGCTCGCCGACATCGCACGCGCCACCGGCGGGCGGGCCTACGAGCTGCCGATGGGTGGGTTCCCGGACGCGCCGTTCCTGGACCCGCCGCTGGTCGAGGTGGGCCGGAGCAAGGACGCTCCACTCTGGGACCGCTGGGGGTGGCTCGTCGCGCTGGCGGTGCTGCTCGGGGCGGAGTGGTTCCTCCGCCGGCGCTTCGGCTACGTCTGACCTAGTTCGGTTCCTGCTCGAGCCAGCTCGCCTGGGCGGGCAGCCGGTGAGGGCCGTGAACTCCCCGGCAGCTCCGGCACCAGGACTGGGCGACCCGGCGGCCGCGAAGGGTCCGCAGGCCGAACTCCCGGAGGGTGTCTCCCACGCGCTGGCACCGGGGGCAGCGGCTCCAGCGCGGGAGGTCGGTGGCCTCGCGGGCCCGGCGGCCGTGCTCCACCACCAGGGCCAGGGCCTTGGCGAAGCCGATCTGCCAGCGCGGATCGACGTGGACCGGCGTGCCGGGGCGGGGCCCGGGGCGCACGAGATCCACGCCGCCGAGCAGCGACTGCTGTTCGAGGAGCGGAGCGGGACGGCCGGTGCGTTCCATGAGGGGCACACTACCCCTGGGGGCTGACAATCCGTTCAGTGGTGGCCGTGGATCAGCGGAACCGGGACCACCCGGCTGCACCCGAAGGCCGGGGCCCAGACCTGCTGGACCTGGGGCGAGTTGAGGAAGGCCGCGATGCGCCGGAAGGCCTCGTGGGGACCGCCCACCCGGGCCGCCCAGGCGAGACCGGCGGGGGAGAGGTTCGGCACCGGGGGGCCCAGGGGTTGGCCCGAGCGTCCTGCCCGCGGCCCCTCGGACCGGACGCGCTCGGGGACGAGCAGAGGGGCGAAGCGGGTGTGCCGGTGGGCGGGGATGCAGCCCGGGGCCTCGAGCACGGTGGCCACGAGCGGCAGCTCGCGAACGTTGAACACCAGCTTGCAGTCGCCGGCGTGAGGGTCGAAGTCCCCGACGAGGCGGTGGTCTCCCCGGGGGATGAGCCGGCGATCGAGGTAACAGAAGGCGCGCGCGTCGGCCGGGAGGCCGGCCCGGTGCCGTGCGCCCGCCCAGCGATGGAACGGGCGGAGCAAGCCGGGGTCCACCCGGGAGGGGAGCTCCCGGCCGCGGTGCAGCGCCCGGAGCTTGGGGAGGAGCCTCCCGGGGATGCCGTGGTCCTGCGCGAAGCGGGCGAGGTCCCTGGCCCGGAGGAACGCATCGACCCGGGCGAGGAGCCGGTCCGGATCGTCGTCCACCAGCAGCTCGTCGAAGCGGGTCTTCAGGCCGGTGCAGCTGACCGGGACGAGCACGTCCAGCGGCTCCCCGGTCGCCCGCCAGAGGGCATCGAGACGCGCGGCCTCGCCCGGGATGGGACGCAGGCTCCACTCGGGCGGCCCGACCGCGAGGGGCCGGACGGGAGCGCCCTCCACCGGGCCGTTCCCGGGGGCCCAGGCGCGGAAGCGCGGGGACGGCGCGGGGCCTCGCCGGCAGCGCCAGACGGTGATGCAGGTCCGCACGCGGGTGCCGGGAAAGACTCCGGCGCCGAGGTCCACCACCTCGCGGAGCGCGAGCCGGTCCAGGAGCCGCCGCCGCAGGGGCGCGTAGAGGAACGCGTCCAGCAGCGTGGCCGAGGTCACCCAGGCCAGGACGCCCGGCCGGCCCGCCAGCCGCTCCGCGGCGAGGAGGAGGAAGAACGCGTAGTCGTCGCGGAGGCTGGTCCCGCGGGGAAGCGCGTCGTCGAGCGCGAGCCGGGCGCGCAGCGCGCGGTAGGCGGGTGCGTCCGCGAGGAGGGGCGAGGTCCCGTTGTAGGGCGGGTTTCCGAGCCACAGCTCCTCGGCGTCTGCCGGGAGCGTGCGGAGGAGGGCATCCCAGCCGCCGCGAAGGGCATCGCCGGCGAGGATGCGTGCCCGGCGAGCCGAGCGCCGCGCGGCGGCCGCGTGTGCCGGGTCGAGCTCGAGACCGCGCAGGCGGGCGTGGGGGAGCGCGCGAGCGGCGGCGGCCAGGAAGGCGCCGTCCCCGCAGGCCGGGTCGACGACGGTGATGGGTCCTGCCCCGAGGTGGGGGACGGCGAGAGCGAGCACCGCCTCCACCAGGGGCGGCGGCGTGAAGTACTCGCCGCGGATCCTCCGCGCCTCGGCGGATGGGGCCGGCACGTCGTCATCCTACCGGCCGCTCCGACGCCGGAGGTCGTCTCAGCGTCCGGGCTGCGGTGCTCCGGCGTCGGTCGAGGCGGGGCGCGGTCGCGGGCGGGGGAGGACCAGCGTCCGCTCGGGCGCATCCAGCCGGACGAGCTTGTTCCGCTGATCGAAGGTGACGACGAAGGCGCGGAGCACGATGCCGCCCACGTTCCCGAGCGGGAAGTCCGGATGGAAGGCCACGAAGGGGCGCGGGAGGCGGTACGCGCCGAGGCGGACGTCCTCCGCGAGGTCCGCCCCGCGGAGCTCGCACTCACCGGAGATGGTGCGGCCGCGGCCGGTCATTACCGGCTCGGACGACAGCTTCAGGCGCGATGCGAGGGAGCCGGGCAGCGCGAGACCGGAGCCACGAGAGTCGATCACCGCCGGGACGGTCTCGGCGCCGAGACGAGATCGAGGACCGGCACGAAGGGCATGTTCCGGAGCAGCTCCATCGGCGCCGACCGCGTCCCGGCGTCGTTCGCCGCCCACGCCGCGGTGCCCAGAACGAGACCCAGGAACGTCCCACGCGCGGGCATCTCTCCTCCCGTCCGTGCACGGCCAACGGCTCCAATTCGCGGCGATTGCCCGGCATTCCCGCCGGCGGCAGCATCCGGCCTCCCGGAGGACCGCGATGGCCTTCATCGGCTTCGACGTGTACGGCACCCTGGTGGACCCGCTGGGCATGGACGCGGCGCTCCGCGAGCACGTCGGTGAGCTCGCCGAGCGGTTCGCCGCGACCTGGCGCGAGCGGCAGATCGACTGGACCTTCCGGCGGGCGCTCATGGGCCGGTACGTGGACTTCGACGCCGTGACCCGCGACGCCTTCCGGGTCACCTCGGCGATGCTGGGGGTGGACCTGCGAACGGCCGAGGTCGGTCTGCTCGACGTGTACCGCAGGCTCCCCGCGTTCGCCGATGCGGCGGAGGGGCTGGTCCGGCTCGCCGAGGAGGGCCATCGGCTGGTCGCGTTCAGCAATGGCGTGGGCGAGACACTGCGAGGACTGCTCGCCCACGCCCGGCTCATGCCGCCGCTCTCGGACGTGGTGAGCGTGGACGAGGTCCGGACCTACAAGCCGAGCCCGGTCGTCTACCGGCACCTCGTCTCCCGCGGAGGAGAGAGCGCGGAGAGGACCTGGCTCGTCTCCGCGAACGGCTGGGACGTGCTCGGGGCGAAGTCGGCCGGCCTCCGGACGGCGTGGGTCCGGCGGTCGTCGCGGATGCCCTGGGACGGAGGGGGGATCGGCGAGCCGGACCTGGTGGTGGCCTCGCTGAGCGAGCTGCCGGCACGACTCCGCAGCTGAGCCCAGAACGGCGCTGGACGCCGGGGTTCGTTCCCGGCGAATCTCGCAAGCGGATGGCGTTCGTCCTCGAGGTGAGCCCATGAAGGAGTCGGAGTCGGCCGCGGTGATCGCAACGCTGAACGAGATCCTCGAGCTCGAGCTGGCCGGGGTCGTTCGTTACTCGCACTACTCGCTGATGATCTTCGGACACGCCCGCATCCCGATCGTCTCCTGGATGCGGGGCCAGGCCACGGAGGCGCTGGCCCACGCCACGGCCGCGGGCGAGTACGTGACCGCGCTCGGCGGTCACCCCTCCCTGGCGATCGGCAAGCTGCTCGAGACGCACAAGCACGACATCGATCAGATCCTCCGCGAGGCGCTGGAGCACGAGCTCGAGGGCATCGCCGCGTACAAGAGGCTGCTCAAGCAGACCGAGGGCAAGAGCGTGGTCCTCGAGGAGTACGCGCGGCAGATGGTCCACGGCGAGGAGACCCACGTCATGGACATCGAGAAGATGCTGCGCCGCCCGGGAAAGCTCGAACCCGCTCGCTGATCCCCGGCGCGCCTTCACGCATCTTCACCGGAATCGCGGTGAGCCGAGCGCGTACGGCGCTCGCATGAGCCCACTTCTCGTCGCTGCCGCGCTCCTCGCCGCCTCCAGCCCGGAGCCCACGCCGGGCCATCCGCTCTCGCTTCCGGTGGAGCTGGTCGAGGACCGGTTCATCCTCACTCCACGCCTCGAGGGCGGCAGGTCGGTCCGGCTCTACTCGGACACCGGCGGAGGTCACACGCTCCTCGCCCCCGAGCTGGTCGCCGCGCTGCGGCTCCCGGTCGACCCCCCGGACGCCGGAGCGGAGGTGCCGCCGAGCACGGCCTGGCCGAGGTGGGCACCCGGCGCGGGCATCCCGGCGCCCGCGGGACTCGTGGGGGTCCTGGACCTCGGACCGCTGGGGCCCGGGCTGGACGGCTTCCTCGGCCAGGACTGGTTCAGGCGACGAACCTGGACGTTCGACTATCCGGGGAAGCGGCTCCTGCTCCGCGCCGCCGGCGATCTGCCCTCCGGGCCGCGGATCCCCTTCCATCTCCCGAAGCCGGGACCGGAGAGCGCGGCCTTCGGCCGGATCACCATCGAGATCGACGGCGCGCCGCTGGACGTGCTCTTCGACACCGGCGCCACCACCGAGCTCGTCCCCGAGGCGCTGGGGGCGCTCGGCGACGGTCGCGCGTCGCGCCGGGCCACCTCCTTCATGAAGGCCGCGATCTTCGACCGCTGGCGCACGGCGCATCCGGACTGGAAGGTGGTCTCGAAGGCCGAGGCTCGCAGCGGCGCGGACCTGATCCGCGTCCCGGAGGTCGTCGTGGCCGGACGGAAGGTCGGCCCGGTCTGGTTCACCCGGCGGCCGGACCCGGCGTTCGACGAGTTCATGTCCTCGCTCATGGACGCGCCGGTGGTGGGTGCCCTCGGGGGCAGCGGCCTCCGGTACTTCCGGATCACCGTCGACTACGCGCAAGGGGTCGCGGTCTTCGAGCGGTGATCAGCCGAAGAGCAGCGAGAGGACGATCGCTCCGATTCCGAGGATCAGCGCCGAGAGGGTCAACGCCACCACCCCGGCGGCGCCGGGCAGCGGGCCTTCCTCCAGCGCCCGGGCGGTGCCGATGGCGTGGGACAGCGTCCCGAAGGCGAGCCCGCGTGCCACCGGGGAGCGAACGCGAGCACGACCGAGCAGCACCGGGCCGATCGCGATTCCGACCAGGCCACTGGTGAAGACGCAGACCGTGGTGATGCCCGGCTCGGTGTGCGTCACCTGCGCCAGCCCCAGCGCCACGGGAAGCGTGACCGACTTGAGCGAGGCGGCGCGCATCAGGGGCGGCGGAAGTCCGATCAGCGTCCCCAGCCCCCACACCACCGCGACCGTGCTCGCGCATCCACTCAGCGCCGCGAGCACCGCGGCCCGGGGATGCTCGGCCAGGAAGGCCCGCTGCCGGTAGAACGGGAGGGCCAGCGCCGCGGTGGCCGGCCCGAGCATCCAGAGCATCGGCCGGGAGCCGCGGTCGTAGGCGTCGAGCCAGGCCGGCGGCAGGAACCAGAACAGGGTGCCGCCCGCCACCACGGAGATCAGGAGCGGGTGAAGGGCCGACAGCCCGATCCGGCGCTGGGCCTGGCGGCAGATCCAGTAGAGCGCCGCGGTGAAGGCGGTGGCTCCGAGGATCTCCAGCGCCCTCACCGCTGCTCCCGGTCCACCACAGACTGGGCCACGACCCCGGCGACGAGCTGCCCCACCGCGAGGCTCCCCAGCACGACCAGAGCCAGACCGAGGGCGTGCCCCTCGACGAGGTGGAGCTCGCGGATGACGCCGATGCCAGGCGGGAGAAAGATGACCGGGAGGTACTTCAGGAGGAGGTCGCCGCCCCCGTCCACCGCCCGTTCCGGCACGAGGCGCGAGACGAGCAGCCCGATCAGCAGCACCAGCGCCAGGAGCCCCGCCGGGACCGGAAGACCGGTTCGCGCGACGAGCCACTGACATCCCGCGAACAGCGCCCCGAGGACGACGAGCTGCAGTCCGATCCGGAGCGCGGTCACGGGCGAGGGAAGCGTCCTACCCGAGCTCGACGACCTTCTCGCCGAACAGCCGGTCCACCGCGGCGATGAGCGCGTCGGACACGTCCACCTTCAGCCCCGTGCTGCCGATGAGCGCCTCGGCCTGCCCGGGCAGGACGATGGACACCGCCAGCGGCGTCGCCCCGGCGTGCTCCTTGGCCAGACCGGACAGCCGCTCCAGCCGGTCCTCGGTGACCAGGTCCGCCCGGACGCGCAGCTCGAGCCGCTTCACCCGCTTTTCTCGGACCTCTTTCAGCGACTGCACCTGCTCCACGATGAGCTCGGCGGTGGGGTTCTCCTCGTCGCGGGTGTTCACCTGCACCGCGCCGGTGACGAGGATGGGCTCGTCCGACTTGAGGAGCGGCTCCCAGGCGTCGTACCCCGGTCGCGGGCCGGACTTGGTCCACTTGCCGTCCTTGCCCATCACCGAGCGACCGCCTTCCTTCCCGGGGAAGCACACCAGCTCCACCGAGCCGCTCAGGTCCTCGAGCGTCACCCAGGCCATGCGCTTGCCGGTCTTGGTGGGCCGCTCCCTCAGCTGGGTCACGATGCCGGCGACGGTCACCACGTCGTCGCGGCGAGCGCGCTGGACCGAGGCCGCCGGGCGGGCGTAGCGCTGCAGCTCCCGGGCGTACTGGTGGAGCGGATGGCCGGAGACGTAGAAGCCGATCGCCTCCTTCTCCATCGCCAGGCGCTCCTTCTCCGGCCACTCCTCCAGCGGCGCGTACTCGGGCCGGGAGACCGAGGCGGCAGGCCCGGGGCGCCCGGCGTCCTCGAGCAGCCCGAAGAGGGACGACTGGCCCACCGCGCGGTCGCGCTGGGCGGAGGCACCACGCTCCAGCGCCTTCTCGATGGACTCGAAGAGCTGCCGCCGCGGCCGTCCCTCGAAGTCGAAGGCGCCCGCCTTCACCAGCGCCTCGATGACCTTCCGGTTCACCCGACGGCTGTCGACCCGCTCGGAGAACTCGAACAGGTCGCGGAACGGGCCGGCCTTCCGGGCTTCGAGGATGGCCTCGATGGCGCTCTCGCCCACGCCCTTGATGGCTCCGAGACCGAAGCGGATCTTCCCCTCCACCGCTCCGAAGGCCAGGTCCGACACGTTCACGTCGGGTGGGAGCACCTCGTAGCCCTGGCCGCGGGCCTCGGCGATGTGGGCCACCACCTTGTCGGTGTTGTCCTTCTCGCTGGTGAGGAGCGCGGCCATGAACTCGACCGGGTAGTGCGCCTTCAGCCAGGCGGTCTGGATGGTGATGAGGCCGTAGGCGGCCGAGTGGCTCTTGTTGAAGCCGTACTCGGCGAACTTCTCCATGAGGTCGAAGATCTCGCCGGCGACCTTCGGGTCCACCCCGTTCTTCTGGCAGCCCTCGAGGAAGCCCTGGCGCTCGGCGGCCATGACCTCGGCCTTCTTCTTCCCCATGGCGCGGCGGAGCAGATCGGCGCGGCCGAGCGAGTACCCGCCCAGCACCTGGCTGATCTGCATCACCTGCTCCTGGTAGACGATGACCCCGTAGGTGTCCTTCAGCACCGGCTCGAGCGACGGATGGGGGTAGGTCACCCGATCCCGCCCGTGCTTGCGGCTGATGAAGACGTCCACCATCCCCGAGTCCAGCGGGCCGGGCCGGTAGAGGGCGCCGGCGGCGATGACGTCCTCGAAGCAGGACGGCTTGAGCTTCATCACCATCTCGGTGAAGCCGCTGGACTCCATCTGGAACACGCCGGCGGTGTCGCCGCGGGAGATGAGGTCGTACATCGCGGGGTCGGCGAGGGGGATCTGGTGCGCCTGGATGCGCTCCTCGGGCGGGCGCCCGCGGTTGACCAGGTCCAGCGCGTTCTGGATGACGGTGAGCGTGGTGAGGCCGAGGAAGTCGAACTTCACCAGGCCCGCCGCCTCCACCTCGTCCTTGGCGAACTGGGTGATGAGCGCGGTCTCCCCGGGCCGCTGGTAGACGGGGACGAACTCCCAGAGAGGCTTGTCGGCGATGACGACGCCGGCGGCATGCATCCCGGCCTGGCGGTGGAGCCCCTCCAGGGCCATGGAGATGGTGAGGACCTCCTTGGAGGTGACCTCGCGCCCGCCCTCCAGGGTGCCGAGGGCGGTGGGCTTGTCGATCATCTCCTTGAGGCGCGGCTCCATCTCGATCGCGTCCTTCAGGGTGATGTTCAGGACCTCGGGGACGAGCTTCGCCAGCCGGTCTCCCTCGGAGAAGGGGAGCCCGAACACCCGGGCCACGTCACGGAGCACGCTCTTCGCCTTCAGCGAGCCGAAGGTGATGATCTGCCCGACGTTGTCCTGACCGTACTTGCCCGAGACGTAGGTGATGACCTCGTCGCGGCGGTCCTGACAGAAGTCGATGTCGAAGTCCGGCATCGACACGCGCTCGGGGTTGAGGAACCGCTCGAAGAGGAGGTTGTAGGGGATGGGGTCCAGGTCGGTGATCCGAAGCGCGTAGGCGACGATGCTGCCCGCGCCGGAGCCGCGCCCCGGGCCCACCGGGATGCCGTGCCGCTTCGCCCAGTTGATGAAGTCCTGGACGATGAGGAAGTAACCGCTGAACCCCATCGTGGAGATGACGGCCAGCTCGGTGCCGAGGCGGTGGAGGTACAGCTCGCGGTCGACCTGGTAGGGCAGCTCCTTGAAGCGCTCCTCGAGCCCGGTGGTGGCGAGCTCGGCCATGTAGGAGTCCGGCGTGTGCCCCTCCGGCACCTTGAAGGTGGGGAGCATGGGCTTGCCGAGATTCAGCTCGAGCGTGCACTGCTCGGCGATGCGCATCGTGTTGTGCACGGCCTCGGGCACGTCCTGGAAGTAGGCCAGCATCTCCTCGGGGCTGGTGACGTAGAGCTGGTCGGTGCTGTGCCGCATCCGCTTGCTGTCGGCCAGCGTCTTGCCGCTGGCGATGGCCATCAGCAGCTCGTGGGCGGCGGCGTCCTCGCGCTGGATGTAGTGAGCGTCCGCGGTGGCGACCAGCGGCAGGTCCACGTCGCGGGCGAGCTGCTTGAGGTTCGCGTTGGCCTTCTCCTGCTCGGGCAGCCCGTTGGACTGGATCTCGAGGAAGAAGTGGTCGGGGGCGAAGATGCCCTTGTACTCGCGCGCGGCGGAGCGGGCGACGTCCATGTCCCCGCGGTAGCAGGCCGAGGTCACCTCTCCGCCGAGGCAGGCGGTGAGCCCGAAGAGCCCGCCGCTGTGCTCCTTGAGGAGCTGCTTGTCGATGCGGGGGTGGTAGTAGAAGCCGTCGAGGTAGGCCTTGCTGGCGAGGACGCGGAGGTTGGCGTAGCCCTCCTCGTTCTTGGCGAGGAGGATGAGGTGGTTGGCCACCTTCTCCGTCCGGTCGGTGCGGCCCTTGGTGCCGGCGACGTAGGCCTCCATCCCGAGGATGGGCTTGATGCCGGCCTCCTTCGCCTTCTTGTAGAAGTCGATGGCGCCGAACATGTTGCCGTGATCGGTGACCGCCACGGCCGACATGCCCTTGGCCTTGACGGTCTTGATCAGGTCCTTCATCCGGATGGCACCGTCGAGGAGCGAGTACAGGGTGTGCAGGTGCAGATGGGTGAAGGACATGGGGTGAGGCCACGTTCTACGGCGGCTGGCTGACGGTGTTCTAGCGCCCTGGAGCCGGACGGACCGGCCTGATTTCGCGGGCATCGGGGCCGAGGGTGGGCATCGGAGCAGGCAAGCTCGATGCCGGCGAGGGAGTTTCGCCGGGCGGGGGAGCCCCGGCGTCGGGACTCGCCGGGGCACCGAGGTTTCTCGCCCGCTTGCTGAGCCTCGAGCGAGGGAGCGGGGAGAGCCCCCCCGACTACGTGTCGGCCCGGGCGATCGGAGGTCGCCGCCGTGCCGCGCCCCGCCCGTCACCCCGGTGATCTCAGGGGCTCCGCGGCCCGTCGGTCACGCTCGGCGGCGTCGTCTTCTGCAGCTCGGCAGCGACTTTCTCCATCTGCCGCATGGCTCTGAGGTGATTCCTGCCCGCGAGCTTCAGCAGATCCTCCTCGCTCCAGCCCCGGCGCAGAAGCTCCGCGAAGAGCACCGGATAGGTGCTCGGATCCTGCAGCCCCGGCACCATCGACACCTTTCCGCTGTCGAAGAGGTCCGCTCCGATGCCCACATGGTCCACCCCGGCCACCTTCCGGATGTGCTCGATGACGTTCACGACGTCGGCCACCGATCCACCCGGCGGGGGATTCGCGTTCACCCAGGCCGCCAGCTCCTTGTCCGCCTCGGCGTCGGTCGCGACCCGCTGACGGATGCTTCGCTGCATCTCGTCCTTCTGCTTCTCCCAGGACCGGCCGTCGACCACGAACTCCCGGATGAAGCTCACGTGCACCACTCCGCCGTTCTTTCCGAGGAGCTGGAGCACGTCGTCGGGGATGTTGCGTGGGTGAGGCACCAGCGCGAACGCATCCGAATGCGAGGAGATCACCGGCGCCTTCGAGACCCGGAGGACGTCGCGCATCACGTCCGGGCTCACGTGCGCGATGTCGGCGAAGATCCCCGTCCGGTTGAGCTCCCGGACGAGCAGCTCGCCGTGCTTGGTCAGCCCGTGGTTGCGCGGGACGTCGGTGGCCGCGTCGGCCCACTCCACGTTCCGCCAGTGGGTGAGCGTCAGGTAGCGCGCGCCCAGCCGGTGGAAGATGCGCACCACCGCCGGCGAGGCCTCGATCATGTGACCGCCCTCGACGCCGAGGAGTGACGCGATCTTGCCGGACTTGCTGATGCGCTCGATGTCGTCCGCGGTGCGGGCGAGCTCCAGCTCGGGGCGGCTCTCGATCATCCGGAGGCTGAGATCGAAGATCTTGAGCGCCTCGTGCAGCGAGCTCCGGGTGAGCTGCGTCTCCGAGTCCACGTAGACGCTCCAGTACTGCGCCCCCACCCGGCCCTCGCGCAGCCGCGGGATGTCGGCGGGGAGATCCGGCTGCCGCTTGCCCAGGTCGACCTTCGTCAGATCACCGGCGCTCTTGAGGAAGAGCGCGTAGGGAATGTCGTTGTGGGTGTCGATCAGCGGGGCACGCTGGAGGATGGCGCGCGCCCGCTCCAGCAGCTTCGGATCCGGAGCGGCCTGCGCCGTGCCCCCGTCCGCGCCCGGTAGCGGTGCTGCGAGTGCGATCAGCGGCAGCGTCAGTGAGAGAACGACCGAGTTCCGGATCGTGGCACGTGGCATCGGGGTACCTTGCCACGGCCGGGGACTCGGCTTTCGGACGATCGTCACCGACCGGGTCCGGACGCGCCGTCAGCGCCGGACCCGGACGGTATTCCGGACTCAGGGCGCCCGCGCGCCGTAGACCGCCAGCTCGACCATGTCCATGAACTGGCAGCCGCCGAAGGCGTTGGGCTTCCCGGGCCCGCATTGTGCGGCGACGTTGCTGTCGTCGTCCGGCGCGGTGCCACAGTCCGCCGGTCCGGTGCAGGCCGCCCCGCCCGCCACCGGCACCTGTGGATTCAGGATCCAGAAGCGGACGTACTGGATCCCGGCGAGTGAACCGGTGAAGACCGTGTTCAGGTGGCCGCGATTCCCGAGATAGAACACACCGCTGGTGACGGTGGTGAACGAGACGCCGTCCACGGATGCGTCGATCCGGAAGCCACGGGTGGACGAGCTGCCTGGATCGCCGCAGGTGTTCGATGGATTCACGGCCAGCTGACTGACGTTCACCTTGTTGGGAAGCTTGACCACGATGAACTTGTCGCTGGCTACCCCGGTGACTTGCGCGTTGACGTCGGTGTCGCTTCCCCAGCCGCTTCCGGGCGAGAGATCGATGGCGTTGATCGGCCCGCAGCCGAATGCGGTGTAGTCGGGACCGTTGAAGGCGGCGATGGTTCCCCCGCCCGATGCGGCCGCCCAGTCACGTCGCATCGCAAAGTCGTGGACGTTGCTGTTGTTCTTGATGGTGAAGTTCGACAGGAAGATGGTCTCGTATCCGTCGGCCTTGGCGCTCACCTTGGGGTAGGTGCCGGTGAAGATGTTGGCGATCGAGTAGTTCCCGGTGGAGTCGCTGACCCCGACGTAATTCCCCGCGCCGTGGTCATGGCCGCCGAAGGCGACGATCGCTCCCCCGATCCGCGCGGCGGTGTCGACGTCGCTGACGATCCCACTCAGCGTTCCGGTGCGGGCACCGGGCCGGGGAGGCAGCGAGAAGCTCTCCACCGGAGAGGTATCGTCACCGTCGATGGTACCGGCGAACCAGCCCATTCCACGGGCCGCGAAGACGCTCCAGATGGTGCTCTGCCGTGTACCGCCGTTGAGGACCAGGTCCGCCTGCAGGATTGCGTTCCTCTCGTCGAGGAAGGAAGGATTGAACGGCGACAGCTCCATCGCCCGGGTGATGAGGGCCTCCGCCGCGTCGCTCCCGATGGCATCGCGCAGGTCCCAAAGGGTCTGCACCCAGATCTCTCCGTCGCCGTGGACCTCAGGGCCGCCCACCACCCGGCCGTAGTCACCGTAGGTGTAGCCTCCAGCGCCGGTGGCGACGCCACCCGGGCACCCCTGGGCAGCGCTCATGCCGACCTTGCAGTCGATCGGCTCGGTGCGGATCAGGTCCCGGCCGCCCCCGACGTAGTGGCCGATGCGCACGTCGCCCTTGCCGGGCTGGTCGGGTTGCAGCCCCTGCTTGTTCAGGAAGTCCATGGCGTACCAGTCACTCCACGCCTCGCCCATCGCTCCGGCCTGGATGTTGCCCAGCGTCGAGAACCCATCGGCGTCGATCACCAGCCTGTTGGAAAGGCCGTGGGTGTACTCGTGATAGACGATGTCTGCCTCGTTCGCCCCATCCGCGGCGATGAAGGGGTCGGTCGGATCCCCGGGCTGGTGAAAGAGGAACATCTGCATCCGGGGGCGGATCCCGTCGGGCGGGGTGGCGAAGTTTGCGTTGTCGATGTGGGCGCCGTCCGGCATGTTCTGGAACACCTTGGCCCCGTCGAGCGCTTCACCGCGCACCGGGTCGTTCCCCTCGAAGTTGCCCGCTGCCGGGGTGAAGCCGATGGGGGCTGCCCTGAGGTGGTCGTGGAAGGTGTTGATCAGGATGAAGAGCTGCGTGCCGCTTTGATTCTTGTTCGCGGCCCAGGAACCCGACTGGCTCGGATCCCAGGTGCAGATGAAGCTGGCGCAGCCGGGGATCCCCGCCGGCTGGAAGGTCTGCAGGGGCCACAGCCAGTCGTTGGTCGCCGGATTCGACGGGTTGATCTGCTCCGACTGGTCGGCGACGTTATTCGCATTGACGTCCGTGTAGACCTGGGCGTTGGGACCGCTGAGAATCGTGGCGGAAGGGGAGAGCCATCCGTTCCCGGTCAGGTTGAACGACTCTTGCGTCCCACCCACGGGTGCGCCGGGATAGTTCCGGAAGGCGAGCCCTCTCGCGTCGTTGACCAGCGACTGCCGGTAGAGAACCTCGCCGGTCTCCGCGTCGACGACCTGCCGGTACATCTCGGTGCCGCTCGGCTCGACGAGGAGGTCCCAGCCGAGGCGGTTTCCGCGGGGAGTGGCGAAGATGGCCAGCTGCGCCCTCTCACCGGTGTCAAAGACGGTCGTCTGTTGCCGGTCCCTCGACCGCTGCGCGCCGACCGCCGCCATCGGCGCGCCAACGTTCCGTCGGGCCTGCGCCAGCGCCTCGTCCGCGCCGATCGACGGCGCCGCGGCCGCCCCACTCAGGTTCGACAGCGGCGCGCCGCTGACGTTGATGAGCTCCCCGACGGCAGTGACGTTGGCCTTGAGGCCGTTTCCGAAGACCGGGATGCCGTTCACAACCTGCCGCCACCAGAGGTGCTGGGTGCCGTCATCGGAGACGTACTCCCGGACGAGCTCGAGCGTGGAGACGTCCACCTGGAAGACCGCCGCGTTGGCCCGGACGTAGTCCAGCGCGACCTTCGCTCCCCGATCACGGCTCGGAGCCGTGAGAAATCCGTCCAGTCGGCCGACGAACCGGGGCGTCCCGGTGAGCCCGTCGATGGCCACGACGCCGTGACCGCCGAGGGACGACTCGAGCGCGCGCAGGGCCGGACTCGGATTGGCGCTCAGCGTCGCGGCCCGGTCGCGGACCGCCGGACCTCCGCGTGCGTCGTAGTTCTGATGGGCACGACCGCGCGCCTTCTCGGGGGGGGCCGCCCAGGCTGCCGCGCCGAAGGCGAGCAGCGAGCAGAAAAGGACCCAGCGTTGGCCTGTCATGTTCCCTCCTCATGTCAATGCGGATTGACGGGTCGCGGAGGGAACCACGACAACGCCTCGAGGAGAGAGCCCAGATGCGACTCTGTCGAGGATGAAACGGAGGTGCGCCTAGCGGGTCGAGGCGTGGGCGCTGCTCCACACCCATTCGCGCGCCGCGGGCTTCGCTTGCCGTGTGCCCTCGATGCGCGCGTGGAGTACTTGGCCTTCGCGCCAGTAGAGGATGCGCCGCGGAAACTCGTGCTGCGGGTTCTCGAACACGATACAGCTCGGGCCCTGCGCGACCCGCCGGAAGTCCGTGGCCGGCCGACCCTCCGGCATCGCCCGGTAGACGACCGCGTCTCCGTCCTGCTCGATCCGCAGGAACTCGAATCCGGTGGCCTTCCCCCCGGCCGTGTCCCGGTGCACCGCGAGCATCAGGCCGCCGGCGGGCGCGAGCCACACCTCCTCGTTGAGCGTGCCGCCGTCGTCACCGGACCAGGCGCCGGCGAGCCAGCCGAGCTGGGCGAGGCGCGGTGAGCCCGCGGTGACCGCCGGACAGTCGGGCGCGGCCGCGAAGAGCAGCAGGGTGAGCAGGGTCATCGATCGCTCCGGAGGGAGAGGATGGCCTCATCCTGTCCGCAGGTCCGGGCCCGTGTCTTGGACGGATCCGACACCGAGCAGCTCGCGGAGCCGGCCGGGGTCCACGAAGGCCGTCGCCAGCGGCCCGAGCGCATCCAGCAGCGCGCCCGGTGGTAGCCCTGAGACCCGGCGGAACTCCCGGGTGAGGTGGGGCTGGTCGACGTAATCCAGCTCGGCCGCGAGCCTGGCCCAGCTCGGTTCCGCGTCGCGCAGGAGCAACGCCGCCTGGACCCGGAGAACCGCCGCCAGGGTCCGCGCCGGCAGGCCCACCTCGCGCAGGAACGCTCGCTCCAGCGTCCGCTCCGAGGCCCCGGTGGCCGCGCGGAGCGCCCGGACGGTGATCCGCCCTCGCGCCCGTCGGACCGCCTCCACCGCGCCGTCCGCCGGGAGGTCGGGCCGGGCGCGCTCCAGCCGGCGGCGGAGGAACCGGGCGAGGAGGTCGCAGCGCTCCGTGTCCGTGGCGGCGTCCTCGACCCGGGCGAGCAGGGTGCGCCCCTCCTGGCCGAAGAGGTCCTCGAGCGAGCCCCACCCGTCGGTCAGCCGGTGCGCATCGTCGTGGAGCACGCGGCCGAGCGCGGACGGCCGGAGACGGACCGCGACCGTCCGGAACGCCGAGCCGGGAGAGACGAGCAGGGCGCGGCTCCGCTGCCCGACGACCAGCGCCCGGGGCTGCGCGCGGAGCGCCTCTCCCTCATCGCCGGCGCGCACCGGGCCGCCCAGCTGGATCACCAGCTCCGGACATCCGTCGGGGACGATGCGCTCGGTGCCTCCCGCCGGCCCCTCCGCGACCCAGAAGCACTCGACCGCCCACCGGAGGTCGGCGGGCGGAGGGATCTCGCGGTAGCGGAGCGCGCTCACGGGCGGTCGGGGACGCTACTCCGGCGCACACACCGGGCGCACCCGATGCGCCGACCCGGCCTAGGCTTGCAGCGATGCGTTCCGCGGAGAGCAGGCCGGCGACGATCGATGCGTACCTCTCCAGGGTGAAGGGAGAACGGCGCACCACGCTCGATTCGCTGCGGAGGACGATCCGGGCCATCGTCCCCGAGGCCGAGGAGTGCATCAGCTACGGCATCCCGGCGTTCCGTCTCGACGGGCGCATCGTCGCAGGCTTCCGCGCCACGGCAAGGGGTTGCTCCTACTATCCGTTCAGCGGCTCGACCCTCCTCACGCTGGCGCGGGACCTCACCGGCTACGAGGGAACGAAGAGCGCGGTGCACTTCGGGCCGGACCGCCCACTTCCCGTCGCGGTGGTGCGCAAGCTGATCCGGGCGCGCATCGCCGAGCGGAAGCCGGGACGCCGCCGCTGAGCCTGCCCGCGCCCTCACCGCTTCAGGGCGCGGGACATCCGGAGGGCGGCCTCGGCCAGCTCGTCCTCGTCGTGGTAGGTGAAGCCGAGGCGGAGGGCCTGCAGCTCGCGCCCCGCGAAGTCGAGCATCCCGGCCCCGCGGAACAGCACGTCGAGCTTCCTCCCCGCCTGCTCCCAGCGAGGGATGTCGATGCCGTCCGCGACCCGCACCCAGAGAGCCATGCCGCCGCTCGGAATCTGGAAGCTGAGGACGCTGCCCAGACGCCGCTCCAGCGCGGAGGCGAACGCATCGCGGCGGCGAGCGTAGAGCCGGCGCATGCGGCGCAGGTGGCGGAGCAGCTCCCCGTCCTCGAACAGCTTGGCGATGGCGTACTCGACGGCGGCGTCGCCCTGCATGTCGCTCGCGAGGCGCAGCGCGACGAGGCGCTCCATCAGGACGGCCGGGGCGACGATGAAGCCCACCCGGAGCCCGGGGGCGAGGACCTTGGAGAGCGAGCCGAGGTACAGGACGTTCGCGCCGTCCGGGCCCGCCGCGATGGGCGGGACGGGGCGGCCCTCGTAGTGGAACTCGTGATCGTAGTCGTCCTCGATGATCGCGAAGCCGTGCTCGATCGAGAGCGAGGCCAGCCGCTTCCTCCGCGCGGCGGACATGACGGTGTTGGTCGGAAACTGGTGGTGCGGGGTGACGTAGACCGCCCGGACCCGGTGTGTCTTCAGCAGCGCCACCAGCGCGTCGACCTCGAGCCCCTCGTCGTCCACCGGGAGCGGCTTCATGTCCACGCCGGCGAGCCCGAGGGCAGTCCATGTCCCGGGATTGCCCAGGGCCTCGACGGCGACCACGTCACCGGGAGCGAGCAACGCGCGGGCCACGAGATCGATCGCCTGCTGGCTCCCGCGGGTGACCATCACGTTCTCCGGCTCGACGGAGAGGCCGCGGCTGTAGGACAGCATGGTGGAGAGCCCGCGGCGGAGGTCCTCGTGGCCGCGCGGGTCGCCGTAGCTGAGGAGCTTCCGCCCGTGGCGGCGCAGGGCGTTCCGGAACGCGCTGGAGAGGGCCGCGGTCGGGAACAGCCGCACGTCGGGGGCCGCGCGGTACAGGATGAGCGAGCCCCGGGGCTCGGGAGGGAGGATCAGCGGCGACGGGCTGGGCGGCGGAGGGATCGGATAGGTGGGGAGCCGCGCCGCCGGGGCCGCTCCGTCCACGTCCTCGAAGGTCGAGAGCGCCTGCTCCGAGACGAAGGTTCCGCCACCCCGCCGGGTCTCGACCAGACCCTGCGCCATCAGCTCCTTGTAGCCGGCGATGATCGTGTTGCGGTGAACGCGGAGCAGCGTGGCGAGCGCGCGCGTCCCCGGCAGCGGATCACCAGGCTTGAGACGGCCGCTGCGGATGTCGCTGGCGAGCGCCTCGGAGAGCTGCACGAACATCGGCGTGCCGCGGCGGGCGTCGAGCGCGGCCGTGAGCAGCTCCCAGTTCAGCATCGGGCGGGATCGTACTGGTCCATTGGAATTCGAAGAAGGGGATCTTCAGAGCGATCCGGTGCCCGGTCTCCACTCGAGGGTCTCTCCGGAGGAGAACCCATGCGAATCTTCACCCCACTCTTCGTCGCGGTGCTGGCCGGTTGTGGAGCGAGCAGTCCGTCGGATCAGGACGCCTCGGCTCAGGGGACGGCGTCCGAGGAGCTGCGGAACCGCGGCCACGAATCGAACAACCCCAACCCGATGCTCTTTCCCAAGGATGCCCGACCCTACGGACGGCCCATGTCCCGGTGGGCCGAGCTGACCTGGAGCTACATCTACGGAATTGCCCCGGACCAGAATCCGTTCTTCGACACCACCGGCGAGCACTGCGCCGTCGACCAGCACGGTCCGGTGTGGTTCCTCCCCGCCGTTCCGGGAAGCTCGCTCGGGAACAACGTCACGCGAGCCTGCACCATCCCGCGGGGCCGGGCGATCATGCTGCAGATGTCGTCGGCCATCAACGACTACCCCTGCCCGGATCCGAGCTTCCACCCTGCGCCGGGGCAATCCCTCTACGACTTCCTCTACGACGTGATCTCGCCGCTGTTCGACAACGTGACCGGGTTCACCGTCACCCTGGACGGCGTGAACATCCAGGACCCGCTGAGCTACCGGTTCTTCTCGCCCGACGTGTTCAACTTCAAGCCCGATCCCGCCATGGTCGCCTTCGACTCCTGCGTCACGGTGAAGCACATGAAGGGCGTGGTCGACGGCTTCTACCTGCTCTTCAAGCCGATGACCCCGGGCCAGCACACCATCGTCCTCGTCGGACACGACATGGAGGGCGTGCCGGTGACGCTCACCGAGAACCTCACCATCGAGTAGGCCGTCCCGCGGCCACCCGCTCCGTCATCCTCGAGCGAGCGCCTGCAGAGCGCGCATCTCGAGGACGTGCGTGGGTGGCCGCTCGCGGGCGGCGCGGATCATCGCCCGCCCAAGCTCGTCGCTGGTGATGACCATCCCCGGCGCGAGCGCCTGGAGGAGCGGAGCGAGCGGGCCGAGCAGCGTGTACAGCACTCGCGCTCCTCGCATCCGCGGAAGCTCGCCATGCACCGGGCGCAGCATCCCCAGGCGCACCATGTACCCGTCCCGGAAGAGGCCGAGCAGCGCCGCCTCGGTCCGTCCCTTCACCCGGGCCCACATCGCCTTGCCGCCGGTGCCCACCCCTGACACGTAGAAGAACGCCATCCCCGGGTTCACCCGCGCGAGCGGCCGTGCCCAGGCGAGCGTCAGGTCGTAGGTCAGCCGCGTGTAGTCGGCCTCGTTCATCCCCACCGAGGAGACTCCGAGGCAGAAGAAGCAGGCGTCGTACCCCGCGAGCTCCGCATCGGGCACGTCCACGCTGAAGAGGTCCTTGCGGAGCAGCTCGCGGAGCTTCGGATGCGTCCGGCCGCAGGAGCTCCTCCCGATGGAGAGCACCTCGGTGATGGCGTCGTCCCGGAGGCACGCGCCCAGCACCGATTGCCCGACCATGCCGGTCGCTCCGAAGAGGATGACCTTCATGGAGCGGAGTCAACTCCGGAACGACAGCGCAGACCAGCGCGCAGGACGGGGGCCGAGCTCAGCCCTCGAGCAGCGTTCCGATGGCGAGCTCGGCGTCCTTGAGTGGCTCGACGCTCCGCCGCACCCGGGCGAGCAGCAGTGCCCCTTCGATCAGGGAGAGCACCGTCCGGGCCAGCCGCTCCGGCGCCGCGATGCGCGGGCGCTCCTGCCGCAGGCGCTCGGCGAGCACCGCCGTCCACCGCTCGAACACCTCGGCGCAGGCCGCCGACAGCGCCGGCGCCTCGTCGGAGGCCTCGAGCGCGGTCGTCGCCACCGGACAGCCGAGGGCGAACTCGGAGGCCTCCAGCTGCCGGGCGAACATCCGCGCCACCGACTGGAGCCCGCTGCGCACGTCCGGCTTTCCATCCAGCTTCGTCTGGAGCGCCGTCCCCAGCTGCTCCCCCAGCCGCCGGACTGCCTCGGCGGCCATCTGCTCCTTGCCCTCGGGGAAGTGGAAGTAGAGCGAGCCCCGCGGCGCCCCGGCCTCGGCCAGCACCTGCGCCAGGCCGGTGGCGTGGTAGCCCTGCCGGGCCAGCAGCCGCGCCGTGACGTCCACCATGCGTTCCCGGGTGTCCACGGGGGACCCTCCTTGACCTCGATAGACCGATCGGTCTAGTGATCTGGACCGACTGGTCTACTGATTAGCACGGAGGTGCCCGGTGCGTCCCATCGCGTTGGTCTTCGAGGCGGCGGACGGCCGCCCGCTCGCGGCGACGGTGCTCGAGCCCCGCCGGGTGGAGGGCGCGGTGGTCATCGCCAGCGCCACCGGCGTGCCCCGCCGCATCTACGAGGGGGTGGCCGGCTGCCTCGCCGACGCGGGGCTCGCGGTCCTCACCTTCGACTACCGGGGCATCGGCGGCTCCCGGCAGGCGGGCCCGCTCCGCCACGAGCCGGCCCGGATGCAGGACTGGGGGCGGCTCGACCTCGAGGGCGCGCTCGGGTGGATGCGCCGGGCCTACCCCGGCGCTCCGCTGATGGTCCTCGGACACAGCGCCGGTGGCCAGCTCGTGGGCCTCGCTCCGTCGGCGCGGCACCTCGCCGGCGCGGCGCTCGTCGGCTCCCAGCTCGGCTGGGCCGGACACTGGCCGTGGCCCGCGCGGGCCCTCATGTGGAGCATGTGGTACGGCTTCATTCCCGGCCTGACCGCCGGGGTCGGCTACCTGCCGATGCAGCGGTTCGGACAGGGCGAGGACCTCCCCGCCGGCGTCGCCCGGGAGTGGGCGGCCTGGGGCCGGCGGCGGAACTACCTCTTCGATGCGCTGGAGCCCGAGGTTCGCGAGGCCTACGCAGGGCTGCGGTTCCCGGTGCGCGCGCTCCACATCGCCGACGACCTCTACGCTCCGCGGAGCGGGGTGGAGGCCCTGGTCGGCTTCTACGGGGGCCGCCGGGAGGTCCACACCATCTCCCCCAGGGACGCGGGCGCCGCGCGCATCGGCCACTTCGGCTGGGTCCGCCCCCGGTTCGAGGAGACCATCTGGGCGCCGATCCGCGACTGGTTCCTCGAGCGGCTCCTCCCCTCGCCGCTGCGCCGCGTGGGCTGAGAGCGCTCGAGAACGCTCTAGAAGTGGTCGCCGCGCTGGAAGCGAGTCTGCATCACCAGCGCGGTGCGGGTGCGCGCCACGCCCGGGAGCGCGGCCACCGCGGCCCGGATCCGGTCGATGCCGGGGATGTCCCGCGCGTGCACCCGGAGGATGAGGTCGAGCTCGCCGCTCACCGAGTCGCACACCCGCACCTCGGGGAACGCCTGGAGCGCCGCGGCCAGCGTGTCGTGGCTCGCGCCGGTCGCGCTCACGAGGAGGTAGGCCTGCACCTCGGCGCCGCGGTTGCCGCGCCGGATGGTGTACCCGGCGATGTGTCCCATCCGCTCCAGCCGCTCGATGCGTTCCTGGATCGCGCTCCGCGAGCGTCCCACCCGGCGCGCCAGACGCGCGTGGGACATCCGGCCGTCCATCTCCAGCAGGGCGAGGAGCTGGAGGTCCAGCGGGTCGAGCGCGCGTGGGTAGGTGGTGGTTTCCGGCCGCATCGGCAGTCCCCGTCTGAGTCTAACGCCCGGGCCCGGCATCGCTTTCCTGGCCCGGAACGACCGGCACATCGCCGGAGAGCGGACGAATTCGCGCAACAGCGGTGACGAACCGGCGGTCCTCAAGGACGAGGGGAGCGGTGTCGAGTGCGCACGCGCCCATCGTGCGCCGGGAGGATCCGCGGTCGCGGTGTGGCGACGACGGGTCCTCCCGGCGCGCGTCCGCTCCTACAGCGCCGAGAAAGGCGCTCCTTGCGGCACGTAGACGAGGTCGTACTCCGTGGTCCACGTCTTGCCGCCGTCGGCGGTGCCCTGGCTGAACTGGCGCACCCGCTTCCCGGACAGCGGGGTGAAGGTGAGCCGTCGCTCGTAGGGCTTGCCGTCCGGCTGCGGCTGGTCCGAGTGGTACACCATCACGCCGTTCTCGAGCTGACCGGTGAAGAAGACCGGCGACGCGCTCGAGTCCACCCACGACTGCTCCCAGCGCTTCCGGGCCGGGTTCCAGGTGTTCCAGCTCTTCCCCTCCGACGTGCCCTTCCAGTTCTCGAGCACCACGCAGTCGCCGAGGATGCGCTCGATCCTGCTCTGTCCGGCCCGGTTCCCGCTCCGGTCGTAGACGTCCCAGCTGCCCACCCAGAAGTCGAACTGGCGCCAGGGTGAGCCGGGCTGCGCACAGGGCGCGGCGAAGGCCGCGAACTTCGCCGCCGCCTCCTGGAAGCGCGGGTCCTTCGCGACCGCCGGATCCACGTCCACCGCCGGAAACCCCGGCGGCGGTCCGAACTCCTGTTCCATCAGCGGCTTCAGCAGCGCGAGCGCCGCGTCCTTCTCGCCGAGGTGCGCGTGCGCCAGCGCGCGCTGGTACTGCATCAGCGGAGGGTAGAAGCCCAGCTGCTCGGCCTTCTGCAGCGCCGGGAGCGCCTCCCGGGCTCGGCCCGCCTCGCGGAGCGAGCGCCCGAGGCGGGCCCAGCTCGAGGCCTGATCGGGATGGGACTGCACCACCGCGCGATAGAGCTCCACCGCGCGGGGCCAGTCCTTGTCCGCGAACGCCTTGTTCGCGGCAGCGAGTGGATCCGTCGGCTGGGTGGCGACGAGGACGATCAGCGCTGCGAGTGAGAGCATGAGGTGCGCCCCTCCACGGGAGAACGGCGAGTCTCTCGAACGCGGCCCTCGTCCCGCTTGGACGGAATGCACTCCCTGGGACGGAGTGGAATTGTGCTGCAATCGCTCTGCTCGCCGTCCGAACATCGAAGAGGATCCGATGCCCCACTCCGGCCCCACTCCCCGCGCGCTCTCGCACTACCGGCGGGCGGTCGCGCTGGAGGCGGGTGGGCTGGTCATGACCCGGGCCTGGTTCGCTCCCGGCCTCCGCCTCGAGCCGCACGACCACGCCACCGCCAGCGTCGCGGTGGTTCTGCGCGGCGGGTGGGAGGGCGAGCTGGACCGCCACGCCTCGACCCTCCAGCGCGGCGACGCCGTGCTCGTCACGCCCGCCGGGGCACGACACTGGAACGCCTTCTTTCCCGCGGAGACCGAGGTCGTGGTCGTGGAGCTCGAGCCCGAGGGGACCCGGCTCGGCCCCGAGTACCGTTCGCTGCTCTCCGAGCCCGCCACGCTGCACCAGCGAGGACTCGGTGGACTCGCCGCACGCCTCGCGGCCGAGCTGAGGACGCCGGATGCCCACTCCGCGCTCCTCTCGGAAGGCCTGGCGCTGGAGCTGCTCGCGACCGTCGCCCGCGTCGCGGGGGCGGAGCGCGGCTCGGAGCGGCCCGGATGGCTCGAGCGCGCCGAGGAGTGCCTCCGCGCCGGGCTCGCTCGTGGATGGACCCTGGAGTCGCTGTCGCGGGAGGTCGAGGTGGAGCCGACGCGCCTCGTCCGCGCCTTCCGCCGCCATCTCGACACCACCCCGGCGGACTACCTGCGACAGCTCCGCGTGGACGAGGCCCGGCGGCTGCTCCTGGACACCGAGCGGCCCGTCGCCGACATCGCCCTCGAGACCGGGTTCACGGACCAGAGCCACCTGACCCGGGTGTTCCGTCGTTCGCTGCGTGAGACGCCGGCCGCGTTCCGCAGGCGATTTCGCCACGGCTGACCCCGCCCCCTCGCCCCTCGTCGTTCAGGCGGCCGAGAGGCTCGGCCCGCCGGGAAGCTTGTGGGTGGACCCGACCGCGCGAAGCGACTCCGCCACCATCGCCACCCGCTCGGGGCACGGCCGGTAGACCGTCCACCGGCCGCGCCGCTCGGTCTCCACCAGCCCGGCCTCCTTGAGGATGCGCAGGTGATGGGAGACGAGCGCGTGCGGCAGCCCCACCAGCAGCTCGAGGTCCGACAGGCAGAGCCCGCGCTCGCCGGAACGGACCGGACCGGCTCGAGGGCCGTCCCACCCAAGCAGGAGCTCCAGCATCCGCAACCGGGTCGTTTCCGCAACAGCCTTCAACGCGCTCAGGAGTTCGTTCGCACTCATGTCACTGCTCCGGCCAACAGGAGAACACTGGGGACCCCGGCGGCGATTTCCCGAAAGCGCCGCCGGAGTCCCGCGGAAGTCACTTCAGTCCTGGGAACGGCTTGGTGAAGAAGCAGATTCCCAGCGTGGGATCGCCGGTGAGGAAGGTCGTCACCCAGTCCTCCTTCACGCAGGCGATCGCGTAGTCGGGGTTGAGTCCCGACGCGAAGATCCCGTGCGCCGGGTCTCCGAATGGATCGCACAGCGTGTCGTCCTCACACGGGCCGATGAAGCCGATGGGTGAGGGCGTGAGGCCCTGCATCGTGTACGAACCCGTGCAAGTCCCGAAGGTGATGTCCACGTCACCTTCGAACGTCGAGCCCTGGTACCGCGCTCCGTCGAGGAAGCGCAGATTCTTCGGGTGGTACACGAGGACGTCGAGGCCCAGCCCCAGCACGTCGGTGTCCGAGGTCATCGGGGTGATGTCGGCGATGGTGCAGATGTCGTCGGCGTCCGGGACCGCGGAGAGCGTGCCGTGTCCGAGGACCGGACTGTTCGGTCCACCTTCGTCGGGGTACGGCATGCTGTCGGACTTCACCCAGATGGCGCCTTCGTTGAATCCGTCGAATCGCCAGTTGTCGGCGTAGATGGGGGGCAGGACGTCCTCGCACCCTGCGGGCGCGGTGCCCTGCAGCGTGAACTTGATGGTGTAGCCCTGGAGCGGCGGACGCTGGATGAGGCACGGAGCGGGCGCCGCGGTGGGGCAGCCGGTGAGCCCCACCAGCGAGACTGCGGCGAGGAGGACGGCGTGCAGGCCTGAGACTCTGGAGTGCATGGGCATCCTCTAGAAGGTGAACCGAAGGCTGAACCGGAAGCTGCGCACCGGCTGGTAGTTGGTGGGCTTGCCCCAGTTGGGGTTGGTGTTGACGAAGGACGTGTTCTGGAACGGATCGGGCAGGACGACCTGAGCCGCTGCGCCCTCGACGTACCTGGGTTTGGGCAGTGAGCCGTTCGCAGCCTGGATGCTCTGGACGTTCCCGGCGGCGCGGTTCTGGTCGAACGTCAGGTTCGGGTCGTAGCTGGGGAGGATCTTGACGATCTCGCCGTTGGGAGGCGGGACCGAGCCGTTCCGTGCGCCGATGACCGGGCCGACGTTGTCGAAGGTGTAGTTGTTGTCGACGGTGACCGCCCGCTGCGAGTTGAAGAGGTTGAAGCCCTCCACGCTCGCGGTGAGCGTGCTGTCCTTGTTGAGGCGGAAGTTGAACGACAGGCGTGCGTCCAGCGACGTGACCCAGGGGAGCCGGCCGCCGGCGCCACGCTCCAGGATGTATGCCTGTCCCGGTCCGTAGGTGACCTGCGCGCCGAGATAGTTGATGGGTGCGCCGGAGGCCGCCGTGAAGGAAAGCCCGGTGGTGATGCTGAAGGTCGGGACGATCACGAACTCCTTCGCCAGGAACACCTTGATGTTGTGGGTGATGTCCCCGGCGAGGTTTCCGTCCTGGTTCAGGAGCAAGGACTTGAGGTCGAAGGTGGAGTTCAGGTTCGGGTCGAGCTGACCGTCCTCCGGGCGGTACAGACCGTCGTAGTTCCCGGTGAGGCGGGACCAGGTGTAGCTGGCCTGCGCTTGCCAGAGGTCGGAGAAGGTCTTGGTGAAGCTCACCGTCACCGCGTGGTAGGTGCGCTTTGCCTTGGGGAAGGTATCGGCGATGCCTTCACCGGGGTTGCCGATGAAGTAGGTGTTCGCCTCGTCGTTGGACATGTCCTCGACGGTCCGGACGAGATTCCGGTAGGTGTAGTTCAGGCCAACCCGTGCATTCGCGAGGACCTCGTACTCGGCGCCGGCGACGACCTCGTCGTTGGCGGCCGATTTGAGATCCGGATCCACCGGCACCTGATCCGCCGATCCCTGCCTCCACTTGCGATTCGGTCGAAGCCCGGACGTGAGCCGCTTCGCGGCGTCGCAGCGGGCCAGACCGCCGATGCCCACCGGGTCGCAGTCGGTGTTCGAGTAGCCGTAGATCTGCGGCTCGATGCTGAGCTCGCGGTCGGCGATGTCGAGGGGAATGTTCTCGTAGTACCGGCCGTAGTTGGCGTAGATCTTTGACCGGCCCTGCTGCGTCGGATCCCAGACCACGCCGATGCGCGGCGAGAACTGGTCCTTCAGCGCCATCCGGGTGATGCCGTCCTCGCCGGACAGCGCGAGCGTGTCGTACCGGAGGCCGACGTTCAGCGTGACCTTGTCCATGATGCTCCAGCTGTCCTGAACGAAGAAGCCCATGATGGTCGACTTGCTCTTCGCCGTGATGCTGTCGAGCGTGACCGCCGTGTCGGGCCCGGTCAGGTACCCGTACCGCCGCGCTTCGTTCATCGCCGGCAGGCCGTCCGGGGTGCTGTTCCCCTGCAGGTACTGCCATGCGGCCCTGCCGGTATAGGCCTTGGTGTGCTCGTAGTAGCTGATCGAGCCATCCACGCCGCCCTTGATCACGTGGTGCCCGGCGCCATTGAGCAGGAAGGTCAGCACCCCGCGACCCTGGTAGCTGTCGAGCTTCAGCCGCTCGATGAACCCCGGCCCTCCGACGATGTACCCGAGGAAGCCGCACTGGGCGGTGGCGAACGGCCCCGAGCACGCCTGGCGAACCGCCGCCGGAAGGTCAGGTTCGTCGATGGCGATGTTCCTCAGGTCGGCGGTGCTCTGGATGAGGCCCGGCGTGCCGGCGATCTTTCCGTCCTGTCCCGTGTTGAACTCACTTCCGTCCGCAGGCACGCCTTCGTCCAGCTGGTGGTGCCAGCCGATCCGCACGTCGAGGAGCAGCCGCTTGTCGAGGAAGCTGCTGTTCAGCTCGGCGTTGACGTTGAGCGAGTCGTCCTTGGTGGTGAGGTTGAAGACGTTGAATCCACCGCCTCCGTACAGGCCAGGGTTCACCGGATTGCGTGCCTGGAGGACACCCGGGACGCGAATCGGATAGTTCCCATTGCCGCCGCCGGAGGTCGGCGTGCCTGTCACTGCCAGGCTGAGCCGGTGGTCCGAGCTGATCAGGTAGGTCAGCTTCCCGATGAAGTTGATGGTCTTCTCGCTTCCGAAACGGCGACTCTCGCCACCCGGGATCGGGTCGTAGACGGGCTGACCGGTGACGGGGTCGGTGATGAAGTTGCCGGAACCATCGACCTGCGCGATCTGGTACTTCCGCGTGTACGAGTACCGCTGCGAGGCGTACTGAACACCGGCGAAGAACCACAGCTTGTCCTTGATGATGTAACCGCCGAGCGTTGCGCCGAGGTCGTAGATCTGGTCGAGGTCGCGCCCGGCGAGGATCACCGGCGTTCCGCCCTGGATCGTGAGGGGGCCGGGCGCGCCGGTGAGGCTTCCGGGCGTCCAGGTCCCGAAGACCGAGCCGTGGAACTCGTTGCCGCCGGACTTGGTCGTCGCGCTGAGGGCCCCGCCAAGGGTCCGGCCGTACTCCGGCATGTATCCACCGGTGATGATGTTCACCTCGTCGATGAACTCGACGGTGAGCGGAGAGCCGTTCACGCCGTAGGCCGGGTCGTTCACCGAGAGGCCGTCGATGAGGTACGAGTTCTCCGGGCTCTGCGAGCCGCTGATCGCGACGCCGTACACGTCGTTCGCCGCGTTGGGGGCGGTGGCGGCGAGCGAGTCGAAGGACCGGTTCGCACCGCCAAGGCCGTTGGGCCGGGACACGGCCAGGTTCCTGACGAAGTCGCTGTTCACCGTCGTGCCGACGGTGCTCGAGCCGACGTCGACCACCGGCGGTGCGCCGACGACCGTCACCGTCTCGGTTCCGGCGATCTCGGGGAGCAGCTCGACGTTGAGGCGCAGCGTGCGGTCCGCCGCGACCTCGATCGCGGTGCGGCTATAGGGACGGTAGGTCTCCTTCTCGAACCGCAGGGTGTAGGTCCCTGGCGGCAGCTGCGGGACGCGATAGAGACCCGACGAGTCGGTGACCACCACCTGCTCGCCTTGCAACGACGGCGAGGTCGCGGTGACCACGACATCGGCCACCGGAGCGCGGGTCGACGCATCGACCACGTTGCCGGTGAGCACCGAGGTGCTGCCCTGCGCGAGCGCGGCGGGGGAAGCGACGAGGGCGCCGAGGACGAGCAGGGCCCGGAGACGGCCCGGTCCTCCGAGGCCCGGGACGCGGCGACGCAGCGTGATTCGATCCAAGTGACACCCCTCCCTGGGACTGCGTGATGCCCGGCAGAATGAGGGGTGAGGGGTTCCCGGGTCAGGATTGCGCCTGAACCAACCTCTAGTGTGGTCCGTCCGTACCAGGCGGTTCGCGGGCGCGTGACGACGCTTCGCCGGAACGTGCAGCGAGGCGGGGTGCGCGTGCCGCGAGGGACGGCAACTAGACGTCAACGACCATTGTCACAGTCATCGAGGGGGTCGTACTCAAGAGAACGACGCGCGCATGTCACTCACCTCTGCTCCGCAACTGCTGTCGGAGATTGCCGCACTTGCCGTTCGAGCCCACGACCGCGCCGAGTTCCGCTCCGGGACCCTCGCGTTGCTCCAGGGCGTCCTCCCCTTCGAGGTCGCCTTCGTCCAGAGCGGAGCGTCCACTGCGGGACCCGAGCCGATCAGCTGGGGACTCCCTCCACTCGCGGGACGGCTGCTCGCCCGTCGAGCGGACACCGTCTGGAGCGAGCTGGCGGGCATTCGCGCCGCCGCGCTCGGGATGGGCGGCGTGGTCGAGGCGACGGGCCTCGTCAGCGCCGACTCGGAGCTGGGACGGCTCCTCCGCTCCGAGCGTCCCATTCGCCACCTGTGTCTCGCCGCGCTCGAGGAGGGGCGCACCGCGCTGGTGCTCGGCCGCGTGAGCGATCCGTTCACCCGGCGGGAGCTCGAGCTGGTCCGGCTGTCGCTGCCGGTCATCGGCCTCGGAGACCGGCGGGCGAGCGAGGTACAGGAGGCGCTCGGTGCTCGACTCACCCCGCGCGAGCAGGAGATCTTCGACTACGTCAGCCGCGGCTACAACAACCGGGAGATCGCCTCGGCGCTGGGCACCTCGCACTTCACGGTGCGGAACCAGCTCTGCCGCCTCTTCCGCAAGGTGGGCGTGAGCGGCCGCTCCGAGCTGGTGGGGCTGGCCGCGATGGCCACCCGTCGCGCCCGCACCGCCTAGCGGCCGTCCCGTTTCCTCCGAAGCCAGCGTCCCGCAAACGAACGGGCCCCGCGCCGAGAGACACCCGGGGGGGATGTCTCCGACACGGGGCCCGTCGCCGCTCGCCGCGCCCCAAGGCCACGCGGCGAGCGGTGCCTCACCTCACTTCAGGCTCGGGTACGGCTGGTTGAAGAAGCACACGCCCGAGGCGCCGAGGTAGGTCGCGACCGGCACGGTCCAGGCCTCCTTGTGGCAGCCCTGGTCGAAGGTGCTGAAGATGCCCGAGCTGAAGGGTTGCTTGAACGGGTCGCAGTCCGCGTCGCTCTCGCAGCCGACAGCCGGCGAGAGCGCCTGCACGGTGTACGCCGCGGTGCAGGCTCCGGCGATGTAGGTCACGTCCGCCTTGAACTCCGCGTTCTGGTACGCCGCGCCCCCGAGCGACTCCATGTTCGTCACCGCGTAGGAGAGGAGGGTCGCTCCGCTCCCGTCGCTCATGGTCGTCAGGCTCGCCACGTGACAGAGGGCGTTCGAGTCCGCCTCCCGGTCGGTGAACTGGCCCGCGCCGACGAAGTTCGTCGGCAGAGGGTCCACCGGCGGATCGGGGTAGGGCATGGCGACCGAGTGTGCCCGCACCTGGCTGTTGGCCAGGGTGTCGAACACCCACACGTCACTGGTCTCGTCGGGATTGAGCGTCTCGCATCCCGCGGTCGCCGCAGCGGTGCGGGTGAAGCGGAGCACGTACCCGCCCTGGGCGGAGGGCAGCATCTGGCACTCCGGCTGGACGGCCGTGCCACAGCCGGTGACGACGAGGAGCAGGCAGAGGAGTCTGGTTCTCATTGTCGTGTCCATGGCTAGAACGTGAACCGGAGGCTGAACCGGAACTGCCGGACCGGCTGGAAGTTGGTGGGAGTGCCCCAGGCGAGGTTCGGCACCGTGGCTGTCGGGACGCCGTTGCGATTGGGGAGGACGATGCGGATGGCCGCGCCTGCGGGGGACGCGGGATCGACCGTGGGTTTGGGGAGTGAGCCGTTCCCCTGCGGGAGAGGTGGCGCGGCGCATTGCCCGACCGGGCACTGTCCGCCGAACTCGGTGGGTACGGCGCCCTGGCGTGCACCGAGGATCGCACTGACCGTGGCCGCGGTGTAGTTCTCGTCCACCGAGAGCGGCCGCTGCGAGTTGAAGATGTTGAACGCCTCGACCGACGCGCTGACCACGCTGTCCTTGCTGAGCCGGTAGTTGAAGTTCACCCGCGCATCGAGCGAGGTCACCCAGGGGAGGCGGCCGGCACTTCCGCGCTCGAGGAGGAAGGCCTGGCCGGCCCCGTAGATGGGGTGCGCGCCCAGGGCGTTGATCGGGGTCCCGGAGTTGGCGTTGAACGAGGCCCCGAGCGTCGTGCTGAACACCGGGGTGAGCACGAACTCCTTGGCCAGGTACGCCTTGATCGCGTGGGTGATGTCCCCGCTGAGCGGCCCTTCCTGGTTCAGCAGCAGCGTCCGCAGGTCGAAGGTGGAGTTGATGTTCGGATCGAGCTGCGGCGCTCCGAGGGCGTTGAGGCCCTGCGCGTTGAACAACCCGTCGTAGTTCCCGCGCAGCTGCGACCAGGTGTAGCTCACCTGTGCCAGCCAGAGGTCGGAGAAGTTCTTGCTGAACAGGACCGTGACCGCGTCGTAGGTCCGCTTGGCCTGGGGGAACGAGTCGGCGATGCCGGAGCCCGGGTTGCCGATGAAGTAGGTCTGCCCGTCGTTGTTGGACATGTCCTCCACCGTCCGGACGAGGTTCCGGTGGGTGTAGGTCACGCCGGCGCGGGCGTTGGGGAGCACCTCGTACTCGGCCCCGGCGACGATCTCGTCGTTGGAGGGCGACTTGAGGTCGGGGTCCACGTACGAGGCGTACGGCGGGCCGGTGACGCCCCATTTCCTGTTGGGCGACTGCGTGACCGCGTTGATGAGGGCAGTCCCGTCGAGGCGAGTGTTGGCGTCACACCCCTGCCGGCCGACGGTGAGCGGGTTGCAGTCGTGGACGGCCTGGAGCGTGCCCTGCGAGCTGCTCAGCGCACGGTCCGAGATGTCGAGCGGGACGTACTCGTAGTAGCGGCCGTAGTTGGCGAAGATCTTCGACCGGCCCTGCTGCGTCGGATCCCACACCACACCGACGCGTGGGCTCAGCTGGTCATTGAGGGCGATGCGGGTCTTCCCGTCCTGCCCCTCCATGGTGAGCGAGTCGTAGCGGAGACCGACGTTCAGGGTGACCTTGTCCATGATGCTCCAGCTGTCCTGGACGAAGCCCCCGATGATGGTCGACTTGGTGGCGGTGTACGGCCGTGGCTTGTCGCTGATGGTGTCGGTGTCGGTGATCTCGCCGAAGCGCCGGTAGTCGTAGACCGAGCCAGCGGGCCCGCCGAGGTCCTGCCCGTCCCGGTAGACGACCCCGCCGGTGTACGACTCGTCGTGGGTGTACTTGTTGATCTGTCCGTCGAAACCCGCCTTCAGCACGTGGTGGCCGAGCGCGTTGAGCAGATAGGTCACCGTCGCGCGCGCCTGGTAGCTGTCGAAGTTCAGGTACTCGATGAGACCGCCGGGACCGCCGGTCAGGTACCGGACCACGTTGCAGCTCGCGCCGGGCGCGGTGCAGGCGGTCACCACCGACGCCGGCACCGAGGTGTCCAGCTGATAGATCGGTGTCGGCACGCCCGCGGGTGAGCGCACGTTCGGCACGCCGGCCAGGGTCGCCGGGTTGTCGATGTCGTCGAGCGTGCTTCCATCGCCGGGGAGGTACGAGTCCCTCTGGATGTGAACGCCCAGCTTCACGTCGAGGAGGAGGCGCTTGTCCATGAACGCGCTGTTGAGCTCGGCTCCGATATCCACCGCGTTGAAGCTCGACTTGGTCCAGCCCGAGTTGTACGTGCCGAGGGTCAGGAGGTTGGGGGTGAAGGGGTTGCGGTTGTTGGAGCGATTGCGCAGCGCGACGCCCCCGTCACCACCGCCGGTGGTGGGCGTGCCGGTCACCGTCAGGCTGATCCGGTGGTCCGAGCTGATGAGGTAGGTGAGCTTGCCGATGTAGTTCCAGCTCCGCTCGTCGCCGTTGCGCCGCTGGGTCGAGTTCTCGATGGGCTGGAAGGCCCCGTTGACGAGGGCGTTGAAGGAGCGGCTGTAGATGTAGCGCTGCGCCGCCCACTGCACGCCGGCGAAGAACCACAACCTGTCCTTGATGATGTAGCCGCCGATCGTCGCCCCGACGTCTCCGAAGTTGCCGAGCTCCCGCTTGCCCTGGACCACCGGGGTGGCGCCCGCGACGACGCCCGGTGCACCGCTCAGGCCGCCGGGGGTGAAGGTGCCCCACACCGAGCCGTGGAACTCGTTTCCGCCCGACTTGGTCACCGCGCTGATGGCGCCGCCGCTGGTCCTCCCGTACTCGGGCATGTAGCCGCCGCTGACCACGTTCACCTCGTCCATGAACTCCGCGGTGAGCGGCGTTCCGAGGGTGCCGAAGCCGGGGTTGTTCACCGAGATGCCGTCGATCAGGTACAGGTTCTCGGGCGACGTCGCTCCGTTGATCCCGACGCCGTAGTAGTCACCGCTGGCCTGAGGCGCGGTGGTGGCCAGCGAGTCGAAGGACCGGTTGGCTCCGGCGAGGCCACCGGGGCGGGCCACGGCCAGGTTCCGGATGAAGTCCTGGTTGATGGTGGTGCCGGTGGCGCTCGAGCCGATGTCGATGGTGGGCGGCGTGCCGACCACCGTCACCGTCTCGCTGCCGGCCGTCTCGGGAAGCAGCTCGACGTTGAGGCGGAGCGTGCGGTCCGCGGCGACGTCGATGCCCGTGCGCGTGTACGGACGGTACGTCTCCTTCTCGAACCGCAAGGTGTACGTCCCCGGTGGCAGCTGCGGGACGCGGTAGAGACCCGTGCTGTCGGTCACCACCACCTGCTCGCCCTGCAGTGATGGCGAGGTGGCGGTCACCACCACGTCCGCCACCGGAGTCTTGGTGGAGGTGTCGACCACGTTTCCGGTGAGCACCGATGTGCTGGCTTGCGCCAGCGCCACGGCCGGCACGAGCGCCAGGACCAGCGCGCACGTCCGGAACGTTCCTCTCGTTCCCAGCTCGGCTCTTTTCAAGAGCAGCCCTCCTCCCGACGAAATGAGGGGGAACTGTCGGTGTCGGAGGGCCGGGAGCGCAGGATTGCAGCTGAACCACCGCGGCTGTGGTGTCGGCGCACCACACGGCGTGAGACGGCGGTCAGCGGCCGCTGGCGCGGAGGCAGGTTGCGGCCAGCCCCACCAGCTCGGCGCGCGAGGAGACCCCCACCTTCCGGAACAGGCGGGCCAGCTGGTTTCTCACCGTGAGGGGAGAGGTCCCCAGGACCAGGGCGATCTGCCGGTTGCTGTAGCCACGCTGGAGGTACGAGAAGATCTCCTCCTCGCGGGGGCTCAGCTGGGCCCCGAGCGAGTCGGCCAGGTCCGCCGCTTGCGCATCCGCCAGGGTGAGAACCGGGAGCGCCAGGCCCAGGAGCTCCAGCTCGGGCTGGCGGAAGCCCCGCTCGACCTCGCGCCCGAGCACCACCGCCGCGGAGTCGTCGCTCAGCCAGCCGATGCACAGGGCCGCCACCCGCCGGTCCAGCTGGAGGAGCCGGAGCAGGGGGCTCGAGGCGACCTCCGCCAGGAGCTGGAGCACGCCGTCCTCGGCCCGTCCGCGGAGCCCCCGGAGCTCGATCCACGCGGCGCGCGCGTGGCGGGTGAGCAGGCGAACCAGGCCCGGGGTCGCGCCGAGGGCGACCGGCTCCCCCAGGTGCATCGAGGGCGTGGCGACGAACCCGAAGTCGAAGGGAACCGCACGCCGCAGCGACCCCAGCGCCTCCTGCCTGAACCGGTTGCGGCCCTCGCACTCGGCGCCGGCGCGGGCGAGCTCGGAGAGCACCCGCAGGCCACGCGCTCCGGTGAGGAGGGGGATGAGCCGGAGGGGGGACGCCTCGGAATCGTCGATCAAGCGCACCCGCCCACTCTCCACGGGCCGGGGGGCGGGGCGCTTGTACCGGACGGACGCGCTGGGACGATCAGGCCGCGCGCGTGTCGTGCCCGGGGCGGGGAGCGGCCATCCCTGCCAGGCGGCGCGCCAGGTGGGTCAGCGGCTCGGGCCGCGCGCGGTAGACGGTCCACCGTCCCCGCTTCTCGGACTCGACCACGCCCGCCTCCTTGAGGATGCGGAGGTGGTGCGAGACCAGCGCGTGGCCGATGCCCACCAGCAGCTCCAGGTCGCACAGGCACAGCCCGCGCTCGCCGGCCCGGAGCGGCCCGGTGCGTGGTCCTTCCCAGCCGAGCAGCAGCTCCAGCATCCGGAGACGCGTGGGCTCGGCCACCGCCTTCAGCGAAGGCAACAGGTCTTCGGCGCCCATGTCCTCCTCCGCCTCGCCCCGCCCTCGGGGCGCGTCACTTCAGCCCCGGGAATGGCTGGGTGAAGAAGCAGATGCCGATGTCCGGGTCTCCGGTGAGGTAGTCCACGGCCCAGGCCTCCTTGGTGCAGGCCACGGCGAAGTCGGGGTTGATGCCCGAGGGCGGTCGTCCGGCGGCGGGGTCTCCGAACGGGTTGCAGTCCTCGTCGCTGAGACAGGTGCCGCCGGTCTGGGTCGGGGTGAGCGCCTGCGCCTGGTAGGTCCCGGTGCAGCTGCCGAGGGTCACCTCCACCGTCGCCTCGAACTCCGCCCCCTGGTACCGCGCGCCGCTCAGAAAACGCATGTCATGCGCGTGGTAGGCGAGCGTGGGCTGGCCGATGCCGAGAGGATCGACGTCGGTCTCCATCTCGGTGACGTCGGGGATGGTGCAGATCCCGTCCACCGGCTCCTCGCTCAGCGTCCCCTTCCCCAGCACGGGCAGGTTCGGATTTCCCCCCTCGGGCGGCCAGGGGATGAGGTCCGACTTCATGTAGATGGCGCGATCGCTGTAGCCGTCCAGCCGCCAGTTGTCCCCGAAGATGGGCGGAAGGATCGCCTCGCAGCCCGCCGGCGGCGTTCCCTGCAGGGTGAGCTTCATCGTGTAGCCGCCGAGACTCGGGCGCTGGATGAGACACGGAGCGGGGGCCGCGCTCTGGCATCCGGCGAGCGATGCCAGGACGGCGGCGAGCACCACGGGTCGAAGCGGATGCATGGTCGGTCCTTGGTAGGTCGAGAGAGGACGCATCAGAAGGAGAGCCGCGCGCCGAAGCGGATGGTCCGCACCGGCTGGTAGTAGAGCGGCCGGCCCCAGTTGGGATTCACGCCGGCGCCGATCGGCTGCTGGCTCGGATCCGGAAGGGAGACGAACCCCGGCGCTCCGTTGGCGTAGAAGGGCTTGGGCAGATTCCCGTTGCCCGGCGCGCAGGTGGTCGGATCGGCGGTGGTGCAGACTCCGCCGAACTGCTTGGGCACCGTGCCCTGGGTCGCGTTGATGACCGGTCCGACCGTGTCGAAGGTGTAGTTGTTGTCGACGGCGGTGGGTCGCTGCGAGTTGAAGAGGTTGAACGCCTCGACGCTGACGGTGACGACGCTGTCCTTGCTCACGCGGTAGTTCACGCCCAGCCGCGCATCCAGCGAGGTCACCCAGGGCATCCGGCCACCGCTTCCCCGCTGGAGGACGTACGCCTCGCCCGGGCCGTAGAGGACCTGCGCGCCGAGATAGTTGATGGGCGCGCCCGAGTTGGCGTTGAACGAGGCCCCGAGCGTCAGGCTCAGCACCGGCAGGATCACGAACTCCTTCGCCACGTACAGCTTGACGGTGTGCGTGATGTCCGCCGCGAGCGGCCCGTCCTGGTTGAGCAGCAGCGACTTGAGGTCGTAGGTGGAGTTGAGGTTCGGGTCGAGCTGGTTGGTCTCGGGGCGATACAGGCCGTCGTAGTTTCCGCGGAGCTGGGTCCAGGTGTAGCTGGCCTGGGCGAGCCACAGGTCCGAGAACGACTTCACGAAGCTGACCGTGACTGCGTGGTAGGTGCGCTTCGCCTTCGGGAAGGTGTCCGCGATGCCCTCGCCCGGGTTCCCGATGAAGTACGTGTTCGCCTCGTCGTTGGACATGTCCTCCACCGTCCGGACGAGGTTGCGGTACGTGTAGTTGAGCCCGAGGCGGCCGCTGGGCAGCACCTCGTATTCGGCGCCGGCGACGAGCTCGTCGTTGGTGGGGGATTTCAGATCTGGATCGACCGGGACCTGGTCGGCCGCGGTGACCCGCCAGTACTGGCTGGGGCGGGCGGCGCTGGTGCGGCGGGTGTGCGCGTTGCAGTAGTCGAGCCCGTTCGCGAGCGGATTGCAGTCGAAGTCGTGCCAGCCCAGCAGACCCGAGGCGACGGTGAGCTCGCGGTCCGCGATGTCGAGGGGGATCTGCTCGTAGTACCGCCCGTAGTTCGCGTAGATCTTCGAGCGGCCGGCCTGGGTGGGATCCCAGATGATGCCGATCCGCGGCGACCACTGGTCCTTGAGCGAGATGCGCACCACGCCGTCGGCGCCGGCGAGCGTCATCGCATCGTAGCGAAGCCCCAGGTTCAGCGTGACCTTGTCCAGGATGCTCCAGCTGTCCTGGATGAACCCGCCGACGATGACCGACTTCGACTTCGCGTTGTTCAGGTCCAGGAAGACCGGCTGGTCCGGCCCCGCGAGGTATCCGAAGTTGCGCGCGTCGAACACCGCGAAGGGCTGGGTTCCCGCGGTGGGCCCCGGGACCGTGCTCTCCGGCTGCTCGCTGTACGCGTTCTTTCCGGAGTACGCCTTGATGTGCTCGTAGTAGCCGATGTTCGCGTCGACGCCCGCCTTCAGCACGTGGTGTCCGAGCGCGTTGACCAGGAAGGTGAGAACGCCTCTCGCCTGGTAGGAGTCGAGCACCAGCCGCTCGATGAACCCCGGCCCGCCGGTGAAATAGCCCAGCACCCCGCATCGCGTGGCCGCGTCCGCGCCGCTGCACACCTGCCGGACCGATTCCGGGACCTGGTCCACCTCGGCAATGTTGCGGAGGATGCTCGGGTGCAGCGCGTAGCCGGGAGTTCCGGCGAGGGTGCCGGCCTGTCCGGTGTTCAGCCCACTGCCGTCACCGGGAAGCCCCTCGTCGAGCTGGTGGTGCCAGCCGATGCGCACGTCGAGCAGCAGCCGCTTGTCGAGGAATGCGCTGTTGAGCTCGCCCACCACGTTGTACGAGCTGTCGTTGGTCGAGATGTTCCCGAGACCGTTGAAGGTCGCGCCGCCATACACCACCGCCGCGTTGAGGCCGTTCCGGGCCTGCAGCCCGCCAGGAAGCCGGGTGGGAAAGGACGCCCCGCCTCCGCCGGTGGTCGGCGTTCCGCTCACCGAGAGGCTCAGGCGGTGGTCGGAGCTGACGAGGAAGGTCAGCTTGCCGATGAAGTTGAGCGACTTCTCGTCGCTGAACCTGCGCTGTGCGCTGTCGGAGATGGGGGAGTAGACCACCTGGCCGGTGGCCGGGTCGGTGACGAGGTTCCCGCTGCCATCCACCTGCGCGGAGTTGAAGGTGCGAGTCCAGGAATAGCGCTGGAACGAAGGCTGGATGCCGGCGAAGAACCAGAGCTTGTCCTTGAGGATGTAGCCGCCCAGCGTCGCCCCGAAGTCGCCGATGTTGTAGAGGTCGTTGGTCA